>Ga0307930_1000187_pt1 | contig 47455 bp, 40 predicted proteins | sample OrgLakmetageno46_FD_203161 | JGI IMG/M metagenome (GOLD analysis project Ga0307930, IMG submission 203161) | Saline water microbial communities from Organic Lake, Antarctica - #46 | ecosystem: Environmental > Aquatic > Non-marine Saline and Alkaline > Saline | place: Antarctica: Organic Lake...
TCTATCTGCGGGGTATCTCGACGGGGGACTTCCAGGAGGCGCTGGCCGCGATCCTGGGGAAGGACGCGCCTAACCTGTCGCCGAGTGTGGTTTCGCGCCTGACCGGGGAGTGGCAGCAAGAGTATGACCGCTGGCAGCGCCGCGATCTCTCGGCACGTCGGTATGTCTACATCTGGGCGGACGGCGTCTACCTTCAGGCCCGAATGGAGCCTCAAGCCGAGTGTATTCTGGTCATTCTCGGGGCCACGCCGGAAGGAAAGAAGGAGGTCGTCGGCTTCCAGGTCGGTGTGCGTGAGAGCGCGCAGAGCTGGCGCGAGCTACTCATCGACATCAAGGCCCGCGGCCTTGCCGTCCCGCCGGAAGTCGCGGTTGGCGACGGGGCGATGGGGTTCTGGAAGGCGCTCGACGAGGTCTTCCCGGGCACCCGTCATCAGCGGTGTTGGGTCCACAAGATTGCCAACGTCCTGAACAAGTTCCCGAAGTCCATGCAGCCGACGGTGAAGGGTGACCTTCGCGAGATCTGGCAGGCCGACACCCGCGTCGCGGCGAAAACCGCCATGGACACCTTCTCCGCGAAATACGGGGCCAAATACGAGAGGGCGGTCACCTGTCTGACGAAGGACAAGGAAGCGTTGCTCACCTTCTACGACTTCCCGGGGGACCACTGGGATCACTTGCGAACGGGCAACCCGGTCGAGAGCGTCTTCGCCACCGTTCGGCACCGAACCGTGCGAACCAAGGGGGCGCTGTCGCAGAAGACGGCGAAGCTCATGGTCTTCAAGCTCGTTCAGGCCGCCGCAAAAACGTGGCGCCGCCTGAAGGGCGCCAATCAGTTGCCTTTGGTCATCGAAGGCGTCACATTCACCGACGGTGTCGCCGAGAAAGACACCGCAAACCGCGCCGCTTGATCAGGCTGCGTCACCCAGATTCCAGCATAGCTCCACAGTGGCCGCAGAACGTTCATCACACGCTTGGCCAACAAAGGAGTTGGCGTTCGCGTGCTAGCTGAACTCGCCGGTCACCGCAGCATTCAGACAACTCAGCGCTACATCGACGTCAATGACGAACAGATGGCGAATGCAGTTGAGCTGTTGTGATGGCCAAGCAAACTGAACACGCTCTGACCAAGCAACTAAAGCGTGAGCTTCATCATCAAGCTTGGCTTCGCAAAAACCTTCCACGCGTGGCGCAGCAGAAGTCACAGTGTCGTATCTTCAAAACGCGCAGCAAGCTTGCACTGATGCTGGATCGTCCGGTCGATCAGTAACCGAGTAGAACCGTCAGTCACGCCACATTCGGGTCTCTACAAAAGCAAAGAGCGACACCGAAGTGCCGCTCTCGCTATGTCAGGTTCTTCTGCTTCGCTTAGAAGGAGAACGACACTGCCACTGTGGTGCCTTCGTTGACTTCGAAAGCGTTACCGATTTCGTCGTTTGCACCGCCGTAATTGTCGCCGCTGTCGCCATAAGCAGCGATCAAGCTTGCACCGCCACCGAGGTCGTATGTGGCAGCAGCATAAGCTTCGTAGTTGTCATCGATGTCATCACGATTATCGATGTAACCGGCATAGAGAGCCAGACCGTTACCGAGGGTGTAGGACCCTTCGATGCCAGTCTCTTGATCTTGACCGTCATGGTAGTAACCAGTCACAGCGATCGCACCCGTCGCGTAGCTTGCGGATACGCCGTAGTTGTCATCCTCATCCGTTGCGTCATCACCATCACTCTCAAGTGAGTAGAAAGCGCCCAAGCTCACAGGACCAAAGGGATAACCAACCTCTATGCCAGTCGAAGATGCTTCGGTATCCACGTTGCGAGCGTAAGCAACTTTCACGTCTGCGCCAGCGAAGTTAGTGGACGCGAACACACCGAACAGTTCATCGATGTTACCGGTGTTGTCGTCGAGATCAGTAACACCAGTAATGCCGTCTTCATTGGTATCGGTGTTCTTGGCGTTTACGAGTGCTTGGTTTACACCTTCTTGATACGTACCACCGACAGTGAAGTTGCCGAACGTAGTCGAACCACCAACTTGGAGGCCAGCAAGACCGTCAAGATCATCGGTTGTGTCTTGATTGTTGCTTTCACCAAAGAAGTAGGAAACGGACATTTCGACTGCACCAATGGTCAGGTCGCCGCGCATGACACCGTCGACAAAGTCACCGTTTTCCGGACCATCGTCAACGTCACCTACTTCCAAGAAACCGTCGGCTTCCATGTTGGTGGTGCCGGACCATGTTTTTTCAGCGGCAGTCGCAGTGTCACCGATGTACAAAGCGGCGGTATCGGACCGCACGAAGATTACGAAGTCAGAGCCGTCAATGCTGATGTTGTCGAATGCACCACTGGTCGAACCAGCAGTACCTGTTTCACCAAACGTGTTGGGCGAGAAGCCCAAATCAACGTCGAGCATGACACCGGCAGTGATGTCGGCATTTAGTGCAGCGTTGGCTTGGACTGCCAGGCCACCGGCGAAGTAGAAGCCGCCTTCGACTTCTTCGTTGTAACCGAACTCGCCATCAGCGGCCCAGTTGGTGCCGACGTCGTCCATATGTGCTTCGGCTGCTGCGGCTCCCGCAAAGGCAACCAGCGCAGTTGTTGTAAGGAGGATGCTTTTCATGGATTATTCCCTCGTAAGTTTGCATTCCCAGATATGCCAGTCGCCTAGCATTGAGGCGGTAGTGCGCCTATCGGCCTGCACACTCAAGGTAATTGGGCCTCCCTGCGGCGGGCCGATGGCAAATGATGCAGTAAGGTCACACCGCATTTCAGGGTAGACCGGCATGACATTCGCGGCGCGGACGAATAGATAACGGGCGTCGAAGGATGACGGTTTGTTAGAAAGGGCTTCTCATGTCACTGATCGAAATTCGGGATCGGATCGCCGCTGCCGCGACCGCCGCAGGCCGTGACGCAGCCGGGGTCGATCTGATCGCCGTGTCGAAAGTCCAGCCGAACGACCGGGTCGCCGAGGTGCTGCGGGCCGGGCATCGCAGCTTCGGTGAAAACAAGGTGCAGGAAGCTGCAGGCAAGTGGCCGGAATTCAAGGAAACGTTCGACGGGGTCACGCTCCATTTGATCGGGCCGCTACAAACCAACAAGGCGCGGCAGGCGATGGAACTGGCCGACGCCATACATACTCTCGACCGTCCAAAGCTGGCGAACACGCTGGCACGGCTGGCGCAGGAGATGGGCCGCTGCCCTGATCTGTTCGTGCAGGTCAACACCGGCGAAGAGCCGCAGAAGGCCGGTATTTCACCGTCAGAGGCCGACGCGTTCGTCGCAGAGGCGCGCGCCTTGGACCTGCCGGTGAAAGGGCTGATGTGTATTCCCCCCGTGGACGAGGAATCATCGCTGCACTTCGCGCTTCTGGCCAAGATCGCGGCGCGCAACGGTCTGGCGGGTCTGTCGATGGGCATGAGCGCGGATTTCGAAAAGGCCATCGCCTTTGGTGCGACTCATGTGCGGGTCGGCTCTGCCATCTTCGGTGACCGTGTCTATGACTGACGGAACGGCCTACGACCCGCCGCAGGACCCGCTGGAGATACTTCACGACGACCACGAGGTTCTGTTGGTGAACAAGCCCGCCGGTCTGCTGTCGGTGCCGGGCAAGGGCGAACATCTGGCGGATTGCCTTTTGGCGCGCGTGCAGTTGGTCTTTCCCACCGCGTTGCTGGTTCACCGGCTGGACCGGGACACCTCTGGCGTGATGGTCTTTGCCCTGACCCCGCATGCCCAGCGACACCTTGGTCTGCAATTCGAAAAGCGGCAGACGAAAAAGACCTACGTCGCGCGGGTCTGGGGCGAGATGGCCGAGAAAAAGGGCACGGTCGATCTGCCGCTGATCGTGGACTGGCCGAACAGGCCGCGCCAGAAGGTGGATCATGACACCGGCAAGGCTGCCGTCACGGATTGGCGCGTCATGCGGACGGGAGGTGGTGAAACGCGCGTGCGGCTAAGCCCGAAGACGGGCCGGTCCCACCAGTTGCGGGTTCACATGCTGGCCCTTGGCCATCCGATCCTGGGCGACCCCTTCTATGCAACGGGCGCAGCCCGCGACCACCCGCGCCTGATGCTGCATTCCGAGACGCTGCAGTTCCGCCATCCTGACGGTGGTCAGGGGACACGCGTGACGGCGAAACCGTCGTTCTAGAATCCGGCGTCCAGACTGCGTCGATATAGTCAATGGCACTGGTAATGCGGTTCGGGGTCATTACGTCCTTGGAGGGACATCAAAACGAAAGGACACGCGATGAGCTTGCGTATCAACGAAACGATTCCGAACCTGACGGTCGAAACCGACACGGGCCCCCTGAACCTGCACGACTGGGTCGGTGACAGCTGGGTGATTCTTTTCTCGCACCCCAAGGACTTCACGCCGGTCTGCACGACGGAATTCGGTGCCGTCGCCCAGTTGGCTGACGAATGGGAAAAGCGTGGCACCAAGGTCATGGGTATCTCGGTTGACGGGGTCGAGGACCACAAGAAATGGAAGGCGGACATCGAAACCGCCGGTGGCGCCAAGGCGACCTTCCCGATTGTGGCCGACGAAGACCTTTCGTTGTCCAAGGCGTTCGACATGCTGCCCGCCGAAGCCTACCTGCCGGATGGCCGCACGCCCAATGACACAGCGACCGTGCGCGCCGTGTTCATCATCGGGCCTGACAAGAAGCTGAAGCTGTCGATGACCTATCCGATGAACGTCGGCCGCAACTTTGCCGAGGTCCTGCGCGCGCTGGACGGGTTGCAGACCGCAGCGGGCCACGGTGTCGCGACCCCGGCCAACTGGAACGTAGGTGATGATGTCATCATCCCGACTGCTGTTTCGGATGAAGATGCGAAAGCGAAGTTCGGCGCCTTCGAGACGGTCCTGCCTTACCTTCGCAAGACCAAGCTGGGCGCCTGAAGCCTGACGATCTGTTGGCATGTGGAAAGGGGCAGGTCGATGGCCTGCCCCTTTCCGGTCTGCTTATGATTGACGTGGCTGGCACTTGCCGCCAGCGCCGGTGGTTCAGAAAATGTAGGCTTTCGTGTTGACCGGAACGAAGCTGTAAAGCTCTTGAACATGCTCGTTCATGAGCCGGACGCATCCGGACGAAAAGCTTTGGCCGATGGTGTGGGGCTGCGGCGTTCCGTGGATACGGTAATAAGTGTCGCGCCCACGCGAATCGTAAAGGTATAACGCCCGCGCACCCAATGGATTGCGCGGGTGGCCACCCGGAAGGCCGCTGCGATAGGGGCCGTAAAGGGCCGGTTCCAGTCGCACCATGTTCTGTGTCGGCACCCAAGACGGCCATTCGGCCTTGCGCCTGATCGTCAGGACGCCGGTGTAGTTGCGGCCTTGACCGCCGATGGCGATGCCATAGCGGCGTGCGCGCCCGTTGCCGAGCGTCCAGTAGAGAAAATAGTCCCGTTTGACGACATGGATTTCACCTGCCGGAAGGCCGGGGTTCACATCTACTGTTTGCGGAAGAAACTTCTGGGGGAGTTGTGAGGCCGTGTTGGCCAGTGCCGGGGTCGCCAAAAGGCTCGCTGCCGCGCCTGCGGCAAAGGAACGTCGTGTCAGCATTGATGTGTCCTGCTCGTGCTCGATGTGCATCGTTGTGCGGAAACTGCTTAGCACAGAACCACGGTTGCAAATGAGGCGGCAAAAAAGGAAGGCCGCGAAGTGCGTCCATCCTGTCACATCAAGGGTGAAGACCAGGTTAAGTCACGGGTATTCAGTAAAGAACGACGCGCGTATCCAGCGGAACCTGCTTGTAAAGGTGTTCGACATGGCTGTTGATCAGGCGAACACAACCATTCGACACCCGACTCGCAATGGTGTTGGGTTGGTTGGTCCCGTGAATGCGCAGGTAGGTGTCCCCCCGTTCCGGGGTAAAGAGATACAGGGCGCGCGCGCCAAGTGGATTATCGGGACCACCGGGCATTCCGTCTTCGTATTGCTTGTAAGCATCCGGATCGCGCTCGATCATGTCGGGTGTCGGGGTCCAGCTGGGCCATTCTTTCTTGGCACCGACATAGAACTCGCCCGTTTCATACAGGTCATCCCGGCCGATCCCGACAGTGTACTTGATCGCGCGGTTCTCGGGCAGCGTCCAGTAAAGGTCGAAGGTCACGGGATCAACATGGATCTCGCCCGGTTCAAGCAAGCTTTGCAGGTCCACGATTTGCGGCATGTAGCGGTCGGGAATCGAGGTCGACTGTGCCCATGCAGGCAAGGCAGCAGTCGAAAGAGAGGCACCCAGAAAGGCGCGGCGTGAAAGTTTCATTTTTTTCAGGTCCTTAGTCGAAAAGCTTGCTTCTATATAAACACAAGATGCGGTGGAATTGTTCCAATTCTCGCAAAAGTGATGGCCTGAATCAAAAGGCCCGCCGCAGAGGGCGGGCCTTGCGATGCAGGAAAGTGACAGCTTACTCTGCCGCGTCCTCTTTTGCTGCTTCTTCGCCGGTCTCCTGATCGACGATTTTCATCGACAGGCGCACCTTGCCGCGATCATCGAAGCCCAGCAATTTGACCCAAACGTCCTGACCTTCCTTGAGAACATCCGACGGATGATTCAGGCGGCGGTTCTCGATTTGGGAGACGTGCACAAGGCCGTCCCGCTTGCCGAAGAAGTTCACGAACGCGCCGAAATCGACAAGTTTGACCACGGTGCCCTTGTAGACCTTGCCTTCTTCGGGCTCTGCCACGATCGAATAGATCATGTCATAGGCCTTCTTGATGGCGTCGGCGTCGTTGGACGCGATTTTGATCACACCGTCGTCGTTGATGTCGACCTTGGCACCCGAGACTTCCACGATCTCGCGAATGACCTTGCCGCCGGACCCGATCACTTCACGGATCTTGTCGGTAGGAACGGTCATCGTCTCGATCTTGGGGGCGTGAACGCCCAGATCCTTGGCACCGGTCAGCGACTTGCCCATCTCGCCGAGGATATGCATCCGGCCTTCTTTCGCCTGAGCGAGAGCCTTTTGCATGATCTCGGGCGTGATGCCTGCGACCTTGATGTCCATCTGCAGCGAGGTGATACCTTTCTCGGTGCCTGCGACCTTGAAGTCCATGTCGCCAAGGTGGTCCTCGTCGCCAAGGATATCGGTCAGGATGGCGTAGTCACCGTCATCTTCCAGAACCAGACCCATCGCCACACCGGCCACTGCGGATTTCAGCGGCACGCCGGCATCCATCATCGACAAAGAGCCACCACAGACCGACGCCATCGAGGACGAACCGTTCGATTCGGTGATCTCGGAGACAAGGCGGATGGTGTAGGGGAAGTCGGTTGCAGCAGGCAGAACGGCCTGAAGCGCACGCCATGCCAGCTTGCCGTGGCCGATCTCGCGGCGTCCCGGAGGTCCGACGCGGCCCGCTTCACCGACCGAATAGGGCGGGAAGTTATAGTGCAGCATGAAGTTCGACTTATACATGCCCGACAGCGCGTCGATCATCTGTTCATCGTCGCCGGTGCCCAGGGTGGTCACGACCAGACCCTGCGTCTCGCCACGGGTGAACAGGGCAGAGCCGTGGGTCCGGGGCAGGATGCCGGTTTCGCAGACGATATCGCGGACTTCGTCAAGTTTGCGCCCGTCGATCCGCTTGCCCTCTTTCACGACTGATCCGCGCAGGATTGTCGATTCGAGCTTTTTCAACGCGGACCCGAGGTTCGCGTCTTCCAGTTGCTCTGCGGACAACTGTGCCTTGATGTCGTCTTTCGCCGACGAGACGGCTGCGGTGCGCTCCTGCTTGTCGAGGATCGCATAGGCGGCCTGCATCTTGTCTTCGCCGGCTTTCTTCACGGCCTCGAAGAGGTCGGAGTAGTCGGGCGCTTCAAAGTGGAACGGCTCTTTCGCAGCTTCTTCGGCCAGATCGATGATCAGGTCGATCACCGGCTGGATCTGCTCGTGCGCGAATGTCACGGCGCCCAGCATTTCTTCCTCGGTCAGCTCGTAAGCTTCCGATTCGACCATCATCACGGCGTCTTTGGTGCCGGCGACGACAAGGTCCAGACGCTGTTCGGGGTTCATGCGCAGGTTGTGCATGTCGTCCATTTCGGGGTTCAGGATGTAATCGCCATCCTCGAAGCCCACGCGGCAAGCGGCAATCGGGCCCATGAAGGGCGCGCCAGAGATGGTCAGCGCGGCAGAGGCCGCGATCATGGCGACCATGTCGGGGTCGTTCACCAGATCGTGGCTCAGCACGGTGCACATCACCAGAACTTCGTTCTTGAAGTCTTTGGCGAACAGCGGGCGGATCGGACGGTCGATCAGGCGGGCGGTCAGCGTTTCCTTTTCGGTCGGCCGCGCCTCGCGCTTGAAAAAGCCGCCCGGCACTTTACCGGCAGCATAGTATTTCTCTTGGTAGTGAACGGTCAGTGGGAAAAAGTCTTGGCCCGGCTTGGGCTTTTTAGCGAACGTCACGTTGGCCATCACAGAGGTCTCGCCCAGCGTGGCGATCACGGAACCGTCGGCCTGACGGGCAACCTTGCCCGTTTCCAGTGTGAGCGTCTCCGGCCCCCACTGCATGGATTTTTTCACTTCGTTAAACATGTAGCGTCTTTCTGAATGGGCCTGTCTCGGCGGTCCGAGTGCCCTTGTGCATTGGTGGCCCCATTGCCACCGACCCCTGTCCTTTGCCTAACGCCGGGGTCGTAGCGTTACGTCACAGATGATCGCGACATAAGCGGTTTGGAGGCATAAAGAAAGGGGGCTGCGGGTGGGTGGCAGAAACCGGCTGTCCGGCAGGGGAGGTCAGCAGTGGTTCGTTGCCCCCGAAACGCAAAACGCCCGCCGTGGTCGAGGCGGGCGTTTCGATCTTTCAGACAGGGCGCGTCTTAGCGGCGCAGGCCCAGCTTCTTGATGAGGGTCTGGTACCGCTCGACGTCCTTGGACTTGGTGTAGTCCAGCAGCTTGCGGCGCTGGGCGACCATCTTGAGAAGGCCACGGCGACCGTGGTTGTCCTTCTTGTGGGTCTTGAAATGCTCGGTCAGCGTCGCGATGCGGCTGGACAGGATCGCGACCTGCACTTCGGAGGAACCGGTGTCACCGTCCTTGGTGCCGTATTCCTTCATGATCTTTTGCTTTTCTTCGGGCGTAATCGACATCGGGGTCTCCTTTGGGTTTGGGTGAATGGCGCGAGCCGGGATGTCGTCCAGCAAGGCCCGTGGAGGGTCCGACCCGAAGCATTGGGTGCGGATGCGCGTCTGTAGGAGAGATTCGTCGCAAAGAAAAGGGGTTTAGGCGGTCATTCGGATCAGCGCGACCTGTGCCAGATCCAGTTCCGTCACGTTCTGCAGAACGGCGACGACGGTTTCGTCAGCCAAAAGCGTCAGCCCGTCGGAACCGGACAGGGTCGCCAATACCGGAGGCAGGTCGCCTTGGTATTCCACCTCGAGCCGGTCCGATGCGGCGTCGAAGTCGGTAATCACAGCATCGCTATCGGCAAGCAGGACGAAACTGTCGGCGCCGTCACCACCGGTCAGCACGTCGTGCCTGCCGCCGATCAGCCTGTCATTTCCGTCCTCTCCGTTGAGATAGTCGAACACGCCATCACCGCGCCCGTAAAGCGTATCGTCACCGCGTCCGCCTTGCAGGGTATCTGACCCGTCGCCACCGAACAGGTCGTCGTCGCCGTCCATGCCTTCCAGAGTGTCGTTCCCCGCCCCGCCGAAGAGAGAATCGTTCCCGTTCCCGCCAACCAGATGGTCGTCTCCGTCCTCACCATAAATGAGGTCATCGCCTTCGTGCCCGAAGAGCGCGTCGTCCCCATCACCGCCGAACAGCGTATCGTCACCGTCCAGACCGTCGATCCGGTCGTCACCGCCAGCGCCCGAGATCAGATCGCCGAAGGCGTCGCCCCGCATGAAATCGGGTCCGTCGCTGCCGATCTGCTGGGGTGGGGTCACCTGATCGTCTAGCGGCGCAAAGTCGCCATCCGCTGCAATAAGTATGTCCAGACCACGGTCTGCGTCTTCGGGGTGCCGTCCGCCACCCTGGTCGTCGTCGTCAGAAGAAACCGGATCGGGCACCAGCATCGCGGCCAGCGCCATCCCCATCAGAGCAAGAATCGCATACATATCAAACCTCGACAGCGGGTGCCCCTACCCGGACCCTGTGTAGCATGCCTGACTGTCGGTCCGCTGCGGAATCGGGACCAATGGTTAACGCGGCCATGGCTCCGGGACCGTGGCGTAGGGCACGTAGAGAGGGTGTCTCGGGTGGCCCTGCCTGGTCTGGCCTAGCGCCATCAAAGGTGTGTGAGTCTGAAGTAGCTGCGCCTTGACCTCTGCCGCCCGGTCCAGATGGTCGCCATGAACGCCCCATGCGGCAAGGATCGCATCGCACTGACCGGCGGCGTGGATGATTTGCGCGTCGTTGTCCGGGCCGACGGGATCACGGGCTTGCTTGAGACGCGCGGGGGAAGTCTCGCGCCAGGCGAAAAGGTTCACGACCGCGACGCCGCCATACCCCAGCTGCACCGCACGCCGCTGGCACCGCTCGATGGTCGGGTCGTTGGCCTGCTCGGTCGCTTTCGACGGGTTCAGCATGACATACAGCAGGCGTGGGCCCGTCGCCCAGTCCCGCGTCAGTGCGTAGCGGTAAGCCTCGCAGGGGGAATAGGTGGCTGTGGAGGTCACTGGGGCGTCGTGATGGCTGCGGGTGGTCAGCATTGCCTTCGGCGCCGCCCTTTGGAGGGGAGGGCGGAAGCCTCCGGCGGGGATATTTGGGGCAAGATGATAATCAGAGATTGAACACGCGGCTGGGGTGCAATTCGCCACCCTTGTAAGTGCCCACCGCGACGGGGATGCCGTCGTGGCTGACCCAGATCTCGTCTCCGAATCCGGCGGTGGGGGCGATGACCGGGGCAGGATTTCCGTTGCGGAGCCGGGTCATGCTGTCCAGCGGGCAGCGCGCCTCTTCGAGATCGGTGAGGCCCGCCGCAACGGGGAGGAGGTGGCTGTCGAGGTCAGGGGTGCGGGCCATCGCTTCGACCTTGTCCAGCGTCAGGGCATCGGAAAGTTCGAACGGGCCGGACCAGAGACGTCGCAGGTCGCGGACGTGAGCGAAACAGCCCAGCGCCTCGCCCAGATCGCGGGCGACCGACCGGACGTAGCCGCCCTTGCCGCAGGTCATTTCCAGCGTCACGTGATCGGCATCGGGACGGTCGGTCATCACCAGTTCCTCGACCCAGAGCGGGCGGGCGGCGATGTCCATGTCTTCGCCGTCGCGGGCCCGCTTGTAGGCGCGTTCCCCGTCGATCTTCACGGCGGAAAACTGCGGCGGCACCTGCATTATGTCGCCGACGAAGGCGCCCAGTGCGGATTTGATCGCTTCGTCCGTGGGGCGTGTGTCGCTTTGTGCGATCACCTCGCCTTCGGCATCGTCAGTCTTGGTCGCCTGCCCCAGACGCATCGTAAAGGCATAGCATTTCAGTGCGTCGGTGATGTAGGGGACCGTCTTGGTCGCTTCGCCGAGGGCCACCGCCAGGATGCCGGTCGCATCGGGGTCCAGTGTGCCGGCATGGCCCGCCTTGTTCGCATCGAACGCCCAGCGGACCTTGTTCACGACAGCGGTCGAGGTGAGGCCCGCGGGCTTGTCCACGACCAGCCAGCCTGAAATGTCCCGTCCCTTTTTGCGCCGCGCCATGCCGGTCTCCGTCTTGATGAAGCGGTCAGCTAGTCAAGCGGGAACGGGCGGTCAAGGGCTGACGACCCCGACGATCGGCCCCAGCTGGAAGCCGATGTCATCGCGTCCCAGTTCCGGAGCGTAGAGACGGCTGACCGATCCGTCGAGGTAGAGCGCGTTCGGCACCCCCACGACGTCGCGAAAATAGCGGGCGAAGGTGTGGAAATTGACCGGATCGTCAGAGATGACGAAGGTGGCACTGGTTCCGTCGGTGCTTGTCCCGACGCCGTTGCGGATGTTGAGGCTCTCTGATTCGGGCAGGAAACGTGGGTGCAGCGCACCGTCGATGACCAGCATCGGGCCGGACTGGTCGGCATCGCGGCAGTCGGGTGTCCTGGCGGCGAAAGCGCGGCTTTCGTAGATCTGGGCCGACTGGTCGTTCAGGCAGAAGACGCCGTTGGGCAACAGGCCGAAATTACCCGGCCCTTCGCTGGTCACGATACCGCTTATCTGCAAGCCATCGACCTGGAACAGGCCGACGGGCGACCGGTCGTCGTGATACATTCCCGCATTCATCGCGAACGACAGCGACCCGGCATAGTCCGCGACCTGACCGAAGCCACCCAGAACCCGACCCTCATCGTCGCTGTGGAACAACCGCAGATCCTCGGTCACCACATCGATGTCGCAGCGCGTCATACGGTGGCCCTCGAAGGTATCGTTCTGACAGGTTACCGCCTCTGCGGCGCCCGCCCAGACCACGCCCACAAGCATGATGATGATCCGCATCAGTCGTCGAGGTCCTGCCGCACGTGGTCTTCGGACAACATCGCGCGGGTCGCGTCCATCCGGTCGAAGGTGTCGTCGATCATGAAGCGGATCTCGGGGACATGTTTGATCTGCAGCGCCTTGCTGACCTGATGCCGGATCTCGCCCTTGTTGCGGGCGAGAGCTGCCAGCATCTCTTCCTTGCCGTCGCCGCCCAAGGGCAGCACGAAGGCGGTCGCGATCGACAGGTCGGGGGTGCAGCGCACCTCGCTGACCGTGATGGAAAAGCGGTTCAGGTCGGGGTCGTGAATTTCACCGCGCTGCAACGTCTCGGCCATGCGGCGGCGAATGACCTCGCCCACGCGGAGCTGACGCTGTGAGGGTGCGCCGGAGGATGATTTTCTCTTTGCCATATACGGCATGTAGGCCCTTGGGGCCGCGCTGCCAAGCGGGTAAGAGGATCGAAACCGCAGGAGGACGACATGGCAGAGCAACCGGGCATCGTGATTACGGGCGGATCGGGGCGGATGGGGCAGATGCTGATCCGCACGGTTCTGGACTCTGACACCTGCCGTCTGGTGGGTGTTCTGGAACGCGAGGGGCACGACTGGATCGGCCGTGACATCGGCGAGGCGATGGGCGGGGCGCCGGCAGGCGTGACGGTGACCGACGACGCGCTGGCAGCTTTTTCGACCGCGCAGGCCGTGATCGACTTTACCGCACCCGTCGCCACCGTCGCCTTTGCCGGGCTCGCGGCGCAGGCCCGCGCCGTGCATGTGATCGGCACGACGGGGCTGAGGGCCGAGGACATCGCCAAGATCGACGCCGCCGCCCGCCATGCGGTGGTGGTGCGGGCCGGAAACATGTCGCTGGGTGTCAATCTTTTGACCCTTCTGACACGGAAAGTTGCCGCCGCACTCGATGCCGATTTCGACATCGAGGTGATCGAGGCGCACCATCGTCACAAGGTCGATGCCCCCTCGGGCACGGCATTGATGCTGGGCGAGGCGGCGGCAGAGGGGCGTGGCATGGACCTTGAGGAAGTGCGCGACAGCGGGCGCGATGGAATGACGGGCGCGCGTGATCGCGGTGCCATCGGCTTTCACGCGATTCGGGGTGGCGACATCGTGGGCGATCATGAGGTGCTGTTCGCCGCCGACGGGGAACAGATCGCCTTGCGCCACCGTGCGACGGATCGCAGCGTCTTTGCGCGCGGGGCCTTGAAGGCCGCACTTTGGGGGCAGGACAAGCGCCCCGGTCACTATGACATGTTGGACGTTCTGGGGCTTAACGACTGATGCGCCGCTAGCCCAGCGCCTGTTCCAGGTCAGCGACCAGATCGCCTGAGTCCTCGATCCCGACCGAAAGGCGCAGCAGGTTTTCGGGAATACCCGTATGCGGCTCGATGGTGTGGCGGTGTTCGACAAGGCTTTCGACGCCGCCCAGTGATGTGGCGCGATGGAAAAGCTGCAGGCGTCCGGCGACGGCCAGCGCCTCGGCGGCACCGCCCTTGACGCAGATCGACAAAAGCGGGCCGAAACCACCCGTCATCTGCCGCGCCGCGATGGCGTGCCCGACATGGGACGACAGGCCGGGGTAGAAAACCGCATCGACCTTTGCGTGTGCCTCCATCGCCCGCGCCACGACCAGCGCATTGGCGCTCATCCGTTCGACGCGCAGGGGCAGCGTGCGGATGGACCTGACTAGCAGCCATGCCTCGAAGGGTCCGATGACCGCGCCTGCGTCGTGACGGTCGGTCTTGATCGCGGACCAGAGTGGACGGTCTGCATTTCCGACGGCCAGAACACCTGCCAGAAGGTCGGAATGCCCGCCGATGGCCTTGGTGGCCGAGTGCATGACGATATCCGCACCCAGTGCCAGAGGTTGCGACAGGACCGGCGTGGCGGCTGTCGAATCGACGGCCAGAAGGCCGCCGACTGCGTGAACCAGATCGGCCGCCAGTTTCACATCGGTCGTCTTGAGCCAAGGGTTCGAAGGGGACTCTATGAAAAGAAGATGGGGCCGGTGACCGGAAACAGCGGCCTTCAGCGCCTTTTCGTCTGCGGAATCCACCTCGGTCAGCGCGATATCGCGGCGGTCGCAGAAATCGCGGACCCATTTCGTCGTGCCCCAATAGATGCCCGACTGCACGACCACCCGTGCATCCGCCGGCAGAGCGCGGAACATCGCGGCGATCGCGGCCATGCCTGACGGGAAAAGGCGAGCCTCGGAGGCGCCTTCCAGATCAGCCAGAAGGGATTCCGCCAGCCGCGTGATATCGCTGTCGTCGCGGGAGTAGATGTTGTCTGGCCGCAAAAGAGCGTAGTCGGCATCGCGAACGAATGTGGTAGAGGCCTGCAAGGGCGGGACCACACCGCCCGACGCTGCATCGACGAAGCCGCCAGCCTGCGCGGCGATGGTCGCGGGATGAAGTTTGCGTGTCATCTCGGGGATGGACCATGCAGATGGTGCGCCTGCAACGACACGCGACTAGCGTCCAAAAATCCGGTAGTAGGCCCAGTCCGGCAGGAATTGCGACAGACGAAAGAGCCACGAAAACACCAGCGGAAAGCTTTTCTTGAAGGTATCGCCGCCCATATGCTCCAGCACCTCTCGTGCGGCATCCTCGGGTTGCATCTTGAACGGCATATGAAAATCGTTCTTGTCGGTCAGCCGTGTCTCGATGAAGCCGGGGTTCACGACCTGCACCTTGACGCCGGTCTTGCGCAGATCGGCATACATGCATTCCGCAAGGGACATCACCGCCGCCTTCGACGCGGTGTATCCGATCGACCCCGGAAGCCCGCGAAAACCGGTCAGCGATGACGTCAGCACGATATGACCCGCGTCGCGCTTGACCATCGGGCCGATCACTTCGCCCACCACACGACTTGCGCCGATGTAGTTGACCTCGGCCATGAGCGTCGCTTTTTCGTTGTCCCAGTCTTCGGCACCAAAGGGCCAGTAGACGCCGGCCAGATAGACAAGCCCGTCAATCTCTCCGACCTCTTTGGCCGCTGCCTTGACCGATTCGATATCCGTCACATCGACCGTGACGTATGACCCCTTGCCGGGGAGCTCCGCGACCAGTTCCTTGAGCCTGTCTTCTGACCGTGCAGAGACGATCACTTCGGCACCGACACGGTTGACCGCCTTTGCGACCTCGCGGCCCAACCCTTCGCTTGCGCCTACGATCCAATAGCGTTTGCCTTGCCAGTCCATCATGATCCCCTTGCAATATCTTCACTCTTCCAACGACGCGACGACCCTTCGGGTTCACCCGCGCGCTTCGGTATTCTCCAGTGACGTAGCTGCCAGAAGCCCGATGGCCACCAGTTTAAGCACGGATGGCACCAGTGCATAAAGAAGCGTCAACCGCGTCAGCGCCTCTTGTGGATTGTCCTGTGCGCCTGTCCGAAAGCCCGATTGCTCGAGCAGCGGCAAAAGCACGGCTGCCGCCAGTGCCAAAGTGAATTTGTTCACCAGGGACCACAAGCCGAAACCCTGCCCGCCGTTTGGGCTGATCTCGCTCATCCGGCGGGCGAACAGCGCGGGCAAGAGTGTCAGGTCGGCCCCGATGGTCGCACCCGACAGCACGCAGACAACGGCGAAGGGCACGACATCGCCAGCACCCAGCGTCAGCGTGTAGCCAAAGGACAGCACCGCCAGCACCATCGCGGTCAGCAGCACAGGCTTGGCGCCGAACGATTGTGCCAGCTTGCTCCAGACAGGCGAGGACAGGGCGGCTGCCAGAAAGAACAGCACCAGCAGCGGCCCTTCCCACCCCGGTGCGTCAAGGCGGCTGTCGACGAAGAACAGGAACAGGGTCGACGATACGGCCAGCGGTGCGGCGTTGATGAGGGCAAGAATCAACAGGCGGCGCGCCAGTTTGTCAGACAGGATGTCTCCGATCTGCGATGGCTCGCGTTCGACCGTGGTCTTCCATTCGGGCCACATGAACAGCGTCGCTGCAGCAGTGACGGCCACAAATCCCCACGCAAAGGTGGCGAACGGGTTGTCGGTCATGCCCATCAGCAGCGTGGGCGCGATGGCGGCAAGACAGACACCCAGCAAGGCACCGCTTTCCCGCCACGCCGCCAGCCTCACATGCCCGTCGGCCTGAGGCCCCGCTTTGCCGATGCCTTGTGCGTAGAAGTTGATGGTCAGGAAACTGAAGGCTGAGAATAGCCCGGTGATCGTGATGCCGAACCACCACAGTGGCGAGATGGGCGGGGCGACGCCGAAAAGCCCCAGCATCGAGATCGCCAGAAGGACGGCACCGGTCGAGATGATGATGGCCTTGCCGCGCCTCAGCCGTTCACTGAGCCACCCCAGAACCGGGTCCTGAACCACGTCGAACAACCGCAACGCAAAGAGGATTGTGCCCAGTGCCGTCAGGCTGACGCCGTAGGTATCGGCGTAATATTTCGGGGCGTAGATGTAGATTGGCAGGCCGGCCCCTGACAGGATCGCGGCAAAAAGGCTGTAGGCGGGCAACCGGTCCTTCAGCGCCCGCTTCACCGGCTGATCTCGTCCGGGGGTGGTGTTGGCTGGCTGCGAAAGGTCGCACCCTTCCACCACAGCTTGACCGCCTGCCAATGGATCAGCGCCATCACGCGACGCGAGCCGAAGGGCCGGCGCAATGTGGCCTTCAGGATGCCTGCGTTGGTCAGCGGCTGCCGCGGCCCCTTGAGCGTGGCGACGACGCCGCCGTTGCCACGGCTGTAGTCGATCACGACATGAACGCTGTCGGGCTGGATATCAAAGCGAAACGTATATCCGCCCTCGATCGGCTGGAAGGGTGAAACATGCATGATTTTCTGCGCAGCGAGCGTTTCGTCCTTTGTGATCTCACGCATGTCTTCATGGTGGCAAAGGTAGGAATGACGGTCCCCGAACGTATTCGTCACCTCTGCGATGACGCAGCGCATGACGCCCACGTCGTCGTGGATCAGCCAGAATGAGACGGGGTTGAACACGTGCCCCAGAAGCCTTGGCTGCGCCAAAAGATCGATCCGTCCGGACAGGTCGACGTCATGCGTCGCCAGAACGTCGCGCACCCAAGCCGCGCCGCGACCGGCTTTGCGGGGGCCGCCGTGGTCGCTGTCCTGCAGGGACATCAGCGACCCCTTGTTGCGCGCGAAAAGCGACGGGCCGGATACCGGCCCCTCGGCTGTCAGCAGGACATAGTCGATCCCGTAGCGAAAGGCGTTTTTCACCGCGCCGCGCCGTCCGTGATAGGTTTCACCGGGGATATGTTCGACCCTATTCAGCTGCGACCTCCAGACGTTCCTGCGCGTTCAGGGCATGCACGACATCATAGGCCGACGACAGCCCGTCTTCGTGAAATCCGTTCTTCATCCATGCCCCGCAGAACCACGTGCAGTTCTGGCCGTTGATCCGCCTTGCCACCTTTTGCGCCGCAAGCGCGGCATTGTCATAGACTGGATGATGCAGCACGGTTTCGTCCCAGATAAGGTTCGGGTCGATCTCGCGCTGCGAATTCAGTGTCACCATGACGTTTTCCGCGCCCAGCCAGGGTTGAAGCGAGTTCATCCAGTAGGTGAGGTCGATCACGTCGGAAACCTTGTTCTTGTCCTCGGTATAGATCCACGACGCCCAGACGCTCTTGCGCTTGGGCATGATGCTTTCGTCACCATGCAGCACAACCCGGTTGGGTTGATAGCGCACGGCGCCCAGCGTCGCAGCCTCTTCCGGGGTCGGATCTGCCAGCATCCGCAACGTCTGGTCCGAGTGGCTTGCGAAGACGACTTCGTCGAAGCTTTCCCAGTCGGCCCCCAATGTCTTGACCTCTGCCCCGAAAGACGACCGTCGGACCTGCTGGACAGGCGTGGCCACCCGGATATCGACGCCGCGCCGGTCCATGTCGGCCTCCAGCAACCTTACGTATTCGCGGCTTCCGCCCTTCACGGTGTACCACTGGTGCTGCCCGTAGACACCCAACAAGGCGTGGTTGTCGAAGAACCGCAGCAGCGTGTCCGCCGGGAAATCCATGATCCGCGCTTTCGGGGTCGACCAGATCGCGCCCGAAAACGGCAGAAGGTAGTGGTCGCGGAAATAATCAGACAGGCGCAATCGCTTCATCAGCCCGCCGATCGTCAGACCCGGTTCCTGCGACGCCGCTAGTCCGCGCTTGTTGAAGACCGTGACGTCGCGCAGCATGCGCAAGAACCGCGGGTTCACCGCGTTTCTGCGCTGGGCAAAGAGGCTATCGAGCGAGCTGAGCGCATATTCCAGCCTGCCGCCATCAAAGGATGCGCCAAAGCTCATGGTGCTTTCGGTCACGGGAACATCGAGGTGTGCGAACAGTTTCGCAAGGTTCGGATAGTTGGCGTAGTTGAAGACGATAAAACCCGTATCGACCGACAGATCACCCTTCCGGCCCGCCGCGCGGGTGCGGGAATGACCTCCTAGGTCGGGTTCGGCTTCGTAAAGGACGACGCGGTGATCCTTGGCCAGCAAATGGGCAGCACCCATTCCTGAAATTCCGGCGCCAATCACAGCAATTTTGCGTGGGGCCGCCGTGGCAGTCTCAAATGGCATACTAGTCGTGTTTCCCGATGGATTTCAGCATCATGCTAAGTTCACGTCACATAGCCTGAAACAGTTTCAGGAACAGTCGTCGTTTTGCCGCATGGGTCAGAAGTTCATTCCGGTCGTTCGGGTGGAAGAGGGCCGGCGTCTTCCCACGCGAGCGTGGTGAAGGTGTCGGCCATCTTGAGCACGCCATCGCCGCCGGGCGAGAGGTAGAAAACGCGGTCCGGATAGGCACCCTGCACGGCCCAGTAATCCGGGGTCAACGCCAACGTGCCGACGCCGGAGCCGCAGATTCGCTGCCCGTCTTGGCACGGGGTCAGTGCATAGCTCCGCAGATCCCCGTGTTCGGCTGATACGACCGACACAGCCCCCTCATCGAAAGGATGGTCCTGAAACGTGGCCCCGTAAAAGCGTTGCACCGCCAAAGGCGTCGCTTCAAAGGTCAAGGGCTCACCGGCGCAACCGGCGAGGACCAGAAAGGCGAATGGTATAATCGGGCGCAGGGACATGACGATCCTCGGGTTAACCTGCACATCTTGGCCTCACGCTTTCGAAGGCGCAAGGGGCATGGGCGCGTCATCGGGTGCTACCTCGGCAAAGTCGAAGTTGTGCAAGCGTCCAGACCGCTTGCCGGCCTTCTCGGCCGAGATCAGGATATCCTCGACGTCCTTGCGGGCCTGCCCGAAGTGCCGGTCCAGATTGCCGACCCGCGTTGTAAGCCGCTCCACATCCGCGTTCAGCAGGCCCAGCTCCTTGCGGATCGCCCCCGCCTGTTCACGCATTCGTGCGTCTTTCAGGATCGCCCGCATCGTGTTCAGGGTCGCCATGCAGGTGGTGGGTGACACGATCCAGACGCGGGCGGCAAAGCCTTCGCGCACCACGGCGGGCAGGCGGGCGTGCAGTTCTGCATAGACCGCCTCGGACGGCAGGAACATGATCGCCCCGTCCGCTGTCTCGCCTTCTATTTGGTACTTCTCGGAAATCGCCTTGATATGTGTCCTGACAGCCGTGCCCAGCTGACGCAGTGCGGCCTCCTGTTCCACTTTGGTCTCGGCCCGTCTCAGCGCCTCGTAGGATTCCAGTGGAAATTTGGCGTCGATCACGATCGGGCCGGGCGGGTTGGGTAGATGCACCAGACAGTCCGCCCGCTTGCCGTTCGACAGGGTCGCCTGCAGCGTGAAGCTGTCGGCGGGCAGCGCCTTGCCGACGATATCGGTCAACTGGATCTCGCCAAAGGCCCCACGCGTCTGCTTGTTCGACAGGATGTCCTGCAAGGTCAGCACGTCGCCGGACAGCTTTTCGATGTTTGTCTGCGCGCGGTCGATGGTCGCCAACCTCTCTTGCAGCTCTGTCAGGCTTTTCGTGGTCTTTTCCGAGCTGCCGGTCAGCGTCTCTTTCATCCGTTCCTGCATGTCCGACATGGAGCGTGCGGATTTCAGCGCGTTGTCTGCCAAGCGCTCGGCGACCTGCTGGTTCACCTCGGCCAGACGCCGTTCCATCGACTGCATGACCCGTTCCTGACCCTGCGCCTGCTGGTCGCTGACGTGCTTGATATTGGCCGCCAGCGTGTGCTGGCTATCGCCCAGAACCCCCACGTCATGCGACATCCGGCCCATCTGGCCCAGCATTTCCCGGGTGATCCGGGTCGACTGGCCCGCGCGCCGGACCGCAATGAACAGCAGGACAACGACGAACAGCGCCAGCAGCGCACCGACAGTCAGCCCCAGCGTCAGCGGATCGCTGAAATCAAGCGTGGTGCTTCCGATCTGGATCATGTGCGCCCGAACAGCCGTTCGATGTCGGAAAGCTTGAGTTCCACGTAGGTCGGGCGTCCGTGGTTGCACTGGCCCGACAGGGGTGTCGCCTCCATCTCGCGCAGCAGGGCGTTCATCTCGGCGCCCTGCATCCGGCGGCCCGACCGGATCGACCCGTGGCAGGCGACGCGGGACAGGACCGCCTCGATCCGTGCGCGGACCGTCGCGCTGTCGCCCTGATCGCGCAATTCGTCGATCACGTCGCGCAACAGCCTGGTCGCATTTACTTCGCCCAGAATGGCAGGCGTTTCGCGCACCGCCACGGCATCACCGCCAAAGCGTTCAACGGTCAGCCCGATCTTCGTCAGGTCATCCGCGAACTCCAGCAGCATCGCCACGTCGCCTGCCTCCATCTCGACGATCTCGGGGATCAGCAGCGCCTGAGCAGGCACCCCGTTCTCGGCCATCTGCGCCTTGAGCTTTTCATAAACCAGCCGTTCGTGCGCGGCGTGCTGGTCCACGATGACGATGCCGCGCTCTGTCTGGGCGATGATGTAGTTCTCGTGAACCTGCGCGCGCGCGGCGCCCAACGGCAACGCCTCGGCTTCCGGTGTATCGGCCACGGGTTCGATCCTTGCCGAACGGTCTTCGGAAAAACCGGACTGAAAGGTCATGGACTGCGCAGTGAACCGCGTGGGGCGGTCCGTCTGCGACGGCCTGTCCATCTGGTAGACGCGCGGTTCCGACTGCTGCGGTTGCATCGCACCCAGCGTCGCCGTGGCCACGGTGGTCGAGGCGCGATGCCCCGCCTCGGCCAGCGCATGGCGCAGGCCGCTGACGATCAGGCCGCGGACGGCACCGGCGTCGCGGAACCGCACCTCTGACTTGGCGGGATGCACGTTCACGTCGACCAGCGTCGGGTCGCAGTCGATGAACAGTGCCGCAACCGGATGCCGGTCGCGCGACAGCACGTCCATGTAGGCCGCCCGCAGCGCACCCAGCAGCATCTTGTCCCGCACGGGCCGCCCGTTCACGAAAAGAAACTGCGCCACGGCCGCACCGCGCGAATAGGTCGGCAAGGCAGCATAGCCGGTCATGTGAAATCCGTCGCGCTGCGCGTCCAGCGCCAGCGCATTTTCCGCAAACTCACGTCCCAGCACCGTGCGCAAGCGACCGTGCAGCGCGTCAAACAGGTCACCGGTCTCTGCATCGGCGCGGAACACGGTGCGGGCCTCGCCGCCCGTCGTGTCGCGCAGGATCACGGTGATGAACGGCTCGGCCATCGCCAACCGCTTGACCACGTCGGTGATCGCCTGACTTTCCGCCCGGTCGGTGCGCAGAAACTTGAGCCGCGCCGGCGTCGCGTGGAACAGGTCGCAAAGCTCGACCACGGTGCCGCTGGTCAGCGCGGCGGGGGTGACGCCCGACAACTGCCCGCCCGAGACCTTTATCTGTGCCGCATCATGGCCCGCAGCCCGCGACGTGATGGTCAACCGGCCGGCAGCACCAAGTGACGGCAGTGCTTCACCCCGAAAACCGAAGGACTGGATGTTCAGAAGGTCGCTGCCGTCGATCTTGGACGTGGCGTGACGCGACAGGGCGAGCGGCAGGTCGATGCCCCGGATGCCACAGCCGTTGTCTGTCACGCGGATCAGGGTCTTGCCGCCGTCCGCGACGACCACCTCGATACGTGTCGCGCCAGCGTCGACCGCGTTCTCGACCAGCTCCTTGACCGCGCTGGCGGGGCGTTCCACGACCTCGCCTGCCGCGATCCGGTTGATTGCGGCCTCTTCAAGCTGCCGGATGACCGGCTGCACCTTTATCTGGGGGTCGGCAAGTGACATGCTACAACAGATAGCATGGCCTGTGACGCTGTGGCGAGGGGGATGGCGGCCTTTTCCACAGGAAAAGACCGCCGTTTGGCATCACGTTTCGTCAGATTCAGTCTGTGGCCTGCTCAAGGCCCTCGGGCTGGCCCACGACCACGAAATGCAGGTCTTCCGGCCGCAGCAATTCACCCGCGACGCGGTTGATGTCCTCGACCGTCACGGCCTCGATATAGTCGTTGCGATTGACTACGTATTCGGGTGGAAGGCCAATCACCTGCATCCCCACAAGGATGCTTGCGATCCCGGCATTTCCATCGAACCGCAGAGGATATTCGCCCGTCAGATACGTCTTGATCCTGTCCAGCTCCTCTTGAGTCATGCCCTCGGTCGCCATCCGGTCCCACTCGGCCCGCGTGACGTCGATGGCCTCGGCGATGGTCGCGTTTGAGGATGCGACATTGCCAAGGATCACCTCGGCATGGAACTTCGGCACCAGATAGGTGCGGATGCCGTAGGTCAGGCCACGCTTTTCACGCACTTCGCTCATCAGGCGCGATTCAAAGCCCGATCCACCCAGCCGGTGGTTGATCATGTAGGCGGCAAAGAAATCCTCGTCGTCGCGCTCGATGCCCTGGTGGCCGAACAGGGCGACCGACTGCGGCGTCTCGTAATCGATGACCGTCACACCTCCTTCAAGCGCGACATCGGTGTCCTCGGGCAACGCCGGTCCGTCCTCGGGCAAGTCGCCCAGAAGCGTGTCCAGCATCTCGCTAAGTTCCTCTGGCGTGATGTCCCCCACTGCACCCACGTAGACGCGGGACCCGACCAGCGCGTTGCGGTGCGCGGTCAACATGTCTTCGCGGGTCAGGGCGCTGACGCTGTCGACCGTGCCGTCGGGGCTGGTGCCATAGGGATGGTCCCCGAACGCCATGCCGTCGAAAGCGGCGCTGGCGATGCGGCTGGGGTTCTTTGCGTCCGATGCGATGCCCGACAGGACTTGCGCCCTGACGCGGTCGATGGCGTCCTGATCGAAGCGGGGGGTGATCAGCGCCTCGCGCAACAATGCAATCACCTCGTCCTGATTTTCCTTCAGAAAGTCGGCTGTGATCATCACCGTGTCGTCGTAGGCGCGGAACCCGAAGCTTGCAGCCAGATCCTCGCGCGCGGCCTGAAACGCGCGGGCGTCCATGTCGCCCGCACCCTCTTCGATCAGCGCCATCATCAGGTTCGTGGCGCCGCGTTTGCCGGCCTCGTCCAGCGATGTGCCGCCTTCGATACGGATATCGAGAGCCACGATCGGGATCGAGTGTTCCTCGACCAGCCAGGCGTCAATACCGCCCTCTGTGGTCACTTCCTGTATCTCGACGGCGGCAAGGGCGGGGGTGGCGATCAGCAGGACCCAAAGGGCGGTCAGAACACGGATCATTTGGCTTGCTCCTCGTTTGCGACGACCCAGCCGGTGACGGCCTGATCCTTGTTCAGAACCTCGCGGGCTGCGGCCTTGATGTCCTCTTCGGTGACGGCTTGCAGAATATCCGGCCATGACTGGATGTCCTCGACCGTTAGGCCGGATGTCAGGCCCACCCCGTACCGCCGCGCGCGGCCCTGCACGTCATCAAGTGCAAATATTTCTGACGCCGTCAGCTGATTGCGGATTCGCTCCAGCAGGACCGGGTCGATGAGGTTTTCCAGAAAGTCGGCAATGACCTGATCCATCGCGGCCTCGGCCTCTGACAGGCTGACACCCTCGGTCGGTACGACCGTGATGCCGAAGGTGCTCGTGTCGAGGTTCGTCGCGCCATACCCGGCGTTGGTATAGACCGCCGTCTGCGTGTCGAACTGGAGCGCCACGCCAAGGGCGGAGGAAAACGGCGACCCGCCCAGCAGGTTGGCCAGATACACAAGCGCTGCAGCTTTCTCCTGCGCGCCGCTGTCACGCTCGGGCGCGAGATAGCTGCGGGTCACATAGGGTTCTGACACACGTGCGTCTGTATAGGTGATCCGGCGCTCGGCGCGCTGGGGCGGTTCCTGCGGGCGGATACGCTCGGGCAGATCGGGTTCGAACGGGATCGGTCCATAGTGTTGCTCGGCCAGCGCCAGCACCTCTTGGGGTTCGACGTCACCCGCAACGATCAGAATGGCGTTGTTGGGACTGTAATACAGATCGTAGAAGCTTTGCGCGTCGTCCAGCGACAGCTGCTCCATCTCGTGTTTCCAGCCGATGATGGGAACACCGTAGCGGTGGTTCTGATACTGCGCGACACGAAACTGTTCCTGTGCCAGCGCACCGGGCGAGTTCTCGGTCCGCTGGTTGCGTTCCTCAAGCACCACGTTGCGCTCTGTTGCGATGTCGTCCTCGGTCAGGCGCAGGTTCTGCATCCGGTCCGCTTCCATCTGCATCATCAGTTCCAGCCGGTCGGACGCCACGCGTTGAAAATAACCTGTGTAGTCGTAGGAGGTGAAAGCGTTGTCAGACCCGCCGTTTTCCGCGACGACGCGTGAAAATTCGCCCGATTCCATCGTGTCTGTCGCCTTGAACAGCAGGTGTTCCAGAAAATGGGCGACGCCCGAGGCCCCGACAGGTTCGTCCGCCGACCCGATGCGATACCACATCATGTGCACCACAGCGGGTGCGCGATGATCTTCGATCACCACCACGTCCATCCCGTTATCCAGCGTGTAGGTCGTGACGTCCTCGGCGGCCAGCACGGCGCTGGTCCAAAGGGTTGTCAGAAGGGCGGCAAGTCTGAGCATCGGCAACCTCGATTTTTGCGGTTGCACTATATCTACGGCGAAGCGGAGGTGTCGCAAGCCGTCATACGCGGATGTGACCCGCGCGGAGGCGGCCTATTCGAGCTGCGGCGGAGCGCTGGGCGTGGGGATACCGGCTGCGCGATAGGCGTCCAGCGTGGCATAGGCATCCAGCGCCTGACCGGCATAGGCATTGAAATAGCGGTCAGGCCGCAGGAAGCTCAATACGTTGAAGCGCGCCGCTCCGCCGCGGAATTGCGCATCGGCGACAGCCAGTTCCTGTCGGATCGCAGGGTCCACGCCGTTGCGCCCTGCTGCCGCCACAAGGGCCGCATCCTGTGCCGGGATGCCGCCTGCGACCTGCGCCGATGGCCGACCACCAAGTGCGGCAACCGCGTCCCCGATGGGATTGGGGTCGGTGATGTTGGTGCCATTGGGCGTCGGTGGCGGCAACGTCAGTTGGTCGGGGATCGTCAGTGGCCCCACGGGAAGGACCGTGAACTCTTCTGGACCCGCGCCGGTCGAGCGCAGGTCGCGCAAACCGTCGGTGCCGCCGCAGGCGGAAAGCGTCAGTGCTGCAAATATGGCGATAGCCCGCATGGATCGTCCCGTCGTCATCTTCATTTTCAACCTGATACCTGATCAGGTGCTTTGCGTCACGTCGCCTTTTTCTTGCGCGGCTTTGGTCCTGCGTCCGGCAGAAAGGCCAGCCCCACCGCGCCTGCAAAAATGGCGATGTCGGCCACGTTGAAGACGTAGGGGTTGTTGATGCCGCAACAAGACATGTTCAGGAAATCCGCTACGGCGCCATAAAGCAGCCGGTCGACAATATTGCCAAGGGCCCCCCCGATCAGAAAGCCACCGGCGACGTAATGCCACTTGCCGACCGTCTTGGACCGCGTCAGCCAGAACAGCACGGCCGCGCTGATGACAATCGCTATACCGATCAGGACCCAGCGCATGTCGTAGTTCGCGAAAAGGCCAAAGTTGACGCCCTTGTTCCACGCCATCTGGAGCGTGATGAAAGGGGACAGCACCTCGATACGCTGCAGCGTGATCAGGTTGAGGTAATGCACCACGATCCACTTGCTGGCCTGATCCAGCAGAAACACCCAGAAGCTTGTCCAGTAAAGCGTGCGCATGGTCTGTCTTCCTAATGTCTGAAGTGGCGCATGCCGGTCAGCACCATGGCGATTCCGGCATCGTTGGCGGCCTTGATGACCTCGTCGTCGCGCATCGACCCACCGGGTTGGATCACGCAGGTGGCCCCGGCGGCCGCGGCCTCCATCAGCCCGTCGGCGAAGGGAAAGAACGCATCGGACGCAACGGCAGAGCCTTGGGTCAGCGGCGCGTCCAGCCCAAGGGTTTTGGCCATTCGTTCGGCCTTTTTCGCAGCAATCAGTGCGGAATCGAGCCGGCTCATCTGGCCTGCACCGACGCCGACGGTCGCCCCGTCCCTGACGTAGACGATCGCGTTCGACTTGACGTGCTTGCCCACCTTCCACGCAAACAGAAGGTCAGCCATCTGCGTCGCGGTCGGCTGCACCTTGGTCACGACTTTCAGATCGTCCTGCGCCACATGTCCGGTGTCCTTGTCCTGCACCAGCATCCCGCCCGCGACCTGCCGGTAGGTCAGCGCGTTCTCCCTTGGGTCGGGCAACCCGTCGGTCAGCAACAGGCGCAGATTCTTCTTGCCGGCAAAGACGGCTTTCGCGGCCTCGGACGCGCCGGGGGCGATGACGACTTCGGTGAAGATCTCGGTGATCGCGCGGGCGGTTTCCTCGTCCAGCGGCTGGTTCAGGGCGACGATGCCGCCGAAGGCGCTGGTCCGGTCGCAGTCAAACGCCTTTTGATAGGCGCGGGCCAGCGTTTCGCCCACGGCGACGCCACAGGGGTTGGCGTGCTTGATAATCGCCACGGCAGGCCCGTTTTCGGGTGCGAATTCCGCCACCAGTTCAAAGGCAGCATCGGTGTCGTTGATGTTGTTGTAGGACAGCTCCTTGCCCTGCACCTGAACAGCCGTCGCCACTCCGGGGCGGGCCGTGCCGTCGGTGTAGAAGGCCGCCGACTGGTGCGGGTTCTCGCCATAGCGCAGACCCTGCGCCAGCGTGCCTGCAAAGGCGCGGCGGCGCGGCGTTTTCACCCCGATCGCACCGGCCATCCAGGTCGAGACGGCGGCGTCATAGGCCGCCGTGCGTGCATAGGCGGTCTGGGCCAGCGTCTGCCGGAAAGCCAGCGTGGTCTGCCCGTCGTTGTCGTCAAGTTGCGCCAGCATGGCGTCGTAATCGTCAACATCCACGACGACGTTCACAAAGGCGTGGTTCTTGGCTGCGGCACGGATCATTGCCGGGCCGCCGATGTCGATGTTCTCGATGCAGGTGTCGTAGTCGGCATCCTTGGCCACGGTGTCCTCGAACGGGTAAAGGTTCACCACCAGCAGGTCGATGCTGTCAATCCCGTGCTCTTGCATTGCAGCAAGATGCGCGTCGTCGTCACGCAGCGCCAGCAACCCGCCGTGGACGCGCGGGTGCAGCGTCTTGACCCGCCCGTCCATCATCTTGGGAAAGCCGGTCAGCTCTGCCACATCGCGCACCTCAAGCCCTGCGTCGCGCAGCGCCTTGGCCGATCCGCCGGTCGACAGCAATTCGACCCCACGTGTGGCCAGCGCCGAAGCTAGGTCGATTAGCCCCGTTTTGTCCGATACCGACAGAAGTGCCCGTTTCACCGGTTGCAAGTCGCTCATGATGCGTCCCCGTTGTCCAAATCCCCGTCCGGCGCATCTTTCGGGCCCAGATCACGCACCACATCGGGCGTGTCCTGCGCCTTGGCCAAAGACCAGCGGACGCGCGTCGCATAGGACATTGCGAGACCGGATAAAACCATCTGTTGCGTTGACCGGGGCTTGAGCCGTCCGTTTTCCAGATAAACCGACGGCTCGAGAGCCAAAACACCGGCCCCGTCGTGCCGGAAGACCCAGATCTCGCCCGATTTCAGCGCAAGCGATACAGCCGCCCCCCCAAGATCGAGCGTCGGGTCGACATCGGGATGCAGATGGAACCTTACAGCGAACGGCACGCCCGGCAGGCCAGAGCGCTTCAATGCGAGGTCGAACCCCTGCTTGTCCTTGTCCGTCAGGGTCGTGATCAGGTCTTCGCCGACGATCCCCCGCCCTTCGTGGCTCACATCGATGATCCGCGCATGTGTCAGCCCGTGACTGGGGCGGAAACCGTCGTGCGACAGTTCGATCCTGCGTCCGTCGGGCAGGTTCGAGCTTTCGCACCGGACATCCTGCGGCACGCTGATAAGCCATTCCTGACGGTTGGGCGCCAGGCGGGCCGGTGCCCCTAGAAGAGAGGACGAATAGCCTTCGATACAAAGCGTCGTATGGCTGGGCGTCGCGCGTCCGGCACGGCGCCATTCCGCGCCGAAACTGCGCCCCGACCCGCAATTCACGATCAGGGGCCTGCGCCCCGACGTCAGCTCGAAGGCAAGGGTCGACGCATGAGCGTTGTAGGATACCGGCCCCGTCGGCGGCGGGGTGGCGTCGATGACGATACTGGTGCGTCCCGCCGTTTCGCGCTGATATCCCATGTAAAGCCCGTTGCCGCCGCGGGTGCGCACCTGCGATTGCGCCAGCGCCTGATCCAGCCGCCCGTCCACGCCGCGCCCGCCACCGTGAAACCGGGCCAGCGCCCCGTCCGCATGGCGCAGGGCCCGCAAGGTCGGGGCGATACGGGCGATGGCGTCACGCACCTCGCTTGGTCCTGCGCGTCCGGCTTCCCGCAGGGCAATCAGCGTCCAGTTCAGAAGCGCGAAGATTTCAAGCAGCTCTTCGGGGTTGCGGGTCGCGATTTCTCCGGCCGGGCCGATCTTTTCGCGGCATTGGCGGGAAAGCGCATCAAAGGCGGGGGCAGTGTGCTTTTCCATCCCCTCCAGCGCAAGTCCGGCATGGATCAACCCCGTCAGTGCTTCGAACAGAGGCAGCCCCGGCGCAGTGGTGCGCCAGCGTCTGGCAAGGAATTGCGTCTGATGCCCCAGCGACCGGAAAAAGCGCTGCGATGACGCGCTATCCTGACCACGCAGCAGAAAGATGCTGTGGTTGATCCAGCGGATCAGGCGGCGGCCCGTTATCTCGGGCGTCCACCCTGGCCCCGTACCGCGCCCGTAACGGTCGATCCACTCGAAGACCCACCGCTGTGCCAGAGCCCGCGCCCTTGTGTCCCCGACAGCCGCCAGATCGTCCAGCCAGGCGCAGCCCTGAATTTCGTCGATCACGTCCGGGCGGTCGGTCACGATATCCCAGACCGAGACATCGTTGCCTTGGGTCAGCGTGCCGGAAAACAGAAGATTGCCCGCCACAAGCTGACGGCCCCGCGCGAACAGCCCCACGGTGCGTGGCTCTGGCTGGCTGACGAATGCATGTGCTCCGCCGCCCCGAGCCGCCCGTCGGGCGTGCATCTGGTGCATGAAAGCGGTGCGCCGGGCACGCCATGTAAGCGGTTGCGACAAGTCTCGGTGCCTCTGGGATCGCGGCTGCGCCGCTTGTTATTGGCGACACTCTAGGGTGAAACCGCCCGTTTTGTCACGCAGGCTTTCGCAGCAACGCGATATAAAAGCCGTCCATCCCGCCAATATCCGGCCAGAGGTCAGGCCGCAGGCGCAGCCCGCCCTCTTCGGTGATCCACGCGGGGTCCACGCCGGGACGGTCAAGCGCTGCGCGATCCACGGTCAGACCGGTGTGGCGTGCAAGGGCTTCGTCCACCTGAACTTCGCCCTCGTCGGGCAACAGGCTGCAGGTGCAGAACAGCAGCGTTCCTCCGGGTTTCAGCAGCGTCAGCGCATGATCGATCAGACGGGCCTGCTGGTCGATCAGGGCGCCGAACTCCGACCCGTCCTTGGCATGCGGCAAGTCAGGGTGTCGGCGGATCGTGCCCGTGGCCGAACAGGGCGCGTCCAGCAGGACAGCGTCAAAGCCGGTCTCGTCGAAGGCAAAGGCATCTGACACGACGGTGCGCGCCGAAAGCCCCGTCCGCGCAAGGTTATCCTCGATCCGCTTCATCCGCACGGGCGACAGGTCCACCGCCGTCACCTCGGCCCCGGCTGCGGCAAGTTGCATCGTCTTGCCGCCGGGTGCGGCGCAAAGGTCCAGCACCCTTTGCCCCGGCACGGGCGCAAGAATACGCACCGGCAAGGCCGCGGCTGCGTCCTGCACCCACCAGTCACCGGTGTCGAAACCGGGCAGGGTCGTAACCTGCACCGCCTGCGGCAGTCTGACGGTGCCGGTCTCCAGCACAATGCCGCCCGTGGCGTGGGCGACCGCCTCTGCATCACTCTTGGCCGTCAGGTCCAGCGGAGCACCGGCAAAATGCGCCCGTTCGATCCGGTCGACCGTTTGCCGCCCCCAAGCGGCAACAAGCGGCTGGCGCAGCCACTTCGGCGTGACCGGAACGGGCATCTTGCCCCAGTTTCCGATCTCTTCTGCAACCTTGCGCAGAACGGCGTTGACCAGCCCTTTCATCGCCGCAGTCCGCTTGTTGCGGCCCACGATTTCCACATAGGCGTTCACGACACCGTGCGCGGCCTCGCCCGCCACAAGCTCGACCGTCCCTAGCCGCAACGCGTTTTGCACGAAAAGCGGCGGGGTCTTCTTGAGATGCGATTTGGCCAACCGGTCTGCACGACCCATGCCGCGCAGGGCCTCGGTCACCAGTCTCTGGGCGCGTGCGCGATCCGGTGGGGCAAGCACATCAAGGCCCCCGCCGCCGATCACTTCGGACATCAACCGACCCTCGTCGGTAATGGCCTGCATCATCCGGTGCGCGGATTTGCGCACGTCCAAACCGCTCGTGTCACGCTTGTCTGTCATTCCATCGCCCGTATATCAGGTATCAGGTGCAAACAAGGAGACACCCCCGTGGACACCCCCGATCTGCCCCCCGCAGCCCAACGCGCACTTGCCGAAGCCGAAGAGCGGCGCAAGGCCGCCGCCAAAGAGATGCCGACCGAACTTGGCGGGCGCGACGGCCCCGAACCCGTCCGCTACGGCGACTGGGAGAAAAAGGGCATAGCCATCGACTTCTGACGCTCAGCGCAGTCGGAACGACGCGGAATCGCCTGCCCCCTGATCCGTGGTAAAGCGCATTTCGTCGCCTCTTACCTCGACCAGTTGGCAGTTGTAGGGAATGGGGTCGCCGCCCCAGGCCATCTCGCGGCAGAAAAAGCCATCCTGCCAGGACCACGTTCCGGTGACGTCCCAGCCCAACGCACCGCCTGCGATCTGCCCGTTCGGGGTTACTGTCAGGGCAAGGTTGTAAAGCCGGTGGGTCAACTGCTGCCCCTCCAGCATGGCCAGAAAGCGGCCCTGATCGGTGACAGGTTGCCAATCGGCGGCAGCCGTTGTCGCGGCGGCAGTCAGACCCAAGGCAAGAACAATATGTTTCATTCAAGGTACCTCCTTGCGGCGTGAAAATAGGTCAGCGCTGCAAGAAGGCGAAGATCGGGGGCGCGGTGGCGGCTAAAGGTCGCTCATCGCGCGGTCAAATCTGTCCTTGCCGCGTGCCCAGACCCCCGTGTCATCGGTCCCCAGATCAGCGAGATAGGGCCAAAGCTGATCTGCGAAGTCCTCGGAGCTTTCGCGCGGTATCATCGACGGAAGATTGTCGATCGCCGTCACGTCAAGCAGGGGCGTGTCATGGACGCGCAGCGCGGGGTCGTCCCAGGTTGTCACGCGGTCGTAAACCTTGATGGGTGAAAAGTCGCTGTCGGGATCGCAGGCGATATCACCGATCACCGTCAGTTGCCGGTCGCTCCTGGCCGCTGCCGCCGCCGGCACAAAGACAGGGGTTCCGGTTCGGGCAAGGATACAGTTGAGCAAAATGTCGTGCTGCAGGACCTCGGGAAAGGGCCCGCCGCTGGCCGTTTCGGCCATGTCCCACATTGTCGGGTCCATCCCCACGGCGCGGCAAAGGTCGGTCGCGCCCGTTCCGACCCTGCCCAGCGCCCCGATGATCAGGGCTGTCGGCACCTGTGCCGGCATGGCGCCCCGCAACTCCTGCAACAGCGCATCCGCCGACGGATAGGCCGTCACCACACCGGCGCGGCCCCCGTTCTGCTGCGCAAGCCAGCATTTCAACGCCACGGCAGCACCGGCATAGCCGGCCCAATAGCCGAAGGCCGCGATACGCCGCCCGGACGCATCGACCAGATACTCCAGATCCAGCAAAGTGCCGCCGCCCGCCTGAAACCGGCGCAGCAGGGCTTGTCCATCCGGCTGCCCCTTGAAGGCGTGCCCGAACATCACGTGGCGGTGGCGCAACGGCGTGCCGTCTGCCGGAAGCTCTTTCAACCCGAAGATCACTGCGTCCTCCGGTGCATCGGTCCAGCTGCCCTCGGGCGCGATCCTGCACCCGGCCCCGGCATAGGCGTCGGTCGGGATGCAACGGGTCGTGCTGTCCTCCAGCGTGACTGTAAAGCCGGCTGCCAGCAGCCCTTTTGCGCCGTCCGGCGTCAGCCCCACGCGCGCCTCATGATCGCGGCTTTCCGCGCGGACCCAAAGATGCGTCACAGGACGTCCCCCTCGGCGATGAGTTTCCGCACCGAGGGACGCTCTGTCATCATCGCGAACCACTCCGCAAGACGCGGCGTATCGGCAAGCGTCACGCTATCGCCTTCGGCCCAGCGCACCACGGCAAACATGTAGAAATCCGCAATCGTAGGCTCTGACCCTACCGCAAAGGGTGCAAAGGTCAGTGCATCCTCAAGATAACGGCAGCATCCCGCCATCGTTTCAGGCACCTTCGCCGCCATGTCCTGCCAGCTTTCGGCCCGGTCCGCCCAGCGTGCGCCGCGCATCTTGTGGGCGTGCGCCACGTGCATCGTGCTGGCCAGATAGAACATCACTTCGCGGACGCGCGCGCGGGCCATCAGGTCCTCGGGCAGGAACGCAGGACCGTGTGCTTCGGCCAGATAGGCCAGGATCGCCCCGGTTTCGGTCAGTACGCCCTTGTCCGTGGCAAGCGCAGGCACGCGGCCCTTGGGATTCAATGAAAGGTAGTCCGCGCTCCGCTGCCCCTCCGTGGCGAAGTCCACGATCCTGCGATCATGCGCCACGCCCAGTTCTTCCAGCAGAACCGCGACCGCGACCGCAACAGAGCCTTTTGACAGATAGAATGTCAGCATCGCCATCCCCTAGTAATGTGTCCGGATCGCCTGCCTGTCCGGATGATCCAGATGCGGCGTCGCGTTGAAACTGCCCAGGATCGGCCCGTGATCGGTGACGACGATCCGGTGGACGCTGGTATTGAAGATCGGCAGGGCCAGTTGCGCCATCTGCGGAATGTCCAGCTTCAGGATGCCCGACACCGCCTGCGCGATGATCCCGCCCGAGGTCACGCACAAGACCCGCCGTCCCGGTTGTGCGGCCAATGCGATGACCCCGGCCACGCGCTCGACGAAATCACCGTAGGGTTCTGCCCCCGCGATGCGCCCGTCCCGCCAGGCGGACAGCGTCGCCGGAAAATGCACGGCAAAATCCCCGGGCGAATTGCGCGGCGGCATATCCGGCAGGCGGTCCATCTCGTCGGTCAGATCGTAATAGGCGATCTCGTTCAGGCGCGGATCGGTGATCACATCGCCAAAGCCCAGTTGCGCCGCCGTTTCCTGCTGGCGACGCAGCGATCCCGCCATGACCGTGTCGAAGGCCCCGTCGTGTTCGGCCATCCACTGCCCCAGCAGCCGCGCCTGTTCGTGTCCCAACTCGGTCAGCCTGTCGTAATCGGCTTCCGTCTTGGCCGCGGAATTGGCCTGCCCGTGGCGGACCAGTGTTATTTCACCCATCGGTCACTCCTTTTTCCCAAGGGGTAGGGGGGACGCTCCGCAAAGACAACGCCCCAGCTTCATCTTGCCCCATAAACTCCCCCCGGAGGGTCCGGCGCAGCCTCACCCCAAGGCCAGAGAGGCAGGAGTCCCACTTTCCGCACCGGAAAAGCCTCCGCTCACTTGTTAAGGAATCCTTCACTTGCGATAACGATCCTCAACGAGCGGACAAAAAGAAACGGACCCCGATGCAGGCTGCCACGCTTCTGCGCGAAATTTTTGGCTATGATGCCTTCCGTCCGGGGCAAGAGGCGATCGTCGATGCCGTGACTGCAGGGCAGGATACGCTTGCGATCATGCCGACCGGTGGCGGCAAGTCGCTGTGCTTTCAACTGCCCGCGCTGGTCCGGCCCGGTGTCACGCTGGTGATCTCGCCGCTGATTGCCCTGATGCGTGATCAGGTGCGCGCACTGCAGTCGGCGGGTGTCGCCGCCGGTGCGCTGACCTCGGGCAATACCGACGCGGAAACCGACGCGGTCTGGCAGCAACTGGCCGCGGGCACGCTCAAACTGCTCTACATGGCGCCCGAGCGGCTTGCGTCCGGTGGGACGCACCGGATGCTGTCGCAGGCGGACGTCAGCCTTGTCGCTGTGGACGAGGCGCATTGCGTCAGCCAGTGGGGTCACGATTTCCGGCCCGATTATCTGCGGATCGGAGAGTTGCGCCGCACGCTCGACGTGCCGCTGGCCGCCTTCACCGCCACCGCCGACGCCGAAACGCGGCTCGAAATTACCGAAAAGCTGTTCGGCGGCGTCACCCCCACCACCTTTCTGCACGGCTTCGACCGCCCAAACATCCATCTGGCCTTCGCCGTCAAGGACGGCCCGCGCAACCAGATCCTGACCTTCGCCGCCGCCCGGAAAGGGCAGTCCGGCATCGTCTACTGTGGCACCCGCGCCAAGACCGAAACGCTGGCGCAGGCGCTGGGTCAGGCGGGACATACCGCCTGCGCCTATCACGGCGGGATGGAGGCGGATCAGCGCCGCCACGTCGAGGCCCGGTTCCAGCAGGAGGACGGGCTGATCGTCACGGCCACGGTCGCCTTCGGCATGGGCATCGACAAGCCTGACATCCGCTGGGTTGCCCACGCCGACCTGCCCAAAAGCATCGAAGCCTACTATCAGGAGATCGGCCGCGCGGGCCGTGACGGTGACCCGGCCGAGACGCTGACGCTGTTCGGACCCGACGACATCCGTTACCGCCGCCAGCAGATCGACGAAGGGCTGGCCCCGCCCGAACGCCGTGCCGCCGATCACGGGCGGCTGAACGCGCTTATGGGGCTGGCCGAAGCGCTGAAATGCCGGCGGCAGAACCTTCTGTCCTATTTCGGGGAAGACACACCGCCCTGCGGCCATTGCGATCTGTGCAACAAGCCCGCCGAAACCTTCGACGGCACGACGCCGGTGCGGATGGCCCTGTCCGCTGCCCTGCGGACCGAGGAATGGTTCGGTGCCGGTCACCTGATTGACATCCTGCTGGGGGCCAACACCGACAAGATCCGGCAACGCGGCCACGACAGCCTGCCGACCTACGGTGTCGGCAAGGACTACGACAAGCGCCAGTGGCAGGCGATCTTCCGGCAGATGATGGGTCACGACCTGATGCGCCCCGACCCCGACCGGCACGGCGCGCTGCGCATGACCGAAGCGGCCCGCCCGATCCTGCGCGGTGAGGCACGGATCGAGCTGCGCCGCGACACGATCACCGCCGCCCGTGGCACCGGCCCCGCCGTGCGGCAGATGGTCAGCGAAGAGGATGCGCCGCTTCTGTCCGCGCTCAAGGCCAAGCGTCGCGCGCTGGCCGAGAAGCAGGGCGTGCCCGCCTATATCGTCTTCAACGACCGCAGTCTGATCGAGATGGCTGAAAAGCGCCCGATGACGCTGGATGACATGGCCCGCATCGGCGGGGTCGGGGCCAAAAAGCTCGACACTTACGGGCGCGACTTTCTCTCGGTCATCGCGGGCGAGGCCGAGGCCCTGCATCCCGCGCGAATGAAGCTGGCAGGCCGGACCGAAGGCGCGGTCTACGACCGCTTGCTGGCTGCGCAGGCCGAGTTGCAACGCGGAGAGGACGGCACCGGCAAGCCGATGACCTGTTCGGCGGCTCAGCTGGCGAAGGTGGCACAACTGCGCCAGCCCGATCGCGACAGCCTGACGCGACTGATTGGCGACCGTCACGCCGACCGCTTCGGCGACGCTTTCCTCGCTGTGCTTCAAGGCGCCTGAACACGTCCGCGTGATTTGGGCGCGAGGTGGGAAACTCTTGCGGCAGTTCAGTCGTTTCTCATTCCAGAACGCGGCCAAGACCGGTCCGCGACCAACGGGAGACCCACTATGAAAACATCAATCTTCACCGCCGCTGCTGTCGCCACCACTGCCGCCTTCGGCACGATGGCCCACGCCGAGGCACACGCAATGGTAAACCCCACCGTCGGTGGTGCCGAAATGAGCGCCGACATGAATATCGTGGAAAATGCGGTGAACTCGCCGATCAACACGACGCTGGTTGCAGCCGTGCAGGCCGCCGGTCTCGTCGAGACCTTGGCAGGCGAAGGCCCGTTCACGGTTTTCGCACCGACAGATGATGCCTTTGCCGCACTGGATCAGGATCAGCTTGCTTCCCTTCTCGAGCCCGAAAATCAGGCCGCGCTACAGCAGATCCTGACCTGCCACGTCGTGGCCGCCGATGCGATGTCCGACGACATCCTGACGATGATCGAGGATGATGGCGGTGCCCGCATGATCGAAACCGTGGGTGGCTGCATGCTGACCGCGTCGCTTGACGGGAGCAACATCACCATTACCGACGAGCGTGGTCAGGTCGCACAGATCGAAGTGGCTGACGTCGACCAGTCGAACGGTGTCATCCACGTGATCGACACGGTGCTTCTGCCTGCAGAAATGTAAGACAAAGTCGCGCCTACCGGCGCTTTGCAGATCAGGGGCGGGCTTTCGGGCCCGCCTCTTTTTTTAGAGTGTTTCCTCTTATGGGCGGGGCAAGCGGTTTCAGGGTCAATCGCTGGAAAGGGTCGGTTTTGCGAGACTTTTTTGTCTTGTCCGCATACGATTGTGTCAGCAATCCGTTATATGGGTCCAGACCGTTATGTTCTCATTGTCTATCGACGATCCCACTCGGATCACGCCGGGCGACCCTGCCCCCAGTTTTTATCAGCGCAGTTTTGCCAATCCTCGCTATGCCTTCAACAGTGCTGCGGGGCGTTATCTGGTGCTTTGCTTTTTCGGCAGCGGGGCTGACGCGCAGGCGCAGGCCGCGGTGCAAGGGGCCTATGACCGGCCCGACATCTTCAATGACCCGAATGCATCTTTCTTCGGTGTCAGCATCGACCCCGAGGACGAAACGTCCGGGCGGGTAACGAACAGGCTTCCTGGATATCGACATTTCTGGGATTTTGACCTGACCGTTTCGCGTCTCTATGGGATTGCGTCGAAAGATGCGGATCCGGGTGAGGGGGCTACTTCGCTTGCGCGTCGATGGGTCATTATCGATCCGACCATGCGTGTGCTGTCCGTCATCCCTTTCCGCGAGGATCAAGGCGATCTGGCCGAGGTGATGAAACTGCTGGAGGAACTGCCCCCGCCGGATCGCTTCGCGGGCACCGAGATAATGGCGCCGATCCTTTTTCTGCCCCGTGTCTTCGAGCCTGAATTGTGTCGCCATCTGATCGGCCTTTATGAGGCGCAGGGTGGCGAGGAAAGCGGCTTCATGCGCGAGGTGGACGGGCGCACAGTCGGCTTGACCGATCCGGGGTTCAAGCGGCGTAAGGATTACACGATCAACGACCGCGAGCTTGTCTCTGCCCTGAGGACGCGCTTTCTGCGGCGGGTGATCCCCGAGATTGCGAAGGTTCACCATTTCCGGGCAACCCGGATGGAGCGCTATATTGTCTCCTGCTATGCGGCGGAAGACGGCGGGCATTTTGCGGCCCACCGGGACAACACGACCAAGGGCACGGCACACCGGCGCTTTGCTGTTTCCGTGAACCTCAACGATGAATTCGAGGGTGGCGAGGTCAGCTTTCCCGAATACGGCCCGCGCAGTTTCAAAGCCCCGCCGGGCGGTGCGGTCGTGTTCTCGTGCTCGCTGTTGCACAAGGTCAGCAAGGTGACGGAAGGACGTCGCTTCGCCTTCCTGCCGTTCCTCTATGATGACGAGGCCGCCCGCATACGCGAGCAGAACGCGCGCTTTGTCGGGGAAAAAGGTTCGACGTTTCGCGCCGACAAAGGGACCGCCCCAAAGGGTTGAGGGCGTTCTCGGGCACCCGGGCAAGTCCTGTGGATCATCCGCGTGATCGGTGCCGTGCTTTTGCCCTGAACCGGTTCGGACCCTGTCAGGCCCGGGTGGCTGGAACGGCCTAACCTACCAGAAGCCGTGCTTCATGCTTCTTGAGCGAGCGCCGCGAGGACTTGTATGTTCCAGAGCGTTCCGTCTCGGCCACTTGGGGGAAAAGCTCGAAGATTTCTTTGCGTTGCGCGCTGTCCATGCCGGCAAGCGTCTGCTGTCCTGGCTGGAAGCTTTCGGTCCAGGTGCCGTTGGACAGAACCACTTCGTGTTGATCGAACATGAAGTGGATGTAGCTCACGGAACTTGCCTCGACGATATCGATGCCTTCCATGCCTGTCAGGTGCTTGGCGGCGGCCAGAACTTCGCGGTCCTCGAAATAGAGAGCCGTCTTCTCGTTGTTCATCAGAAGGCGATGCTGCGGCGAGACCAACAAATCACGCATCGGCAGACCATGACCAAGCGCGCCCTCACGAATCAGCACCGGCTTGAGATGGGGTGCCCTGGCCAATTCCCCACCACTCAGCAAGCGGCGGCCAACCCACCGGATTTCCTGAACGCCATGGTCGCGTGTGATGATGCGGTCGCCTTTGCGCAGATCCTCGACAAGGCGCTCGCCCGTCGACGTCGCGATCAGCGTCCCCGGTGTGAAACAGGGTATATCGCCTTCCTCGAGAAGAAAGACTGTGCCGTTGAAGTCGCCTTCGATTTCCGGGAAGTCCGCGAATATCATCAGCTGCTCGCCGCTCTCAAGCTCGATCAAGGCATAAGTCGGCGGATTATCTGCTGAATATTGCGGATAATCATTGTAGAAGTTGCTGTTCTGCGCCGCCGGCGTGAAGGTCCCGGAAGAGACGATCTCGAATTCTGTCTGCGACGAACCACCGTCAAGGCTGACCTGATCGGCAAGCCACCAATTTTCATCGTTGAACGTCAGCTCCGCGCCAGCGTCTCCGTGGCTGGTGCCGTCCTCCCCGATTCCACTGCTTGGCGTGAACTTCACATTCGGCCCGGACACCTTGAAGGTGCCGAAGGCTGCGTTGAAAATCGAGGTGTCGGACATGCTTGGGCCTTTCTACAGGTGTAATTTATCTCCGTAATGAGCACTGGTTACTAATTTTCTCATATGTTAACAGAAAGTTAGCAATTATCCACTCCAAGCACGGCGATATTTGTCCACGCTTGGGAAACACACTGTTTCTCAGGTAGATCAAATCAGGATGCCTGCTCTCGGACTTGCTGTGGCTGCAGTTTATCTCTTGCACGATCGAGGGGGCGGTTCCAACCTTTACAGTCACGTCCTCCACTGCGGCCGCCTGACACCTTTTCCTCTCTGTCCGGCGTGATACACCCCACCGAAAGAATGAGGATCCGATGCTCGTCACACTTTCGCCTGCCAAGTCGCTTGACCTTTCGCCTGTGGACGCAGCCCCGACCGAACCCGCCTTCGCAGCCGACGCGGTGCGGCTGGCCAAGACGATGCGGGGGCAGACGCTCAAGGGGCTCAAGGCGATGATGGGCCTGTCGGACGATCTGGCACGCCTCAACCGGGACCGCTTCCGCGACTTTGTCGATGACCCGGACGGGTCCGACGTGAAACCGGCGGCGCTGGCCTTCAACGGCGACACCTATCAGGGGCTTGAGGCGAAAACGCTCTCTGCCGATGACATGGCCTATGCACAGGATCACCTTTGCATCCTGTCCGGCCTTTACGGCATCCTGCGCCCACTGGACGCGATCCAACCCTACCGGCTGGAGATGGGATCGAAGGTCAAGACCCGGCGGGGCGCCACGCTTTACGACTACTGGGGTGACCGGATTGCGAAACACCTGAACGACCGTGCGGCAGAGCAGGGCACCGATACGCTGGTGAACTGCGCCAGCCAGGAATACTTTGGCGCAGCGGACCGCAAGGCGTTGAAACTGCGTGTCGTTACCCCGCAATTCATGGAGGTCAAGGACGACCGCCCCCGCATCGTCAGCTTTTTCGCCAAGCGGGCGCGGGGTGCGATGGCCCGGTTCATCGTCGAAAACCGTGTGACGGATGTGCAGGGTCTGCAGGATTTCCACTCCGGCGGCTACGCCTACGATGCCGATTTGTCCGAACCTGACAAACCCGTCTTCCTGCGCGACTACCCGTCCTGACAGGACCGGACGTCCGGAATACCTGACCACCGTCTCCGTTGCCCGAATCCCCTGTGGCGTGCAACGCTCCCTGCATTGCATGAACGGAGATTGCACGATGGTCCGCCTTTTCCTTGCCTTGATGATCGCCCTTTTCGCCACCGCCACATGGGCCGAGGTGCCCGACCGGCGGATCGCCGTGTCGCGGAACCTGGATTTCTACGGCTCGGACCTGCAGACCATCTTCGACTCAACGCTGAACGCCTGTCAGGCCGCCTGTATGGAAAACAGCCAGTGCAGCGCCTTCACCTACAACCAACGCTCCAGCGCATGTTTCCTGAAATCCAGCGTCTCGTCGGTCGAGTTCTACGAAGGGGCGATCTCGGCCCGTGTCTATGCCACGGCACACACCGTTCTGGCGCAGGCCGCCGCGCGGAACGCCGACCTTGCCTTCCTGACCGACAGCGACTTTGACCAGGCTGCGGATATTGCCCGAACGCTCGGGCGCTTTCATGCCATCGACGAACAGTCCGCAGCGGACCTGCTGGATATGGCAACCGTGCGCCGCGCGGCCGGCGATACGCTTGCGGCGCTGAGGTTGACAGGTGCCGCCCTGACCCTGACGGACAACGCTGCCGACTGGGTCGAATATGCCCGCCTTGCGCAACTGCTGACCGCCGACAATGACACGCACCGCGCCGCGCGCGAAAGGGCTGTGCCGGCGGCCATCGCGGGCTACCAGCGCGCTCTGAACGATGGCCTGCGCGTGGCTGCCCTGCTGGAACTGGCTCGCGCGCTCGAAGGCGACGACCGTGGCCGGACGATGATCCCGGCGCTGCGGCTTGCGCAAAACATCCAGCCCCGCCGCGATGTCGAAGTCGCGCTGGAGGATGCCATCGGCAAATACGGCTTCCGAGTCGTGGACACGCAGGTCGAAAGCGACAGCGCCACGCCCCGCATCTGTGCGGAATTCTCCGAGGACCTGATCGCGGCGGGCACGGATTATACGCCCTATGTGAACCTGCCAGACGCTGCGTTGGTGGTGCAGGTCAACGACGGCCAGCTTTGCATCGATGGCGTGCGCCACGGCGAACGCTACCGCGTCGTCCTGCGTCAGGGCCTGCCGGGTGCGAACGGCGAAACCCTTGCCCGCGATGTCGAACTTGGGCTTTACGTCCGCGATCGCTCGCCCGCCGTGCGCTTTACCTCGCAGGCCTATGTCTTGCCCCGCGCGGGGGACGTCGCGGTGCCGGTCGAAACGGTCAACATCACCGAGGTCGACCTGACCCTGCGCCGCCTGTTCGACCGCAACATCGTCCGCGCCATGCAGAACAGGATGCTGAACCGCCAGCTTTACGATTACGAACAGCGGCAGATGGATGACGAGATGGCGACGCGCATCTGGGACGGTGCGGTCACGGTGACCGGCGATCTGAATGCCGACGCCACCACGCGGATCCCGATGTCCGAAGCGCTGGAGGGGCAACCAGCCGGGGTCTACGCCCTGTCCGCTGAAATCCCCGGTGCTGATTCCTACGACAATCCGCCCGCGACCCAGTGGTTCATCCTGACCGATCTGGGGCTTGCGACATGGCTGGGCAACGACGGGCTGACTGTCATGGTGCGCAGCCTTGCCGACGCCAGCGCCGTCGAGGGCAGCACCGTCACACTGATCTCCGAAGGCAACGCCGTGCTGGGCACCGCCGCATCAGACGAATCCGGCGCCGCCATGTTCCCACCCGGACTGACGCGAGGCATGGGCACTGACACGCCCGCTCTTGTCACGGTCGAGATGGGCGACGACATGGCCTATCTGTCGCTGAACGATCCTGCTTTCGATCTGTCCGACCGCGGCGTCGAGGGGCGCGAACCCGCGGCTGCCATCGACACCTTTCTTGCCACGGATCGCGGTGCCTACCGCGCGGGCGAGACGATCCACGCCACCGCCCTGATGCGCAACAGCACCGCGCAGGCGGTGTGGGATGTGCCCCTGACCGCGATCCTGACCCGGCCCGACGGGGTCGAGTATAGCCGCACGATATCGACGACCGGTGTGGCGGGCGGCCATGTCTTCGCGCTGCCCGTGGCTGACACTGCCCCACGCGGCACCTGGCGTGTCGCTGTTCTTGCCGACACCGACGCACCGCCGCTGGCCACGCAAAGCGTTCTGGTCGAAGACTTCCTGCCAGAGCGTATCGACTTTGACCTGTCCCTGCCTGACGGGTTGCGGCTTGGGGACGATCCCATGCTGTCGGTCGAGGCCCGCTATCTTTTCGGAGCGCCCGCCAGCGATCTCGACGTGGAAGGCGAAGCGCTGTTGCGTCCGTCTCAGACCGTCGCGGGGTGGGACGGCTACCGCTTTGGCCGCTATGATGATCCGGTCGATGCAGAACTATCGTATCTCGATGTGGTGCAGACCGATGCAGCCGGTGCGGCACGGCTTTTCGTCGATATGCCAGACATCGCTGCGACCCAGCCGATGGAGCTTCGCGTCACCGCCCGCGTCACCGAAGGCTCGGGCCGCCCGGTCGAACGCCAGATCACCGCGCCCGTTCTGCCGTCCCGCGACATGATCGGGATTTCACCGCTGTTCGATGGGGTGGTGGGCGAAGGCGCGATGGCGGGCTTTGACCTTGTCGCCCTGTCTCCCGACCTTGACCCGACCGGGATGGACGTCGTCTGGACCGTCAACCGCGTCGAGACCCGCTACCAGTGGTATTCGCTCTATGGCGACTGGATGTGGGAACCGGTCACCAGCCGCGAACGCGTCGCCACGGGCTCGGCGACGCTGGGCCAGCCGGTGACGGTGCAGGCGCCCGTCGATTGGGGCCGCTACGAGATCGTGGTGGAAAAGGCCGGTGGTGATTATGCCTCTGCGTCAATGGGCTTCGACGCAGGATGGCATGCGCCCGCCACTGCGCGGGACACGCCGGACGTGCTGCAAGCCTCTCTTGATGCGGAAAGCTATGCGGTCGGGGACACGGCCATGTTCCGTGTCGTCCCACGCTATGCAGGCAAGGCCTTGGTCACTGTGATGACCGACCGCGTGATCTCGATGGAAACCTTTGATGTCAGCGAAGGCGAGACCGTGATCCCGCTGGCCGTCACCGATGACTGGGGTGCGGGGGCCTATGTGTCGGCCACCGTGATCCGCCCGATGGATGCGGATGCGGGCCGCAGTCCCGCACGCGCGCTGGGGCTGGGCTATGCGCAGGTCGATCCCGGCGATGCGGCCTTGTCCGTCAGCCTTGACGCGCCGGACCAGATGCAGCCGCGACAGGCGCTGGATGTCGGCATCACCGTCGATGGCGTAGCGCCCGGTGACACGGCCTACGTCACCCTTGCCGCCGTCGATGTGGGTATTCTGAACCTCACAGGCTTCGATGCCCCCGACCCGCAAGGCCATTACTTTGGCCAGCGCAAGCTGGGGGTCGAGATGCGCGACCTTTACGGGCGGCTGATCGACGGCATGAACGGTGCGATGGGCACCGTCCGGTCCGGTGGCGACGCGATGGGCAGTATGGGCATGCAAAGCCCGCCGCCGACGGAAGAGCTTGTCGCCTATTTCACCGGCCCGCTGACCGTGGGCGCGGACGGCACGGCGACCGCCCGCATCGACCTTCCCGCTTTCAACGGCACCGTCAAGCTGATGGCCATCGCATGGAGCGACAGTGGGATAGGGCAGGCCGACCGCGACGTTCTGGTGCGCGACCCTGTCGTGCTGACGGCCTCTGTCCCGCGCTTTCTGGCCCCCGGCGACCAAAGCCGGATGCTGCTGGAAATTCAGCACGCCGATGGACCTGCGGGCGAGTTCGGTCTGGGGCTGCTGTCAGATGGACTTGCCGTTGACACGCGCGGCCTGCCGACCTCGTTCACGCTGGCCGAGGGTGGCAAGGAAACCTTCGAAGTCCCCTTCGGTGCGCTTGACCCCGGCACGCCAAGGCTGACCGTGGTGCTGACCACACCCGACGGCGACAGCCTTGCCAAGGACATGACGGTGCCCGTGCTGGTGAACGACCCCGAAATCAGCCGCGTATCGCGCTTTACGCTTGCCGCTGGCGATACCTTCACCTTCGACGATCAGGTCTTTGCCGGGTTCGCCCCCGGCACCGGCAGCGCGACGCTGTCGGTCGGACCGCTGGCCCGTTTCGACGCACCCGGCCTGTTGCGCGCGCTCGACCGCTATCCTTACGGCTGCACGGAACAGATCACCTCGCAGGCGATGCCGTTGCTCTACATGTCTTCTGTGGCGGGGGCGATGGGTCTGGCCAGCGCCGCCGACGTGGCCGACCGGGTCGATCAGGCGATCCTTGAAGTGACCGCCAATCAGGCGCGCAACGGCGGCTTCGGCCTTTGGCGCGCGACTTCCGGCGATCTGTGGCTTGCGGCCTATGTCACCGACTTCCTCAGCCGTGCGCGTCTGCAGGGGTTCACGGTGCCTGACATCGCCTTCGACAGCGCCATCGACCACCTGCGCAACGCGGTGAACTACTATCCCGATTTCGAAGCAGGTGGCGAGGATCTGGCCTATGCGCTGATGGTCCTGGCCCGTGAAGGTGCGGCGAACGTGGGCGATCTGCGCTACTACGCCGACGAAAAAGCCGACGCGTTCGGCTCGCCTGCGGCACAGGCGCAGCTTGGCATGGCGCTGTCGCTTTACGGCGACCCGCGCCGCGCCGACGCCATGTTCGCTTTTGCCGAAAACCGGCTGGCGCGTCTGTCACCCCCGCCTGCCGCTCGGTCCCTCTGGCGTGCCGATTATGGCACCAACCGCCGTGACGCTGCCGCCGTTCTGGCTCTGGCCACCGAGGCGGGCAGCATGGCGGTCGACACCGGGGCCATCGCGCAGGGGCTCGCGCGGGAAACCGGTCGCGCCTCGACGCAAGAGGCGGCGTGGACGCTGCTGGCCGCCAACGCGATGATCGACGATCTGCGCACGGCGGGCATCACCGTGGACGGGGCTGCCCCCGACGGACCCATCGTGCGCCTGCGCGAACAGCAAGTTGCCAGCGCGCCGGTGCGCGTTTCGAACGGCAGTGACGCGGCGACCGAGGTGACTGTGACCAGCTTCGGCGTGCCCGACGATCCGCTGCCCGCCGGGGGCAACGGCTATTCCATCACGCGCGCATACTACACGACCGACGGGGTGCCCGCAGATCCCTCAACCGTTGCCAGCGGTGAGCGGCTGGTCGCGGTCCTGACCGTCGTTCCTTTCGGCCAGCAAGAGGCGCGGCTGATGGTGGATGACCCAATGCCCGCCGGGTTCGAGATCGACAACCCGAACCTTCTGCGCAGCGGTGACATTGCCCGTCTCGACTGGCTGGATATCGCACCGACGCAAACCGCCGAATTCCGTTCCGACCGCTTCCTTGCAGCGGTGGATTGGCGGTCGAACGCGTCGTTCCAGCTGGCTTATATCGTCCGCGCCGTGTCGCCCGGCACGTTCCATCATCCGGCGGCCAGCGTCGAGGACATGTATCGCCCACAATTGCGCGCACGCACCGACGCGGGCCGGGTGACGGTCACCGACTGATGCGCTGGCTTCTGGCCCTTGCGCTTGCGCTCTGGACGTTGGGTCTGGGGCGTGACGCCTTCGACCGCTGGATCGATGCGACGGATGTGTCGCCCCTGCGGGCCGAGACGGGGGTCGAGGTGCTGGATCACAGGGGCCAGCTTCTGCGCGCCTATCAGGTGGGCGAAGGGCGGTGGCGGCTGACGGTCAGCCTCGATGGTGTGGACCCCACCTATCTGGCGATGCTGATCCGGTACGAAGACAAGCGGTTCTACGACCATCCGGGCGTCGATTTTCGGGCCGTGGGGCGGGCTGCGGCGCAGGCGCTGCGGAACGGACGGATCATCTCGGGCGGCTCGACCCTGACGATGCAGGTGGCCCGCATCCTCGAAGACGGACCGACCGGCGAATGGCAGGGCAAGCTGCGGCAGCTGCGTGTGGCGTTGGCACTGGAGCGGCACCTGACCAAGGACGAGATCCTGACGCTTTACGTCAATCGCGCGCCCTTTGGCGGCAACCTTGAAGGCGTGCGCGCCGCCTCGCTTGCGTGGTTCGGCAAGCCGCCCCGGCGGTTGACGCCCGCGCAATCCGCCCTGCTGGTGGCCCTGCCGCAAAGTCCCGAACGTCGCCGCCCGGACCGAGCGGCAGATGCGGCGACCGAGGCCCGCGACCGCGTTCTGGTCCGGATGCAGCGCGACGGTGTGTTGACCAGCGACGCGGTGCAGGCCGCCATGCGCCTGCCGGTGCCCCCCACCCGCCACGCCTTTCCTGCCACCGCTCCGCATCTGGCTGATAGGGTGCTGGCGGAAGAACCGCTGGCCGAGGTGCATCACCTGACCATCGACCGTGACCTGCAGATCGCGATGGAGACCCTTGCGACCGGGGCCGTCAGGGATCGCAGTGACCGTCTGCAGATCGCGCTGATCGCGGCCGATCACACGACAGGCAAGATCCTCGCCTCTGTCGGTTCGGCAGGGTACGAGGCGGACGGGCGGAACGGCTTCATCGACCTCACGCAAGCGGCGCGGTCACCGGGGTCGGCCCTGAAACCGTTGGTCTACGGTCTGGGCTTTGATCGCGGGCTGATCCATCCCGAAACCCTGATCGTGGATCGTCCGACCGATTTCGATGGCTACCGTCCGCAGAACTTTGACGGGTTCTTTCGGGGCGAATTGCGGGTCAGGCAGGCTTTGCAGCAATCGCTGAATATCCCCGTGGTTGCGGTGCTGCAGGCCATCGGACCGCACCATCTGATTGCCGCAATGCGCCGCGCCGGAACCGATCCACAGGTTCCGGGTGGTGTGCCCGGTCTGGCCGTGGCGCTGGGTGGTGTCGGGCTGACCCTGCAGGATCTGACGCTTCTCT
>Ga0307930_1000188_pt1 | contig 47442 bp, 38 predicted proteins | sample OrgLakmetageno46_FD_203161 | JGI IMG/M metagenome (GOLD analysis project Ga0307930, IMG submission 203161) | Saline water microbial communities from Organic Lake, Antarctica - #46 | ecosystem: Environmental > Aquatic > Non-marine Saline and Alkaline > Saline | place: Antarctica: Organic Lake...
TCCGCCAGATTGAGCAATCGTATCATGCTTTGTATGTATTTTACCGTTGATATCTTGCATTGTCGATTCAAATGGCATACTTGCAGGATATCCAGCATTGTGCCAAGAAGCGTGATCTGAACATCCGTATCCACACTTAGAATATCCCCAAGGAACTTTTACATAAGTATCAATAAGTTTACCCATAAATTCTGTTTGAGCTTGGTTAGTAAAGTCTGTCATGAAAACAATATCCTTACCTGCAGTTCCTGGGTGATTAGTCATATCAAGTTGCATAACTCCAACGACATTCTTACCATCTTTCTTAAAGCTATTTCCAATATCTTTAGATCCTAAAAGTCCAACTTCCTCAGCTGCATATGCCATAAACTTAATCGTTCTCTCTGGCTTATGTCCTGTCTCCATTAACACTCTAATTGTTTCAGTAACAGTTGCGATTCCTGATGCATTGTCGTCAGCACCTGGCGCTCTTGCTTTTTCTCTTCCAAAGTAACCTGCAATTGAGTCAGCATGTCCACCGATGATAACAATTTCGTCAGCTTTAGTTGTTCCTTCAACAGTCATAATAACTGAAGGCTGAGGAAAGTTACTATGCTTATAGTATTCAACTTTCACATCACTTCTTCCTGTTGACATTGATTCCCATTGTCCCTTCACCCATGCTTGTGAATCAAGACCCGTTTGAGATTTGTAGTATCTATTTTGGAATGAAGATAATTTTTCAATTGTAGATCTAATGTTAAACTCTTTAACCATACTTACCATTGCCACAGTTGTAGCTTCTTCAGTAATTGTATAATCAATATTTATTGAGTTCTTAGCAAATTTTCTAACTGCGGTATTACTAAGAACTTCAATAGCTTCAGCTTTACTATCGTGAACGATAAATCCACCACATCTATTAAATTTGTCGTGCATAAGCTTTGACAACTCTTCAACGTTTTTAGTATCAATTTTTAAAACTGAAATACCGTCAAAGTGATCTAATGCTTTCATATTTGAAAAGCTTTTAGTTGAAGACTGAACTGCGTCAGTTCCAATTGTTACATAAATTTCTTTGGCGAATGCCGTGGTAGTAAGCGCGAGAGCACAAATCATCCATAATTTTTTCATATCAGTACCTTATCCTTGGTTTCTATTGTTCGTAGAATAATATTGTCATGGGGGATTTGCTTTGAAAACTATTTGTTTCTTACTTTGATACCCGACAAAAACGGTCTGATCACTTATAAGGACTTATACTAAAGGGCTGAGTAATTGTAACGTCACCCTTTTTAAGATTGGTATTTTTTGGAAAAATTGAGTTTATACAACGAATATTTTAAACAATTATCAAGTTTGTCTTGGATATTCTTATCTATAGATACTGTTTGAATAACACCATCGTTATCTATGACTATAGTGGCCTTGAATGAAAATTCTTTTTGAGATCCATCAACTAGGTATCCGGTATAACATTGTACTAGATCAGGAGTTGAGCTCCTTAATATATCATCTACTATCTTTTGTTTCACTGAATAGTCGATAGACTTGTCTTCGCTTAGAGTAGCACAACCTAAAAACAAAACTGATAATATTAAATATTTCATACTAATTCCTTACGTCTTTCCATGCTTTTAACTGCCAAGTCGTTTTGACAATAGCGATTTCTTTCCCATCAAAGTCTTCTATCTCTGTTATGAGATCAACATCGGCTTGGGAATCAAGTACGATACGCTTTTTCAAATCTTCTACTAATGTTGCATCGATAGTTGCTTTTGATATTATATTTTTTCTTGCTTGAGATGAATAAGTTACATTTATTTCTTTCATAATAACTCTGAATAAATTCATTTCAAAGTTCTTACATAAGAGTAGCCCTGCAGAAAACTCTCCAACTGTTGCAATTGCACATGCGTGTATACCGCCCAAGTGATTATGATTAAGACGTTTGTTTTTCATTAACATTACGCTTTCATAAGGTGAGAGCTTTTTAAAGAAAATGCCATGAGGCTTATTAAAAGGAATTCCAATTTTAAATATTTTCTCTAATGCAATTAAACCAGTCTTGGTTTCAGATTTTTTAATCAGGTAATCAATAGCTTTGAGTAGTTTTGAATTCATGACCTAATTCTAGAATGAATTAGGTCATAGATATACTTTTTATTTAAAGAATTTCTGCAAGCTCTTCTTCTGTATAATCAACGTGATGAATATTTTCATCTGACATTTTTTCTACGTAGTTAGCCCTTTTACCAGATACATTTGAATTTAAAACATATTGATCAAAGTCCCCTCTCAAGGCCATACCTGTATTTCCTTCAAAGAAATTGATCATATTATTCGTTGTTACTAAAGAGTTCTTATGTTCAGAGAAATAATCTCTAAGTACTACTTTAAGATCAATTTTAGAATTTAAGTAGGCAAAGAAGCTTCTTCCAACTTTATATGAGTTATCGTCAGTGTTTCTTTTATATACAGAGTGATTTCCAAGATTAAAAGCTCCATAGCTTGGTTTGTCAGCTCTTTGATAACCTTTATCTCGCCAAGAAGCTAATCCTTCATCCATCCATCCAGAGTTTCCATTAGCTGGTATAACTGACTTTGCAAAATAAAAATGAAACATCTCGTGACCTAGTGAAACTAAACTAGTCGCTGTAGCGCCTGGGTACTCCATTCCACCTCGAGGGGCCATTCCGTAAATTATAAGTTGCTGATGAGGATATGCCCCATAGTCTGCTTCAAGTTCATGGAAAACTTTTTTAGCTTTTGTTAAAAATTTATCTGCACTTAGAAACCATTTTGTATAAATAGTTACTGGAATCGTTTCTCCTGAAATTGATTTAAAATCTTTTTGAATCCACCAATATTTACCTTGTTTGAAAGTATGGAAATATATAGAAGATGATGAATACCAGCTTGGATACTTCACTGTATAGCTATTCCATCCCGTTTCTCTCATTGCACCATTAGCAACGACTTTGTGCTTATACTTAGAATAAATTTTAACATTAAAGGTAATTGGATATTGATCGAACTCAAGGTTTGCTGGAACATATTTTTCAAGAAACTTTTTCTCTGATAGATCTTTAATAAAGAATCCAGAATTTACAGACTTATAACCATATGATGTTCCTCTTTTTACTTTCGTAAAAAGTTCAATCAAATGACTTCCAGGTTTGAGTTTTGTATTTATAACTCGGTAACTAGTTACCTTGTCTGGAGAATCAACACTTGAGAATCGTGCCCATTGACCATTAACCTTTATTCCAATTCTAGATGGAACAAAGTCAAAAATGGGATATCCCTCTTCCGCTATATTCACAGTCCACGTTGTTTTTACACGAGAGTTGAATTTTGAAGGATAATACTTGATGTCATAGTTCCCCTCAGTGATGTCCATAAAGACTGCTTTACCATCTTTATAGTCAAAGCTTGGGGGAGCAAGATGAAGGTTAGCAAATGCAGATATCGAAAAGATGATCATTGAAAATAGTGCAAGTAATTTAGTCATATATACCCCAGTGAATTAAGTTCTTATATCTACTACTTTAACATATTAGAGAATGTCTTAGGAGTGGGAAATTTTCCGGTTCCAAAGTGGGACCACAAGACAAAAAAAGGCCCCTATTACTTGATAGAGGCCCTTCCGACGTATATAAAAATTTGTTTATTTTAGTCTACTGAGAAACCTTTCAGTTTTTCTGCTAAAGCAGAAGTACTTCCAGATTCTTCTTTACTGTATCCACCAACGTCAGCGTTAGCTGCGTTTTTCTTAGATAAAGCAATCTTCTTATCAGCTTTGTCGATAGACATAACTAGAGCTTGAACTTTTTCTCCAACTTTAACTACATCTCCAGGTTTCTCTACTCTCTCGTCGCTTAGCTCAGAGATGTGGATTAAACCTTCGATTCCAGTTTCAAGTTCAACAAAAGCACCAAAGTCAGTTATTCTTACAACTTCACCTTCAACAACATTACCTACTGGTAATCTTTGATCAATTTTCTTCCAAGGATCTTCGTCAAGTTGCTTAATCCCTAAACAGAATTTAGAAGTTTCAGAGTCGCAAGTTAAAACTACAGCCTTAACTTTATCTCCAATTTTAAATTCTTCATTTGGATTAATATTTTTTCTTGTCCATGAAATATCTGAAACGTGAATTAACGCATCAATATCATCTCCAAGATCAACGAATGCACCAAAATCAACAACCGCTTTTACAGTTCCTTCAACTTCTTTACCAACTGGGTATTTAGCTGAAAGAGCTTTCCAAGGATTATCAAGAAGTTGCTTAAGTCCAAGAGAAATTCTCTTATTCTCAACGTCTACTTCTAGAACTTGAGCTTCAATAGTGTCACCTACGTTATGACCTTTAATTGGTCCTTTAGGATTAGTCCATGAAACTTCTGATACGTGAACAAGACCTTCGATACCGTCGTTAAGTTCTACGAAAATTCCGTAGTCCTTAATTGAAACGATCTCTCCAGAAACATTTGTTCCCGTAGTATAGTTATCTTTTGCAGTTTCCCAAGGGTTTGGTTGAACTTGCTTAAGACCTAAAGATACTCTTTCTTTAGAAGCGTCATACTTAAGAATCTTAACATCAATTTCATCACCAACAGCTAGAAGGTTTGAAGGATGCTTAACTCTTCCCCATGACATATCTGTAATATGTAGAAGTCCATCAACACCACCAAGGTCAATAAATGCACCGTAATCTGTGATGTTCTTAACGATACCTTTAACAATCATACCCTCTTGGATTTGACCTAAAGTCTCGTCTCTTAACTTCCCTCTTTCTTCTTGAAGAATAGCTCTTCTAGAAAGAACGATGTTTCCACGTTTCTTATTAAACTTAATAACCTTGAATTCCATGTTTTTACCGATGAATTTATCAAGATTTTTAGTTGGACGAATATCAATTTGTGAACCTGGTAAGAAAGCCTTAACACCGATATCAACTGATAAACCACCTTTAACTTTTGCAATAACTGTACCTTTAACTGGGTCACCTTTATCACAAGCTTCAGAGATTTTATCCCAAGCTTTTAATATTTCTGCTTTATCAGCAGAAAGAACTAAGTTACCAAGATGTGATTCAAGTTTTTCAAGATAAACTTCAATTTCATCATCAACAGCTACTTTACAAGTACCATCATAGTTTCTAAATTCTTTAGCGAAAACTAAACCTTCTTGCTTATATCCGATGTCAACAGTTACAAAGTCTTCAGTAACAAAAATTACTTTACCTTTATAAACTTCACCTTCAATAAAGTTACCAGTTGTAGCTTTACCTAAAAGAGCCTCAAACTCTTCATTTACATTTGTTGTTTCAGCTTCTGCTGCTGTTACAACATCAAATTCTTTTGCCCACGCGGGGATTTGCATAGTTGTCATATAGACCACCTTAAATTTTAATAGCTTCGTTAAAAACGAAGTCCCTAACCTTGTAAAATACAATTTTAAAGATGTGACTTTATAGTCTGTAAATGTAATTTAGTCAATGAAAACGAACGGTTAATCAATCATATCAGGTCTTCAGTGCACCAAGTCTTCCTCTGGCCTCAAAGGCTATTTCATACTGAGAATGAATGATATCAACATATGTTTCTAGCTCTTGATTTTGTTCAAATACAACTGGTTCACCCAGGTTATTACCCAAAAGCGTAAGTACAGCTTCTTTGAAAGCTCTTGCATCCTGAAAGTAATATGTTTTCAGAGATTTAATATTGAGCCTATCAGTCATCTCAGCTCTAAACGCGGTGCGAGGAGCAACAACATTAAGACCAATTGCTAAGGCCTTAATCTCCTGGCAGTTTACCGGCTCATGAAATGAAAATGATACAAACAGATTAATAGATTTATAAAAGCGATCTGAAGATCCCTCGATGTACTCAATACTGTCAGTTAGTCCTAAAGAATCTGAGTACTTTTTGATTTCACTATATAGATAGAAGTCCTTGATAGGTTTAAAGGTATTGATGATTACTTTTATTTCAGTTTCATCTAAAGACTCTTTTATACCTGAAAGAGAAAATAGAAGTGTTCTAAAGTTGTCCATTTCACTTTCATCATTGAGAAAAGCCCCTATGCATAAATTATCCAACTTAACATTTGATGGTATTCCAAATTCGATCCCTGAACCGGAATTTATTATTTTTCGAATTGGATATTGGAAGTGTTGATGAAATTTTTTAGAAACTGTTTCCCCAAATGTGAATACTGCGTCCACTCTTCGTAGAAGAAATGGTGCCCAAAATAGCGGTATATTTCTTTTAAAAAATTCGTTAAAACTAAAAAAAAGAGCAGTTTCAGATTTATAAAAAAGCCAAATACACAAAGCCCAAAGTGAAGAGCGGTGATAACAATGCACAACATCCCACTTATCTTCCTTTAATACTTTTCTTATATCCAAAAAATAGCTGATATTAAGTAGCCTCTTTGACTTAACTCCGCGAAATAAAATTCTTGTTAACGAGAGATTCTCTGCTTCTCTTTCGATAAATGAATCTTTAAGACAATAAAGAGTTGGATTACCTCCTATGTCTCTAAGATAGAGAGCATCAGTAATAGCTTTTTGATCTACAGATGCGAAGGTTTGGCTTGGACATACAATTAAAATTTTTAGATTTTTCGATGTTACTTTATCTCTCATATTTTTCTATTTCACCGCTGATAGATCCGATTTTTATCTTTGCAGCGAACTTTAAAAAAATTCTTCGTTCATCGTTTGAAAACCAAAAAGTCATATCTCCACTTTTAAGAGTGTCTCCGGAATATTGAGTTGAAGCTATAACTTTGATTGCATCAATTCTACCAATCTCTGTATCGATCATCTCTTTAGAACCTGCTTTTGCCTTCAAGATAAGTACCTTTCCCTTATTCATCATAGGTACTGTATAGGTTTCATCTTTCTCATAAGGAAGTCCTCTAAGAAAGAAAAGAATTGAAAATGCATCTTGAAATCGAATCGGTGTAGGCATAGTCTCTTTTTTCTTTTTGATTTTTCCATCTCTGTCCCTTTTATAAAAAATATAGCTTTGAAGGGAATCTTTATCGAAAAGTTGGAGATCATCTATGTTCTGACTAGATTCTCTTTGGATGAGACTAAATTTAACAGGAGTAAAGCTTGTTTTATCGACATAGGAATCAACATTATCGTCGAGCTCATATAAATAAGAGTAATAAGTCGATGTTTTGGCCCTCGCGTGGAAGTGATATGTATCTATTCCGCCAATCTTTTTAGAAGGCATAGTTGATATTGCAACCTTTCCAGTACTAACACCTAAGTAATTTATATCAAGAATCATTTTCTCACCTTCAAAAAGTGTAGGCTTAAACTTCTCCCAATATTTTTTTGTAAGTTTATCAATTTCTATAAATTCTTTAGGATGATCCTTAGGATATCTAGACTTTTTAATTACAACTTTTGTAGGCTTAGGCTTGGTAATTGTTTTTTTAGGAGGTTTCTTTTGAGTGCTTTTTTTATTACTTTTAGGTTCTACTTTTATAACGACCGGTGGAACTTCTTTTTCTTTAAACTTTTCTAATACTTTCTCTTCACCTTCAAATGACTTTATAAGTTCTTCATTTCTTTGCTGAGCATCAGCCTTTTTATTAAAGAATTCTGTAAAAGATGTAGAACAACTTGTTAGAAGAAATGTCAGAGAAATCAGAGTAAAAAAGTTAAGTTTCATAAGTTCACCTTAATAAGAATAATTGTCTTATTGTAGGCGAATTAAGATCTTAATCAAGATGAATAACTTGTCTAAGTCCACCAAGCAGCTCTTCTTCACCAGAAACAAAAGAGACAGATATATTAACATAGACAATTCTATCGTCTTGAATCACCCGACGCACCTTAACCATGTCTTTTTCGCTTGTAATAACCAATGCATTTCTTTGAGAACTTTTTAATAAAACCTCATTCATATCACTTTGAGTAAAAAGATAATGATCTGGGTAGACAATTTTTTCCACTATTGTAGCTCCATTATCTTCTAATAACTGATAAAAAGAATCTGGTGAAGCAATAGCACTCAAAGCAATTATTTCTCTTCCTGCTAATTCATCCATTTCAAATTTCTTTTTATCAAAGCTATCAAAGAGCCCATCTGGTCTATATCCAAACTTAGCTATTGGTATACCCTCCCTGTGATAGGGTCTAAGAAGTGATAAAAGATTTTCCATTTTCTCACTACTTACCTGATCAGCTCGACTAAGAACAATCGCATCCGCATCCTTTAACGCTGTAAGCCCTTCACGAAGATAGCCCATAGGAGCAGTTTGATATCTAGCAAGTGGAAGAGCAGCATCAAAAAGAACAATATTGAACGAGCGATACAGTTGTATATGTTGAAAACCATCATCGAGGAATACGACATCTGGAGAAACTTCATGAAAGTATTTTTTAAGATTTTTTGCTCTTCTTTTACCAACAATTACAGCACCTCGATCCATTTTCCTAGAAATTAGAAGTGGTTCATCACCGAACTCTTTAGGGTTTGATCTAAATCTTTGCCCCCCCTTAATGATTCCGGAATCATTCTCGAGTTCACCTTTATAGCCTCTTGTTAATACAGCAGGTGTTAAGTTAAGTTCTGCCATTTTCTGAGTAAGGTAGACGATCATTGGAGTCTTACCAGTCCCACCAAAAGTTATATTACCAACAGAGATGATAGGCACTTTAAAATATTCTTTTTTTAATATTCCGTACTCATAGAATGATCTCCTGATACGATAAACATTTTCCCAAACAGTAGAAAGAGGTTTTAAAATTATTAATTTTAGAAACTTCGATTTTATATTACTCACTCTGAGATCACCTTTGCCATATACTCTGCAGTCGAGAAGTCATCACCACTAATTAAACTGTTCGTTTTTGATAACTTTAATATTGTATTATTATAAAGCTCTTCATTTGTTAGAAGTTCTCTTGCGTACTTTGTGAGGGTATATCTATCTGCTTCATATTGTAGAGCTTCCGGGAACACCATCTCATCGAGTATAATATTTGTTAAACTTGCTGGCCCTTTATAAGGAATCAACATTTTCAATAAAAATTCATTAATCAATGAAATTTTATAAGCTACTACCGTTGGTAGTTGAAAAAGACCAGTGGCCAAAGTCACAGTTCCACTTGAAGCAAAGCATATGTCAGCCCAATCAAACGCATCTTCGAGCTGGTGAGATTCCCATCTTTGAGATAGTTCTACGGCTTTAGACTCATAGAGATTTTCATCAACAGTTTCAACTTGGACTAAACCAATATCCAACTGAAACCCCTCTTCTCTTAGAAGATTTATGGCTTCAATAAAAATAGGAAAAAGTGTTTCAACCTCAGGTCTTCGACTACCAGGCAAAAGAAGAAGTCTAATCTTTCGATTTTGAAAATCTGCAAATTGTCTTTTACGAATTGAGTCTATTGCTTTGCCATACTCAACCTTAAGAGGGTGTACGACACCTTTTATCTTCTTCACTCCACGATCTTGAAACCATTTTTTTTCAAATGGAAGAATTGTGAAAAGAGTATGAACACTTTGTTCTATGGCCTTTGCTCTCCAGGGCTTCCAAACCCACGCTTGAGGGGCAACATAGTAAAGAACATCAACATTCATTTTCTTTAGTTTCTTGGCAAGTTTGAGATTAAAACCTTGAAAGTCGACGAGGATAGCCGTCTTACATTTTCTTTTTTTTACCTCTGCAATTATTATATCCATCGCCTTAAAATAGAATCTAAGTTTACCTACGACTTCTGTAATACCGACGCTTGAAAATTCTTTTACGTGATAGAGAATTTCGACATTTTCTTTTTCTAGCTTATCACCGCCAACACCAAAAAACTTGGTATTGGGAACAAGTGCTCTTAGCTCAGGGAAAAAAGTCATTGCATGGTCTTCACCAGACTTTTCTCCTGCTATTATAAGGCATTGAGATTCAGACATTCTTAATCCAAAGTCACTTTTTTGTTACTCTCTAATGAAGCCAGAACACTATCAATGAGTTTAACAATCTTTGCACCATCTTCAAAAGTAACCATTGGTTTTTCATTCGAGTTGATTGCATTGTAAAAACTTTGATGCTCTATTATAAGATGATCTCTTTTTTCATAATTTTTCTTTTCTACAAACTCTCCGTTTTCAAATTGGGAGTTAGTACCAATGGCATATGAATTCTCAAAAAGATCTACATATAAGCATCCCTTGTCACTCATAAGTTCAAAAGCTCTAATTTCTTTTATATGATTTCTACCAGATGTGACCTTGGCCATACTTCCATCAGCAAAGTTTAAAATAGCTGTAGCATGATCCCACTTATCAGTTCTTATCTTATGCCCATAAGCTTTTACACTGACTGGGCTTTTACCTAAGAGGTAGAGAACGAGATCAAGATCGTGAATCATTAGATCTTGAACAACGTCAACATCTGTCGCTCGCCCCTTAAAAGGTGCGACTCTATTTAGATCTGCACTAAATTTACCAGTGATAGTTTTAAAGTATCCATCTAACTCATCCCAAGCTTTATGACATCTTTCACTGTGCCCAACCTGAAAAACCTTATCCTTAGTCAAAAGAGGAACAAGCTTTTCAACTTCCTCAGTCGATGAGCAAAGCGGTTTCTCACAAAATATATGTTTTTTATTTTCAAGAAGAATTTTTGATAATTCAAAGTGTGTTGAAGTTGGAGTAACAATAACACCAGCATCAATTTCATCCATTACATCTTCAACTCGAGATACAATTTTTGCATTTGGATGATTTTCTTTTGCTAGCTTTTGATTTTGTTCAAAAGGTTCAACAATAGCGTAAAGAATAGACTCTTCACAGGCATCTACTTTTTGACAATGCCATTTACCTAAATGCCCGTAACCAAGAACTGCAACTTTTATTTTACTCATACTAACCTCTTTATTTTATGACATGAATGGAGCAAGACCAATTTCACTTTTCTTGATAAAAGCGACAACTTGTTGAACAACCTCATTAGACTTATATTCATCCATAAATTCTGGATGATCGACAAATGCTTTTGGAGAAAGTGCTGATGATTCCATCATTCTGAAAAAATCTACATATTCAGAAATCTTATCTTTAGAGTGACCTCGTCTTCTCATTCCAATTATATTGACACCTTTTAGTTTTATTCTATTTCCAAAAGCTGTGCTGTACTGTGGAACATCTTTATCAATTGCAGAGGCAGCACCGATAAAAGATCCCTCACCAACATGACAAAAAGGTGTAACACCGCAAGCACCACCCATCTGAACAAAATCATCAATAATGACATGTCCAGCACACATAGTTGCGTTTGCAAGGGTAATATTACTTCCAATCTTACAGTCGTGAGCAATATGAACATTGGCCATATAATACCCATTATCACCAACTATAGTTTTAAGGTCCTGCTTTGTTGTTGCTCTATGAATAGTTACACCTTCTCTAAAGAGATTGTTGTTTCCTATAATTGTCTGCGTTGGTTCACCTTTGTAAGACTTATCTTGAGGAGGAACACCAATGGAAGAAAATTGATGAATTTCATTTCCCTCACCTATTGTTGTGTGGCCTTCTACTACGACATGAGATTTTAATACTGTATTACTACCAATTGAAACATTTGCTCCAATCATACAATAAGGTCCCACAACTACATTCTCTCCAAACTTTGCACCCTCTTCAACAATTGCTGTTGGGTGAATTTGTACACTCATTTACGAATCCTTTTTAATTTCTAATTTAGCTAAGAATACTGCTTCGGATTGCTTTTCTCCGTCGCAAAATATTTCTGCTGAATAACTTGCTATAGTTCCACGATTCTTTACCATCGTGGCATGAATTTCAAGTTTCATGCCTGGGAGTATCGGTTTTCTAAATTTTGATTTTTCAACACTTACAAGAACTGTCTCAATATTTAAATCTTTTTTAGATAAATTATAAAGAGGCAAAGATGTAAAAGCAGAAGCTTGCGCCATCATCTCAATTTGGATCACACCAGGTAGTATTGGGTTACCAGGAAAATGACCTTTTAAAATTTCTAAGTCTTCTTTTACTTCAAAGTATGCAATAACCTTTGATCCCATCAGATCTTTTGGTTCAGGAGAATCAATAGTCTTAAAGGATTCAGGAGTAATAACTTCTCCCACCGTATCTATAAAAAGAAATGGCGCTCTGTGAGGGAGAAAACTTTTAACTTCAACATTATTTAATAACATATCCGACCTTTATTTATTTATTAATTGTCTCAATTTAGCTTGAGATCTTAACCATTCTTTTAAAGGTCTTGCTGGATGACCACTTAATACGCTACCAGCTTCAATAACTGCGTTCTCGCTAACGACACTCTGTGCTGCAAGCTGACAACCCTTGCCAAGTCTTGCACCTGGTGCAGCTCCTGCAGATGCTGCAAAAATACAATAACTATCTGTCTCAACACTCCCAGCAACACCAGATTTGCCTGCGAAGATATTGTGTTCACCAATTTGAGCATTATGAGAAATTTGAACTAGATTATCTATCTTAGTTCCTTTACCAATTCTCGTTGGAATAAATGCTCCACCATCAATTTTACTAGATGCACCGATCTCAACATCGGATTGAATTTCAACACCTGCAAGGTGCCAAATCTTCTGATGTACTCCATCAATAAAGTTATAACCAAATCCATCTGTACCAATCGTCACTCCAGAGTGGATACGACAATTAGGTCCTATTTGTGTGAATGGATAAAGTGTTACATTCGGGTAGATAGTAGTTCCCTCTGCTATATGACAATTGGGAAGAATAACTGTGCCAGGATAAATACGAACATTTTTTTCAATTGTTACATTTTCACCAATAAAGACATTTTGAGCGATATCTGAAAAAGAATCGATAATTGCTGTTCCCATTTGTCTTCCATCAACAAAATAATTTAGTTCACCATATTTTTTGTCATAGAAAGGTTTAGAAAAATCACACATTGCACGGTTAACATTCTCAACCGTAGCAAACCAAGAAAACTGTTTTTTAAGATCAGATAAGTCTTCTAGTGTTTCGAAGAACGATTGCTCAAAAATAATTCCAGTTTTCTGAAAACTCTCTTTTTTAGATAACCTTCCAATCTCTGATAGAAATTTTCTATTTTTAATAAAGATAAAACTATCATCATAAGGCTCGTAAGCATGAGAAATGGAAAAGACCTCTAGCGAGGCCTCATTTCCAAAGCAAATTCTAAAGCTTTTATCAATATCTTTTAGTTGCTGAATCTTCACGTATTAGTGCTTCTTATCGTAAGCCTTGATAACAGCGTCAGTTATATCAACTTCACTTTCGGCATAAACAACAGGTGATGCTGATTTTTCAAAAGTAAGAGCAACTTTCATCTCTTTAGATACTTCATCGATTATAGGCTTAAGTTTATCAAGAATTGGTTTCTTTAATTCGGCTTCTTGTTTTTGAATTTCTTTTTGGAACTTCATTGTTTGTTGTTGAAGTGCCTGAATTTTAGTTCTCATCTCTGTGTCTTTTTTAGCTAATGCCGTCTTAGATAAAAGTGAGGCTTGTTTTTGAATACTTTGCTGAAGCTTTTTAATATCAGCTTCTTCTTTTTTAAGTTGTTTTTGTTTTGACTTGAATGACTTCTCAAGAGTCTTCATTACGTTCTTACCGGCTTTGATGCTCGTAATTACTTTTTGAATATTAACAATTCCAACTTTTACTTCTGCCACTGCTGAGAATGAAAGGATTAAAACCATCATTAAAATAAATTGTTTCATGTGTATCTCCTGTTAGTTTTCTTTTTTTATATTTAACTCGTTTATTAGAATAATTGACCAATATCAAAGTGGAACTTCTGCCCTTCTTGATTTAAACCTTCTTCAGGGTCGATAGGATATCCAAATTCAAACCTTAAGACACCAATTGGAGAGAACCATCTAAAACCAAAACCGTAATCTTGGCGAAGATCAAATTCTCCATCAGTCCCAGTCGCATCGGCGTAAACGTTACCAACATCATAAAATAGAACCCATTTTAATCCAGCTTCTTTTATAAGCGGGTGCTCAATTTCAAAAGTTCCAAGAACTGAGAATACACCACCGAGGTTAAAGACTTGAGTTTTCGTAGGGTCTGTTTCATCTCTTGGGACAAGTTCAGCTTTAGGCCCAATATCTTCAAAATTATATCCACGCATATTTCTTGATCCACCAAGTTGAAATTTTTCAGTTCTTGGAAGATCTCTCTCTGTAGTTTTAATTAGTTGCTCTACAAGGAAACGACTTCTAAAAATTAGCTCACCTGCCACAGGATAGTAAAATCTTGTTTCCGCTGAACCTTTTAACCACTCTTGGTCACCATATAGTCCTGCGTACTCCATCGAGAGGTTTCCGTAGACACCATCTGTTGGTTCAAAAACGTTGTTTCTTTTATCATAGCGAATAGAAGTTTTAATTGTTGCAGCAGATCCATTTTCTATCTCTGTATCAATTGTTGGATTTCTTACGTTCTCGATATCTGTAACCTCATGTCTCAACGTTAGAAAGACTCTTGTATATTCTCCAATCGGGTGGCCAACTCTTACATCAGCTCCCCACTTCTTGGATGAGAATGAACTAAGTAGACCGTTTTGAGTCTGATAAACATCACCTCCGGCTGTCCACTGTGTATCTAGAAAGTATGGCTCCGTAAAACCGAGATTGAATGTTTTTTGATTTTCAGCAAGTGAAACATTGAAGTTTAAATTTTGACCTTTACCCATGAAGTTATTCTGAGCAATTGAAGCTTGAAAAAATCCTTTAGTTGCAGTCGAGTAACCGGCACCTAAAGAGATCTGTCCTGTTTGTCTTTCTTTAACTGAAACTTCAACATTTAATATATTATCTTTTCCTTTAGGAGAGACAGTATTGAAGATAACACTATTTGGTTCAAAGAAACCTAGCCTGTTTACGTTTGCCTTAGAAAGTCTAAGCTTACTTCCAGAGTACATCATACCTTCGTGAATTCTCAACTCACGACGAACAACTTTATCTCTTGTTTTAGAATTTCCCTTAACTATGATTTTACCAAAGTAGGCAATATTACCTTTTTCAAAAGAGTAGTAGATATCTACTTTATTTTCACCTGGTACAATTTGAAGAGTTCTTAGGACGTTGGCAAATGCGTATCCTTTATCTTGATACATCTCTGTGAGCATTTGGATGTCTTGACGTAGGCTTTCCTCAGAATATGTGTCTCCACTTTCAAGCTTGGCCTTCTCTTTCATTTCACCTTCAGTAAAGAGTAATTCACCGTTGTAGAAAATATTATTAACTGTAAATTTAGGACCCTCTTTTACTTTAATAGTTATGAAAATCCACTTCTTGTCTTCCGATACTGTGATCAGTGGGTTTCCAATATTAACTTGAAGATAACCTTTCGTTTTATAAAGATACTTCAATCTCTCGATGTCTGTTTGAAAATTAAATTCTTTAAAGTTTCCTGAACCACTGAGTCCAGAGAAGAGAGACTCTTCTTGAGTTTGCATAAATGGTTTAAGTTCAGTATCGGGAACTTCTTGATTTCCAAGAAAAGTGATTTTTTTAACTCTTACTTTATCAAACTCTTTAATTTTATATACGAGGTCTAGACTTCCGATTTGATTCTTAACAAGCTCATAGTCTGCAGTTGCAAGAAAGTATCCTTTCTCTTCGTAGTGCTTTTGCAAAAGAAGAATATCACCTTTGATCGTATTCACATCTAAGATATTATATTCTCTGGTTTTGATTTGCTCTTTAAGGTCATCTTCACCAATCTCATCATTACCTTCAAAGCGAATAACACTAATGATTGGCTTCTCTACAACTTTGATTACGAGTGTTTGTTTACCTTTAATATTTTCTTGATGAGCTTCAACTGATTGAAAGTACTTCATCTCATAGATAGTTTTGATGTCTGAGCGCAAAGTACAGTTGTCAGCCATTGTACCTTTTTTTAAAGTTAGCTTTTCAGAAATAGCTTCTGGTTCAACTTTTTTCGATCCCATGATCTTAATCTCTTCAATCTTAAACAGTTCTTTAAAATTACAGAATGAATCTTGAGCAATGGATATATTGGCAATCAATAGGACTAGAATCCCTACTATATTTTTCATATATACTAACAACCTTGTATTGTTTCTCTACTAAAATTAATAACTTGAGCTATCCTATCCAATTATCCGACCATCTTCAATTGTTATTTTCCTCTCAAACTGCGAAGCGATGCTTGGGTCGTGCGTTACAAGTACAAGCGTTGCGTTAATCTTCTCACTAATATCTCTGAGAAGACCTACTACTAGAGCAGAATTTTTAGAATCGAGGTTTCCTGTTGGCTCATCACATAGAATTAGTTTTGGGCTGAGTGAGACTGCTCTTATAATATTAACTCTTTGCTGCTCTCCGCCAGATAGTTCATATGGAAACTTTCCTAAACAATGAGTAACTCCAAGTTTTTCGCTTAGTTCCGTAACGTATTTCTTAACTGCTGCTAGATCAACTCCACCGATTTTGGCAGGTAAAAGTAAATTATCTAAACAGTTAAGTGAAGGTAGTAAGTAGTGGAATTGAAATACAAAACCCACGTCTTTGTTTCTAAAGCGAGCAAGTTCATCGTCACCGAGATTTGAAATCTTCTTACCGTCAATCTCAATGCTACCAGTAGTTGGTTTATCCAAGCCTCCCAGTAAGTAAAGTAATGTTGATTTTCCAGAACCACTCATCCCAACCAGGGAAACTTGGTCCCCTTTGTTGATTTCAAAGTCGACGCCATTGAGGACACCAGTTTTTCCAAATGATTTATGAACATCTTCTACTTTTATAAAACTCACTAGGTAAACTCCTGTCTTAAACCTTGTAACAAAGTCTTCTTTTTCAATTTTAAAATACTCAACGAACCAATTATAAATATCCAAACAAGAGATAATCCAAACACTAGAGCAAAGTCTGTAAGTTCGAGGTCAATTCCTAGACGACTAAGGACATATACGTCTCCAGGAAGCTTAAAGAACGTTAAATTAGCAATAAGAATATCAAAAATATAAGTTAGTACTAAGGCAACAACACATGAAAGAAGCCATAAGAATCCCAGCATCAATAGCCAAAAGCGTACGACAGTTTTTAGATTGATTCCAAGAACCCTCAAAAGAAAAAACTCTTGAGATTTTTTTTCTGAAATAAAGATTATAAACGCAATGATATTAAATATTGCAACAATGACAATAAGTTGCAAGATCAGTGAGATTGAGAACTTCTCAACCTCTACTGCATTTAAAAGGACTTTAAACTCACTCCAATAGGTACTAACTATATATTCACTGCCTAGTTTCCTATCTAGTAAATCTTGATACGCAAGTAGGAGATCAGTTTCTTCATACAGTGAAGTCTTCACAAGCAGAGTGTTTGCAGTTTCTTTTTTATAATTGAGAACTTGAAGGAGTTCTTCTTTGTCGACATAGATAAAACGCAAATCTTTTTCATAGACTTTATGATCGGCGATATCACCAATAATAAAGTTTCTTAAAATCGGTGCACCTTGGTTAATTTTTTGATTAGAGGCGAAGGTTAAAGTAATAGAGTCACCTAAGACAAGATTATATTTCTTAGATAATTCTATCCCAATAGCAACTTCCCCCTCTTTTAAACTCAAACCTAGATTTGTAACCTTCTCAAAACTTTTTTGTTCAATCCCCTTAACTAGTACACCAGAGGATGCACCTTCGGTAATTGCAAAAGCTTCAATCTGAGTAATAGGAGTTATCTCTTCAATATAATCAATTTTTTTTAAATTTTTCATCTGATCATTAAAGAGAAAGAAGCCGGTTTCTTTTTTAACAACAAGATCACCGTTTGAATTTTTTAATGACTCGATCAAAGTTGATTCAAAGCCATCCATAAGACCAATCGTGCTGAGAATAACGGCGATTGAAAAACCGAAACTTCCAATTACTCCAACTAAGAATCTTTTTGAAGATTTCCCCTCAAGCAGAATTTTTAAAAATGCAGCAAAAGAAAGTTTCATAAGAGTCAGCGACTAAGCCTCATCCTCAGCTGCATCTTCACCAAAGAATAACTCTTTTTTAAGAAGTGGAAAAAGTAGGACATCTTTGATTGTCGTACTATTTGTTAAAAGCATGCAAAGTCTATCAATACCAATCCCTTCTCCCGCAGTTGGAGGCATTCCGTACTCTAGTGCTCTTACAAAATCGTAGTCTGGATCACAAGCTTCATCATCTCCGCCTTCTTTTAATACAGCTTGATCAGCAAAGCGGCTTAGTTGGTCACTTGGATCATTTAGCTCATTAAAGGCATTGGCAATTTCCCATCCATTGATAAAGAGCTCAAATCTATCAACAATATCTGGGTTCTCATCATTTCTTCTTGAAAGAGGAGAAATTTCTGTTGGATAATGAGTGATAAAAGTTGGATTAATAAGATTTTCTTCAACGAACTCATCAAAACAAAGAACCATTAACTTTGCTTCACTCATTTTTAAAAGTTCATCTTTTTTGGCCCTAAATTCTTTTTTAGATAAAAGAAGATTAATCATTTTATCTTTATCTTTAAGGTCCTCAAGAGAGAGATCAGTAAATTCAACAACAGAGTCTGCCATAGGAAGACGTCTAAACTTACTTCCAAAATCAATTTTATTTTCTCCAAAAGTTATTATTGAGTTACCGATAACATCTTTTGCAAGTCCGTGAATTAGCTTTTCAGTTAATACCATTAGGTCTTCATAAGTTGCATATGCTTGGTAGAATTCAACCGAAGTAAACTCTGGGTTGTGCTTAAGAGATAAACCTTCATTTCTGAAACATCTATTCATCTCAAAAACTTTATTATATCCACCAACAATAAGTCTTTTTAAGTGAAGCTCAGGTGCAATCCTCATAAACAGTTCCATATCAAGAGCATTGTGGTGAGTATTAAATGGTTTTGCTATTGCTCCACCAGCAACAGAATGCATCATTGGAGTTTCAACTTCCATCCAATCATCTTTATAAAAGAACTCTCTAATGTATCTGATAATACTAGATCTAAGTCTTAACTTTTCTCGAGACTCATTGTTCATAATAAGGTCAACGTATCTCATTCTGTATCGAGCTTCGGTATCTGTTAATCCATGAAATTTTTCAGGAAGAGGTCTGATTGATTTAGTTACGACTTTAAAGTCATGGGCTTCAAGTGTAAGCTCGCCTTTATTAGTTTTAAATAACTTACCTTTAGCAAAAACGATGTCACCAAAGTCACAAAGCTTATAGTCAGCAAAGCCCTCTTCACTGGTAATACTCTTCTTTACGTATATTTGAAAACGACTTGATCCATCGTCAATTTGAATAAATGCAGCTTTACCAAAGTCACGAATTAAAAGAGCACGTCCAGCGATTGAATAATCCTCAGTTTCTCCGATATCTTCTTTTTCTTTATCACCGTATAATTCAATAAGCTTACTTGCTTTAATTGATGGTTTTATATTGTGCTTGTAAGGATGAGAACCTTGCTCGATAAGTTTTGCTCTTTTATCGAGTCTTACCGTAGTTTGTTCGCTATAGAGATTTTCCCATTGAGAGATGTACTTTTCTTTCACGTCATATCCTTTATTTTTGCAGCTATTTATAGTGTTAAGTTGTGCAAAGGATAATAACGATCTGGCCAGTATATGGCAATTAATTACTCGGAGTCTGAGAGTGCTCTCCACTGGAGAAATGATTTTTGAAACTCGTCGATGTCCCCGTCTAGTACTTTCTCAGCGTTTCCACTTTCACAACTAGTACGGTGATCTTTGACCATTTTATATGGGTGAAGAACGTAAGATCTAATCTGAGAGCCCCAGCCAATTTCTTTTTTATTAGCTTCTTCCTCAGCGGCTTCTGCTCTTTTCTTTTCCATCTCTTTTTCATAGAGACGCGACTTTAAAACCTTCATGGCAATTGTTTTATTTTGCAGCTGACTTCGCTCATTTTGACAAGTAACAACAATGCCTGATGGATTGTGAGTAATTCGAACCGCTGAATCAGTAGTGTTAACCGACTGTCCACCAGCTCCACCCGAGCGATAAACATCAATTCTAATGTCTTTATCTAGGATTTCTATTTCTATAGTGTCATCCACTTCTGGGGATACGAAAACAGAACAAAAAGATGTATGCCTTCTTGCGTTAGAATCAAAAGGTGAAATTCTCACAAGACGATGAATACCTGTTTCGGACTTCATTAATCCGTAAGCGTAGTTTCCCGTAACAGTAAATGTAACGGATTTTATTCCAGCTGAATCTCCATATTGATGATCTAGAACTTCCACTTTAAAGCCTTTGGATTCGGCCCAACGAGTCAACATTCTGTGAATCATGCTAGCCCAGTCACATGACTCAGTTCCACCTGCTCCAGCATTTATGGAAAGAATAGCGTTGTTGGGATCCATCTCATCGCTCAAAAGAGCTTTTTGTTCTGCTTCTTCGAGTGCTGTTTTCATTTTATCAAATGAACCCAAAGCTTCTAAAGCTGAATCATTATCCCCTTCGCGAGCATATTCAGTTAGAATTTCAAATTCGTCGAAAAGGTCTGCGACTTTCTTATGAGTATTAGTAACTTCACTGAGTAATGATTTTTCTTTTTGAATTTTTGTGGCGCCATCAGAGTCTTCCCAGAATCCAGGAAGGGCTTCCATTTCACCAATTTCATCTAAGCGTCGATTTTTTGTATCAACGTCAAAGTGACCTCCGTATATGGTCTAGGGTCTCCTTCATCGCTTTCACTTCAGAAGTTAGGTCATTTAATTTACTTAGATTATCTTCGCTCATGCAGCTTATTAGACAATTAAAGACGATTTTTGTCGAGAAGATTCTGGGTTGCAAGTTCTAAACTCTTTGAACTTACATCAGCGCTTTTCATTCGCTCGCCGACACTGATGATGATGCGAGGTCTAAGATTAGTAAAAAGAACGCTTGTCTTAGACATGGCCTTACCATATTTTCGACTAAAAAAACTTCCCCATAATCCTGTTATCGCAAATGGAACTACATCGACAGGACTTCTGTCTATTGTCTTTTCAATTCCAGGTCGGAAATAAGTAAGCTCTCCAGTTCTAGTAATTTCCCCTTCTGGAAAAATACAAACAATTGAGTCCCCTGTTAATTCCTTATGAATACTTTCAAATGCTTGATTCATTATTTGTTCATCTTCTTTTTTTCCTGCGATAGGAATGACTTTAGAGCCTTTAAAGAAGATATTAACCAAAGGAATTTTCATGAATTCGTAGTGCATAACAAAACGTACTGGTTTCTTTACAGCTGCTGCTATAAAGAGCCAATCAATGAAACTGATATGGTTTGCTGTAATTATAAGAGGACCATCTTTAGGAATATTTTCTTCACCTCGAATCTCAACTTTATAAAGAAGCTTTAAAGTGCAGACACAAAAAAGTCTCCAGAAATATTCAGATATATTTTTATAAATAATAAAAGCCACAATTAAGTTTATTAAAGAATAGATCAGAAAAAGTGTAGGGATTGAAACTTTAAAACCCAAAAGAACTATTAAAAGGATTGAAGCTACGACCATGAAAAAAGCATTTAAAATATTGTTTCCAGCTATAACCATGGATCTGTCTTTGGGATCACTTAATTTCTGGATAGCAGTATAAAGAGGGACAGTATAAAATCCACCACAAACAGAAAATAAAAATAGATCAACTAGAATCCTGTATCCAGTAAAATGATTAAAGAATGTTGAGAAGTGTATTTGTTCAATTCCTGCAAATGAAGGTTTACCAATTAGAAAAAGATCAAAGAGAAATAGGGACATTCCTAAAACTCCAAAAACGACCAAACCAAGTTCAAGATACCCCTTGCTTATTCTTTCGCAAATAAATGAACCACATGCAACACCAATACTAAAAAATGCGAGGAAAAGAGTTACCGTATCTTTATCTGCATTTAAAGTATTTGCAACATATATTGGAAAAATAGATAAAAGTGTTGCTCCTAGAAACCAAAACCACGAGATCCCCAAAACTCCACCAAATACATCTTTTCTTTTACGAGAAACTTTTAAAACCTCAATAGAAGGCTTTAGAATTCCAAAGTTGATCTTTCTATTTGGACTGACAGCATTCATTCTTAAAATACCAAGAGAGCAAACATATCCAATTACAGCGAAGAGAATAACACTTACAGATACGTATTCAGCGGGAGCGACTTCCTTTGCGATTAACACCCCTCCGGTTATAGTTCCGAGTAGTATAGCCAAAAAGGTCCCCATACTAAAAAGAGCATTACCACCTACAAGTTCAGATGGGTTTACTAGTTCAGGAAGAATGCTGTATTTTATTGGGCCAAAAAATGTAGACTGAAGTCCCATAAAAAACAAAGTTACTATAAGAACTTCAACACTCTCATATAAAAAACCATAAGCACCAAAGCACATGATGATAATTTCTATAAATTTAATAATCTTTATGAGTTTATCTTTAGGGTATTTATCTGCAACTTGACCGGCTGTCGCTGAGAATAAAAAAAATGGAAGTATGAAAATTCCACCGCTAAGGGCGACGATTTGTTCTGCTGGAAGACCTAGTAATGTGTAGGATTTAAATGCAATGAGAATGACTAGAGCATTTTTGTACACGTTGTCGTTGAATGCACCAAAAAATTGAGTCCAGAAGGTTGGCCAAAATTTTCGGTTTAGAAGTAAAGAGTCTTTTTTCATAGACTCTTATTCTAGTTCTAGTAGCTCACATGGAAAAGGATTTTTTGTTGCTTCAGGACTTAGATCAGATAGAGTTTTTAAAATTGTAGCAATCGTTTCTCTATCTGCTTTTGAGCTTTTATGACTATAACTACTAGCAACAAACGCTGCAAACTTTGCACCCTGCTTTATAGCTCTCCAAAGGCTTCTTAGACCTGTAACATTTTGAACATCTGGAAGCTCTTTATACTTCATTAAGTATAAATAAAAGTCTTTTGCTCTACCTTTTAAAAAGTCTACTGGGATTAAGCCTTTAATTGCTTCTTCATAGACAACAAATGATGCTCTTACTTCTTCTTCATCTAAGATATTATTGTTATTTACATCAAAACGAGCAAATGTTTGTTCAACTGCAAACATACCGGTGAAAAGAAGTAGCATCTCTCCTTCTGTATATGGAACAGGTCGTCCATCATCAAAGTGTGTACAAGATCTTGTGAATCCTTCGCTAATTTGAAGGTATTTATCGGCATCTACATTGTCATTATTTAAGTAAGTAGCCAATCCAGGAAGATGATCAGCAAGTTTCACATCATTATTGCTTTCTTCAAGAAATTGCGAAAAGTTTTCTCTGAAACACTTCGGCATAAATCGTGCTGGATTATTTGGATTAGGCTCCACGTTCTCACACGTTTTACTATAAAACTTTTGCCCCATAGAAGCTGTGTTCATTCCTGACATAAGCTCAATAGCAAATTCAGTCATTTCACCTACAGAAATAAATCCATCTCCATTTGATTGAGGCTGGAACATACTTGTCATAAGTGTAATTGTCTCTGCAGTGTTAGCTTCACGATTTGCTGTAACTAAATCTTCAGCTATAAGAATGTTTCCGTAGTCTGCAAAAAGAGCATTTATTGTTTGTTGAGTCATAACATCACCTGTTAATTGACTATTATCAACTCCAGAACGTATTTGATTTTGATCTTGAATCTTTGCAATAATTGGTTTGGCCAATCTTCTTTTTTCTTTTCTAGATAAACTATCGTCTCTTGAAATGACGATGAGTTCTCTTTGTAGATCTTCTATTCTAGATTCTACCATTCTTATAGTCTGTCGCGCTTTACCAGCGTTTACACGTCTAACCATGTCTTCAATGAAAGATATTTCCAAAATACCTAACGGAGTTCTCTTTATATTACGACTGAACTTCGCTATTGGGTCTTTGCCTTTAAAAAACATATAGTTTTGGACAATTCTGTTCATAGCTTTCATGTAGTCTGAGTCATTTGGCCCAATGTCTACAACATATTTTAAGTCCTCTGTAATTAGTGTAGGAGAATCTAGTTGATCTTTGTTGAGTCTATATACCTTGTAAATAAAGACACCCTTTTCGAGGTTTTTATTCAGAACTTCATCAAAAAGTTTATACACTTCTTTCGCTGTAAAAACCTCGCTATTAGTTTCAAGTATAACTTCTTTAGCTAAAAGAATTTCCTTTTTATATTTGAAGTACTTTAAGATAGATTCTGTTCCAAAGATTTCAATAGTATTAAATATATCTTGAAAGTCCATAATCGGCTCATCAGATCCTTGATAGTACAAGTTCTTCACTAGGGATCTTGCTCCAACGCTTAACGTTTCAAGAATTTCCTCTTCTTCATTCTCGCTATGATCGATTTTTCTCAAATTAGAAAGATCAAAAGTTACTTTTGCAATATCTGGTAACATTCTAGCTAGGCGTCTTAGTTCTCTAGACGTAAGCATCTTTTTGTCGCCACCTAAGAACATCTTTTTTGCATATAGAAGCTTAGTTAGGTTCTTAAGAACTTTTTGTGTATTTGGATCCGTTTCTATTTTTTTAAAATTACCAAGGAAGACAGAAAAGTCTATTTCATTTTTGTTTTCAATAGAGATATCGATTATAAGAGATCCAACTTTACTCAGTGCTTGAAAGACCATCGCTTTTCTTTCATTATGTTTTTGATACGTTACTCTTTCTGTCGACGTGTAGTATTCAACTACTCTATTCTTTACGACAGTTTCATTAATACCTATAAAAAGCTCAACTAACTTATCAACATTTCCTCTTTTAATAAATTTCTTATCATCACCAAGCACTAGCGAGTTCATTTCGAATATTGCATCGAGAAGGTCAAAAATTGCAGGGTCAACATCTTCAATATTTTTTTTGATATAAAGCTTTAATTCGACTAGGGATAGACTTCCAGGTCTACTCGTCTTAACGACATCCATGAAAAGGTTAAGGTTCTCCTTAAGGCAAAGAAGATCTCCTTTAATATTTTCTTCAAATATTTTTGAAAGTGCTTTCATATCCTGCTCACACTGGGCGAATTGATTACGGCTTTCAGCTTTGCTTTGCTTTTTCATAAAAGCATCACCACAAGAGACGAAGAGCAAAATAAAAAGTGAGAATGTTACAAGCCTTGTGCAGATACCAGGCATGGGAACTCCTTAAAATTCGTTAAAAGATATACTTAAACGAACTATAAACAGTGTCATTGTTTACAAAGTCAGACCAATAAGAATCAGCAGAATCATCAGAGCCAATAACATTAGCTCCAGCTGAAATCACCATGTTCGGTCTGAACTGGTAGTTCGCTTTTAACATCGTTAATCGATCTTCCGTGAGCATGTCGTATTTGTAATCAAATGCTAAAGCTAACTTCCTTGAAAGCTTTGTACTTATACTTAAATTTACCGCCTGATTCCACCTTGGGTATTCTACCAAAGTATCTTCAGAAACGTCATATTCACTAATTCTAGCAATGTAATTTAATGAAGCAGCGTAGTTATTGTTTTTATATCTTGCTCCGGTTCCTAGGTATTCTTCAAATTTTTTATTTGGCTTAATACCTGTATAGACAATTAATGGTTCAACTTCATCAGGTTTATTGTCAGGGTTGATTCGAAGGTAACTTCCATAAAGCTCAACATTTCTGATAGCTTTTAAGGCATACTCTGCTCCGGCTACATTATGATAAAAAACTTGAGGAGTGACATCAGCATTTACTATATCTTCACTTGCATCAAAACTTACTTCGACCGAAAGTGAGATGTTATTTTCAGGCTTTCTAATCCCAAAAACGTTTGCTCTGTGATTTTCATTTTCAAATCCAAAACTTGCTCCAGCGGCATATCTAAAAACGACATCCGATATATCGGGCATATTTACGGAGTAAAAAATATCTTTGTCTGGAACTCCATCTTGGTTTGTATCTGCTCCAGCATCTGGCGCTTTACACCAAGCATTCTGACACTCTATTGTTCCATCATCTTTATTAATTTTTGTTCCAGGATTTAATTCTGGAATATATATACCAGTTCCAAACAATGAAACTTTAAATCCAGAGTCGAAGTTAAAATTTACTGTGGCTCCAGTTAATCCTTCTTGTCCAGGCTCAAAACCGTCAAAGTTAATTCTATTATTCAGTTTACCGAACCCCCAAGCTGAATCCAGAGAATTCCAAGGAAGTATTTTTCTACCTAAAAAGATTTCATTATTTTCACCAAAGCCAAGTCTTACGTACGTTTCAGGCAATGAGAATTGAAGTTGTTCTTGATCATTTATTCTAGATTTGAATTCAAATTTTTTATCTAAGCTTCCAGTATTTGTAGAGTTATAACTTAAATCAACTTCACCGAAGTATTTATTTCCAACAACTTCTCCGACATTATCTACCCATTGATTTGTTTGAAATAATACTGAACCTTTAAAGCCGTTGTCTTTTTCTACAACGTTATTTGAAGTATCTAAAGTTAAAGTACTTTTTAATGTACTTTCACTCATAAGATTTGCCTGCGAAAGTGTAGATGCGAGCACACAACTCATGACTGTTGTGTTTTTAATCACTTTGAATGTTTTAATCGAAAAATATTTCAACATAACCTCGTTATTGGAATTCTGTTTTGACTATTATTTTAACAGAAAACCAGCTCATTCACTTCAGCGGAAAATTTACCTCTTTACACTTTAACACTTTACCCGACTAAACTAGTTACAATAATAGCACGTCGCGTAAAAATTATCTACAATTTTCTATTTAGATCATAAGTAATTGAAATCACGATGATGCGATTTGCTTTTTCTTAACAAATGAACAGGATGTAAGAAGCTGTTTGTTGCCATCCAAACTGCTTATTGAAATGATCTCTGTCTATATAGTTCATTTAACCAAAGGATTGAAAATGATCAATAAAATAATAGGCCTTATATGCCTGACTGCTACATTCAACTTATTTGCAAGTGATATCAAGTTCGATAAAACAAAAGCATTTATCAAAATAAAAAAAGGTGAATCTTTACCTACTTCGAATTTTATAAAAAGTTCAAAGCATCTTTTTGGACAAAACTATCTAGTTGTTACTCAAGATGTGCTAAAACTTGAAGCTGACCTAAAAGCTAACAGCACTATTGAAAGAATTGAAAGAAACTACTACGCTGAAAAAGAAGCACTCCCTAAAATGGAGAATACAAAGTCTCTAGATCCAGAATTATACTTTGGTGCTTTTAATGATCCTAAAGTTGGCCAAATATGGTCATTTTTAGATGATTCAGATAATGGAATCTCAATTAATAAATCTTACCTTTCACCATTAAGCACTACTAAAGTAGAAGTTATTGTTGCTGTTGTTGATACAGGCGTTGATTACAATCATGAAGATTTAAAAGATGTTATGTGGAAAAACACTGCAGAGATCGAAGGTAATAACATTGATGACGACAACAACGGTTATATAGACGATATTTTTGGAATTGACCCCTTGAGCGGTGATACAGATCCTATGGCAAGTCACGCTCATGGAACTCATGTTGCTGGAACAATAGCAGCAAAACAAAATAATAATATTGGTATAGCTGGTATTGCAGGATCTGCAAAAATTATGGCAATTAGAACTGTGCCTGACAGGTCAGATGAAACAGATGCAGACGTTGTAGAGTCTTTTCTTTATGCAGGTAAAAATGGAGCACGAGTGCTAAACTGTTCATTTGGAAAGAAACATAATGAAGGCGGAATGATCGTTAACGAGACAATCGACTTTATTGGAACTGAGTACGGTGCACTTGTTGTTGCTGCTGCAGGTAATGACCACAAGAAAGATATTGATAAGGATCTAGTTTATCCCGCTTCATTTCAAAGTAATCATTTAATGGTAGTTGCATCGACTACAAAAAGAGGAAAGCTATCAAGCTTCTCTAATGTTGGTTTAAAAAATGTTGATGTGGCCGCTCCTGGCTCAGGAATATTCTCAACAGTTCCGGGTAATTCATATTCAAGTATGTCTGGAACAAGTATGGCCAGCCCAACAACTGCAGGCGTTGTAGCTGAAATAATGAGTAACTTTCCGGAACTAAATGGTGAATCTGTAAAAGAGATCCTTATAAATTCGGTAACGAAAGTAAATAAGTTTGATCGATATATGGTATCTGGTGGAAGAGTAGATCTTTTCAAAGCTCTTCAGTACACACTTGAAAACTACATCGAGATAATAGAAAATCAAAATCAAAAATAAGTATAAAACGTAAAAAACTTAAGCGGGACTTGTTCCCGCTTTTTTTATCTCCGAAATCTTCATTAAAAGAGAAAGCTCTAAGCTTTCCATAATTAATTCCTCTTCATCAGATATCTCATGATCATACCCATAGACATGCAAAAACCCATGAACAAACAGATGAATGAACTCTTCAAAGTAAGTTAACTCAAACTCCTGTGCCTGGGCCTCACAGACTGATTTACAAATAAGGATATCACCTAATTCAATCTCAGGTAAAAAGTCTTCAAACTCGCCTTTTCTCATACTCTCTTGCATTGGAAAAGAGAGTACATCTGTGATCTTCTCTTTGTTTCTGTGCTCTGAGTTTATTTCAATAATTTCGGCGTCTGAGCTAAGAGTAACATTCAGTACAATAGGCTTCTTCTCGATATAAAAGTGCTTATCAATTGCTGTTGCTCCATAATGAAGCCAAGTCTTATAAAGATCTAATTCATTAGTTTTCACTAGCTCGTCTGTATAATAAAAATTGATACTAACTTTACCACTTTGAATTTCTAAATCATGCTTTTCCATTCACTTCCTTTTTATGATAATCTCTAATTAACACACTTGGAGTCTAAATGGAATATCCGCAAATTAAAAGAGTTATTGAAGTCGTTAAAAAACTAAGAGATCCTGATTCTGGATGTCCTTGGGACCTCAAACAAGATCACCAGACACTTTTAAAGTACCTAATTGAAGAGTCTTATGAGTTTAAACATTCTGTTGAGACTGGTGATACTGAAGAGATGGAGAAAGAACTTGGAGATGTTTTCTTTCAAGTTCTGCTGCATTCTCAAATTGCAGCTGAAGAAAATAATTTTGATCTCGAATCCGTAAGTAAAAAACTAGCAGATAAAATGATATATCGTCATCCCCATGTTTTTAATCCTGATGCTCAAAAGCTATCAAGTGAAGAAGTTATAAAGAACTGGGACATACTGAAACAAAAAGAAAAATCAAATGAGTCTAAGACATTTTTTACTCAAGAAGATCTGGCGATGCCATCACTTATGAGTGCTCAAAAAATAGGAGCGAAAAGTGCAAAAGTTAATTTTGACTGGGATAACCATTCTCAAGTTTTGGATAAGGTCCAAGAAGAATGGGATGAAGTAAAAGCAGAGCTTCATGACATAGAAAATAATAAAGACAGAATCAAAGATGAAATTGGTGATCTTCTTTTCAGCGTTACTCAACTTGCAAGACATTTAGAGATAGATGCTGAAGATGCCTTAAGAGGTGCAAATAAGAAGTTCATTAAACGCTTTTCAGTACTCGAGACACTTATCAATGAAGATCAAAAAGATATTCAAAAATTAAGTGTCCCTCAACTTGAAGAGTACTGGTCAAAAGTTAAAAAGCAGCTAAATAAGTCCAGCTCTTCTTAAAAGAGGATCTACACTCGGCTCTTTACCTCTAAAAGCCTTATAGAGTTCCATTGGGTGAATACTTCCACCTTTTTCAAGAATGTTCTCTCTAAATTTCTTAGCCACGTCTTTATCAAAAATACTTTTTTCTTTAAAGGCTTCAAAAGCATCTGCATCTAAAACTTCGGCCCACTTATAAGAGTAGTACCCTGAAGAGTAACCTCCATGAGGAAAGATGTGACCGAATGATGCGAGCATACTTTTGTCAAATCCATCATCATCAGTAAATTTAAATTCACTGAGTACATTTTTCTCAAATGCTGCAAGGTCTTTAATTTCTTTTGGATCAGTTGTGTGAAGTTTCATATCAAGTGTTGCTAGTGAAACCTGTCTCATCGTTGCGTAACCTTCTTGAAAAGTTGCAGATTTCTTTATTTTTTCAATAATATCAGCTGGAATTTTTTCACCTGTTTCAAAGTGGATAGCAAAAAGATCTAAACACTCTTTCTCTTTAACCCAATTCTCCATTATTTGAGATGGAAGTTCTACGAAGTCCCAAAGAACATTTGTTCCCGCAATACTTTTATAATGACACTTAGAAAGAAGACCATGAAGACCGTGGCCAAACTCATGAAAAAGAGTTTCTACTTCATTAAGAGTTAAAAGTGAGGGTTTGGATTTAGTCGGTTTAGTGAAGTTACAGGTATTGTGAATCTGAGGAGTACCAATTTTACCAAACATCATTCCCTGGGCAACCGTATCGGACATCCAAGCTCCAGGTCTTTTTTCTTCTCTTGGGTGAAAATCACAGTAGAAAAGGCCAATAAAAGATGCGTTTTTATTGAAGACCTCAAAAGTCTTAACATCTTCATGCCAAGTTGGAAGATCATCTACTTGTTTAAATTCAATATCAAAAAGATTTTCAGCAATTTTAAAAACTCCGTCAATCACATTTTCAAGCTTTAAGTAAGGTCTTAACACTTCATCATCAATATCTAGTTTTTTCTTTTTTAATATTTGAGTGTAAAAAGAGAGATCCCATGAGTGAAGTGTATCGTCTCCATCTAAATCTTTTTTAAGATCTTTGAGCTCTTTAACTTCATCTAGTGATGCTGGCTTCGCTTTCGACTTAATATTTTCTAAGAAGTCATCAACAGTCTTAGGGTCCTTGGCCATTCTTTCTTCTAAAATAAAATCTGCATGTGTTTTATAGCCTAATAGATTTGCTCTTTGATGTTTAAGTTCAAGCATCCGTAAAACACTATTTGTATTATCGAACTCACCACCAAAGGCAACAGTCTGTCGTGCTTTGGACATCTTCTCCCTAAGTTTTGAGCTTTTACAATTTTGCATAAATGGAAGATAACTAGGAAAGTGTAACGTAAACATCCACTTTCCATCAAATCCTTTTTCACTTGCTAAAGTTGCAGCAGCCTCTACTGCATTATCCGGAATTCCATTGATATCAACTTTATCTTCAACAACTAATTGATAGGCATTAGTCGCTTTTCTAACATTTTCTGTAAATTTAACTTCAAGAGCTGACATCTCTTCATCAATAGATCTAATAATATTTTTATTATCTTCAGATAATTCAGCACCGTTTCTTACAAAAGACTTATTCATTTTATCTAAAAGAGTTTTTTGTTCATCGTTTAAACCATCAATTTTCGTATTCTCTTTAGCTTCTTTAACTTTTAAGTACAAATCAGCGTCTAAAGAAATACTGTTAAAATACTTTGTGAGGATAGAGTTGAACTCTTCCGAAATCTGTTCAATGTCCTCAGTACAATGAGCTGAGTAGAGACCAAAAAAGATATTTGATACGTAGCTGACGTAATCATCAGCAAATTCAATTCCTTCAATTGTGTTTTCAAAAGATGCAGGTAGAGATTTAACCTTATCTAAATTTTCTTTACCAATTCTAATTGCTTCTTTAATGCCCGGTAAAAAATGCTCAGCTTTAATCTGATCATATGGTATTGCTCCGTGGCGAAGAGTGGATTCTTGTAATAGAGGATTCATAGTAAATTCCTTTTAGTTATTGAGATGAAAGTTTTTATTTTTTTGTTCTTTAAATAGAAAGTAAATACAAACAATCCAAAGTGCTAAACAAGCGATTTGGATTGTATTGAGATAAGTTGCATTTTGAACGAGGAAAAAGCTCATTATAAATGATATTACTGCTTTTGCTAATCTATAGACAAACATATCTGTAATATACTTTGCTCCATATTTTTGTAACTTAGTCAGAGGATGATACATCACTTCTTTAGAAGCGGAGAATAATGAGTAATCACAAGCCTTAAGGAGGATAAAGACTCCAGCAACAACATAGAGCGAACCAGCTCCAAGACCCAATCCTCCAACAATAAGTACGAGATAGAGAAAAGGGATGAAGTAAAAGACATATTTGATTGGCACTCTTACTAGCGCATAGGGAATGATAATGAGTTGAAAAAAGAGAGTTCCCAGATTTGTATATGAGAAGATCTCTCCTAAATAAGCCGTTCTTAAATCTTTTGTTTGCACGACCTTTTCAAAGACAATATTAAATTGAAGGTCAGCTATATAGATGACCACTTGAGTAAGGGCTACAATTGATGCGATTAAAACGACGTACTTCCCTATTCCACTCACAGACTTTAGTGGTGACTGTTCTTGCACCTTTTCTTTTTCTTTTTCTTTTTCTTCAATATTCGCATGACGTGTTTGATAAAAACTTACAAGTGCAGCAAAGATAAGAATCAATGAAAAATAAAAGACTGTATTTGTTCCGTAATCACGGGCCATATGAGAGGTCATTTGTCCTCCGAGAACTCCACCGATACTTCCGGCGGCACCAAGAGGTCCGTAGAGTCTTTTGAGCTGCTCCATTGAAAAATATGAATTAGAAAAAGCCAGACAAAGATGAATGAGCAAAACAATATATATTTCTTTCGTCGCAAATAACCCATAAGCCATGGGTTTTATCCCCGAGGCGTGAAGATAATGAAATCCCAGCAGAGCTATAATAGTTGCACTTCCAAGTAAGAAATAGAGCTTATGCACACCTATTTTAGCTTGAAGTTTACTCGAGAAAAAAATAATAAAAATAAGAGCGATGATAGAGACAAAGGTGGCAAATGAGTATTCGTTTGAGGAATACGATTCATAGAAAATTGCACCGGTTGAAGCCCTTACAAAAGGATAGCTAAAGATAGCAAAAAAGTAAGTGAGAAAAATGAAGAAGCCGTTTCTTTTAAAATCTTTTGGAAGCTCTTTTACAAACTCAAAATAATTTTTCATGACTCAAGGTACTTGTCACCAGTTTGTGCTTCTGTAAAATCTTCGTGAGTTTTAAATTCATCAAGAGGAAGATCAGTTGAGATTTTAAGTTTCTTTGGATTCTCAGTTGCAAGCTTCATAAATTGGAAAAACTTCTCACGAGTCTCATTACTCAGCAAGTGTTCCATTAAACATGAATCGTTATGAGCGACTGAGTCTTCTACACCGAGTACATCTTTAAAGAAGTAGTAGAGAAGAGTTCTTGATGAAAGGATAGAATGAACTTCTTCGTGTCCTCTTTCAGATAAAGATAAGAACTTACTATCATCTTCAACGACTAAATCTTTTTTTCTAAGATTATTAAGCGCTGTCGAGACACTTCCCTTAGTTAGTCCCATGTCTTTGGCAATATCCGTTACCCGAGCATAGCCTTTACTCTCCTTCAACTTATGAATAGTGAGAAGATAATGGGCCATTGAATGGGTAAGATCACTGTCTGAAGTGTGCTGAATACTGCTCTTTTTTTCCATGGCCAAGAGTATCTACTTTTAAATAATCAATCAATTGATAAATATTGTTTGCACTCCTTAAATCAATACTCCTTCAGGACGGCTTACATAAACCACTGAAATCACAAGGAGTAACAATCTTATGACAATTTAACCTCCTAGAATCTACCAAGGGGCGTGTTAAAATATATAAAACTAGTTAATAAAGGCAAAAATATGAAGCTTTCACTGATTTTGATTCTTATCTTCTCTTTTTCAAGTTCTCTTTTCGCGCAGGGCTCTATTTATGACGAGACTAATGATTTAACGGAAGCTGATCAAGCGAACTCTGAAAACTATATCCACGGTGGACTCGCAGAGAAAGAATACATGGAAAAGTGTGTTGCTGAAGATGGAATTACAATTGATCAAAAGTGTATGGAGTCAATGAATGCTTTTGATAAAGATGAAGATAAATTTATGGCAGGCCTAGAAGAATGGATGCCTATGGTATCTCAGGCATACGCCATGTTCGCATTGATACCTGGAATGAATAAAATTCAGTATACAGTTAAAGATCAAGGTAATGCTAAAGTTACTGAAGGCCAAAGCAGTGGAGAAACACCAACTACTACTAACTCTAGCCCCGAAGATGTAGTCGTAAAAACCGAGGGTGCATCTAGTGCAGAGGGATCGCGAGGAGCTGAAGGTACTCAAGGTACTGAAAAAAAGACTAAGGAAGGGCCAGATTACTGTGGATACATCCCTATGATCACTGAGACGATCGCCACTTTTACTTCACAATCTCAAAACCAACAAATTGAAACCAATGCTCAAAATCAAACTGGAACTACTGCCGCCCAAGCTGATGCTTTTTATGCAATGGCCGACGTCCAAAAAACTCTAAAGAAAACATCAAATATGCAAGCAGTAGGATGGGGCACAACTGCCGCATGCTATACGGCTTTAATGTTAACCAATACGATTGCTCCAAAAGCTAATCCTATAATAAAAGCAAGTGCTGCAACTCTCCTAACAATGTATTACGAAAAAAAAGGAAGAGCTCATAAAGCTAGACAGGAAGCTTATCAAAAATTAGCAGAAGGTTTTCCAAAAGCTGGTGATTGTAATCCCTATACACGTACAACTTGTTTTTGCATGGAGAAAACTTCCCTCGCATCTGATCCAACAAACTTTCAAAGGTTCTGTGTTCCAAAGGGAATGCACTCGATAGCCCAAAATGCTGTTAGCTGTTTAACTCAAGACTTCAAACCAGATCCTGCATGTTCATGTAAGGCAAAAGGAACATGTGTTCAAGCTAGAATCGCAGCGATTGGAGCACAAATAGGATTGAGCCCAACAACAATGAGCGGACAATTTCAATCAATGAAACCGTTTAGTTCAGGTTTCCTAGGCTCTGACTTTGACGGCACAACTAATAAAAATCTCGCATTTGCAAAGAAAGGTATTTCTAAAGTTAAGCCAACAAAAATTAAATTTACTAATAATAATCAAAAAGATTTAACTAAGAAGTTAATTGATGCTGGAATTCCAAAGTTTGGAGCCGCTAAGCTTGCTATTACTAAAGGAACAAATCCTCTTCCTTCTGGCTTTAGCCGTGGATACTCTCCTAGTAGATCATCTTCAAGGAGTAAGGGATCAAAATCTTTTGCGAACACCCCTCAATATAAAAGAGGTGGCGATGCTAATAGTTCAAGAAAGAGTAGCTACTCTAGAGGGCGCTCCCAAAGATCGAACTCAAGTGGTGGAGCAAAGTCTATAGAGATCCAGGACTTTGCGTCTCAAGCAGAGAAACAAGCTATGGAGCGAGCAATCACGAGAGATACTTCGAAACCAATTTTTGATATTATCTCATATAGATATAAGACTAGTGCTTGGCGTGAATTTAATGAACAAATTCAAAAAGAGATGAAGGAAGTTAAAGAGTAAAATATTCTTTAACCTTATCAACGTATTCTTTTCTTCTCATTCCTAATAGGACAATGTCTGCGCCAAACATGAAATACTTTTCAATGGCCATCAAAGATAGGTCTTTATCACTTTCAAATAGTAAGCCTTGGTTTATCGCAGTCTGCTTAAAACTTTCAGCTCTTTTATTCATGTTTTTTTCAGAATAACTTTGTGCCAATTCATAGAGTTCATAAAAAGGTTGGCTCTCTTCTTTAGTAAGGTCTTTTCCCCAAATCGATGCGACAAAAGGAAAGAAGTGAGTAAAGAAGATTTGATCAACAGCATCTTTAGAATTTTGCTTATACCAAAGAGTACTAATTTGTTTAAACAAAGGGATCTCATAAATTGTCTCATCACCTTGTTCTTTTTCTTTTTCCCAAAGCTCATGAATTGATTTTGTTTTTTCTATAAATACTTCTTCAGCAAATGAATCTGTTAATTTAGGGCTTGTGATATAGTTAGACAATCTAAGGAGTCCATTATCCAAAAAAGCATTGAGGGGCCTGTTAACAATCGTTTTTAAATTGTAGTGATTCGCCCTCTCAAAGAGGTGCTCTCCGTCAAATTGTCTCTCGAGCGCGCCCATCTCTATAAGGTTAAAAGGAAATTGAATATATTTAAAACTGTGACTCTCAATTTCTTTTAGTTGCTTCATAACGATATCAATATCTGTTGAAAGATGATCTTCTTTGGGTTCAACAAAGGTGTTTGAGCTTATTCCGTAAGATTTTATTTTTCCTTCTTTAACTTTTTTTTCTAAAAAAATCAGAGCTTTTTTTATTCTAGAATAATATTCTTTTTTAGTAGAGCCTTCTGTCTTTAAGTAATACTCAGGGTTATGTAGGAGGTAGACATCAATACTGTCTACACCTAAAGAATCTAGTGACCTTGAAAGTTGATCCTCTAGAAATTTAGGATGTATAGAGTGCATTAAGCCTTCATTTATATGAACCAAATCTTCGGGAAACTTTGAAGAGAGCTCTTCTATTAAGTCACCTTGGATATATCCGGCTTTAGAAATTAAAAGAGGTTTCTTCTTAGTCTCTTTTAAAACCTTAGCGATGAGTTTTTCAGAGTCTCCACCGGTGTAGTTTCTCGAGGTATCAATAACTTCACAACCAAGGTCAATTGCATGTTTTAACGCTTTAAAGTGTGTATCAGACTCTATACTACATCTATATGTTCCAAATCCTAGTTTTGCCATTGCTTCTCTCTTTAAGTTCTATCTAAAATATCGATTCTTTTTTGATGCCTTCCACCTTCAAATTCAGTTGAAAGCCAAGTGTTTGTCATATGTTCAATTTCAGAGAAGCTATTTCGTCTCGCACCAAAGCAGATGATATTTGCGTTATTGTGAAGTTTGGCCATCTTAGCATCTTCAACATCTCTGCAAAGCGCTCCTCTAATTCCCTTTACGCGATTCACGGCCATAGAAATTCCAATTCCAGATCCGCAAAGTGCAATTCCGATTGCATTATTTCTTAATACTTCCTGGGCCAATTCCAATCCAAAATCTGAATAGTTCACACTCTCAGATGAATTTGTTCCAAGATCAACAACTTCATATTGATCATGAAGTATGGACTTAAGTTTTTCTTTTTCTTCAAATGCTGCATGATCGCAAGCTATAAAAAGTTTCTTCATAATGATCTCCAAATATTAATAAAAGTATAACATATACAAATAAAAAAGCCCCTGAATGAGGGGCTAATTTATTATTTTTGAATTTTTTTTAATTTTAGTATCTATAATGCTCAGGCTTATATGGACCTTCAACTTTAACATCAATGTATTGAGCTTGATCATCTGATAGAGTTTCAAGTTCAACACCAATTTTAGAAAGGTGAAGTCTTGCAACTTTCTCATCTAAATGTTTAGGAAGCATATATACTTTGTTTTCATACTTACCGTCATTTTCCCAAAGTTCCATTTGAGCAAGAACTTGATTACAAAATGAGTTACTCATAACAAATGACGGGTGACCAGTTGCACATCCAAGGTTAACTAATCTTCCTTCTGCTAAGAGAATAATATCATTCCCGTTAACATTATAAAGATCTACCTGAGGCTTAATTTCAACCTTAGTATCTCCGTGCTTAGCATTTAGCCAACCAACATCGATTTCGTTATCAAAGTGACCGATATTACAAACGATAACCTTGTCTTTCATTTTTTCAAAGTGCTCACCGCGAATAATATCTTTGTTCCCAGTAGTTGTTACAAAAATATCACCTTCACCGATAACAGACATAAGTTTCTTAACTTCAAAACCATCCATTGCAGCTTGAAGAGCACAAATTGGATCGATCTCTGTAACGATTACTCTTGCTCCACTTCCTTGTAAAGAAGCAGCTGAACCTTTACCAACATCTCCATAACCACAAACAACAGCAACTTTACCTGCGATCATTACATCTGTTGCACGTCTAATTGCATCAACACATGATTCCTTACATCCATATTTATTATCAAATTTAGATTTAGTTACCGAATCATTAACATTGATTGCTGGCATTGGAAGAGTACCTTTTTTAACTCTGTCATAAAGTCTGTGTACACCTGTAGTTGTTTCTTCAGATAAACCTTTGATCCCATCAACATATTGAGGAAATCTATCTAATACCATATTTGTAAGATCTCCACCGTCATCAAGTATGAGGTTGAGTGGCTTACCATCTTTAAAGTTACTTATTGTTTGCTCGATACACCAGTCAAACTCTTCCTCGTTCATACCTTTCCAAGCAAAAACTGGAACGCCTGATGCAGCAATTGCAGCAGCAGCGTGATCTTGAGTTGAGAAGATGTTACAGCTTGACCAAGTTACATCTGCGCCAAGAGCTGTAAGTGTCTCAATAAGAACAGCTGTTTGGATTGTCATATGAAGACAACCAGCGATATTAGCACCCTTAAGTGGCTGGCTCGCTCCAAATTCTTCACGAATTGCCATTAGTCCTGGCATTTCAGATTCAGCTAATCTCATTTCTTTTCTTCCCCAGTCTGCTAGGGCGATATCTTTTACTTTGTAGTTTTTAGACATGATTGTTCCTCACTTTGTCGAATGATTAATGTTTTAATTGCACACACTGTACCCATAAATGACAATGATCGTAAACGCCTAAAAAGATGTAAAAAGTATAAATTTAGAGACAAATGCTCTGCAAAAAGTTAAAACCCACAACATCTAAAGGAATCATTATGAAAAGTACCATTGAAAAGTTTAAAAACGCCTTTTTTGCGTCTTGTCCAACTGGACTTGAGGCAATACTTGCTCAAGAAATTAAAGACTTAGGCGCCAAAGAAGTCGTTCTTACCAAAGGTGGAGCACACTTTGAATCCTATCCAGAGATTGCGATAAAAGTCATCATGTTCAGTGGAGTTGCAAGTCGAGTTTATAAAAAGCTGTATGGTTTTGAAATTAAAGTTGAAAAAGATATTTACTACAATGCAAAAGAAATAAAGTGGAAGAGTATATTCAATCTTGATCAAACTTTTAGAATTAACACAATTCAAGGTAAGTCCCCTGAAGGGACAAAAAGAAGTAAATTTGAAAACAGCATGTATTTAGGTCAACTCCTTAAGGATGCTATCGCAGACAGGTTCAGAGAAGATACTAAAGAGAGGCCATACGTAGATAAAGTTTCTCCAGATATGAGCTTTCTAATGAGAGTTGAACCAAATGACAATCCTCATTCTCAAAAAGAAAATGTGACGATTCTCATCGATATGTGTGGAAATGCTGTAAGTAATCGTGGTTACAGGGTTAAGTCTTTCTCAGCTCCTCTTAGAGAAAATCTTGCATACGGAATACTTAAGCTTGCGGGATATGATGGATCTCAAACTCTTGTTGATGGAATGTGTGGATCGGGAACCTTTCTCGCTGAAGCGGCCATTATCAAATATAAGCTTCCTCCTTGTTTCATTCATCTACAAAATCATAAAGAGTTTGGTGACGAACTTCCTTGGGCATTTCTAGATCACATCTATTATTCTAAAGACACGTACCTTAAAGAGAATACTGAGAAACTTATTGAAGAGACTCATAAAATTATTGATGAAGCCTTCTTAAAAATGAAGCCTGAAGGCCTATACGGATTTGATGACGATGAGGGTGCACTTGAAATTGCAACTTACAACCTAAAAATTGCGAACCTCTTAGATGCTATTCAACTCGAGTGCGCAGACATTACTAAAGTGTCAAAACCAAATGAAGGCGGCGGTATTTTTATTGCCAATCCTCCTTATGGAGAAAGACTTGGAGAGGAAGAAGATCTTCAGGATCTTTATCACGAAGTTGGTGAGAATTTAAAAAACAACTTTAAAGACTATAAGGCATATATCCTTACTGGAAATCTTCCACTACTTAAGAAAATCTCTCTTAGAACATCTAAAAAAGAAATTCTTTATAATGGAAATATTGAATCGAGACTTGCTGAGTACTTACTTTACTAGGCTTTTTTGTTCTCAGCTTCTCTTCTTGCAATCCTTTCATCAATTTTCATTGCGAGCTTTGGAGTTGAGAATTGCAGAAGAGCTTTCTTGTTTGCAATCTTCTCATAATGCTTATCAGAACGGCTAAAGAAATATCCTCCAACATCGGTATCTTTGAGAAAAATAGTATGACCTTTACCGCCAAATTTACGGATAACAAAGTCTGAATCTAGCAGTAAAATGTCTCTCACCATAAAGTTTTTTGCTACATACATAATAATTGTATAGTCGCTCATATCTACCAGAGACTTCTTAAGCTTAACGCCTTTGGGACTAGTAACATCTTGCCAGTGAATCTTCACTTCAACTTTTTTACCTTCGTTAGAATAAAAATCAAATCCTCTTTGGGAACTTGATTTTATTTGGCGAAGGCCTAGTATTGTTTTGGCGTACCACTCTCCTAGCTGCATTGGAAGATTCTTTCCATTAACGAGAACTTTGTGGTCTTTCATGATTTGATAAACTTGGCTCACGATCTCAACAGCTTTGAAAATATCTTCAGTATCTGGTAGGTGAACGATGCCAATTGCTTTATGACTTTTTAAATTTAATTTTTTGTTGAACAGTTTCTCATACCAATCATCAAATCCTTTCAGATTTAGAAAATCAAGAGAACTGTAAACATAGCCTTCGGCTTGTAGATCCTCAACAGTTTTAATTTCTTCATTTAGTTTTGTCACTGCACTTAGGGGAATAAAGACTTCGTCGTTTTCACCGCGAACAAATACTTCTTCTTTCCAAAAGTCGGAACTTCCATGACTTTCGGACGAAAATTTTTTCGCCGCATCGTTTATAAAGTTTTTCAAGAATGCCTCAATATAGTTTTAAATTAAATACACTCTAGCTTACCACTGATTTTAAGTAATATTAAGAAGGTTGTTAGAAAAAGAAACTGATGGGTTTTATCAAGAACCCTCTCCAATGCTGTGGAGAGGGCTTAGTCATTTATTTTATTTAAACTTTAAATTTAGTCATATCTTCATCAAAAGAAGTAATCGACTTCGCAAGAGAAACCGACTGAACCAGGTATTGAGAACAATAGATTTTAAAGTCGACAATTTTACTTTCAAGATAATCTTTTTCATCTTGAGTAGTCGCCGACTCGAGTTTATCCCCAGCAATACAAGCTGACTCCATTAGTCTCCAAGCAACAACGATATGCGCAGATAGATTAAGAAAGTCCATGCTGTTTTGAAGCACCATATTCATCTCTCCAGCTTTCGCTTTTTTCGCTATAAATCCCATAGCATCTTGAGCAGCAGCCAAGGCATTAGAGAAGATTCCTCGCTCGAAGGCAAAGTCATCAGATAAATTATTTGAAGTCTTAAATATTATTTCTGTAATTTCTCTAAGAGCTTGCCCTTTATCTTTTAAAATTTTTCTAGTAACGAAGTCTATGGCCTGAATACCGTTAGTTCCCTCATATAGCGATGCAATTTTAGTATCTCGAGCAAACTGTTCAATACCATATTCTGCACAATATCCATATCCACCGTGACACTGAATAGCATCTACAGAAACATTAAATCCTTGATCTGAGCCAAAAGATTTACAGATAGGAACGAGGAGTCCAATAATGCTGTGATACTTTTTATCATCGTGAGCGAGGTCAAACATATTTGACGTGTAGAGAGTAAGTGATCTTAGTCCCCTACTCATAGCTCTCATTTTTAGAACCATGCGCTTAACATCTGGAAGATTAATAATCTCAGTTCCAAACTGTGTTCTCTCTAGTACATATTGTTTCGTCATCTCATAAACAAGGTTTGCTTGAGATTCACCTTGAACACCAACATCAAGTCTTGCTTCGTTCATCATAATAAACATATTGGCCATACCTTGAAACTCTTCACCAATAAGATAACCTTCACAGTTATCATTGTCTCCAAAGTTCATCACACAAGTAGCACTCGCATGAATTCCCATTTTGTGTTCGATTCCAGAACATCGAACATCATTCGAGTCACCTAGGCTTCCATCTTCATTCACTTTATGTCTTGGAACAACAAATAGAGAAATTCCCTTAGCTCCAGGTTGTCCCTCAGGAGTTCTCGCAAGAACCAAATGGATATTGTTTTCATAAAGATCACTCTCTCCGCTAGAGATAAAGATCTTAGTTCCTTTGAGTTTAAACCAACCGTCTTTACCGTCGATAGGCTTTGCTGTTGTATTTAGATTTCCAACATCACTTCCCGCTCCCGCTTCAGTCAGACACATCGTCCCACCCCAAGTTCCGGCCATGATTGGAGCGATATAGGTATTTTTCACATATTCATCACCAACAAGTCTCAATACATTGAGTGCACCTTTAGTTAATCCTGGATACATTGACCATCCACAGTTTGCTCCTGCGGAAATAGATAAACAGGCCGTGCTCAAGGCTTCAGGAACTGGTGATCCACCAATATCTTCCGGTTGCCCAAGAGCAAACCATCCCATATCGTAAAATTGTTTTGTAACATCTTTTAAACATTCAGGAACAACAACACCATTTTCAGTGAGCTTAACGCCCTCCTCATCTGATTGTTGTCTAGTTGGATAAATAACGTTTTCAACAAACTTATCAAATTCATTTAGAATCTCTTTTACACTTGCATCATCAAAGCCGTATTTCTCATGCTCTGTTACTTTAAGTACATCTAAAAGGTTAAATAAAATGTCTCTTTGATCTGTTTTATAAACGGCCACTTTGGTCCTCCTGAGTAAAATCTCTATATAGGATAACCGAAAATGAGATGAAATTAAATAATAAAGGGCCAGACATGAGTCTGACCCTTATTTGCTTGAGTTATTCTATTAGGTATTTACTGAGCTCCAGTAATATACGTGTTTCCAATCTTAGCGAGGTATCCAATACTTTGTTGAGTTTGGATAAAGATCGGATTTGCTGCAACAGGAATTGCATCAGATACAATCGAGTATCTAATCATTTGTCCATTATTACCAAAACACTTGATCTCATTACCTTTGATTGTTCCTTGCTGCCCCTGATTACCGTTATTATTACTATTAGAAATCTGAGTTGTGATTGTTATTTCTGTAACCTGAGTATTGGCACATACGTTATCAAGACCAAGCATTTCTCTATAGTCTTTAGAACTTCTATTTAATTCAGAAGCAACACCACCGTCATAAGTGAACCCATAATAGTTTGAACCAGTTGCCTTTGTAACATTAACTGAGTCTTGAGTTGATGAATTTACTCTTAGTGCTCTATAAGAAGTTCCTGAGTTTGTGTTCCAATCAATTTCTAGAAACCCAAGGATTGTAGTACTACCACCTCCAGAGTTTGAAGCATATCTAGTTCCAACATGAAGGATCTCAGTGTTTTGACTAACTCCAGTACTAAAAGAAATAGCGTTAAATCTAGTTCTTACATCCTCGATGTTTCCAAATACTGTTCCACCACCTGTAACAATTCCATCAATTCCTACACCAGCGACTGACGTAGATCCGGAATTACTACCTGAACTGTTTTCTTTTCCACATGACGTGGCCATAAATGCTGCCAATAGTAGTACTGGCATAGTTTTTAAAATTTTCATAAAGACCTCTCTCTCTTTGTAAAATTAAACTTTAGTACCAATATACATTCAAGTACCGTGCCAAAGTGATATGACTAAATAATAGATACTTAAGAACAAAGAAGTGTTTAAACTTTGGACAGTGTCAAAATACGTGTACAATTTTTCAAATCAAAATATTAATAACAAAATAAGGACATAGAGATGGAAATCAATAAATACATCGACCACACAGTTTTAAAACCAGATGCCGTGACATCAGATATTGAAAAGATATGTCGCGAAGCCATTGAGTACAACTTCAAAGCCGTCTGTATTAATGCTTATTATGTACCTTTAGCAGTAAAGCTCCTAAAAGATAAAGATCCTCTGGTGTGCACAGTTGTTGGTTTTCCTCTCGGAGCAAGTCCTACTGCAACTAAAATTAAAGAGGCCAATGATGCTCTTATTGCGGGAGCAGATGAGATTGACATGGTTATAAACATTGGAGCCTTAAAAGATGAAGACTTTGATTATGTTTATGAAGATATAAATGCTCTCAGTGAGCTTTGTCATAAACATTCTAAGATTCTTAAAGTTATCATTGAGACTTGTCTCTTATCAAATGACCAAATAGTTAAGGTTTGTGAGCTTGCAAAAAAAGCCAAGGTCGACTTTGTAAAAACATCTACAGGATTTTCAAGTGGAGGTGCAACAGTTGAACATGTAAAGCTTATGAAAAAAACAGTCGGTGTAGGAATAATGGTTAAGGCTTCAGGCGGAGTTAGAGATCAGGAAACAGCTATGGCGATGATTGAAGCAGGTGCAAGCAGAATTGGTGCGAGTTCTGGAATAGAAATTTGTAAAGGGCTGAAGTCAGATTCTAATTATTAATAGACTTGGAAGACTTGGCCCCCAATTCTTTGAGCTCTTCCACTTTTCCAATTATATTTCCACGGCCATCATTTAGGCGCTTTAATGATTCTTGATGTGATTTTTGAAGCTTATCAATGGCCGTGTTGGTATCAACAAGCCCCTCATATAAACTGACAAATTTGTCATAGAGTTGTCCCGCTTTTTTTGCGATTTCAACTCCATTTTTATTTTGATTATCTACTCTCCATAAAGAGCTCACTGTTTTTAAAATAGGCATAAGTGTAATTGGAGTCGCAAGAGTAATATTTTTTCTTGCGGCATAATCTATAATATCTGGGAATTCAGTAAACATTATTGGCATGATTGATTCTAGGGGGATGAACATAATAACGTAGTCCGGAGAATTAAGGTCGGGAAGTTTTTGATAAGCCTTATTGCTCAATTCATCAATATGTTTAGTTAAAGATCTTTTTAATTCTTTATAGTCTTCTTGATATAGTGATTTAAGACTTACCTTTGAGTCGATAATGATGTGAAAATTATCAGGTAAATGAATAATTGCATCAGGCTTATATAAGTCTCCTTCGTCGGACTTGAGATTCATTCCCTTGCCTTGCAAAGAGAATTCTCGTCCAAGAGTCAGACCCGAGATTTCTATGCTTCTCTCAAGTATGAGTTCGCCCCAGTTACCTTGAGACTTCACATCGCCTTTAAGTGCATTAGTTAAGTCGCTTGTCTCTTTTTCCATTCTTTTAGACATGAGCATCATGCTATTGATTTCGGCCCTAAGAGTAGCAGTATTTTCAATATTTTTTTCACGAGTTAGATCAAGAGATTTTTTATAGTCTAAAATTTCATCTTTAAATGGGTTTAAGGTTTCATTTAATGTGCTTTTAGTTGAAGTATACAGACCCATTTTTAAAGTCTTAAAAACAACGAAGCCTATTATAAAGGTTATTATAGAGCCTGCTAAAAATCCATAAATGAATATCACTAAGCGCCCACAATTTTAACGAGACGAAGCTTACCAGCTTTAAGAATATATTCTTCACCAGACTTAATTTCTAATTCAATTTCGGTGTAAGGCTTAAAGTTTATTTTTATTGCATTTTGTTTAAAGAGTCTTCTTCCTTCACCGTTGGATTTAATCCATTCAAGCTCAGTCATAAATGCTAATAAGTCTAAATTACCAGCGGGAGCTTCTCTTATTTCAATGTCATCTGGAATTTTATTTTTAGAAAAACGTTCTTCGAATTTTTTTCTCTCTGCTTCACCAGCTCCTTCAGGATGGTAGTAGTTTACGATTTCAACGGCCAATTCTTTTTTGCAAATCATTGGGTGTCTTGAACCATCTTTTAAACCTGTAATGATTTCTTCAACTTCAGAGGCTTTTCTTCTTGAAAGAAGATTATAATATCTCACCATAAGCTCATCAGAGATTGATAGCATCTTTCCAAACATATCAGTCGCACTATCTTCAAGAGAAATATAGTTATCAAGGGATTTACTCATTTTATTAACACCATCAGTCCCTTCAAGGATTGGCATCGTCAAAATACATTGCGGTGACTGATCGTGAGCTTTTTGAAGATGTCTTCCAACCATTAAGTTGAATGTCTGATCGGTACCTCCAAGTTCAAGGTCTGACTTTATAGCAACAGAGTCATACCCTTGCATTACAGGGTAGACGAATTCGTGCATATATATAGCATCTTGATTTTTATATCTTTTACTGAAATCATCGCGCTCCAGCATCGAACTCACTGTGACTTTGGCCATCAGTCCAATCATATCAATTGGAGTGAGCTTACTGAGCCAGTCATTATTAAAGACAATTTTAGTTCTCTCTATATCAAGAATTTTACCAATTTGTTGAGAGTAAGTTTTGGCATTTTCCATTACTTCTTTGTCTGTCAAAATAGGGCGAGTCTTACTCTTACCTGTTGGATCTCCGATTCTGGCAGTAAAGTCGCCAATCAAGAAGTAAATATCATGACCAAAATCCTGAAGAAGTTTAAGCTTTTGAATCACAACACTGTGGCCTAAGTGAATGTCTGGTCTAGATGGATCTGCTCCAAATTTTATAATAAGTGGAGTGTCTGTATCATATGACTTTTTTAGCTTAGCTAATAATTCTTCTCTAGGAACAATATCAGCAGTTCCTCTTTCAAGTTCGGCTAATTGTTCTTCTGGTGAAATATTTATTTTTCTCATCGTTAATCCTTTTAAATAGAATACAAGTTTTTTTAAGGTTCGTAAAAAAGAACTGCTCGTAAATAGCTCTCTTTTAACAAAGACTCCGCGTCAATTGGAAAGCAAAGAAACTTTCCTTGCTCAAAAGTCAGTTGTGATTTCACAGTAGAAGAGTGAGGTAAGGATATCTCCACTGAAGTATCTCCATAGTGTGCTCGAGCGGTGTTAATTTCAACTAAAGCTCTGGTGTCCGCTAAATCAGGGCTCTTTCTTAATATGCCACACACTTCCAGCTTTCCTCTGACCCAAAGTTGGCCGTTAAGTTCTACAACAGGGCTGAACATCGAATCGATTTGAAGTTCAGATTGAACTTCAGTTTCTTTTTTTGAAATCCCTCTGTAAATCCAAGATTTAAATGATGACTTATTTGATTCATTCATCTTTTCAATTTGGTTTTTTATTTTAGTAGAAGCATTTTCAATATGACTTGGTACAAGTTTAATACTTTTTTTAACATTCATATGCTGAACGTAAAACTCTACCTGTCCTTTGGGTTTAATAAGCGGGAGGAAAAAGTTCTTTTTAGAATTAACTCCGCAGCTTACTGTTCCTGGTGAATCAAATACTATTTTGTTTTTAATTCTGAAATCAAAGACCTTACCGTTTTGAATACAAAAAAACTCAAATGGCTTGATCCTCGTCTTCTCAAGAAACCTCTTACCTGCACTTCCGTCCGCGAGATAATCTTCTGTACTGTATCCGCCGTGATCAGCTCGTCCAAGCTTAGGGTGAAAGATATAACCTTTAACATCTTTTACAACTAGTAAGTCACCATGAACGAGTACTCGTTCAAATTGAAAATCATATTTTCTAGGGCTGATGACGCTATATGTTATGTCGTCAAAATACTTTAAAAGAAGCTCTCGACCTCTATAAGTAATTCCATCTAGAACTTGAAACTGATCACCAAGACTTCTTTTGGCTTCAAACCATTTATCATAAATTTGAGAAAGCTTTAATTCTGTTTGAGATACAATGTCAGGGAAAAAACCTCTCATCCATTCAGCTTCTTTCACAGGGAAGGGA
>Ga0307930_1000189_pt1 | contig 47429 bp, 48 predicted proteins | sample OrgLakmetageno46_FD_203161 | JGI IMG/M metagenome (GOLD analysis project Ga0307930, IMG submission 203161) | Saline water microbial communities from Organic Lake, Antarctica - #46 | ecosystem: Environmental > Aquatic > Non-marine Saline and Alkaline > Saline | place: Antarctica: Organic Lake...
TTTAGCAGTATACCCCGAAGAGTGTGGGAACGCGCCGGTCGATTACAAGATGCCTGCGATGGTAGCTATTTTAACGGCTTGCCATTGTTTACAGGGGGGTGAGCATAACGGACAAAGAGAGTTGGTATCTTGCACGAAGAAAGGGAGTTGGTATCTGGCCCTTATGGTACCGTTTATCACTAAGTACTGAGATAGGAAGCCGGAAGAATTAAAAAATCAAATACCGTAGGTAGATTTATTGAGACAGGCCCCGAAGGGCTGGAATTAGAAGACTAACAGGTAGAGAAGAAAAGCAAAGCAGCGACAACTAAACCTAAGAAGCTAATCAGGCGCACATGCCCGAGTGGCAGATTTATGATTTATAGTTCACGGCACATTTCAAGACACTTCTCCATGCTAAGACAAGGCAATTGCGCCACGGTAAGATAAGGACCGGCTTGTACTACTCGAAGGAAACATAAAAAGATGATTGAAATATCTAGCACTGGTGTTTGCTCGGGCTGCTGCGACGGTGTGAACCATCATTACTTTTTTCAATCCCAAATCCCAGGCTCGGCACGCACGTAGCTCCTACAGCCTTAGCCGCACCAAACCAGAATATTAACACCTGGGCAGATGGTGAAATAAGCGTAGGACCTCAACTCATGGGTGACGTAAGCCCCAAAATTCCGCCCGCAAATGACGTTCCATCCTTTCTTCCCGGTCATCGTTTCCAGGCGTGCACGAATGTGGTCCGAAAATATCTTCAGCGCCGTCTTGATGTTTGGGTCATTGATGGCCATGGCATCCTGAAGGAACAGAGAGAAAAAAGTCAAGCAATGAGACGTCTGTAATAATTTCACCCATGGCAATAACAAATACCAATGATTATCTTAGCTTTATACCGAAAGAATTAGCTTGCTATTGTAGCAACGAGCAAAATGACATGTCATAAATCGGAGGAATAATTTACTATAAGTACTACTCATACCTTTGCTAAATTGATGACCGTTTCCAATCGCTCGTCTGTCATATCTTCACTGTATACCTAAGACCGAAAGAGGAACGCTGAGTGAATCAAGCGGGGAAGACCTATGCAGACTTGACAGTTCACTCAACAAAATGTCCTAGCGCGCATATTTATAGCTACGACGAAGAGTAGCGATCCCAGCATAGCGACTATGTAACATACGATAGTTTTGAAGTTCCCATCTTTCGACATGGCCCCAAGTGCTCCTTGGCGCTTCCGTGCCCCTTCAAGTGTGAGTGCAGACTCTAGCGCTCTTCTTAGCCGCTCCGTTCAGTCAATTCAGCTTTTCAGCGTTTCAGCTAAGGTATCTACATTATATTAGAGCACACGCACTCTTCTTTTTCGCCTCCACGCTGTTCTCGCGTTTCCCTTACTTTCCCTCCCTTCAAACTCTCCTTCGAAGCTAGCGTGCATAGTGCACCAATCAAAGGCTCACTGAGTATACCGTCACTGCCTGCGACGCGAGACTCGCGTCTTGTGCGTCAAGCGCGGCGCTATCGTATCGGCCGAGGCAGACCCTTTTTATTTTTTATAATTCTCAAGGCACGCGTGTTGGGGCCTTCCAAATTCTAGCCCTCGTCTAAGTAGTTGGCTTCGTGATGGCGGACGTGACGCCGGCGCTAGTGGCACCCGAGTACTTCGATGAGCCCCTGTCCGCCGCGCTGGTTTATCGAGACCTCAACACCCCCAATGCGATAGGGGACTTGGTCCACGCGTTGACCCACCTTGACGCGCTTGTAGACACCGTTTTTAGCAATGTGAGTTCAGCTTTTCTTCGCACGATCTTTCAGCCACCCCGGGGCTCTATCCGCCCTCCGTAGGCCACACCTCGACTATGCAACGCGTCTTAGAGATTTAAACATATGTCAACTTTTGAGTTTCTGGATGCCTGTTATTTCATGTCATATTTTGTACTCTTTCTTTTGGCTTTTTATGCCTGGATCCCTCTTTCGCATCTCGTTCCGATGGCCTCTTGTGTTCCTTCGCACATAAAGATTTCGCACAAGGTGGGCACAGAAAATGCGCGGTTGGCAGACATCAACGAGCGACTCGATGTCGCACAGAGGGGCATCGTGAGCATCACGGGGCAATCCAGCCGCGCAACTACCGTTTTCTCCACTGCCAAGTACCCAGCGCCCAAAGAGTTGCCCAACTACAGTCGCCTGCACGTGGGGGCGCACGCTCTGGAGTTGCCGAAACCGTACGCGGACGCGCAAGAAGGCGAGTCGTACACCCTGGCGGACCCCAAGCTGTCGACGCTGTCGGCGAGCCACCAGTCCCAAGAAGTGCTCGACTTGTTCCAGCGGGTCAACGCGCACTCGAGCTCGGGCAGCGGCGGTGGGGGCCACTTGGACCCGGCCTTCACCATGGAGCGCGAAGGGCTAGGGCGCGTGCCGGCGTCGGCCACCAGCTGCGGGAGCTTGCTGCTCTACAACAGCGCCCAAACCCCGTACCAGTCGTACTCGGCCACCTTTGACAATCTGGCAGAAGCGCTGGGGGCCAAGGAAAAGGACGAAGAAAAAGCAGTGGAGCTGGCGGCACAACCTCAATCGGTGGCCAGTGGCATTTTGCTGCCCGATGTGGCGGACTTCAACTACGAGTGAGTGCAACTCGCTTTTATTGGAGCGTGTCTTTTGTCTCCACGTCGAGCGTGTGGGCCTTTGCGGGAATCTAACCCTGGCATCCTGTCTCTCTCTTTTGTTTTTTTGTTTGTCCTATTTTCTTTGCTCTTTCTGCCGTGCATGCCACGTGTCAAATTGCCTAAAAACACCACCGCCACGTGTGCGTGCACTTCTTGTTTGCTACCTTCCCCATGGTCATGCAGGTACGTGCCCAGCTCTTCGGGCGGCGGCACGAACCTCCAGCTGCCTACCAACATCGAGCTTCCGGGCATTGCCTCCGACCTGGCGTACCAGTTTGAGGGCGGTGCCAGCGTAGGGAGCATTGTCCCCTCGGCTTACCGCAACGACAACCTCATGCTGCCAGACTTGCCGCAGGTTATTCTACATTTGTGTGCCGGTGGCGTTCCTGCGTCTTCCTGCTTTACGCTTGCTCACATGCATGCTTCTATTCATTCCATTTTCTTTTTATTAAAACTTCGCAATTGACGTGCCCTTCGTGCCTCTTTGTCTCTTTCGGAAATCTAATCTTAAACACACTCTTTCTCCGTCGCCACACTCCATCTCTTTTTCATTTGCCTTAGATCGAATACAAGCCGGCCGACCCAGCTGCAGCAGCGCCTCCTGCTGCTGCTGCACCCTCTGGGCCTCAAGCAGCTGCAGCGCCCCCTCCGCCGCCGCCCCCTCCGCCGCCGCCAGCAGGCGCGCCACCGCCGCCCGCAAACCCCAGTGCGCCTCCGCCGCCTCCACCGCCTCCACCAGGACCTGCAGACAGCGACAGTGGTGGCGGCGGTGGTGGGGCGCCTCCAAAGTCCGCGGCGCCCAACGGCGGCCTCCTCGACGCGATTGCTGGCTTCAACAAGTCCAAACTCAAGAGCAAAGGCCCCGACGACGACGACGACACCGGCGGCGGCGGTGGCAGTAGTGGCGGCAACAGCATGCTGGACGCGATCAAAGGCTTCAGCGTGTCCAAACTCAAGAGCAACGCCGAGCGGAAACTGCGCGACGACAAGCCCGCGAGTGCGAGCTCCAGCGGCGCCAAGCCCTCGATGATGGAAGAAATGATGGCCCGGATGAACCGCCGCCGGTCCATCATGAACCCCGAAAAGGAGTCCAAGTCAGCAGCGTCTCCCGCTTCGAAGAACAGCACCTCAGCAAGCGTCTTCAAGCCCCCCACGCCTCTGGCGGCAGGCGGCAGTGACGACGACGACGACGACAGCGACGATGGTGGCGGAAAGCCTGCTCTTTCTCTGGCTGCCCCGCCGCGCCCGGCCAACAGCGGCAGTGACAGCGACTCAGATGCCTCAGCGGGCGACTGGGACTCCGACTAGGCCTCCGATTTATTCCTTTAAATGTGAAAGCGAACCTAGGTGATATCAGAGAAATCCATATTACCTTTGACTTTTGTTTTGATAATCAAAAAGCAATTAGCAATTATCAAACTCCTTCGTACTTCAACGCAACATCAATAATTAATCATAGTTTGTATAGTCTATTAACTATTTAGTATAAATCATCATACCCTGGTTTCACTTCGCTGGCATCTAAGCAGAAAAATAGCTGCTTCCGTGTTAGGGGACAGAGGACTCGGGTTCTTTATGTAAATGCCGTAATGCCAGAGCCCTATGCCGGCCCTATAACCTGTAACCAAAACCAATAACCGAAGAAATTTTGAATAGCCAGCAAATATCCGCCATGCTATTAGCCAATTCCTAAATCTTTTAGCTACTAGCTAACAAAGCGAAATGAGCCACCCCCTGCTGGTCTTCGAGTTCCTAAACGAGCTCAATTTCTCGTACTTCACCGCGGCCTCGTGGCTGCTGTGATTTCGCGGCCAATTGCGCATTGAACCTCTTTGCTTTCTCTTCTTCTGCCGCTGCTCGCTCGCGCCGCCTTTCTTTCGCCGCTTGCTCCATGTCGCGGCGCTGCTGCTTCCGGCGCTCTTCTTTGGCTTTCCGGGCAGCCTTGTGCTCCTTGGTGGCGTCGTCGTCTTCGGAGGAATAGTCTTCGTCGTTTTCCGACTCGAACCCGAGCTCGTCGTCAGAGGCGTCGTAGTCCCCCACCCCTAAAGCCTCGTAGCGGGGCCCTTTCTTGCCCAAGTGCTTGCAGCAAGTGAAGCAGTGGAACAAGAGGAACTCCACGTGGGTCTGGTACAAGCAGCAGCAGATTGGGTCCTCGTCTACGGACTCGTCCGACGAAGAGTCGGGCAAGAACGACTCGCGCATTTTCGCGACTTCAACCCGCGCCACGAGCTGGGCTGGGCGGCACACTTGCTCGCGGTGGGAGCCCACCTGAATGAAATGGAATAGACAGTGGCACAGGAAGAAGAGGGAAACAAAGCAGAGTCAAACTGAGGGCCTTTAAAAGAGAGTTGAGGGCAGGCGAAAAGCAAAAGCTCGTGCAGTAAAAGAGGGACCTCGCAAGTCATACGATGTACATCAGTAGAGACTATTTGGGCGAATAAGTGGAAACAGAAAAGGCAATGAAGAGTTCACTAAACCTGTAGTACTTACCAGAGGAGGGTCGTAGGCGTTCATGGTGTAGCGGCACAGTTCCTGCCCTTTGTCGCGGCCATAAAGCTCCACGAACACGTACCACAGGGTTGGGGGAATGCCTCGAAAGTCACGCTTGGCCACCAAGTCCGTTTTTAAGGTTTTCCCTGGATGAATTTGCAATATGATTCACAAAAAGAAATATGTAATTCAAAGAGACTATCAATTTGAATAACAAGAATCATCACCGAGCAGTTGTAAATACTGTGCAGAATTCAAAGAAGAAGGAGAAATAGACGCAGAAGAAGATGTAGGAAACGAAAAACAAGATGACAAGGATACTGATCGTGAGGGAGAAAATGTGAAAGAAATCAACCCCTTAGTAATGTGCGCGATCCGTCTACAACACATCATCATAAATATCACCTTCCGGATCAGCAAACAAGTCGAGCTGCGAGACGGGCCCAGGCGGGTCAGGCCATCGGCGCTCCACGTAAGCTGACCAGTCGCTCATCCACCGCGCCGAAATCAGAAACCAGCACTCCCGCCGTGGGTTGATGCTGGTCTACAATCAAAGACACAAAAATATCGCGCAATGCAAATATGTTTTGACTGTGAAAAATGAGAGGGAAGGGCACTCATACCGTGGTAGCCTGGAATGCGAACAAGACCCAAAGGCTATACTAAATCGTTTCTTTAACCTTGTCGAACTTGGCAACGAGCATCAGCTCAGCGTGCCGTCGTCTTTCGAGCACTAAGCGCTCTTCAGACGTTAAGTCACCCAAGCCATCGTCACTAGATGAACTGTAGTCTTCTGCCGCCGCACCACTCGCGCTGCTGCTACTGTTTCTGGCCTGTGCACTACTGCTGTCTGCCGCTGCTGCTGGGGGCAAATTCGAGTAGCTCCCTTCATCCTGACCGATATCCCGCAAGGACGAGTATTCAGGCGAAAAATCACATGCAGTCACTAAATTTACATGGATCTGATATGCAATGAAATCCCACCACGTTTGCTTTTGAATTGCGAGTTTTGTGAGCGGCGCCTGGTCTTGTCACACTCGGCTGGCTGCGATCCGAGTTTTTGAGGCGGCGAGCTTCCAGCCGACCTTTTGCTCCGGGAGCAGAAGGTGGAGCTATTGTAGGGCTATGGACTTGTGCCTAACAGAATAGGAAGAATGTTCAGGTGCATGATGGTTGTACTAAGCCCAATTCTGAGATGACCGATCTTTTTCAAGAAGTCGTTGCGCGCTACTCTGTTCTCAATAACCTAGGTTCAAGAAAGCTACGCTACTCACGTCTCGGCCAGGCTGCAACATTACCGAACAGACTGCTCTTAAGCTTGAGACCCTGACGCACCGGCAAGTTACTGGCTAGATACCACTTTTTGCTTTATAGAACCTAGCTAAGACTTAGCAGCTTCAAAAGGCTACAAAAGCATTTTTAGCTTCTTCCCGCGACCAGGACACCAGGACCCGCGACTCATCAATCGAGACAAAAAAGTACAGCGAGGAGACGATCAAATCCCCAGGAAGATAGGAAGATCCTCGATCCTCGTACTTACTGTATCCTCGTCAACCGACGAGCACGAGAGAGAGCCACTAATAAGTAAGCACTCACAACTCACAACGCATACGAGAGCTGCTGCTTCAGACGAAAGTTTGTCGGGCATCATACTAGTAGCAGTTATTACTTGTCTCGGATTGTTAGCCTGTTAGCTTTCGTTGCCGTCCTTGAAGCTATATTTGGCTTTTGTCAGCTGTATACTGTAGGCACATTGCAGCACACGAAACAAAATTATGTCCGAGATTGATGCCCTTGTGGCGTCCATTGAGGGTGACGGCTTCATCTCAGCACAATCTAAAAAATCGAAGAACAAGAAGAAGTCCAAAGCAAAGGCTAAGCCTTTTGTAGATGAATCGACACCAGATGTTGCGTCTTCGGATGACGAGGACCCTATGATGCGCATGGTGCAAGCAAAACAGAACGCTTCCAATGCTAAGAAGCCAGAAGTAACCAAACCGAAGTCCGTTCCGTCTGCTACCGTGTCGGCGGCCTCAGAGTCCGGAGATGCCAGTGCGCCCTTGCCGCCATCTCATGGAGCTAGCAGCCACAAAGGTACCAAAGCTGAGACGAAGCTGGCGTCATTACAACGCGAATATGAATCTTTCTGTGGCAGCCAGTCACCCCAGGATATAGTCTTGAGCGAAGATGAGTGGTAAGCTACTTCTTGCTCCTCCTCGAGCAATACTTTCCCCAAACCTGCCGCATGCTTTCTAGTCGTAAACTACAATTGCCATGAAATCAATTGTATTCAAATTCATGCTCACGATAATTTAGGCTATGGTTGTTAAACGCCTTCCTTTCTTTTTCTTCTTACTCTCTGGCTTCACACAGCATCGCACACGCTTCCTACGAGTCCGCGCTGAGCCAGCAGCTCAAGGACGCTCAGATTGCGGTGGACAGTGAGCGCGCCAAGCAAGCTTCGAAAACCAAGACGTTGAGCCCTAGCGACCTCTTAGGCCTCACGGAGGCGTCCCTTCTAGCGCGCGCTGGCAGCGACGGTGGCGCCTCGGATGCAGGAGCCAACCAACGCCGCGCCCTGTTCGCAGTAAAGCGTGGCGCGCGGCCCTTTTTGTTCACCCCCAGTGACGACGGCGCTGCGCCCATGAAGGGCAGTCTCTCGAGCAGCACCAGCGGTGGTGATGATGTTGACGATGACGACTACATCGCGCCGGGCATGAAGGAACTTGGAGTGGAAGAATGTCCGGCGAGGTATGGAAAATAAAAAAGAGCTTAGGAAGCCTTCTTCATGGGTTGATACGCACACTTATGACCAACGAATCTCTAGAAAGATTAAGGTGCTTATTTGACATTATTTTTCGTAACCTCGTTTCTTGTTTTCCCGCTATAGCATCAATTATGGCATTCTGGGAACCTCTTGCTCACTCTCCTTGATTGCGCACCCATTCACCCGTCTTATGTGTCGTGGTCGCAGACCCGCCAGCCGTGCGGAGCACGAGCGGCTGTTGCGCACGGCCCGCAAGTGCGCCCACGCTGACGCTGCAGCCGCTGCTGCCGCCACTGCCGCCGCAACAGGACCTGAAGCTGGTGCTGCAGCGGCAGGACCAGGGCCCGTTGGCGATGGCAGTGCGCTCGAAGCAAGTTTGCTGGAAGCGTTTGGGCACGACCCAAAGTTTGGCTTCCTAAAAAGCTTCCACCCTTTGCACGGGTACTACTACCTCTTGCGGTGCTTGGCGATCCCCCACTTGGACCATCTAGTGGCGCTCGCAGAAGCAGAAGCAGCTGCCACGTTGCCCTCGGACTTTGCCGCGCGGGTCAGTGCAGAGCTGGCGGAGCTGCCGGAGGACGACGAGGACGCGAGAAGCCAGCACTTGGGCCAGAGGCTGTACCCCACGGTAGCTGCGCTGCACCCTGAACACGCTCCGAAACTCACGGGCATGCTGCTGGCGCTACCTCGCGACACGCTGTTACCCATGCTGGCGAGTGACAAGTCTTTCAAGTCTATTGTCAACGAAGCTCTGGGGACGCTGCTGGCTGCTCAGGACGATAACGAAGAAGCTGAAGAAGAGAGCTGAATGCACAGAAGCCCCCGGCCTCTGCTCGTGTTAGAATTCCTCGTGCAGTTGCACTTGCGGTTTTAAGGCGATCTAAAGTGGCAATGAAGTCGCCTGCTTCCGATTCCCGATTTATACTGCCTCGAATTCGATTTGCCACTACAAAGGGGAGCCAATGATATTAGTCTTTGCTGGTGGAGTTAATCGCGCCTGCGTTTATTGCACTTCAGATTTCGCCATTTCACCATCGCCATCTGCACCCCTCCGGTGATTAGTGATATAGGAGTGCATAGCTGCATACGTACTGTAGTGTGTAGTGAATCATAGTGAATCTCCACATCTGCAAGAAGTACTGGACTAAAGCGTAGTTGTCCCCTGTAGTTGTGTTCGGAACCAGAAACTCGGGAACAAAAAAAAGAGCAAGCAGCAAGAATGGCTGCTGGCTGCTGGCGGTTATAAACAAATTGATCATAGACTACAACAATTACAGGTAGCGATAACTCTGGAACTGAGGATGGCGGCCTCTTGATGCTCATGTAGCGATGTGGTACCATATAATGTCCCGTGGGACACCAGAGAGGCTACAGGCCATCATTTACGCAGTCGTAGCTTGTAGTTATTAGATGACACAATAGAGATGTTCATGCGAAGCATCTATGAGTCATACGCGGAGCTTTCGTAAGCAATTTAATACTACTCAAAAGTCACTTGAAAATATTTCTCTGTAGATAAAGCCGCAGTTTGAACTTTAGCTGCCTGCAGCAATATGACATACTCGATCCCTCTAAGACGAGTGAAGTGGCTAATTGCCACTGCGTGCGTTGCCTTCGTAGCGTGCTTTCCAATTGCATGTGGCTTAGTTCCAGATGACGACATCTATGCGGCCCCTCCATGTATTGTTGGCGGCTCTCCAATATTCCTGTTGCATCGTTCGCCTCTCGAATCCAAACCCAAGCCAGGCGCAATCACAGTCACAATCGATCCTGAAATTCTTCCAACTCTTGATCATGTTTTGCGTTCTCTCGATTCCCAGTTCGTGGCGAACTGTGGAGAGGTTAGTCACACTTCTACCTAACCAACATGAACGACACATATTATCATTCTCACTATTCCAGTAACACCTTCTACTCGACTTCTTTCTATTTTCTTGGTAGGATTCAGACATAGCTTGCATTGAAGACTTGAAACTTCAAACTACTGATTACATTGCCGATGTTTGTGGGGCTGGCATAAGCTGCATTGCGAGTGGGAGTATTGCTGTTACTGTACACTCAAAAGGCTATTACGTGCCTCCAATTGATCTCCAAATTCCTCTTGCTGTAGACCCAGAACGATTCCCAACTGTTGCTTCGGTTCTGTCGGAAGTTCAGCCTCAGTTTGAAAAAGTTTGCGAGACACAATTGTTCCCATCACCCGAATTATGGGGGGCTTTCAATTGCTCACAAGAACTCCAGCGTCAGACTTTGGCTTGGTTGCGTGGGAACTGCAATATGAACGTTGGCTACCCATGGCAAGAGGCACATGGGAGCAATTTGGCCCCTGAAGGTGGAGCTTGCGACCTTGCCATTGTGTCAGCCTATGTCCGAATTCCAGGCTATAGTCGTCGAAGCCGTGAAGAATACCTTCAAAACGCTTTGAGTGCACTCCCCTCGCTGCTTACTGCGGGTGGCGTACATGAATATTCTCATCGTACTTGTGCCATCATGTTCAGCGACGATGAAGACTTTCTCAACGCCGTAAGTTTTTCATACTTGTCGTTGACTCCTTGATTTCATTTAAAACACCAAGTGAATTATCTCTGAACCAGGTTTTGCGTGAGTTTATTCAGCTGCGGCAAAATGGTGCCAACCTTGGCACCATAATGACTCGTCGCCTAGCGCCTGTGCCGCAGGAAAATTTATCTAATCCATCAATTCTGTTGAATAGGACTAAGTCCTCTTCTGTGCCTTCGAATGGCCTTTCTCGAAATTCATACTTGTCTCGCGCCGTGATTCCCCAAGATATCGGCCTAAAGAACGGCCAAGAATTAAGTTCCGGAGTGGCGCGAGAATTAGCTGCCGGCATCTGGATGCAAAAATTCGATATTTGCGCCATCGCGGCGGACCTTGTGCCTTCGACTTCAGAGATTCACTGGCACGATCTTTCAAGTAGAACCAGTACCAATGCAATGGGGTTCCTTCACCCTTCGCCGGGCAGCCTTCTGGCTACAACCTACCCGCCAGCTCGGGCGCAATCTTCGCTCAACTTTAACGGCCTTGCACCTTGCACAGCATGGGCGATTGGGTGGCTCCTGGTCATGCGCCGTGCGGACGCACACATGCACGCAGAATCATTTCACAGTGCTCTCGGTTATCTCGCAAGAGAAGGCCATGGCCATTTAGACGAAGAAATTGTCATGGCCTGGGCTTCAAATGCAGGCGAATGCCGAAGAAATAGTATCAGCTCTAGCGGCAAGACGGGTCCTCCAAAGATGGCCATTCAAGATATATGTTCTCTCAGTACAATCAATTGTGATTCGAAAGGATCTTCTTTCACTGGCTAAACACCGAATTGCATCGCCTTCTGATATGCATGATCCATTAATTGCTCCTAAAGAAATTATACCTAGCAATAACGCTCATTCTTTATCGCCTTTGCTGGTGGGGTCGTTGCATTAGAAAGAGCATGCTATTTACCGAAGGATTTGGATTTGGCTGTTTGGGTGGTGGGTCGGATTGAATCACTTGTCGGTGAACTCGAACTCGAACTCAAATGGCACAGAAGCCAATGTTGCGGGAAGATGTGGGAATGCGCGTGCGTTGCGCAAACAAAGCAAGTGCGGAATGATTCAGGAGGGAGAGGGGCATTGTCGGTGCTCGGTGCCCTGCTCTCTTAATTACTGAGCCCCGCCTTTCCTCGAGGGGGGGAGGCTTGCTCAACGGAGCTTAGTAAGTGATTCCTACAAGTAGCCAACTGCGAAAGAGTATCGTATAGCTCAGAGTAACACGAACCATGAAGCAGGAAGATGGAAGCTTGAAGCTTGAAGTGCTCGTCTCTCGCCTCGTCACTTTCCTTCTCTTCATCTCGTCCCTGTACAGACCAAAGTTCGTGCTTGTTCGGCGCGTTGAGTGTTGCGAGTTGCGAGTAAACAATGGACAGCAGACACGGTACCGCAAAGTGCCATTCTACGATGAGCATTACGCATTGCACAGATTTCTAGTCATGCGTCTGGTATCAATTCTATTTCAGGAGTAGCTTCTCGTACGCTGTCGTCATGACTGACGTTTTCGATGCCATCGCTGGCGGGCTGAAGAAAACTGAGGCTCAGCTCAAGAAAGATCTACACTTAGGCACGCTCCTTGACGAGCGGCGAGCTACGCAAGCAACTAGCCATGCTGGAAATAGCGCTGCCCAAGCTTCAAACGCGCCCCATAGCAATGAAGATCGCAAGATCTTTAGCATCGCTGGTGTCGAGGTAACTGCCGCGGAAGCGGAGGCTGCTCGTCGTCAAATCGCTGCTCCCGTGGAGCCTTATCAGGTTAAGCCAGTGAAACCGCGCACTCGCGAAGAACAAGAGGCCTACGAGCGGCGAGTATTCGAAGAGCAGTACGGGCAAAACTTTGACGCGGCAGTAGAGGAGCTCGTAGCGGCAGATGCCGCCCGAAAGCGGCGGCTCAAGAACCCAGTGAACAAAGGAGCCCCCGAAAAGCCTCCAGAAGGGCCCGCAGAAGGAAGGCGCTTCCTCGTGCCACCCGAGAACTTACTGGCAGCAGCACAAATGTGGCACCCGGACTTGTTTCCAGAAGCGGCAGTAGCTGCCGCGGAAGAAGCGTCCAAAGCTTACGCGCTTCTTGCGAGCGAATCCAAGAGTCCAGGCAAGAAGAAGAAGAAAAAGAAGAAAGGCGATCGGAGCAAGAGCCCTTCGGGAGCGGGAGCAGGCCGGCCAGGTTCTTCAGGCCTGGACTTTGGAGATTTAGCCTCTGCACCAGTGCCCATGTCGGCTGCCGAGGTAGCAACGCACTGCGTGGAGGTCATTTTAGCACGCGTCCTAGACGTGGCTGCGAGCGCGCTGGTCGAGCAGGTCGAAGATGCTGTACGCGCGCAAGTGACTGCTTCTGCAGAACTTGAAAGGAAGAACGGGGCGCGCGCCCTCTCGCTTAAGCCTTCGACCTCGTCAAGGAGTGGGAGCAGCGCACCCAACTCCAATGGCGTCATCGCCTTGCGGCGGCGGGCAGCCGACGGGCGAATCACGTGCTTCGAGTGCAAGGACCTGGAAGACGGGCGCTTGAGAGCCCTGAGGCTGAAGCGCCAGGGTTTAGTGGAAGCCAAGGCTGCCACCGCACGCAACGCCGCCATCACGAGGGTAGCCAAGGAGCGCGACCGCACCGCTGCCTTTGCGGCATTGCAAAACCACACCGCAGCCAACGCCCTCTTGGCCAGTGAGAAAGCCCGGGTGGCGGAAGCCGAATACGTGGCGTGCCTGGCCAAACTATCGCCGGCTGCGCTTGCTGCGGAGCCCAAGCCCATACCACCGGGCAGCCTCGAGGCAGTGCTTCGTTGCGCAGTAGACGTCGCCATAGAGATGGAGGCGGCAGCAGCGGCCGCAGCAGAGGAGGCTGAGGCTGCTGCTGCGGCAGAGGTGGCGACGAGCGGCCAGGTAGCGCCAAATATCAGTGAGGCGCCGCCGAAACCTGTGTTGCTGTCCCTTCAACCACCACCAGTCGACTGGAGCTGCTTGAACACTTTAGAACGGTTGGATTTGAGCGGCAATGGCCTCAACGGCCCGATTCCGCGTGGTTTACGCTTTTTGGGAGGCTTGCGCGCTCTTCACCTTCAAAACAACGCGTTCAGTGGCAACTTGCCGACGTGGCTCGGCTCGAGCGGCCACTTGCCACGTTTGCTCGAGCTCAATCTCCAACACAACCGCTTCGACGGTACTTTGGCTCCTCTGCAGGGCAGTCTGCGGTTGCGGCACCTGTGGTTAGACAACAACCTGCTCCACGGCCCTTTAGCAAGCTTGCTGCCGTGCCCGAGGCTCGAAACCCTTTGCGTGCCGGGAAACCAACTCGGCGGAGCGGCTGGACCTGGCGAAGAGTCAACAGCAGGTGCTATTCCAAACAAAGCTGTGACTGCAGCGGGAGCCGACGCTGACCCAGGCTTGGGTGGATTGATTGAAGACAAGGCGGCCGCCGCCCGAGCAGCTCGCGCGCGCGCTCTGGCGGCCACTCAAGCGGCGAAGTCAGCGGGAGCGCCTCCCACACCGAAAGCATCAGGAAGTACCAAGGACAAGGGCGACGCTAGCGGTAGGAGTGGCGACGGAAGCGGCAGCAGTGGCGCAGAGGGGCCTGGAGGAGACGAAGCAGACGGCGTCGTGCTCCTGAAGTTGCCTCGCTTGACCCACTTGGACGTGTCCCACAATCTGCCACTTCAGCACACGGGCTTGCCCATTCATTTCATTCGGCTGGCGCAAGACAGGTTGCTGCGGCGCTACAAGCGACTGCAACGAGACGCGCGCGAGTCGACGTGGCAGGCGGGAATGGTGCAAGTGGCCAAGCAGCACGAAGCGCAGTTAAGAGAAGCTGCTAAAGTCGATGTAATTGGCAGAGCATGGTTGGCACGGCAGGGGCCGGAAATGAATTTAGCTCTCAGTGAAGCCGACGGCAAGGAAGCTCGCGGCGCAGGCGCTAGTGCGGCGAAAGCCCTCACTCATGGTAGTAACAACAGTGGCAGTGGCAGTTCTCGTCGTCGCCGTCGTGATGCGACTGCGGGCCAAGCACCCGGAGACAAGTCGCTGTCCCGGCTCGGTCGTAAACTCAACAGTGCTGGCAGCGGTGGCAGCGGAAGTGCTGAGGCGACGACGCCTGCTGTAGGGAACAGAGGAGGAAAAGGAAGTGGCCCTTCAACTGCTGCTGGAGCCTCATCAGAAACAGAAGAGTCCGAATCTGAGTCTGAAAATGAGTGGTGGCCTGGCCTCTTTCCTCTCTCACTGCGATGCTTGGGCCTTTCTCTAACCCCCGGCACTAATTTAGTACCCGGTCCACCTCTGCCGCGGACGTATGCCCCACCTCATTATGGCGCCACAGTGGGTGGCAATGGCATCGCGAGAGTCGACGAAGACGACGATGAAGACAAGGACGACGACGATGACGATGATGACAAAGGAGCACTCGGCATCAGCAGCGGTGGTGCAGGAGCCCACAAGCACCAGCGCACGTCAGGATGGGCCCCACTAGGTCGACGGCTGCCGTCGGCGCCCACACCTGGGCTCGCCTTCACCTGGACTGCGCCGTGCCGATACCCTCTGTACATGCTCCGGCGGGATACCATATTAGCGCTTGACGCCGAAGCTCAGCAGCTCGAACGCTCCCTCGCTCAGTACGAGCGGCGAGTGCAGCAGGCTCAGCAGCAGCACCAACAACAAGTGCAGCAGCAGCAAGACGAACCGGGAAAGAAAAGCGAAAGCAATGCGCACATACAATGGCCAAGCGCTGCCGAAACAGCCGCTGCCAAAGAAGTGGCCATGAGCTTGGCGAACTTGCTCCCGTCGCACGAGAACGCGCTCGCGCAAGGCCTGCTCGAAACGTGCTGGCCCGAGCCCTTTGACCCCAGTTTTGGCCGTTGGCGGCCTCGCCTGGCGTCTCAAGCTGCATCATTTGGAGCTACCTGCGAAGACCCACCAGCGCCTGGCTTGAGCTTCGGAGCGGCAGCGGGGGCACCTCCCGCGCAGTTGCCACCATTGCAGACCCAACAATCCGGAACTGCTTCTAATGGCCCTGCAGTTGCTACTAGAACTTCTTCTTCTCCTCCTCCTTTTGCTGCTGTTGCCGGTGGTAGTGGTGGCGGAGGAGGTTGGAGTGCGGTAGATGCACCCCCTCACGGCGGCGGCGTGTGCCAGCCCTCGGGCTCGCTGTTTAACCCCGACGAGTGGGCCATGGTGCTTACCCCTTGGCGGGGGCTCATGCGGCGGCCCAAACCGCACCCCGACCCTGCGCCAGCGAAGAAAAGGCCGATTCAACCCGATGCGAGTGGCCCCGTGAGTACGAGCAGCAGCAGCAGTGCTGGTGTCAGTGCCAGTGCCAGTGCCAGTATAACCATCCCTGGGGCAGCGACCACAACACCACCGCAGCCCCCTCCTTCTTCTTCTTCCAGTAACATCTCTTCTCCTTCTTCAATGACCCGCGGCGCCCTGCAGCGATTGGCCGACTTGGCGAGAGCGCGGCCAGACTTGTCCGGGTTTTGGTTCGAGTACTGCTGCGTGCCCCAGGAGCGGCCCATGGGGAGTTCGGAAGGCGACCGCGCCGCTGCTCTTGCCTCGATACCTTTCTACGCGCTGTCTTGCGGCCATTTTATCGTGCTCGAAGAAGACGGGCCGCTCGATGAAGAAGATGAAGATGGTGAAGGGACTAGTGCTGCTCTGGCGGCAGGTAGTCCAAATGGCAAGAGTAGTGTTGGTGGCGCGGCAGCAGCGAACCTTGTGTCTGCATCCGTATCTTCGGCGGCACCCTCTTCTGATGCGTCCTTCTCTTCTTCTACCTCTTCTTCATCATCATCATCTTCTTCTTCATCTTCGTCTTCGTCGTCCTCTTCTATTCCCAACGCTGACGCGGTGTCTACGCAGTCGTCTGTACCCGAATCAACCCCTCCCGGAGCGCCCTCCTCTTCTTCATCACCAGGCGTGCCACCCACCACCACCCATCCCCCAAAAGGGGAGCTCTTAGGCTTGCACGTGGCTTCTGGCGTGAACCGGCTCGTGGCGCTGGCCGCCACCAACGCTGCGCGCTACCACGGTTTCGTGCCTTCGGATTGGCTGATGGTGCGGTCCGCCGCCGCAGACGCGGCAGTGATGGACGGCACGCGCGAATGGGGCGACGGCAATAACGACGACGACGACGAAGGTGGCGGTGCCGGCTCCGACGGGGAAGATGTCAACGACAAGGAGGTAGACGAGGAGGACGGCAGCCAAAGCATCGCCTCTGCTGTAGCGGAGGCCGCCAGCACGAGCAGCCCTGGAGGGGCTTCCTCCTCCTCAAAGAATGTCCGCAAGGAGTGGATGGGGCGAGGGCGCTTGATTCGAGTCAAACGGCAAGACCGTGCGGCGACTCGGCGTGCGAGCGCGAGAGGTATCCCCGCGCCCGGTGCAGCACTGCGAAGCAAAGCGTGGGTGCCTCCGCTGCTGGACCCTCGGCTGGGCATACTGGGTGGGAACGAAGAGTCGGCAGCTGCAGACAAGGAGGACCTGGAAGCCCCCACGATGGCGCTTTCGGCGGTGCTGCGGCTGGAGTGGGAACCCACGCCACATCCCAGTGACACCAAGAAATCGAAGAAAATCTCGACCAACATCAATCGCTAGGCTTCTCATTCCATTTCGTTTACTCGATCTCGCACTAGTACAAACCCAAATGACGCTGAAGCCAATGCTGCGGGCAGAAGTTTACGCGCGTGCATTACGCGCAAGTCTACATCTGGGTCTGTGTCAAAATCGCGAATAAGGGTTTGCCTTTGATCAAACTTTTATTTTACTCGTTCCTCTTTTACATTTTCCTTATCGGATTGCGATTTGCGATTTGCCTAGAAATACAGTACAGAAAAACCGCACTGGCAAGTGCGTTAATTACAACCAGAGCCGCACCTCCAATAGGCAAGGCAGAACCCCCTTGCCCGTCGTCTTTTATAAAATTCAATGCATTTAAAAAGAAAAATAGGAAAAAAGACAAGATCCAAATACGAACAGAAACGCCAATTAGCATTTCGGTAATAGATCTATATCCCAGGTTTATCCTATTCTCATCAAGTCTATTTGCCACCGAGCCTTTCACGGTCTGCAGCTCGCCTGGCCATGTTCGTAGCCCAAAGCTCGAAGTCGTCGACCTCACGCAAGAGAGAGGCCACTTCTCGACTCGCATCCGCTGCCCAGTCGCCGCCACTACCACCATTGCTGCGGGCTTGCTTCTTGCGATCATCCGCTCGCTTCATGGCTGCTATAAGGTCACGCGCTGAGCTACCTCGTTTGGCCAGAAATTGTTCGACACGGGTTTCTACCAAGCTAGCGAATCGCTGGTACGCCTCGCTCTGCGCTAGGGTATACTCCCCACTGCGTGCGAGAGCGCCATCTCCACCTTCGAAAAAAATGAGTGCTCGGTCTTCAAGTTCCTTGAGCTCGCTCCTCAGTGACTCAGCGGTCTTAGATGATGGAGCGTTCCACTCATCGTCGCCATCCTCGTCATCCCCAAAACTAACGGAGTCAAAGAGAAGGTCTTCTAGATGCGCCAACGACTCCATCAAGACTTCATTTTCATCCTCATTTGTTTCCTCAGCCGTAGCTTTGTACTCATCGCTCTCTTTTCCCTCGCCAGGCATCTTTTATTTCCGTTTGAACTTCAACTCCTGGGGTCTCGAGGCACACGGCTGGACTGTTGAGCGGTAAAAGCAATAGGCGAATCCAAGAACAACGAAGGATATGGTGGCAACAGCTAATGCAAGCTCGGCACCGCCTGCCCCAATGACAATCTCTTAAGACGCCGTGGTTGATACCTAGAGCCTGAGCACCTCAGGCGTGTAACTATCTTTGAAAGCGAGCGAGCCAGAGTACTGCAGACTTACTGTAGTAACTTGACTTCTTATGCAGCGTGGCTCTCGGCTTACTTGCTACAGCCCAGTGATGCTATATTATCTAGCTAAAGAAATTAAAATTGCTTCAACTTCGTGTTGACTGGTTGAGAGTCTAGCCTAAGGAATGCGATAAGCCTTTTGATCACGAGCTTCTTATCTTAGCTACAGACAGCTTCAGCAAACAGGGAATTTTTGCTGGTTCCATTTTTGTTGTTGGGATTTTTGTTTGCCGTGTGTCAAAAATGCTGTGATGCTGACCGTGATGCACTGCAGCGTACGCACTACTGCCGTACGCACACATGCCTGCCTTCCTTCTTGAAAAACTGCGAATTTGATTTGCCCTTCGCTTTGCAGGGGCTGCTCTGAAGAGCGCGACGTCCAGAATAATGTATAACAAGAATTAGCGCTCGCCAACGTTTTCCTTAGGCTTAAAGCTCTATATTTCTTGAGCTTGAAAAGCGTGCGTCATTTGTTGATACGCTGTAGCAACAATCCCAATTGAAGCACAAGCACGTCTACTTGCCATGAATCCTGAAGAAGACACAGAGTTCGCAGGTCTCGTAAGCGAAGCATTCCGCGTGATCGCGGTCAGTCTATCTTATAATTTAGATGAATTGATCGTTATCTAGTAGCCATAGTAGTATAGGCTCCCGTGAACCAAAAGTTCCAAGTTACGATCTTTCATTGAACTATCCGAGAGGCGTTGTTTTTGCTAGGCAATTTCTTCATGAATTCTACCGTGGATGGATTTTCCAGTGGTGGTAGGCATCTCGTTAGGTATTCTCATTCTTTTGCAAATTCGCAGGAAGCACACGACTGTAACGACCGAGACGACTTGAGTGCAGCTCTAGGGAAGTTATCGGACGGTTTAGAGAAGCTGGCAGAGGCCGAGGGCATGCTCCGGGCTGCAGGTGACCATGCTGGAGCCGACAGTTTACGTGCGAAGTCCGCGGAGTATGGTGGCTTTGGCACTGCCGTAGCCCGTCGCTTGAGCCAAGGCGTGAACACTGCTGCAGCTGCTGCGGCTGCTGCGGCTGCTGCGGCCGCAGAGTCGCCTAGTATCTCGACGCCTCCACGCCAGTCCACTCGGCAGGCTTCAGATATCGAAGGCGACGAGAACAATGGTGGAAATTTGGTGCGGCTTCGTCAAGCTATGGTGATATATGAGAAGGCGCAAGCATTACCCCTGGTGTCTTCAGAGGAAGCCACCACAATAGCAAACAAGCCAACGCCATCGTCATCCACCGCTGACAAGTTACCTAATGGGCCCACAAGTAGCGAGTGCGGTTATGAGCAGCTATGTAAGGTGACTTTTTAGCAAGCATAATTGAGGTTTTATAGTGAGGCTTTTTAGCCTTTCAATAGGAGCACAGGAAATGCATGAGGGTCTTTAATTAGCTGCTGTAGCGCTGCTGGCATTGGCTTTCAAATGATTTTCCTAACTTACAGGCCTTGGAGCTGGACAGAGCTGGGGACGCACAGTCTTGCCTTGTGGCTTATGAGCGAGGCGTGGCCACCTTGTTGAAGCATTTGCAAGCGCCTAACGATCGCAAGCACGCCATGGTAAGCACTAGTTAGAGTTCGTCATTTTTATGGTATTGATCGAGGGGGGAAATTCGAAGCGATCTTCGGATGCTCACTTGGAGTAGAAACGTAAAATAGCTTCATGTTCTCAAGATTCTGCCCAATCTCTCCCTACTAGACCCTAAAGTCATCTTTCTCTCTCCGTTTCTTCCTTATCCTTGGGTTTCGAAGGTGGTAGCCACTGTGGTTAGCGAAGCGCTCACTCGCATTGAGGGGCTGCGATCCAGCATAAAGGCTGCGCAACCCACTCCTGCCACACTAAATGAAAGTGTTCCGGCCACCATGACTGCTACTCCAGCGACTGCGCCTGCAGCCACTGCCCGGAATGAGCATCGTACCACAAGCGCTGAGGATTCTAGGAATGGAGGTGGTGACACTGGAGTTGTACTGACGAAGCAGCAGCAGCAGCAGCAGCCAGAAACTGCAACAGTGCCATCGTTGCAGGCGCAGTCTCCACCTTCTGCCACCACTAGTGATCGTGATCCTACAGCTCGCGATCCTGCTGCTCACTGCAGAGACCATTCGCCGCCGCGATCTTTCTCACAGCTCAGCCCTAGCAGTAGCTTTAGCAGTAGCAACAGCTTCAGTAGCAGCAGTAGGACAAGCAGTAGTGGCAGCAATGGCAGCAGTAGCGGAGGAAGCGGAAACAGCAGCAGCAGCGCCCGCGAGCCTGCTCGCACAGGCGGTGGAGTCTTATCATCGCTGTGGTCAGCCGTGGTGAAAGCACCGCACCAATCGACGACTCTTCCAGCGCCTTACGCCGTGCCTTTCGATGGTGTGCTGCTTCGCCACGACTACCATCACAGTGGTGGCTGGACGAGTAGTAGAGATGCACCTGAGGCCTCGAATGAGGAAGGAATTGGTAGTTACGACGGCAACGAGGAGCGCTTAGTTGGGTGGCCTGTGTTTGCTCCACCACGGCTCGGGCGCACGTCACTGCGTTTAGCCCAGGATTTGAGCAGTGCGCAGAGGGTGGAATTCGAGCGCCGCAGCGAACTTGCTTTTGTTGATCTTAGCAGCAGCAGCAGCAGCAGCATGAGCGAGTGCAAGAATGAGGACGACACTGGCCGCACGAATTCGGGCAGAAAGATAGACGATGACCACACAGGTGGCAGAATTGACGGCAAGCATGACGGCGACACGGGCAACGACGAAGAAGAACAACACGACAGAAGAAGAGCTCCATGGGGCTTGAAGAGTCGGCAAAAGCAGCCTCAGTCGCAGTGGGCGCGCTGCAGCAGTTGCGGCACCTTCGTGGCCCGCGGTGTGGATGAAATCTCGGACCACATTGGCAGCTGCGAAGACGGCGGCGCAGTGAGCGCCTACCAAGGTACATTTTTCTTTCTTTGTTAGCGCCTAAGCAGCACTGTCAATACTTGCAGTACAAAGTATTTATGTGCATGCGCCTGCGAATACTGCTGTAGCATGCGATGTGCGTGATGTATTTCTACCGTACCATTTTGTGAATGACGGATAATTGATGCACATTCAGTTCCAATATATAGACTTTTGACTTCGAAACTCAGATTCCCTGTACGCAAAACAATCAAATCAGGTCTTCGTGTAATTACTTGGAACGTGGAGCGTGGCTATCGGCTCGGCAGTTTAATCACCGAGCTGGTTGCTGAGTCCCCTGACCTCGTGTTCTTGCAGGAAGTGGACTGCAGCTGTGACCGTTCCTTTCGCAACGACGTCGCGGGTGAGTTGGCCATCGCGCTCGGTGATTTTCATGTGGCCTTTGCCACCGAGAAGGACATGGTCAACGGCGGCGGTTCTTCATCTGCAGCACCTGCAGATCTGTCTCCTCCTCCGCCTTCTGCTCCTTCCGCTCTTGCGGCTGAGGCTGACGCTGAAAGTGGCGCAGAATCGTTTTCTTCTCGATATTCAATCATGTCCGATCGAGGCACCTTGGTTGGCGCTGCCGACGTCGGAGCTAATGCTGTTGCAAACCCAGGCGACGAATTGGAGGACATTGAAGGCAGCAACTGCAACAACAGCAACAACAGTATAGGAGAAGAAGCAGCGTTAGGGACAGGTTCTGGATTAGAATCCTCCAAAGAAGGCGCTTCTTCCTCCTGTTCTTCTCCAGCGCCTCGTGCAACGTCACCACACCAAGGGGGGGTTGAAGGGCTCGCGGTGTTGTCGCGCTACCCCATCGCCAGCGTGCGCGCGCTCCAGTTGCCCAACACTTACAAAGCTGCGGCTTCCTCGAATGGTTCGAATGGCAAAGACAACAGCAGCTGCGATGCTAGCAAAGAGGCGGCAGGAATCAACGGCAGTAGCAGCAGCAACGGCAGTAGCAGTAGTGGTAGCAGTGGAGGCAAAGCGCGAGTAGCGCTGCGAGTGGAGGTGGCCACACCGGTGAGTGGCGCTTTGATTTTAGTGAAGTACCTCTGATGGTTGCATATCTATAGGTATGGTTAATGAAAGATGGGTCAGTGCATGGGAATCATCCTTTTTCTATTTCCTTTCATCCCTCCTTTCTCGCTTCCTCTCATTTCAGTTGGGCCTCGTCGTGGGCTACAGCGTGCATTTAGACGCTTTTGCCGGCCGCACCGCGCGCGTTCATCAACTGCAGCCCGTCCTCGAAGACGCAGCCATCACGGTGATTGAACTTGAAAGTTTTTATTGGTCGTACTATTGAATTCGATATTTGAATAAAGGGCAGTATGAAGGGTGCACAATTTAAAACAAAGCGCCCTGGTAACGTATTGTTTCAACTCAATGCACGATAGCACTCGCTTGCTTTGATCAAATGACTGATTTGCTGCTTCTTTACTTCTGAATTTCTGGTAATTCAGTTGCCCTTGTGAAGTTGTTGAGCGGTATTTCTATCGTTTTTTTGTCCACTGCACAGGTGTTTGAAGCCGTGAGTGCAGGGCAGCCGCGGCCTCATATTATATTAGGCGCCGACTTGAACACGCACAACCACGGGATCGCGCGCTTCAGCCGCAAAATGAGCGGAAACGAGGGGTTCTCGGGCTTTGGCAAAACCGAAGCTCAGTGGTGGGACGAGGTGGTGTTCGCGAACACCGCGTTGCGAGACCCGTTTGACAAGCAAGGCGACTCGCACAACACGTGGATTTACGTGGCCGGAATTCCGGTGTGGGGCGGCAAAATTGACTGGCTGCTGTACTCCGAAAAGACCCTGGTCTGCGATGCGAGCTTTGTGTCGCAAGGGGGTAGAAGTTCGGACCACCCTTATCTCCGCGTGGACCTCCGCGCAACGCCCGACGTTTAGTCGTTGTTATGACATTCGCTGGTTTGTTTGTCTTGTCTGCTCTCTGCTTTTTTGTCTTTGGCTTCGGATTTCGGGATTCTTTAGTCCAAGTTAGTCGAAGACACTTTGATATGGTTCGTTGGTGTGCAATGGCGATACGCGATATCAGCACAGTCAGAACCGGGTGGTAGGAAATAGGAGGTTATTGTGCTAAGGAAATGTAGAACAAAATTTTCTACTTTCATCTTCCATTTCAGTTTGAAAGCACTTACAGGTTCCGTTTTCCGTCTTATTAGTAATTAGTTATTAGTCTTATTTCAAAACCAGTGATAGTTTGATAGTGATGTCAAATGGCAAATGGCAGGGTTGCGATTCCCGTTGCCGCGGAATTCCCGCGCGATGGCCAAAAAAATTATTTCACGTGAGATTTCCGCGGGATTTGGGATTTCCGCGGGTTTTGCGTTTTGGGTTTTCCGTGGGATTTCTGCGCCGTAGTCATAAAGGTACTGCCAAATCCCCGTCGCGGAAATCTCGTCTGGTTGGTAAAAAATTCCCTTTCCGCGGGAATTCCGCGGATTTTCCCGCGGGAATCTGAATCTTGGCAAATGGCCTAAAATTCCTTCTATAAGCTATAAGTCTATAAAGATAAAAAGGCCAAGGCCCTTTCTTTTATCGCCCGGAACTCGGGCTATACCTCAAGAATTATAAATAGTTCCTTAATATTAATTCGGTGATTTGTATCTAGTTGTGGATGTAGCTCGATAAGTATCCGATATCGATATAGCCCACGTAGTAGACGTAGCCCCAGATTATATGGCTACAGCTACAGCTAACCGCTACAGCCCTCCGTACGAGTTTTCGTAAATCATGCGGGCGCTTGCAGTAAACTTGGACTCAGGAAAATGGGAATTGTTCTTGGTGAAGATAAAATACGAACGTAGCCCGCAGATGTGTGATGTGCATGCGGTTTTTGTAGGTGCAAAAGAGGGCGTTGGCGGCAGCTGCTGGTTATTAGACTCCCTATAAATCTATAAGGAGTTTTGTAGGTCTTTTTCTTGGCATAGACTTGTAATTGCGCGGTTTGCAGAGCACGCCGAAAAAGTTCTATGCAACTCTGAATTCTTGAAGACTTATTGAACACGTCTCGAGGAGTTATATGGCCTTGCCCTCCGCACTCCGCACAAGTGTCAGTCAAGAGTTGTGATCCAATCGACGGTCCCTGCCACAATGGTAGCGACATCTTCAATGTCATTTCCGAGCAGATCGTGCCGACCATCATTCAAACAAACGAGTTTTGACTTAGGGTGTTTTATCTCCGTGATTAAAGTGTACGAATTTGAAATGCCAACGATCTTGTCCTCGGGGTCGTGAAAGCACAACACAGGGCAGTCGTGTTTTTTAATCGAGGCAAAATCGAGTGCCCTGGTACCATCTAAGATAGCAAATCCTGTGTCCCATCGAATATTGCCTTTGTATCCGAGTCCACCAGGTAAATTTTGATCATCCTTCTCCATGAGATCAGCACCAATTTGTGTTCGATTATATGGGTTGACCCCCCCATCATCGAGGGTCGAGTCCAGAAAACCAGGCATTTCGAGGTGCCCGCAGGAGAAAAACATTACCAGCCACCGAATAATGACTTCAATGAATCTGGGCACGCCAGGCGGTGTCTCAATCAACGGGCACAACAGCACAAGTCCAGCCAAGTTTGAGTGACCCAGAAGTAACGGAGTTTTTGAAGCAAGTCGCTGTGCCATACGACTAGACACAAGTCCACCCAATGACATGCCAGAGAGGATGAAGCTCAGCGAAGGCAGTAGAGAGATAACATTCTCGCTTAAAGAATCACCGAAGATGGCCCGCACTTCAGCTTCATTGTTACCCGTAACAAGGTCAATTAGATCTTCCCAGTCGTCAAGCAACGCTTCAAAATCGCTGATGTGAGAACGCATTCCGCTAGAATAACCATGGCCAACGTGATCGTGGGCAAAAACGACAATTCCGTTCGCACTTAGCCTTGAAAAGAACTCAATGAAAGAATGCTTTCGATTGCAGTGCGCAGCGTACCCGTGTGCAAAGAAAAGGATGCGGGTACTTTTGTTGACACTTTTTGGCAAGTAGCAACGAATGTGAATTTTGTTCCCACGCCGTTTGGACACCATGAAATGCTGAGGAGATGCGTTGATTTCAGCATTGCTTGACATCGTTTGTATATTCTCCTGAAATAAGTATCGCGCTCCAAGCTCACACGTCACGGTATTTTACACCTTCTACTGTAGACTCTGAACTACTTCATAATTTAGTCTACTAGTAAGTAGCTTGCTAGCTAGAGTTATTTATGAAGCCAAAAAAAAGCGTGCCAGCTGAGTATAGTCGTCGGGTGGGAATCACCTTATCTGATTGGCGGAACGGTGGTTCACAGGTATCTGCAAAGAACCGGTTCCTACAGATATGAGATATGAGCGGTCAAAGGCAGTAGGTAGAATGCCGCGTGGTTCCAGCTATCTCCAAAACCTAGCTAGTGTTGAAGCGATTCCCACGCGCCTGGCTCCCTTCTCTGCAAGCGGAACATCTCCATTTACGACGAAGACAACGCTTACGATAGTTATATGAACCTCAAGCCTGGCTTTCAGTTCTGCCCGGAAGACTCTGTTGACGCCATGACGCTGACTAGATGGCACCCTGCGGACCCTGCCTGTTTAATACTACACCTAGTCCCCCCTCGGGGGAAGCCTCAGAAAAGCTTCTCTTGCGTACGCAGTTAACTGCGGAATAGGCCACTTCGAGCCTTTCTCGCCACTTGCTGCTCTTCATGAATATTTGTTGTCTTTCCTATCGGACTGCCAGTCCTTTGATTCCACCTCGCCGCCCTTGGCTCAAGTGTCAGAACCCCATCTCTTTAATACCCTTGGAAGCAGGAACTTGACTGCACGGGGATTTGAACCGCTAACATCAATGCCATGGCCACTCGGGAATATGTTCCTGATTATCTGCTTAATAATTAATCCCTTTTCTTGAACTCGAACTCGAACTAATATAAACCCAAATGGCACAGAAGCCAATGCTGCGGGCAGAAGTGGGAATGCGCGTGCGTTGCGCAAACAGAGCAAGTGCGGAATGATTCAGGAGGGAGAGGGGCATTGGCCAAATTCCTCGGAAAATTTGCAAAAAGCGATGAATTTGTGGGTGTTGCGCACTCCGCAGAACAATAAAGAGGAAGGCGCGCGAGCAAAGAAGCTCGTGACATGCGGAACATAAGGTCCACTCGGCAGAGGTCGAAGTGTGCCTTTCAGCGCGCAAGGCGCCTATTGTTCTACCCCTGGGCCATAAAAGGCTTTGACGGGGCAGGAACTCCTTCCTCGTTCGCGGAGTGGCAGTGAATAGAAAAGCCCCCACCCTCAAAAATGCAAACAACAACATGCAAGCGGGCCGCTTGTGGCCTAGCGGTCCCTCCCTATCAAAGAGCTAAACCCATATATCTTCCATCAAACGCCTCGGACGCTAGTCGTGGTCGTCCTCCAGCGTTTTTCGAAACCCTCGCAAGGCCCTCCAACTTGAGAGCAAGTCGACTGCGTATACCCCGAAGAGTGCAGGTTCCGCGCTAGTGATCGGTAAGATCTTTTCTTGAATTAACAATTGCCCTTGAATAAGCTGCTTTGCTTTGTACTTCCTCCTATTAGCTAACGAATTCGGGCCAGACCATTCGGGGCTGTGTGCCTGTTTTGCGTCTTTTCTCGCCTCTTCTATCTTCTAGTATTGGCTCCTCTCCTGGCAGCTCTTGGTAGTATGAAGTATGAATTATAAGCCCCTTTGCTTTGTTTTCGTGCTAGCGCATATGCAGCTCAAGTGTATAATTTATGTGCCTTTGTGACAGCTGTGTACTTGCCTTTCTGTTTTTGGGGGAGTATATCAACTAGGCTAGTCTAGCTAGACTCTTGTCTGTTGGCCTATTAATTCCGGCACCTCAGGGCCTTTGTCATGAAAGCTCAAATGTTTCAGTGCAGCCGAGCCTCATGACAAAGGGGTGTACTTAATATTTGGGCAGAGCGAACTAGACTAAACTAAGAAGAGGGGACAAGAAGTCTGTGCCTCATAACCATTTTGTCAATAGACGCACTGAATATGGAAGATCGGCAAGCTATCACTTGTGGCACTTGGGCACCATGCGATCTACTCGCACTTGTCGATATTAGATCACTGCAAGCTTTGATATGATTGCCGCTCGAAATATCCGAAATGTTCCAAAGTCTGATCGTACAGTCGTTTGAGGACGATACTAAGCTGCCTCCTCCTTGTGCAAAAGCCAGAGATCGGATTCCTCGGTCGTGGCCGCAAAGAAGAGCGCAAGCATCATTCGAATCTTCAGTGGAAGTCCTGAGCACCTGTGAAATGGCAATATCACCATCTTTGCAGCCAGCAGCAAAACAGTTCCCAGCTAAAGTGATAGCAGCTATAGGTCTCCCACTTGGTAAAGGATAACGAGTTTCTAACAAAGATACGGGGTTCGAAGTAATAGGTATTGAGCTCGTTCCTTGCTTTCTCAAATCATAAATCTGCACGCCACCCCTTGAGGTTCCTGCGAGCATCAGCACTGAACTGATGGCCACCGAATACACACAACTTTCGCCTGAGGAAAATGACGACACTTGCCGTTGCAATCGAAAATCATGGAGCCCAAGTAACCCATCGAGTCCTCCCGTTACGGTGAGGTGCCCACAAGACCTCGGTTGGCAATCGAGTGCTAAGATGCGTGCATTACCATTGCCATGTTGCCAAGTTGCACTGGCGTCAGTCACATGACTTCCTTTGGGCGATTCAACATCCCAAGCTTTCAATGTTCCATCGTAGGATGCAGATAATAGCGTCTCAGGAATCATCCATCGAATCGCGGTTACAGCACCTGAGTGACCCATCAGTGCCGCCACAGGAGACACAGTAGCAAGGCTTTCTTGGTCGCCTCCACCGGATGAGAATTCATGCTCGTGCAAAAGAATAGAGCCATCCATAGACCCACTTGCCAAAAATGGAACACCTGAAAAGGCATACGCGTTAGCTTCCTCGTCGATATCCTGTTCGTAATTGGGATGCATCGCAAGGCAACACGCGCCATCCACATGTCCTGAATATTGAGTCGCAAGTGTCAAAGACCCAGTTCTGTAAGCAAAAGAATTCTCAACATGTTTCTTGAACTGCCGGCGCAACGAGAAGTTAGTTTCATTGCTTTCGCTGTTGCCGTCAGTGACGCAGCTCGATGTAAATGCTTTCGGTTTCACCTCTTCATCGAACGTGAACACCGGTGCCCACGAGCACGCACGTTTTAGCCGCAGACCCCACGCGCCTGATGTTAAGACCGCCGCTTCTAAAGTTCTAGAAGCCTGTGCTAAAGCCAAAATCCCCTGGGCTTCTGGTAGATACGCCATGATTTCCGATGCTATTAACTCATTACTAACAAGTTCGTAAAAATGGGGCGTGAAGAACGTGTATTGAAGAGCGTAAAAGGTTGTCGCTGGACGGTTCGGAAATACGATTTCTTCGCCAATGGTAGAAAAACCCGTCGCCTTCAGCAAGCTTGAGTTTCCAGCTGACGCCGTGACAATTATGCTGCCAACGCCCATGGACCTCGCTGTATTCATCCGTATTGTGTTCAAACTTTTCGCGATGCCTCGATTACGATAGTCACGGCGTACTACCAGTCGCCCTAGATCAGATACAGGCCAGACTAATTTCTTTCCTGATGACATCCAAAGATCAATATCAACATCCGCGCTAGCTATCGTTGTGTGTGTAACAAGTCGCGCCGCGGCTACCAGTTCACCATTTACTTCGGCTACGAAATGCCTCGTCAAGATTGAATCCTCATCGCTAGGATCTAACCATGAGCCATTTGGAAACATTGATTGATCGAGAGATTTCTCTCCAAGCCAAACATCATAGCGCAACTTCCCAATGCGATCGAGGCAAGTGGAATCAAAGCAATCCACCTCCTTGATAATTATCTCGCTCTCCATTGAACCACCGATGAAATGCTTTTTAATAAGGCATTGCTCACATATGCATTGATTTGAAAATTTTCACGAAGTATTTAGTTCAAGTATGCACAACTCAACCTTAATCAGAGATGTAGCCTTGGGAACTTATCAAGTCTAGCAGCACTAATATGTCTAAGTGGCGTGACGCAATGGTGCCATGGTGCCATGCATGGTTGGGGCCAGAGTTGAAACAAGAAAATCGTGGGGAAACGAAACACCTACTTTTGGGGGGCTGTTTCGCATGGCCCTAAGAAGTAGAAACGAAACAGAGAACTAGCTTCGAATTTGCGTTTCGTTTCTCGTAAAACGCACGCAGAGGGCGCTTGAAATGTCTCAGTTTCTATTCATAAAACGAAACAACGAAATTCGCAACGCTCCTTTTAAATTCCCCCCGATTTCACCCCCGAACGCAGGCAAGTATCGACAGTTCCGCCCACGACTGCGTAGTGCCGTTTTCTAATTTTCCAATTACGCGGTTTCTAAGTGTTTTATTCGTGAATTCCAACTATGTCGTGCCGCTCCGGGAGATTTTATGGTTTTAAATACCAACAAGCAACCCCCCTGGGAGAACCAATTCTTCGAAATGTGAATCCGCGACCTGCGGACGAAGCCGAAGAAACGGGACACGGCGCCACAGTGTTTCGTTTCTCGAAACAAGAAATGCCCAGGGAAGTAAGCTGGCCTGTTTCGAGAAACGAAACGCCGGCGAAAATCGTGTTTCTTTTCTGTTGTTTTATTATTGGCGTGTTTCAACTCTGGCCCTATGCATGGTGCTTCTGGCTTCTGGGCTCCCTGTTTCATCTCTGGCTACAGGGGAACTCTGAAACGCGACTGCTACACTGCTCACTGCTCACTGCTGCCTGTGCGCTGCTTGGCGCTGCTTCGCAGCTTCCAGCACCGCCAAACGCTGCACAGTGCGCATTACACGGCTGTTCCCATTCTGATCCCGCACTGTGCTCTGTAAGGGCCTACAGAAACGGTCGTAAGTAATATGTTGGAACAGCATGGGATTTATAAGAACAAGTTACGTCTGAACCCGAACCCACTGACAAAGACATATACTGAATATACAGACCGCTGAGATATGTCTTCGCGACTTCGTGTGTTGAAAGTGCCGTCCATACGGCGACAACAACAAGGAGCTAAATTCAAAATGCTAACAGCTAGAAATTCACGTCATGGGCCATTGCAATGGCAAAGAATTCTTAGCTTTCTTTGAACAACAAGGTCTTGAAGCGGCCACTAAACATCGAAGAGGGACTTTCATAAACGTGCTTGGACCTGCCCAGCGGCAATGCTCGTTCAAGGGCGGTGCACAACGCTGGCGATAAACGCATCGATTTCCTGCTTGAGCTCAGCGTGTGCCGCGAGCCCCGTCTTCATTTCGGCAGGCAGTGCAGCGTCCCCCGCCGCAGCGCCCATGGCGCACCCCAGAATGGCGCCGCGGTGCACGTTTTCGCCGCCGCTGTTGGCGTTGGCGAGGAGCGCCGGCCACGCGTCCTGTTGCGCGCCGGGGGCAAACTGGGCGAGCATGTCGAGGGTCGACGGCAAGGACTGCTCGAGGTAGCACGACACCATGGCGCCCGCGTGCGCTGCGTTGGGCTTGTCCCTCAACCCCAGGGACGACGCCGCGGCGTTGAGGGGGGGAATAGGGTCTTCGCCGCTGCCGTGCACCAGCCGCACCAGCAAGTCGCCCCAGATTCCCGACACTTTGCCCAGCTGAGGGAAGAGGTGGGAATCGCCAAATCAATGAAAGGGGCGAGTGGGCGAAAGAGTGCGGGGAAGAGTAAGTCGGTCACAATAAAAGACAAGGATGAGGATTTATGGAAATACAACCTTACTATTTCATTGGCCACTTGTGGTGGAAACTTCTACTTAGTACCACCACGGCCAACACAACCATATTGCTTGAAAAGACCTTGTTTGTCCGCAAGTCCCCCCTTACCATGGGCGAGTTGCGAGTCACGGCCACGGTGCGCGCCGCAGCTTCCATTTGCTGCTGGCTTGACGCATCTCGGGCCGCCATGGCCAGCGCCGTAATGGACGGCAGCACCAGCCCGTCAATTGTGTCGACGTTGTGCTTGTCGTTGTCCGGGCAGTCTACAGGGGGCAGCTTTCTGTGCACCATGTTCGCGAAAAACATGCGGTGACACGTGGAGGCATAGGCGTCGTTGTGGCTGCCCGGCGTGGTCATGAAAGCTACGTACGCCGACCGGAAGTGCTCTTCATTGAACTCGCCCCTGAGACATGAAAAATACGTAGCTTACAAAATTGTAGTTTATTACACTGCATACACACATTTCAACTAGACAGGACACTGCCAAGTCGTAAAACTACATTATTACCCAGTAGCAGTGATGCTCTTCATCAATACTCGCACGAGCTGCGCTTCCAAGGTGTTTTCGCCAGCTGCCAGAGTGCAATGGTAGTGGTAGTCTTTTCCAGGCGCCCAATACTTCAGCTTGCCTTCAGGTTCGCCAGAATGGAGTTTGGAAGAGAGAAAAAGATGTAAATGGCGCAAAGAACAATGTGTAAATTTAAATTATACATATGTGGATACGGCGATCGTGTTCATAGTCCTATTCATATAATTTGAAGAAGTAAATCTGTAGTAGGCTTGCTTCGGTAAATATAGACTAACAATCAACAGACATGTGGCGCCCATGTGGCGGGCAACATGGCAACAATGCCTAGCTCGCGTACCGTGATTGATGACGTCACCAACGATGGCTCCACCTTTCGAGGAGTAGGCACCGCGGCCGCCGCCGTTCACGTTGCTCTTACTCATGATAGATCCGCTCTACAGCACACGAGAACGAATCAAAGAGACAGAGCGACACAGTATGGAATTAATACGAGTAAGATGGCGCTGCGAAAGACCCAATAATAGTAAATAAATAAATGCATTCAAAAGTCAATCAGCAGTAGCTACTCACGAGCTTTTCCACTGGTTTCGTGTATCCGGTGATGCCAGCCGAGCCGTAGTCTTGCCGAATCTGACGAGGGCCGCCGTAGTACCAGTGCGTAGGAGCTGCCAAAGCGTCCCCGGCAAACAAGCCCCACAGGGCGCCCCGAAGCCGATCTTCGACGGCAGCTGATGGAACTGGTGCAGCCATTGCGTTGGTAGAAGCCGTTCTCTGGTTGAAAAAGAATATCCATGTAATTGAAATGAGTGACTGCACGTATCCTCTTATGCACGTGTTCTACTTTTTGCAAGAATAAGCCATAAATACCTCAGAAAAAGTACAATACTAAACAAGATCATAGAAAGCATCAAAATGGCGTTAATACCTTGGTGGTAAGAGCAAAGAGGGCAAGCAAGGACTTAGGCCTAGACATACAAGAAGGGCAGGAAGCTCTGACTCGACGAGAAGCTTCCTCGTTTCGCTTTGAGGTGGGGGAAGAAGCAAAGAAATTTGTTCACTAATATAGTATTGAAGAGATACAAAATAGGCACGAGCAGCTGAGCAGCTAGCAGCTCAGCTCCTTTTCTACAAAGTATTAGCTCCTCTCCATGTATTAGATATTTTCTTTGAGTACCTGCCGATTCAACCACTTCTAATTCCAGCTTTTTGGGGCTTGTGTGATGAAATAAGAACCAAAACTCGGTGTTTCTAGATCCCAGGTCGCAGGTAGCAGTTCCAAGTTAATGCTATTTGCCGTGCTCCACGCGGCAATTGATAGTGCCTTTCAAAAACAACTATGGTACTGCTTACTTCCCCAGCAGGTTTTAGGCCGGAATCGCAAGAACACTGCACAAAACTGGTCCTGGATGACAGAGAACTGGCCTAGCAATTCCCTCCCTCAGTCATACCAGCCGTCCTCGCTGGCTTCAGCAGCTGCTAGCAACGCTGCGCGGTGCTCCTTGGTGGCTCTCGAAGATTCATCTTGCTGCGGTTGAGCATTGCTTGCTTGGCTCTTTGTTGCCAGAGGAATGTTGGTGGAAGTGGATGGTGATAAGGCTGCTATGTCAACCCCATCAATGCCGGTAGGAAGAGGGCCCAGAAGTGCACTGAAGTCCATGTCTTCCCCTGTAATGGTCCGAGCGACGCTCGCAAAGTCGCTTGGCATGCCACACCGCAACCTCAACTGCTTGTTGCCACTCTTATCACCACCGCCACTGCTGCCGCTACCATTACCGCTGTTAAGTTGACTTTCTTCGACTGCAGCCCAATGTTGCTGCTGCTGTGACCCACCACCACTGCTAGCTCCGTGACGCCCGAGGCTGGAAACGCTCCACGGTGGGAGCGGAAGCACGAGTTCGGCCGCGTGAAGAAGGGGCCGCACGAATCGTGCCCGGTGGCTGCCACCATTTGTAGAGACGTCATCGGAAGGTTTGGCACCTTGGGGCAGCTTCGCGTACCGGTCGTTCCAATCCTTGAAGCCATACAATTCGTCGCCCAGCACTGGATGCCTAGAGTGAAGGAAGCAATGAGAGAAAAGGAAGAAGGATTATTTTTAGGTCACACGAAAAGTTGACACATGGATGTAGAAAATCACGAAGGATTTTATGAGTATGAGGACAACGAAGTGAAAAAGAAAAATGGTAGCGTAGCTCTATGGAAGAAATTGAAGGGCCAATCATGTTCAAAATTCATGGTTCACTGTGTGAATTGTGCTTTGATGTTGGGGGAACTCAAGAGTTCAACGAATTGGATGCCAAAACGAAGGTTTGGTAAAAGGGCGAGCAGTAACCACGAACCACCACCGTCTCCACTTACCGGAGGTGCGCTAAGTGCACGCGAATTTGGTGCGTGCGGCCCGTGTCGATGCCCACCCGGCACAGCGACAACTTGCTGTTGTACGCCAAAGGAGCCACGCGGCTTCGCGCGCTGCGGCCCTCGGGCACCACCGCCATTTTCTGCCGGTGCACCGAGTGCCGCCCAATGGGCTCGTCAACCCACACCTTTTTGGATTTTTTCATTTCACAATCGATTGGTGAAGTAAGAAGTAACGAATTCGAAGTCACAACCAATGCTCTTTTTTGTTCTTCTCTTTTTCTTTTTTAAATCGTCAACATTTTCAAATACCTCTGCATATTTCCCTGCCGCAGTGACAGCTCCTGGCGCTGCTTCCTTTTTCACTCCTGCTCCGTCAGCTGCTTCTGCTGCTGCTGCTGCTGCTGTAGCGCTGGAGGTGTAGCTGGGCCCGGCGCGAGGCTCGTCGGGCTGCGGCAACCCAACGGCGATGGCCAGGTAAGCCTTGGACACCAAGCGGTCTTTGAAGGCCCCGGAGAAAAACGCCAGCGCTTCGGGGGTTTTAGCCACCACGATGACCTGTTGTAAAGTAGGTAGTACAATAAAGATAACGTGTCAGAACACCTCACGAATTTTGGCAAAAAAATATACAAACAAAAGCCTGAAACGAGAAAAAAGCAAGGGCAAAGAAGTGGAATGGAAGCGAACCACTAGACGTGCAAAGGAGTGGAAGTATAACCAATGTTCAGGTATCTAGAGACGTGCGCTGTGTGCACTTTGACGCACCCCCGAAGTGCCCTTGTCGAGGCGGTGCACGATTCCCGGCCTCTGCGCCGCGTCATCCTTCCAGCCTGCGCCTTGCTCGATGCGGTGCGCGAGCGCGTTCACCAGCGTGCCGTTCCAGTTGCCGGGGGCCGGGTGCACGACCATGCCGGGTGCTTTGTTGACGGCAATCAGGTCCTAACAAGATGGTGAGAAACAGCAAGGCACTAGAAGTATAATAAAGAGGGAAGAGCGTATACATTCAGTGAAATTGTTGCGGCGGAGGATTAAAAAAAAGAAGTACGCGATCTTCGTAGTTTCGGTGTAGCCAAGCTTAATATGAAGACACATTTGCATAGTATCATCAAATTAAACATCAAGAGAAATCCTATACCTCATCTTCGTAGATGATGTCGAGTGGAATGTCTTCGGCGGTGATCGTAAATAAATCGTTCATAGTAAACGACACTGATAGTGTCTCACCCTCCTTCACTTTGCCTGCTTTCTTGTTGACCGCACGGCCACTCACAGGGTCCACCACGTGACCGTCAGCAATCAGTGACGCCAAGTAGCTGCGCGACTGCCCCGCCACGCGTGCAGCCAAAAACATGTCGAGCCGCTGGCCCGCTTCCTGGGGCTCTACAGTGAACGTAGCCATTGAACCGCGCGCGCCCAAAAGCTCCTCCTCTTCCTCCTCCACGGTATGGTCGTCATTCAATGAACCGCGAACGATGACATTGCAGCCTTTCGTTCTAGTCAACGGCCCAGCAGGTGCATTGTCCAGGCGATGCCTTCTTGGTGTGAAGAACGACTTCGGGTGTACAAACGCGGCCACGGGGATGAGGGTAAGTGCCCAAATAGCAAAGCTAGCACACTTCATACTACGTGAATTGCTATCAAAACGCTGATACGTAGACTCTTTTCTTAAACTACACTTCTATATACTTAACCTATGAGCAATGCGATATGTCCTTTAGAGTGCCATCTTCAGTGCAGGCCTTTTTACGACATCCTACAGTTGAAGTTCTAATGTATCACTGTCTTTGCTGACTTTCAAGCATCGTAAGAAGAGATACGCTTCAGAGAAGTATAAGAGACTTTCGTGGTCAATAATCTTGAATGCTGTGAGAAGTTTCAGCGTGGCGATGTCTGCGGGTGCACGAATACTAGAAGTTTATGTACTAATCTTTCAGGTGATATCGAGCTACTTAGCTAGCTAGACATCTAAAATACTCTGAAGTTACTTGATAAAAACAGTACGATTTGTCTGTACTGTAGGTACAGATACGTACTACTGTACATAACTTAGCAGTTGTTTGTTTTTGCGCTTTCTTCTCAGCTCTCAGGTTGTCTGTTGTTGTCAGCTTGTCTTTCAGTCAGCTGTCGTCGTTATTTGAGACAGGTCCCGAAGGGCCGGAATCAGAAGGCTAGCAGGTAGAGAAGAAAAGCAAAGCAGCGCAAACTAAAACTAAGAAGCTAATCAGGCGCACATGCCCGAGTGGCCATGGAAGTGATGGTATTTCAGCAGGGGTCACTCCTGATTTCAGGAGTGCAAAAAAATCCCTGTATTATTCTCGAGTCTCTCCCGAGAGGAGAGGCTTGAGTATTACTACTATAACCCGTTGATTCTTCCTTTCTCAAGTTATAACGACTCCCTGTCGTTCGGACTATTTCCTGGCTATATCCACTACTTCGGGGCAGTAAGTTTGTCTTATCAATGGTGTAAGAAGTCATCACACTACTCCCCAGATCAATCCTATCTGTATCCCCCCCTGTAAGTGAAATGCTCTTCACGAGCATTCACAAACAACCATCAACGATGTCGAGACTACAAAGGTCAGATCGCCCTTAGCGTTACGAGTCAGAATGCGAATGGGGAGTACCGAGGGGATCGGTTACAGAGGACATTTTGAGTACTGGATGCCTTTATACCTGTAGAAGAAGAGAAGCAAGCGGGGCCATTCAATCAAAGTGAAAGGTTTAGAGTTTAAAAAATGCCCAGAAAACTGCCTCGTGGACCTGAAACGTGACACACGAACGAGTACTCAGTACCGCCGACTTGTTCGGAGGAAAGGCGCCAGTTGGAGCCTTAATTGGCCTTCTGGAGCGAATTTGCTAGCGCATACGCAGCTCAAGTGTACTCTTTATGTGCCTCTGTGACTACTGTGTACTTGCCTTTCCTTGCTTTTGAGAGAGTATTAACTAGACTAGACCAGTCACCAGCCAACCAGATCGCCCGTTACAGGGGAGATTTGTTTCTCTATAAGGCATGGCGCCAAGTTTGTAGCCTAATCGGAATCCCCGGGCCCGGCTCGGAATCCAGGCCCGGGGTTCATATAGCTATCACGCGCGATTTCTTTGTCGTATCTGCCACGGCGGTTCTCTTATTCTAGAGTTTATGGCACTTGCATAGCACACCCAGCACCCAGCACCTTGATTCAAAGGAGTTCAATCTAAAGAATTATCTTTTGGTGAAAGTAGGCTCATCGTAACCGCAGTTTCAGAAAGTAGGCTGAGTGTCCTTTTGCGTAGTGCACTTGTAATCATTTACTCTCGAGGTGTCCTTCAGCCATCAGGCATCAGGAAGTTTGGGAATGGAGTGAGTCAGCTGTCTCCACTCCGACCTGTCCTTGGCAACGACGATCCACTCATCGAATTCCTTCGAGGTGCCATTACTTTTGAGCGCCTTTCTCCAACAACCAATCGGCCGAGAATGCGATACCCAACCAGTTAGTAACTGCCGTGGCGCCCGGCTTGTGGGCATACGTGCGACGTGGCCAGCCCAACGAAAAAGCCCTCCTCGGTATGGCGAAATCTTTGTTTAATTTGATCTCAAATTCCAATGGCAAGATTGGCGTGAGCCACAAGAACCACCGACCACGCTTTACTAGAACTCTCTACCCATTTCTTTCCTTAGGATAGGAAGATTCTCCAGTTGTAATTGTGCGCATGAATGTCATTCGCATTTGTTTTTAGCATGGACAATGTGCCCGATTGAATGTTAAGTGTCAAATGAAAAAAGCATTCAGTGTACTGTAGAATAAAAGGAAAAAGTAATGCATAAGTCTTTGTAAAGTAGCCAGAGAGTAACAGTTCACACAGACCCCGAAGGACCGGAATTGAGGATCAACAATTAGAAATGTATTCGAGTATTATCATACTGTAAATAGGAGTTATATGGTGTCAGTCTGTACCTACTTGTGGTACATGTTAGTACACAAATTAGTGACCATAATCATCTGATTCATTCAAAAAAGTATGACTGGCGCGTTGACAATAGTTTGACCCTGCTGGCGCACATCAATAACGATAAAAATATTGACATTGATAGAATTACAAATCAATTACTTATAAATGGCCCGCATTGTATTATTATCATTTCATTTGTTTGTTCATGCGCAAGCAAAAAATGTCTTATTTTTCATGCCTGACGATGGTGACCTCGGCTCATCATCATTGACCCCTAATTTCAACCGTATTCGCTCGGAAGGTGTAATATTTAATTCAGCTTTTGTTGCTGGAACCTCCTGTGCCCCATCACGCTTCAATATCATTACTGGGCGATACTGCTCCAGATCGACATTCGCTCAGGCAAACCCTCTGACTGGTGATGGTCTTACATACGTTGATTCTTCCAACACATGCAAGCTCGACGGAGATGATCTCGTAATGAATCTTGCTCATCAATTGAATGTCCATGGGCAATACCGTACGATCATAAGCGGAAAGTGGCATCTTGCACAAAGGACTTCAAAATTTAATGACTATGCTGCCGACGTCGAAACTGTGCGCAATGCTGGATTCTCAGAGCCCGTTGCCATCTACATTGAAAATTTACCGAGGAAAGAGAGTCGCTTCAGTGAGCTGGGGTTTTCCCATAATACAGAATGGCTTACCGCCACTGCCAATGCAGCAATTGAAGATGCAGTCATTAATGAAAACGCTCCATTCTTCGTATACTTCACTCCAACCTGTCCACATGTTCCTAGTACTCTTCAAGCACTAACTGATTTTCAATTGGTCGATACTCCCTCGGGAACTCTTGACGTAATTCCAGATCACGGTCACGAGTTTTCTCGGGCTCAGGTTGTCGATATGAGTGGAGGGAATGAACATTCCGCTGCAATGATATGGAATGACAATGCTTTGGGCTCACTCATGGCAAAAATGGGACACTTGGGCGTCCTCAATGAGACTCTGATAATTGTTGCTATGGATCATGGGGAACCTAAATTTGGGATGCAACAAAGCTCTGCGAGCATTTCGATGTTTGCGCGGCTCCCTGGTCGTATTCAGGCTGGATCTTTCATCAACTTTCCAACTTCTCACTTGGATATTGCACCAACCATCTTCGAGTACACAGGCATTGTGCCAGATGAAGGATATCATACTGATGGCAAAAGTTGGTATGGTGCTGCAACTGGCAAGAACCTGACGAGCACCCGATCCTGCGTCATTTTCGAACATTTCCAAAACCGAGCGGTATCGTGCGACTATCTCGGGATGAAACTAAGTTTCTACCACTCGACTGGCAGCTTTGAACTTTACGATTTTGTAGCCGACCCATTGGAGCAAGAGGATGTCTACGGTGTTAAGGCCTACGCGGAAACTCAAGCTTTCCTTGAAACATATCTCAATTGTCACATGGAGTCGACGAACCCAAGCGATCTTGTTGAATGTGACCCTGAGAATTCAAGCGACGATCAGGTCACCCTAGGGCCCACCATTCAGTTGAGCCCAATGCCTTCATTACGACCTACTAGTACGTCAAGTCAGGTAGAAAATACAAGTGAAGAGTTGGTCACTTCAAGTCCTTCATTTACTATGAGCCCGATGCCGACCTCACTTCCCATGCCATTTCAGGCAGTCATGCCTTCTTTAGCGCCGAGCTCGACGACCACAATGTCGCCTACTACGCGCAGAAAACGGAAGCAGACGAAGAAAGAGCGAAGGTCTGGCAATTAGGCTTCCATGACTTTGCACCTGAGCTAGAGGTGACATTCAAGAAGGGCAATTGTGGAGTGAATCTGGAATGATATTGGAAGTTGGAAGGAAGCAGCGGAAATCGGAGTTCCTTGTTTTAGTTGTCCTGGAGCCTGCTGCAGCCTGCCCGACTTGTCCTGGGAGATGAGCCATACCTCATGCCCAAATTTAAGGGCGGCTTTTATATTTCTTTTAAAAAGGGAATTAATCTTTACGTTTCGTTGAGAAATAAGAGAAGTTCACATGCTACATGTCCCTAAGTCCATTTGCGATTTGTGATGATGTCCCGAACTATTCCTTGATTCCTTAAAAAACACGCAAACTCGCCATTTAAACTGATTAACAAGCGGATGTGTATACTAGGCTAATCATTAGAGGCCCCATGGCCTCCGTTGGTTTCATCTTTTTGGAGGATTCCCGCTTGTACCTCATTAACCCGGCTGTGTGGCGCCACAGACAACAGCGAAATGCATCTCTGGTGGGGAGAAGAGATTCGAAAGAACAGGGCATCATAAACAGGCATAAACTAAGGTGCTAGCCAACCATCCTGGCCCTAACAGAATTAGCATTCTTCTGCTTCTCCTCAGTGCTATCGTTTGTCTTCACCGATTCGCCCTCTGATTTCTAGGCTGCCCTCACTGGGCTTCATTCTTTTTCTTCAAGAAGATTTGACGCATGCGTGCCACGTCTGCCGCATCAGCCGCCTAATAAAATAGGATTCAGCAAGCAAACTTGCATTTTAGTACTAGAAAGCAGATTGGTGAGTCGTGCAAATAAAGGACCAGCTCAATTATAATTTCTGTCTCTGAAGGTTACAAAAAACAAGGAAAATGTGTAACTGCGCGCGGCGGATGGCTACATTCTTTGTCGTTCAGGGGGTCAAACTGGACTTGGCAGAATGTTACCAGTTTGATATCAACTGAGAATTGCCCAAACTCAAAGAATTGCTTGGGTATAGCAAAATCATAGGCAAGAAGTGCGACTATTTTCTCTTTAACTCAACCAAGGATTCCCCGGGAAGAAACAAGCTAGTGGAAAAAGCAACGCAGGGGCTTTCACAGACCTGCTGAAGATCAACCATTTTTACCACACGCTCCCATGAGTTGCCACAGCCCTCGATATCTGCATCCAGCTGCTCGCAGACAGTGCGCTCGTGTTCCCTAGTATATTGTAACAAGTATGAGTGCGGGTGTAAACGTCGGGAAAAATTTCGCCCTTGCCGTGGACCCAAATTAGCGAATAAAGCCCTTCTAGAGGCAAGCAACTGTTTCATTACCGGTTCCGGGTTGATGTGCGCTCGCGAAGTTCGTCTCGTTGCTCTTTGATTTCTGTCAGTTGCGACTGCGCAGCCACATTCATCTCAGCCTTAGCTGCTTCCTGTAGATTCAGCACTCGTACATAAGTGTTTATAGAGCATTCGCGAAGTGCACGCTTGTACTGAATCACCGCAAATACACATAGTCGTAAATACCTCAGATTCTGCCTTTTCGCCGAGGAGAGATTCCCATTTTTGCTCAAACTCTCTGCAAGAAGCCAACCGTAGCACATTTTGTTAGAAACTAGAAATTAATTACATATAGATACCACGTCTTGAGTGGCAATGCAGCTTAGAAACAGAGGTCAATTTGTAACCATTGAAATACATCGTCAGGAAGAAAATAGAAATGTACGCACTGTTGCTTATCCATAGGATCCGGCAAGGACCCGAAGTTCGTTTCCTCAGGTGCTGAGAACGCGTCCATTCTACTCGGAAGGCCCCTACAAAAAGATGTTTGCGGAGCGGATGGACACGAATGTGTTTCCATTTTCATTTTACCCTCCCGAAGGGGATGTCATAAAAAATGTGCATCATCGATGGCTCGATTTTCGCTCTAATATAACTCTGGCCCCCTGACCTAAAAGTACACGCTGCAACACCGCAACACCGCACCGCACACCGCTCCAGCTCCAGCTCCACTGCTGCCTCCATACGGCTCTTGCGCCGCACCGCTGCTACACTCTGCTCCGCTAGGGCAAACATAATGGCTATGCGGCGCCTTCTCGCTACCGCAGGAAACCGCCGGTCAGCGCCAGCGGCTTGGATGTCGTCAGTAGAGAAAATTCGAGCTAAGGTTGACCTTAGCCCGAGGGTGCTCACTGCATCGCCCGCTGGGGACCAGCCATCGGACTTGAACAAGTTCTTTGAAATATCAGGTAAATGCAATTGGCACCCTGCTTGATCTGAACATCTAGTCTAGAATGCATAAATTTTTACCGTCGACTACTTTGAGATTTAGTTACCTTCGTCTTGTGTTAAAATCATTTTGAGAAGTTGCCGGCACCTGGGTGGTGAACACGAGTGAGGCCATTTCTTCCATCTCTCACTGTTCGAATTGCCATCATTGCTGTTGCATTTCTTCTGCTACTGCAGACGACGTTTTTGACAAGTCATTTCCGTCGGGTGCTCCCCCAAACTTGGGCATTCTCTTCTCGCGACTCAGCCGAAACCGTCTGATGGTGAGGCAGCCTGCCCTCACTGTGATTGACCTCATGCGGCAAGCCGGTGCCGACCCTGAAGAAGCGGCTGCGGCGCGCGCGGAGAGCGCAGAAGCTGCGGCTGCGAAAGCGGGGGAAGACGACAACTCGGACGAGGCCACCGCAGAAGCCCTGGCGCTGCTCCAGCCGCCCCCTGGCCTCGTAGTGCTTTCCTCGTCGGGCGGAAAAGGAGTCCCTGTGCGCGGCACGGGCAAAACTGCCACTCTGATGCATTGCGTGCACTGGGCGAGGTCGCAGGGGTGGCTGGTGCTGCACGTGCCCAAGGCGTCGGAAGTGATGTTCGGGGGGTGGTGGGTGGAGCCCTCGCGCGAAGTAGACGGCGATTTCGACCAGCCTCAGGTAAATGCGCAACAAGCGCATCGACTGACAAAATGGGAGAGAATTCTAGGACTGACGCGCTTTTTTCCCTTTTGTATTCAGTTGGTCTTCCTTATCACTTCTTGACCATTTGACGGTGAAATTATCGACCTGATGTCGACTTGTTATCATTTCATAATTCTCTATAGATGGCTTACGCGGCTTTTCATTATGTTTTTCTTTGCTCATCTCGCCCTTGTGTACCATCTGTATAACGGGCATCAGGTGGCTGCCGAAATTTTGACGAGCTTTTTGAAAGCTCATGCTGACTTGCTGGCCACTTTACCGGTGACCACGGCGGCGGTGCAAGAGGGGTTGCGGAAGCCGCCTCGCGAAGTCACGGGCTCGGGCAAAGTGGTGGACACGGTGCACGTGGACACCCTCAAGGCGTTGTGCAAACTGGGCGTGGAGGACGACCGGATGGCGTCCCGGGTGGTGCTGCTCTTGCGCGGGGAGCTCGCCGAAGTGACCCAGTGCCCAGTGCTGGTGGCCATCGACGAGTGGTCGTGCTTGTTCGAGCACACCTCGCACTTCTACCGGGAAATCCCACTCCAGGCCGAGCAAATGACGCTGGTGCGCGCTTTGCGGGACCTGGGCAGCTGCGGCACCCGCCAGGCCCCACCGTTGCCGCTTACCAAGGACACCAGCCAGGGTGGCCTCGAAGCTGCTGCAGGAAATTCTACGGCGGCGGCGTCTCGTGGCTGGCTGAAGCGGGGCCTGGTCTTGGCCGCGGAGACCACCCGGTTTCCTCGCAGCGTCGAAAAGGACTACTTTCAAAAGGGCCGCGCGGGCTACCACCTCAAGGGCAACAAGGGCGAAAGCGCGGGGGCGCGGCGCGTGGCCGTTTCGAACTTTGAGCCTGCGGAGTTCACGGCGGCGTGCGACTTTTTGGCGGAGTCGAACGTGCTTCACGCGGACGGCCCAGACCAACGAGGCTTGCTCGCCATGTATTCGCAGTTCAACCCTGCGGCGCTCGTGGAACGCGCTATGCTTTCATAAGGGATTCACAATAGTTAGCATCACTGAGTCAGCGATTTACGTGGCTGCTGTCAGCTGCTGTGTAGTTTTTTACTATGAAGTATGGCAGTTGCCTAAGGTCCCTGAACTACTGTTTATTGAACTTATTGCGGTAAAAAACACAGGGAGTTACTTAGTTTTAGTTACTTACGCCCGGTTTCAAAATTACTTCATGGACAGTTTCAATTTTAAGAGGGGGGTGGACAGGTCGGTAAAAGGTTCAAAAGTAGAGTTTTTTGCCAACTACGGTAACTTTTTGATTAATTTTGATTAATCTTTGATTAATCTTTGATTGATGATTCGTCGAGAGCAAAGGGGCGGCTGGTTGAGGCCCGGCTTGATTTCAAAGCGCCCATATCCTGGGACTGCACTACTGCAATACAATGCGCTGCTGTAGTGCTGTGTACTGTGCTGGTGCCTGCTCTACTAGTCAACTGTTCTCTGAGTCTGAATGTTTAACTCGGGCTGAGTCAGTATGTTTTATAAGTAGTCGCAAGTCGATTCTACCTCAAGAATTCTATGGACTTCAGTCACATGAACGGTTCAACCGCATGTGTGTGTGCAGTACAGGCGCACGAGGCCGACATGGGGTGATTTTATACGGGTATAGCCATAGATACAGGATTTCGTTTGACCAATGATTGCAAAGCAGTGAATTTCACCGAACATCCGAACATAAAAGAAGACATCAGCCAACAGCATTCGTTTAGTGTGTTTGGTTTTGATGTTTTGAGAGATGGAGAGATTCCTGAAGATTTTTGGCCTGGGGCTACGCAAAATGATTGAGAAATCAGGACCCGTTGGGCGGTACTCTCACGATGTAATAGCGGAGCAGACGTGCTGATGATGTATTTGTTTCATGTCGAAGTCTGTTCCTAGAAGAACCAGACAAGAACGGGTGACGCAGCGGACGTCAAGTGAGACGAGGCTCACATGTCGAGATGTCGAGCACTGTTTTCACGACACACCAGCGAACAACGTTGCAATTTTAGAATGCGAGCTCTACGCACTTTCATCTGCTCCCAATGAACAGCAAGCTAGCACTCAAGGAAGCACACGGCTGCCTATGAAGAGATAGGAGCAGAAATAGAGAGCCTAGCTAGAACAAAATTGTACTCAGGTTCTTGCTTAAAAATTCTGAAGCAGCCTCGCTGCGTAATGGGGTGGTATGCTGCCTCGCGTGCACTATAAATATGGCAACTCTACCTGATTGTCGGCAAATAAAGTTGGTGCACTACCAAAATTGATGGGTGCCGCATATCTAGTAGCGATTTGACGACGCATGACCACATCGTGATTCAGAAATGCACCTCACAAGCGTCGACTTTGAAAAAAATCATCATGTCTAATGAAAATACAGGCAAGTAGAACACTGCTGCGACACAATACAAATTATCCTGCTCCTGCTAGATTGAGTGACGATGAATTGATTGTTATTTAAGACAAAGAATACTTGTGGCAATTGCAATCCCTTCGTTCGTTCTTTCTTTGCTTTGATGGCGAAGGGGCTTTCAATGGAATCGAATGATATGGCTTGTCCTTGAGAAAGGCCAGGAATTCTTAAAAGATTATTTTTAAAATCAAGAGTTAAAGGTATTTGAAGAACACAGGAGCTTTAAAGGAACCAACTCTAAATAGAAAAGAAATTGAACCTATATCCGCTCACGACTCAAGAATGATAAGAATGTACCTTTAAGCGACTTAAAATAAGGGAATGAATGTTTCAATACCCAATAAGATACCCAGAAGCACCAACCAAAAACGGGCGCTAGATTTAAAAAACAGTATACAATCAGAAAATTTTGCTTACTTGCTCTGCTCCTTCTGTTTGAGGAGTAGAAGAGCTAAAGTTTAAGTTTAAGAGCGGCCTGCCTGTCGCTGTCGCCGCAGAGTCCATGAGTTTGGACGTCTAGAGATCAAGAAGACGGAAGTGTCCCCCTAGTGAAGTCTTTTTTAAATTAAAGCACGCGAACTATTCATGAGAAGCAGGCACAACCTCATCTGACGACTTCGTTAAGCTGTGAAGCACATATGTAACCCCCGTAGCTGCGCTCACCACTTCCCTGCGCTGCACCTGAAAACTTTGCGCTGTTGCGCGTGTCTCAAAGGCACATAGCTCAGGCACGTCACCGCCTGCTTGAATGCGGGGGTAATGGCATGCAAGCACTTCAGTGGCTCTGGTGGTAGTAGTAGTAGTAGTGTTGGATGCGGAGTGGCATAAGACGTTCAAAGTGGCAAACAAAGCGTCAAAAGCGCTATCGTCATAAGCGCACTCCGAAGCCAGGACTAAATCGCACACACCGCCCAGGGACTCGAGTGCTCTGGAAACTTGCTCGGCGTTACCCCAGCACAGAGGCTGCACGCGCCACTCTGGAGCTACTGCCACTTCGCCTGCCTCCTTGTTCGCCTTCGCTTCTTCTCCTTCTTTTCCAGGATCTACTACTGGCTTTGCCAAATAGTTGCTGTGGTCGTGAGCAGCCAAGATAGCAGCTGCATGAGCGTCCCGGTTGCGAGCTATAGCGTGAAGCAAAGAGGGCGCACCTTCTTCCTTCAGAACAGCATCGTCGTCCTTGTTGTCATTATCACCACCACCAGCCGACGGCTGGTCGAAATCTGTGCTTACGACCATTCTGGCACCCAACAGTGACGCACAAAGACTCCCCAGCCCAAGGCCCGCACCCAGCTCAAGCACACGCAAGCCTCGGCAAGCTCTTACACCTGAAAGCGCGCACGAGCTCTGCTGCGAATTAATCTTTCCGCCTACGATCGAATCGGTTGAATGGTTTGCTTCCGCGTCACTCGCTGGTGCTGGCGGTGGTTTTGGCAATGTCTGTGGTGTAGCTGCAGCACGCTTACCATCGCGGCGTTCAAGCTCTTCGCAGAGAGCCAGCGCGCCACCCCAAGCATGCGTACCAGTGCCCAGCTTGTCGTGAGGCGGCGCTTAGTGCACCATTCGCAGCTTTCCCGCAAGGCTCAGAATCCGGTAAGGCCAATTGGACAACCATACAACCATGCACTACGCCGCTGCTTCTGCTGCCGTGCCGCGCTAGAAAGCATTTTTGGCTGTGACGGTACTGGATCATGAGGTGCGATGCGACCAGAGTGAAACCCGACGCTGCCACTGCCGTAACGAGCCACTAGATATTTTGCTGCTATAGAAACAAATTCACTCGAGTAACCGCATGTGCTTTGTAAACTGTTCAGTGGGCCTTCGAAGGCGAAAGGCTCTCGAGCCACAAACCTCGCGCACAGCACAGTGAGCGGCGCGATTGGCCACGGAGCTCGTGAACGTAACTCCGCCGTAGAATTTTCAGCACTTATTCGGACTGATTTGAGAATTTGAGTTGTTCGTATCGCTTAAAGAGTTGGTACAGATATTCGTTAAAGCACTGCCGTCAGCACTAACTTCAGCTTCGTTTTTATATAGCTCGAGTTGGAGGAGCTGTTCTATAGCTGGAGGCCACGGAGTAAAATCCACACGGCCCAGGTGGCCTGCGGCTAGGTCGTGCTTCAGCAAGCAGCCAGTCCAGCTCGTGCCTTAAAGTGTAACTAGACAACAGTCGCTGCTGGCATGCCCTTTCATCTCGCTTGAGGGTTTCCACCGCCGCACTATGTGCCAACCGCCGCTGCGCGGAAGAACCACCAGTTGTCGCGGGCTTAACTCGTGCATTGGCTATTGGCTACTGCAGCTGCTGCCACTGCACACTCGCTCCGGTTCGCAAGGATGAGGTCGTCATGGTCCTGGATGGACCTCAGTAATACGTCAGCTTCGGAGTGCCGTTGAGCAGCGCAGAACTCGAGATTCAACACAACGTGACTCTCGTTAGTGGCTGGTGCAAAAATTGCAGCACCTGGATTAGGAGTCCAAGTTGAACCCCGAGCCGATGCTGCCTTGGTCGACGTAGCCGCGCCGTCGATGCGTCCTTGTGGGACGACTTGGTGGGGAACAGTAGGTCGATCGC
>Ga0307930_1000195_pt1 | contig 46483 bp, 52 predicted proteins | sample OrgLakmetageno46_FD_203161 | JGI IMG/M metagenome (GOLD analysis project Ga0307930, IMG submission 203161) | Saline water microbial communities from Organic Lake, Antarctica - #46 | ecosystem: Environmental > Aquatic > Non-marine Saline and Alkaline > Saline | place: Antarctica: Organic Lake...
TCAACAAACTAAAGGTTATAATCTTAAATGATACCATTGAGATCAAAGGTGTAGCCGAGAATTGCTCTACGACTGAGTTTATAGAGAATATGCTACTTGAAGTTTATTCATTTAAGAATGTCATAAAAAAGCTTACGGTAAAGAGTTAAATTATTCCTTGTCAAAGGAATCTATGATCGCTCCAGCTAAGGATGCGGGAAAAGAGATCATTATGAGAACTTTTACGAGACTTTCTGCAGTCTCTATTCTGGAATCGATATTTAGTAAGTATATTATACCGGTTACGGTTAAGATAGTCAGCGAATAGTTTATAAGTGTTCTCAATATAAAACGTGGGAATCTTGCTCGAACCTTGCCTTCATATACACCATGAAAAATAAATACTGAGTTTAGTATTAAAGATAAGGCAATTATTGAGATTACGTTAATTGTCGGTAGGGATGTGGCCAAAGATAGTGCTTCATCAGTTAAGCCAATAGGTGTCGCTATGATAATTGTACCAAGACATACTTGGACTAGGTCTTCGGTATTTATTCTTTTCACTAAAATCCTAGTTGAGATATCTCTATGTTTTGACTTGTTGATATAGCACTAGGTACAGCAGGTTTGTTGTCATCAGAAATAACTTTTTTGTTTATAGTTCCGCTCGCACATGAACTTAAAGCTAGTAGTAATGTCGATATGATTATAAATTTCATTATTATCTCCTTAACTTATGTTAACTGCATCGCAATATTTATACCTGTCACATGTATAGAGACTTTGTGTGAAAATATTCACATTAATTAACAACTTTTAGATTTATTTATATTCAAGCTCTGCTTAAATACTTACAAGGGGAGTCTATGCCACTACAGATTAAAGATTCGAATTGGAAAAACTTCAAATCAAAAGTTAGAAGTAACTTCTCAAAAATGAGAGACCATGAAATTGAGACGACCCGCGGAAGAATGGAACTTTTAGTTAAAAAAATTAAGAGTCGCTATGGATCATCAACAATTGACCCTGAAGCGGTGCTTGAAAAATGTGTAAAAGAATCTAAGTGTCCGAAATAACGTAAGTGTGTAAGTAATTACACATTGGTTTAAACTTACCTTAATGATCAATTCTTCTATGACATGTAACATCATAGAGTGTTGTACTAGGTCACCTGTACTTTTTCAGACGAGTATCTTAAAACTAATCATTTGACACAATAGTTCGTCGTAAAGGGCTAATTTTAGGATCAAAAACTTGTGCATGACCACCTTTTAGGTGATATAGTCGACGCAGATACACGGTTACCGTTTACACAATATTAAGCCATTAAAAATAGAATGGTTATTAAACTTAGGAGAAAGAGTGAATACATTAAAGTTTGAAGACAGAGCATTAGACCTCAATAAAAAAACTATGCGAAAAGAAGGAATTGTTCCTGGTGTTTTATACGGAAATGGAATGGATACAGAAAACATCCAGATGAAGCATATTGAACTTTCAAGAATGCTTTCGCTTCAAGGTGAGATCTATAAAGTAAAAACTAAAGCCGGTGCAAACTTTGTTAAGTTTGGTGGGATTCAATTAGATCCTGTAAGCCACGATAAAATCCACTTTTCTCTTGTTGCACTTAAAAAAGGCGAGAAAACTTCTTTGGAAATACCTGTTGTTTTCACTGGGGAAGCTAAAGGATTGAAAGAGGGCGGTAAAATATTAACTATCAGAGACGTAGTTAAGGTTCTTGCAACTCCAAGTGATATGCCAGATTCTTTTGAAGTTGACATCAGTCATCTTGGAATCGGAGACAACTTAACGATCGGAGATATTAAAATTCCTAAGGGAATTGAACTTCAAGAAGATGCAGATAAGCCTGTAGTAATTTGTTCTGCTCCAGCGGTAGTAGTTGAAGAAGAGGTTGCTGACCTTACTGAAACTAATCCGGCAGAAGTTGAAGCAGTTGCTGAAAAAACTGAAGAATAAGTATTATTTGGGGGAAGGCTAAAACCTTCCTCCATTAATTTGTAAATAAGTAAACATCCAAGCCAAGAAGGTTGCCGATAGAACATTAGATTCACCCAAGCTATGGAGACGAAATGTTAGTTCAAGTTAGAGTAAAATTAGAAAACAGAAGGAGAGCTCAATCATTAGTTGAGAGCGTTAAAAAACGTTTCAAGCCAACTAAAAGTAGAATTATTACTAGAGACTCAATCAAAAGATACATCCAAAACCACTACAGAGAAAAGTTTAAAACAGGCCTTTTAAGAGCTATTAATATCGGTTTCTTCTTTGGTCTTATTTCTGGAATAATCATACAACAAATTCTTTTAAGAACTGGTCACCTTGGAGATAACTCATATACTTTTTCATTTGCGGCCATAATCTCAATCGCTGTATTTGCCACTGCTCTTAGTGCTATCTTTTTTGTTATTAACAAAGAGAAGATGCCCTCCATGAGTGTATACGATGTTAATGATAACGAGGCACTTGCTATTATTAGTATAGAAAGAGATAAGCTTGATTTAGTTATTAAAGTAATCAACGAGGTTGATCCATTAAGCGTAAGGGTTGTTTAAGAAAATACACAATCAATCACAATTCGTTAAGGAATAGAACTCCATCATTTTGATATCATAGAGATAGTTTAGTGAAGGGGCGATAATGAGATCAAGACATATTATATTTTCAATCCGTTTATTAGTTAATCTAAAATTCACACTTTCATCTCAACAATATTTAATAAATTTATCAACAAATTTAAAGTCCAATCAGAGGCAAAGGAATATTAATGTCAATTAAGCAGATTAAAGACTATCTTGAACGTTTTCACCAAGGTGATAACGAATTTCATGCTGCTGTAACAGAGGTCGCAGAAGATGTTCTTATTCCTGACGATGACTATTCCTTTTCTGATCTTCAAGATGCATTCTTTCGAATTATGGAACCAGATAGAACGGTAAAATTTAAAGTTGAGTGGTTTGACGATAAAGATCAAATTCAAGTAAATCATGCATGGAGAGTTCAGTTCAATAACTGTTTAGGTCCGTACAAGGGTGGTCTGCGTTTTCATCCTTCTGTAAATGATAGTATTTTGAAATTTTTAGGTTTCGAACAAATATTTAAAAATGCACTTACTGGACTTCCAATGGGAGGCGCCAAAGGTGGTTCTGACTTTAATCCAAAAGGAAAATCTGAAGGTGAAATCAGAAGGTTTTGCCAATCCTTTATGACTGAACTGTATACTTATATTGGTCCTGATAAAGATATCCCCGCTGGAGATATAGGTGTCGGGGGCAGAGAGATAGGTTATCTGTTTGGACAGTTCCTTCAAATTAAAGGTAGGCACGAAGGTATTATTACTGGAAAAGGGATAAGTTTTGGAGGAAGTGAAATTAGAGAAGAAGCAACTGGCTATGGAGCTGTGTACTTTCTAAATGAAGCTCTCAAAGCTCACGATAGAGAACTAAAGGGAAAAAGAGTACTCGTATCAGGTTCAGGAAATGTTGCTCTCTATGCAGTTGAAAAGTTATTAGATAAAGAGGCCACAACTCTAACTGTATCTGACTCCGGAGGGACGTTATTTTTTAAAGATGGAATAACTAGAGAGACACTAGAAAAATTAAAAACTTATAAATTTCAAGATAGAAAAAGATTAAAAGACTTTGAGTGTTCTGATTCAGAATTCTTTAAAGATGAAAAACCCTGGCAGTTCGATGCAGAGATAGCTATGCCTTGTGCTACTCAAAACGAAATCGATGAAAAAGATGCTAAAAATCTTTTAAAAATTAAAGACCTAGTAATTGCAGAAGGTGCTAATATGCCTCTGACCGAGAAAGCGATTCAACTTGTGGTAGAGAAAAACATTATCTACTTGCCTGGTAAAGCCACAAATGCAGGTGGTGTTGCTGTCAGTGGATTAGAAAGGTCACAGAATGCGACATATGACCCAATGACAGCTGAAGAAGTAGACTCAGAACTTAAAAATATTATGAAAACAATCCATACCAATTGTACGTCGACAGTAAATAAGAAAGATGGAATTTATCCCTACAAAAGAGGTGCCAATAAGTACGCTTTTTTAAAAGTTAGAGAAGCGCTTATTCAACTTCGTGGGGAATCTACTAAAGGAGAACAATCATGAATTTACAAACACCAGTAGACCCAGTTAATCTACGCAGCCCAAATGAATTTTTTAACCAAGACATTAATGAAATTCTCAGAGGTGAAGTTTCTGCAACAGAAGCTTACGACCAAGTTTATGAAAATTTCCAAAGTAGTGAGGATGCTGACAAATTAGTATCTATGAAAGAAGAGCACGACAAAGCGATTCAGTATTGGACCACTGAGGCCATAGACGAGGGAAAAATTCCTGAACTTGAGTCCAGTATTTGGGGGACAATGGTTGAAATCTTTGTTGGTGCATCAAAAATCATTGGTGATAACACAGCACTATCTGCACTTAAAAAAGGTGAAGAACATGGTTTGGACAATTACGAAAAAATGTTAACATTTTCTAGTCTAACTAAGTTACAAAAAAGACAAATTCAAAATGTCTTTATCCCAAGACAGAAGAAACATATAGAGATTTTAGACTCTATGATAGGAATGCGGTGATTAAGTTTGTTTATGTTGCATCTCCCAAAAAAAGAGATGAGTATAATAGTTTTTTAAAAAAAGTAGAATTAAATTATCCGATTGAAGAGTATGATAAAGAAAAATCATACTCTTTATCGGATACATACTTCCTCATTATCGGGGGCGATGGAACCCTCAACTACTTTGTTTCTCAATTTCATTTTGACTTCAAGCCGAACGTTATATATATACCACTCGGTACTGCAAATGATTTTTCAAAGTCAGTACTTCCCAATATTCCACAACTTGAATCTATTGATATCAGTCGAATTCTAAAAAGAGATACAGCAATCAATGTGCCTATTATGAAACTTAATGATAAACGCTTTATTAACGTCGCAACATGTGGAGCACCAGCAGAGGTAACCCAAGAAGCTGACTCGGGTATGAAGCAAACAATAGGGCAGGTATCTTATTACTTAGCAGGATTCAAGAAATTTTTTACTGAAAATGTCTTAAGCATAAAAGTTGAGATTGATGGAAAATCTATAGATATCGAAACATGCGGCTTCGTAATATCTCAAGGCTTGTATGCCGGAGGAGGGATAAGAGTTAATCCTTCTTTTACAGCATGCTTTGGAGATGACTTTAGCTTTCTATCAACAAATGATGGAAAAATGTCGAGTTCAATTCAGGCCATATCGGAATTAACAATCAGCAACGAGATTGAAGCAAAAGATGAGCTAGAGATGCACTTTATTAAAAAGCTCAAGATAAAGTCCGATAGTATTATTCCTGTAAAGCTCGACGGTGAGTACTATGAATCTTCTGAATTAATTTTTGAAAAGTCTGATCACTCAATTAAACTCTTTCTATACTAAACAGTTCTTTTAGGTCCCGGTGTTGGTGAGATCTCTGGCTTCGGAGCTGGTCTAGGATTGGGTTGAATCTCCGGTGTGGGCTTCGGATGCCGAGGGTGATTTGGTTTTATCTCTGGTGAGTCAGACCTTTCTCCTGGTTTAATTTCAGGTTTATTTGGCCTTGTTGTGTCTATCTCTGGATTTTTTTTATTTGGGTCATTAATCATATTATTACTCCTATATTTCTGTTGTATGTGCTGTTCTAGGTACTGGTGAGGCAGCTGCTGAATGTAAGTTTAATACTTCAAATTCATTTAAAGTATTTAGTACTTCTAAATTATTTTCAGCATCAGTTTCAATGCTAATGATAATATTCTCCTCTTCAGGATACTTATCTTGAGTATCTACAATATTAAACTTTAATCTTTTTCCAATTTCATGTCCAATAAACATGGATATAAAAGTGGTTGCTAGTACACCGAGTAAAAAGTTATTTACGTTTATAGATCCAATAGTGGCAAAAAAACTTTTAGTAGATCCTAAAAATAAAAAAAAGGAATACAGAACTACTCCAGAACCAATACCCCAAGGTATAGCTTTAAATCCATAGATTGGTCCTTTGGTTTTAGAGTGGAAATGGACACCTCTGAATCTAGATATAGGACTAGAGATATACTTTATTCTGTCCCTCATAATTCCAGAGCTGATTAACTTCTGAGAAGCCAGCTCTAGTTGATTGACATCGTTAAATCCAGCGGTGATCATTATCTTTTCCATTTCAGTTCCTATTCGTTTACTTAATTGGCTACTTTTTATTGAAACCCTCTAGAATTGAGTTGAAGTGCTTTTGAACTTCATCTTTGGAATTTCCAAACTTTTGTTGAATCTTACCGCTTAATTGGTCAAGATTTCCTTCCGTTTTGTCCATTTCATCCTCAGTAAGTTCGCCCCATTTTGCTTGGACTTTACCTTTAAACTCTTTCCAATTTCCTTTAACTTGATCATTGTTCATTTGAACCTCCTATGTGTTTGTTATTACTTGTATTATATTACCTGAGTAAGGAGTTAGATTCACAAAACCTAAATGCATATTTAGTGTTTATTTCTACACATTCTAATTACGAAACTGAGAAACAAATTTTTCAATAGAGCTTATTATTATATTAAGACTTATCAAGGAGTGATAAATGAGAAATATCAACACAAGACACATTTCAGATTACCAACCACATTTTTTAAATCATGAATCAATACTTAATGAAACTGTTGAAAAGAGTCATTATGAAAAACTTTATTCTCTTGAATTAGAAATGAAACTTCTCGAGGAAAAAATGGGAGAGAGCGAGGGGAGTGTAATAGATATCTACAATGACCTTACTACTTTTATTTATAAGAAGTTTGAAGCTATTGATATGCTTTTTACTCGCTTGGATTTTGTAGATAAAAGAGAAGGACACCATGTTCTAGAAGATATCGATGATAAGTTAGTTCAGTTGGAAGAAAAAATTTCGACATTGAAAAATTTCTTTAAGGAACATTAGTTAAACCATATATCTAAATTTGGAAAGCCTCGCGAGAGGCTTTTTTTATTCTTGTTTTATAATCGTTCTAATTGGGAATGGAATATTTATATCGTTGGAATTAAAAGCTTCTTTAATTGCTATTATAGCGAGGTGTTTAGATTCTAGAAAATCTCTTTGATTTGGATAATTTACCCAAACTCTTGCTGTAAAGTTTATAGAACTATCCGCAAATTCATTAAAAAATATATCGATATCTTTCTCTTTATTTCTTCTCGTAAGACTTTCTAGGGAATCTTTGGCTATTTTTTCAACTTCTTTTAGATTTGACTCGTAACCAACTCCTACATTTATATCTAGACGCCTATCTGGAGTCGTTGAATAATTTGTAAAAGGCTTGGTAAATAGATACTTGTTTGGAATGAGAACTTCTAGTCCATCAAAAGTTAATAACCTGGTCGTTCGAAGATTAATTTTATTTACTACCCCTTTGTAGCCATCTATTTCTATTGTATCACTTCTTTGGTAGGGCTGTTTAAAGGCAATTAAAATTCCCGAGACAAAGTTGGATGCAATCTCTTGAAATGCAAATCCTAACGCCAATCCTATAACTCCTGCGCCGGCAAGAATTGACGTTACCGTCTTATCAAGGTTGAGGATTTCTAGTGCGATGAAAAGGCCCACCACTAGAATGACTAGGGTTATTGTTGATGTTATTAAGTTGATAACAGCTTTGTTTTGGGTAATGCGTGGAATAAAATATAAGGTAATTTTTTTGAGTAACTTCGCTAAAAGGGCAAATAAGACTGACACAACGATTGCGAGTATTAAGTTTGGAACCATTTTTACAATAAGTTCCCACCATCCCTCAACTTTATCGGCAAACAAAGATCCGGCATTTTCTAATTTTATATTCATTGATTTCTCCTATTAGCAGCTTAATATAAAATAATACCTTAAGCATTATTAAGTTTTTTCTCAAATGTGTTTTATTCTACATATTAATTAAATTTTCTATTTGATTTTTTTATCTAATAGAGTGGCATACTATTTTTTTAAGACCTCAGGAGGGTACATGTCGCAAAAAATTAATATATTTATTATGTCACTGTTACTAACTTTATCTTTCTCTACGCTTGCTACAAATACAACTGAGAGTGACTATGACAAATTTAAAATCAAATCTTCCAAGAAACTGGAACAAATGGAAGTTAAGCTTGAAAAACTTAAAAAAAAATCTGTTAAGCTCTCAGGTGAAACTAAGGACAAATTAATTGACGAGTATGCAGTTCTCAAAGATAAAATTGCAAAATATAAAGATGACTTAGCTGAATCTAGTAAAAACGCAGGTTCGTACACTGCAGGCAAATGGAAAAAGTTTAAAAATAAAATGGATGATTACGGAAATAAAATAGAAAGTAAACTTGATGAAATGCTGGACTAAAAAAAAGGGAGCTAAAAGCTCCCTTTTTATATCAGTAATGGGATTCTAGTGATTCGATGGATTGAATTTATAACCTGCTCCGTGAACAGATTCGATAATAACAGAAACGCTTTCAAGTTTCTTTCTAAGCTTACTAACATGAGTATCAACTGATCTCGAGTATACGTGAACATCTTCTCCCCATATATCATTAAGAATAGTGTCTCTTTCAATCACTTGACCAACTCTATTTGCAAAGTATATCAAAAGCTTGAATTCTAACGCTGTAAGGTCAATAGTTTTAAACTTCTCGTTCTCAAGGATTTCAACTTCTTGATTTGAAATATTAATTTTTATTTGCTCCCAATTGAGAAGATTACTATTCGATTTCTGTAATTCTTTTCTTTTTAGCTTTGCTTCAACTCTTGCTTTCAGTTCTAATGTGCTGAAAGGTTTAGTTATGTAGTCTTCAGCTCCAGCTGAGAAGCCCATAACTTTTTCCGATAGAGCATCTTGAGAAGTTAACATAAAAATAGAAGTGTCGGGGTAAGTCATGAATAGTTTTTGACAAAATTCAATACCATTTCCATCTGGAAGTTGAATATCTAAGAGAATGAGATCATACTTTTCAGATTTGAGAAAATCCTCAGCAGAACTAATATTTTCAGCCCAGTCTAATTGTTCAACTAGACCAGTTAGTGAAATTTCTACCATTTTTTTAATCTCTTTACTGTCTTCAACTAATAAAACTTTGCTCATTACTTTTACCTTGTCTTGATATCATGATATTTTATAGTAGAATTTTAACCAATTTAACCAAGGTTGTATATGAAAGATTTGATTTCCAAGGAAAAAGCTGACGAGGCATTAGCTCCATTCATTAGCGAGTTCTATTCGGATAGATTGGATGAGATTAAGCAAGTTGATAATGCATCGCAAATGGGTGAATTCACTTTAATTAAGGAAATAGCTCATAAATGGAAAGGTTTTTCGGCTCCATATGGTTTTAATCACCTTGGTGTTATGGCTGCTGAGCTTGAAAGTGCTGCTAAGTCTTCTGATGAATCAAAATGTAAGAACCTTGTTAACGATGTAAAAAAATATATGGATCTCAAGAAAAAAAGTCTAAATCTGTGAGAATAAAATAATGCGAAATTATGATGACTTGTTAGAGATGACGCGAAAAAAATTTCTTATTGCTAGTATTGTTGGATTCGTAACTATTTTCAGCTTATCAGCTGTGTTTCTTATATTAAATAGATCTATTATTTCAGATCAGCAGTCTTATCAGACACTGAATTCTCATCTAAAAAAACAGATATTTTTGATGGTAGACATTACTGATTTCTCTCAACGTTTTGAGGGAGAAGAAGTTAATCTTGCAAATGAGATTCGTTTTAATGAACTTATCAAACGTTTAAGAAATGAGACTAAAGAATTTTACTCATGGATCAAAGGAAATCGATTATCGAAACTAACTAACTTTAAATCATTTATAATCTCCGAAGAAATTGAAAAAAAATCTTATGAATTTATTGAAGTTGCAGAAAATTTTATATACGACTCAGTTAACAATAAAACTAATACTAATCAAAATATAGGCTTCCTAATAAAAAGCTCATCATCAGGTTTAGGAAAAGTATTAGAGCTTCTTAGTACGAGAGTCTCTGAGTACCAAGAAGACTCTCTTGATAATCTAGACCTTTTAGGGATCCTTCTTGTTTTGTGTTGTGTAGGACAGTTTGGGATCGTATGGCTTCTTGTCTATAGACCTCTATTTAAAGCTGTTTCATCTCAACATGAAAAAATAACAGAGACTATGGTTCAAGTTGAGAGTGCTTCGAAATCAAAAACAAATTTTCTCTCTAATATCTCTCATGAGATTAGAACGCCCATGACAATTATTTTGGGATACATCGAAATGCTAAGATCTCATACTTTAGAGGGTAAGGAGAGGGATGATGCAATAGAGCTCGTTTTCAGAAATGGAAATCACTTGCTCAGCCTATTAGATGAAATCTTAGACATATCAAAAATTGAATCAGGTAAAATAGACTACCGAATAGAGAAGGTGGAGACGACTCAATTCTTAACTGATGTTTACGGTCTTCTCACTGTCAAAGCAGCAGAAAAAAATATCGAACTTATTTTCTCTAGTAGAGGTAAGCTTCCGCGCTTTATTAACTCTGATCAAAAAAGACTAAAGCAAATACTTTTCAATATTATTGGTAATGCCATTAAATTTACAGCTGAAGGTCACGTAGAGTTGATAGCAACTTTCAGTAAAAAATCTAATAAACTTATTTTCACTATTAATGATACTGGTATTGGAATCTCTAAGAAAAACCAAAAAAGACTCTTCAAACCCTTCGAACAAGGTGATGATTCTGTTTCTCGAATTTACGGAGGAACAGGACTTGGGCTAATGATTTCTCGCTCGATCGCTAGAGGCTTAGGTGGTAATTTAATAATGGTTGAAACGAGAGAGAACGTTGGAACTACATTCGAAATTAAAGTAGATGTCGGAATGGTTGATGGCGTCGAGTATATTTCTTCTTTAGGTGAACGATCTTCGAGCTCTGATCAGGAGATAGAAGAGCTTGAAATCGATCTAACGGGAAAGAAAGTTTTAATTGTTGATGATGCAAAAGAAAATGTGAGACTTTTTTATGCTTATTTGAAAGAAGTAGGTGCAGATTCTCAGATGGCTTACGGTGGTCAGGAAGCAGTAGATAAGTTTAAAGCGGGTAACTTTGACGTCGTTCTATTAGATCTTCAGATGCCAGAAATTGACGGATACCAAGCCATTAGAATGATGAAAGAGTTTAATCCTGACATACCTATAATTGCTCTTACGGCCCACGCAATGGATGAAGAAAGAGTTCGCACAAAGAAAGCAGGATTCAGTGATCATATAACTAAACCAGTTACATCAAAGGACCTCATACGAGGTGTTCATAATAATATCATTTAAAAGAGCTGAGCCTCAGTTCTGAGGCTTAGGAATATAATCTATAGAATGCTTGATTAAGCTAATGTTTAAGATGGGTGATTTATCATCACAGTTGGATATTTGCAGGATCTAAAGGATTAATACACCCTTCATTTCTACTTAGATGGTAAATCGAGCAAAGTAGAATGTGGTCTAGATTTTTTATACTTAGTGTGTAGAAATGTTAACGTTTGAATTAAATGTGATGAGAAAAATGAGGGCAAAGGAGATATCCTTTACCCTATAAAACTAATTAAGATTCAATATTTGCACCAACAACAGCAGCCATTTGCATCATATTAATAGTCTCACCCTCTTTCATTTTAGTAAGATCAGTTAATTTACCTGACTTTGAAGTTGATTTAGTATTTTTGAAAATTGGTAAAAGTGTAGCGTCTGCAACGATATACTTACCAGCGTTGATAGCTTTTCCATTTTCAGTTTTTGTTTGTAGTTCTTTAGACTTGATATAGTCCCAAAGCTTCTTAGTGATTTCTGTTCTTGGAAGTTCTTTTTCTCCAAGCATCGCTGCTAGTTCAGATTTTAATTTTACAGGTTTCTTTAAACCTTTTGGTGCTTCAGCCATTTTCATATCCTTTGTGTATGGTTTCTATTATTTCCTTAGTAGTGTCTCCGAATAAGGACAATTAGACAAAAAAGAAGTGTAGAATAATGAATTTTTCTTCTGAGTGATGCGTTAAGTTTTAATTTGGGGCGGCACGCCAAAGCTGATTGGTCCAAGCTCCGACTTTCTGAAGTCTCCAATAACTACCGCAAATGTCCTGTCATAGTCAAATTCCCCTTTTTGTAGAATACAGCCTCTCTTAGCTGCTATTTTATCTAAGGTCTCGTTCATACTCAGTCCATCTGTATCGATACCGTATTTGCTCTCTAAGACTTTTGGATTATTCTTGAGAAGATGTTCAACAATAAAGCATGCAATGGCTTCTGTACCCGCAATTCTGTCTGGGATAGTGTGAAGAGCTGATAACCAAAGTCCTTGTTCATGACTTTTAACATCCGGGTACATTACTCCAGGTGTATCTAGGATTTCAAAATTTTCATCTATTTTCACCCACAGTTGATGTTGAGTCTGACCCGGCTTATCAGCAACCTTAGTAGCATTCCTGCTGGCCAGTCTATTTATGATGGTTGATTTCCCAGTATTAGGGAGCCCTATAATCATCATTTTTAATTTTTTCTTTCCTTCATTTTCGGGATTTGAAATTTTAATTTTTTCATTCACGACCTTGAGAGATTTAGAAACTATTTCATTTATAGATCTCTTATCGAATGCATTGATAAACAAGTAAGGATCAGATTTTGTAGCAAACCACTTGTCCCACTGTGCAATTATCTTGGGGTCGGCTAGATTTGTTTTATTGATAAGTATAAGCTTTGTTTTTTCACCAAGAATATTTCTTAAGGCCATATTACCAGTTGCAAGGGGAGACCTTGCATCTCTTAATTCTAAAACAATATCTACCATCTTCATTCGCTCTTTAATCTTTTTTAGAGCTTTATTCATGTGACCTGGAAACCAGTTTATTCGAGTCGACTCGCGATCGGGTGTAAGCATGTCGACTGCTTCTGGTTTTTTAAATCTTTTATTTTTACTCAAAACTATTTCCTATTTCCCATTAATCTAAGAAGCATTAAAAAGAGATTTATAAAATCAAGGTACAAAGTAAGTGCTCCTATTATTGTCTCTTTGTGATCCTCAGCTGTTCCCTCATTTCCAATAATGTTTGAATTCTTTATTTTTTGAGTATCATAAGCTGTAAGTCCGGCAAAAATCAAAACTCCAACGAGACTAAAGATGGTTCCCATCTGACCAGATAGCATTGTTGGAAAGAACATAGACATTAGAGAGAATCCAACTAAACCCCAAAGTCCCATATGACAAAATGTCCCAATCGGTCCGAGGTCTCTCTTAGTAACAAAGCCAAATATACTTAGACCTGCAAAAGAGAAAGCCGTTATAAAAAAGACTGATTGAATACTCTCAGCTGTGTAGGCCAAGAAGATTGTTGAGAATGTTACTCCTGTCAAAGCCGCATAGCCTAGATATGTAAGACTTGCCGTTAATGGAGTCATTTTTTGGATTCTAGCAGAAAGAAATACTACTAAACCTAGTTGAGCAATAATAAGGCCCCAAAACAAGAAAGTATTTGAAACGATTGAATATACAAGTTCTTTATCTTGAGCAATATAGTAGGCTACTAGACCGGTTAATGTGAGTCCGAAAACCATCCACTTATAGACGCCTGTCATAAAACGCACATTTTCCTCTGCAATACTCTGATCTGTTCGGTTTAGTGTATTTTGCATAAATAATCTCCTTGCTGTTTAAGCTATCTTAAGCAATTGTTCTGGTTTTGACATTAATTTTCTCCTTTAAGTAGGTCATATATGACGTTTTGATTCGTGCCTTAAATAAGCATATAATGATAGGGTGAAACACTTGGCCTTACTTTCTATTCTTGTATCTACTCTATCTCATGCTTCGTCTTGGAACTCTGATGATTGGACAAAGGAGAAGTGGGAGATGAAATCGAAAAGCATCACTTTTATGTTCAATAAATCTCAAAGTCTTCGTATAGATCTAGATTGTTTTAAAAACTATAATCGATGTGAAGCCCTGCGAGCTACCAGATATGCAAAAAAACAGACCAATGATAATAACTTTGGAAAAAGTCCATACTCTGCAGTTTGTGAAAAATCGACGAAAGGAAAAGTGGTATTTTTAAAAAATAGTAAAGGACATCAGAGTTCATTTTGTCTTTTTAAAGATAAATCTTTAATCGATACAGCTTCTCTCTATGTTAAGGCCATTAAATGATTAAGATAGCTCTATCAGTATTTTTTTCTTCAACTATTGCTCTAGCTGCATGTAATTCAGATAACCCAGTTGTAAGACTTGATGGTAGTGGGGGCTCACTGGAAAACTTTAAAACTATTGATCAAGATGGAATGGGTATTTGTTATTCTGCTGTGGCTTCCGTTTTATTGAAGTCTGCGTATCCTAATGAAGACACCCCGTCACAAATTGATCTTGCGATGAAATATGCTAAAGAGTTTAATGAGCCTGAAGATTCGTTGAGACAATATATCAATGCGGGATTTACTCACAAAGCTTTTAACTTAGCCGTAAAAGAAAAAATTTGTAAAGCAGCTGATGTTAACTTTGAAGTGGCTTCAAATGTGTTTGGTTCTCGTGCAATGAAAGATTATTTTGATAGTCTGCAATATTTTAAAGATAGCTTCGATCAAACAAATCCAGACAAAGAAATCTATTTCGATAAGCTAGCTGCTATGAGTGCTGATGTAAAAAAAGAATGCGATAAAAACCATAACACTTTAATCCAAAGATCTATAAAAAACGCTTATTACGGTCTTTATTCTTATTATACTCAAACAAAAAATGAAGTTGATAGCTTGAAACAAATAAATATCGATATAAAAAATGAAATATCAAAAGTGGAAGAAATTGAAGAGGATTCAAAGAAGTTAAGAGATAAAAAATTGGATTTACTCGCTGAAATCAAAGCACATGAGAATGAACAGGACACACAAGCTGTAGAAAAAAAGACAAAGCGGCTAAAGAAAGTTGAAGAAAAGCTTTATCCATATGAATCTCAATTTACTCAGATTAAAGAAAAGATTGGAAGAGATCTCTTTGCTCCGAGTTCAGATCTTCTATCACTCCAGATGAAAGGCATATTAAAAGATAACCAAAGCTTTATTAATGACCTCGCTCCTGAGGTTAGTTCAGCAAAAACAGATTTAGATGAAATTGGAGCTTTTGTTGATGGTGAGCTTACACTTTCAAAAAATATTAAAGACTATTTAGCGGGTGATTTTAAAAAAGAGATGAAAGACTTTTCATCGGACTATAAAAAGATTATTGCTATTGATGAAGACGCGGCTAATAAGTTTTATTCAGACACATTGAGAAAAAAATTCTCAGGATTAGATGAGATATACTTAACGGCTAAGGGAACTCAGTTAGATTTTAAAATGAATAATCCTTTTTATTGTGCTCAAAACTATCTAAAAGAGAATTTAGACAAAGGGGAGTCGGCTCCTTTTTACAATATGTGTACTCAATATGAAAAAAGTGATGTTGATAAGAGCTCTTATAATGCATTAGCATCGCTTTTAAAGTCTGGAAGCAATATTGATAAATTTTTTGAAAACCTCACAGATATGATTGATCACTTGGAGGAGGTAACAACTTCAGATGATGGAATTTTTGATAAGGCACAAAGTTATCTTGCTAAGCAGTGTGTTGAAAAAATTAACTATCGTTATTCGCCCAAGAAAAGCTCAAAACCAATTTATCTTGGAGTTGGTGGTAGTTACGATAAATTCAAAACGGATCTTAAACAAAAGAAGAAGGTTCTAAATAAATTTCTTACTAAATCTCTTGATAATGGGCATGCCATTGGTTTGTCTATAGCCGGTAAGATGCTAAAAGAGAGTTATAATGCACATGCTGAAGAGATGAATGACTCCCTTGAGACTGAAGACTTCGAACATGGTCTACATGCAGTTGCTTTGATCGGAGTTGACTGTAGTAGTGAAAAAAAGAAGTATCTCATCCAGAACTCTTGGGGTACAAGTTGTTTAGGTGTAAAAGATATACCGACAATCAAGTGTGAAGAAGGAACTGGAAGACTTTGGATAGAAGAAGATTATCTTCTGAACAATACAAGGTATCTAAGTGTGGTTAAATAATGAGTCAGTTTATATATTTTGTATGTGTTCATGGAAATAAAGATATTCTTAGAAAAGAAATTGAATTTAGGTTTCCAGATCTTACTCCTAGTTTTGCTCAAAAAGATTTTCTAACATTTAAAAATACTGGAACCGAATTATCTCCTAAAGAAATTAAGGGTATGAGGCCAGCATATGCTCTTTCTTGGGGCGAGAGTGTAGGTGAGTTAAGTAAAGATATTGTTGAGGAGAAGCTGAAAGTTCAGGATATCGACTTTGAACTTCCTGAAAAATCACCCTCAAGAAACTATTTAAAAATTGCACAAGCATGTAAGCGATTTGATATTAAACCAAATAAAAAGAAAAATTGGATCGAATTTGGAAGTGCACCAGGCGGTGCGAGCTTATATCTTCTAGAAAATTTTGGTAAAGTGACTGGGGTTGATCCTGCTGTCATGGAAGATATCTGTTTAGATAATTCAAACTTTAATCATCTGTGTAAGCCGATACAAGATTTATCCCAAGAAGAACTTCCAGATCATGATATTCATTATATTTCGAGTGATCTTAACATCAATCCAAAACAAGGTGTGAAAGAGCTTATTAGGCTTTCAAAAAAGTATCATACTATTGAGGGCGTTTTTTATTCAATTAAATTTATTAAAGACAGTCAGCTCAAAGAGATGACCAATTTTATTGGAGCTTTTGAGGCAATGGCCTACAAACGAGTTGGGTTTATGCAGTTGTCTTCTCATAAAAGAGAGACACTTCTGTTTGCTTTTAAAAACTAATTCAAAGTTTGCCCTCTAAAGCTATAGGTGAGGGCAATATTTATCTTATTCTTACTACTGAATAATTCTTCTCGTAATCCTTGTATCATTTTCAAGAATAAAGACAATTTCAATCTCCCCAATATTAGGATTGAAAACTTCAAGGCTATTTTCTATATAAAAATAATACTGTCCACGTGCCTTTTCACTGATTCTATCTATTTCATCAAGTCTTTGATTTATTTCCATTGAAGAGAGATCTATTGTCAGGTGCCTCATTTGTTTAAGACTCCTGCGATTAAACCTTCCAAGTATTATAGTCCCATAGGACTTAATTTTAGAGTCAATATTAGGATCTGCCGTTGCAGTTATATAGAAATCTTTAATGGGTGAATTAGAATCGATTGTCATGAGAATATAAGCATAGTCTACTAGACCATTAATCTTTGAGTAACCAGACTTGAATACTTCATTTGAGTTTATTGATTGAGAAAATACTAGCGGATTTTTACCTGAACTATTTTTATTTCCACATGCTACAAGTAATGAGCAAAATATTAGAGCTATTAAAACTTTCATGTTTTTCTCCTTGAGTGAGTCACTTATGTACCATTCAATGGAATTCACTCTATACGCGGTGCGTAATGCATTGAAAGATCTTCACTTTATTCCCTCAAGTAGCTGAAACTATGTTCCACAGAATGTGTTTTTAATTGCCTGATCTACTGTTGGTGCACTTTTAAACTCTTCAGAAGGATTAGTATCTAGTTTGGTAAAGACATTCAAACATTGATTAAAAAAACTATAATCACCTTCATAAGCCTTCTGAATAGCCTTTTGAACAAGATGATTTCGAGCGATAACAACTGGGTTGGTTTTATTCATAAGCTCTTTATCAGCTTCATCTGATGGCCATAGCTCAAAAAACAACTCACTGCCTTTAATGGTTTTAAGCTTTTCTGGTGAGTCCGTTAGTAGCCTAAATGAATTGGTGAAGTCTAAATTATTTATTTCAAGAAACTCTAAGAACAAATTATTTAACTTCTCAAATTGATCAAACGAATCCAGTCCGTATTTTTGGAGCATCTGTTTTTGAAAATTAGTTGCATACAAACTTTGGCACTCAACAAGTGCAGCTTCCATTGTTTCAATCTCAGTAGGTGACTTCATTAGTGGTAAGAGTGAATTGGCCAATTGGTAGAGATTCCAAATTCCAATTTGGAGTTGATTATTATATGCGTACCTAGAGTGTCGATCAATAAAGCTAAAAACCTTGTCTTTTTTAAATTGGTCCATAAATGCACATGGACCAAAGTCGAGTGTCTCTCCACTGATAGACATATTATCTGTGTTCATCACTCCATGAATAAATCCAATTTGCATCCATTTCGAAATCATAAATGACTGATTGGATGCAACAGCTTTCAAGAAAGATATGATTTGTTGATCACCATCCATCTTTGAAAACTCAGGATAGTGTCTATCAATTGAATACTGTAATAATAATTTTAGATCTTCAATTTGCTGCCTAGCTGAGAAAAATTCAAAAGTTCCTATTCTTATGTGAGAGCTTGCTACTCTTGTAAATACTCCTCCAGGAGCTGGAGTTTCTCGGTATACCTTATCTCCGGTAGCACAAGCTGCAAGCGCCCTTGTTGTGGGAACACCTTGTGAGTACATGTATTCACTAACTAGATACTCTCGAAGTACTGGGCCAAGCTCAGAGAAACCATCTCCACGTCTTGAATAAGCGGTTGGACCACTTCCTTTCAATTGAATATCTTTTTTATTTGGAGCTTTAGTTTCTCCGATGAGGACAGCCCTGCCGTCGCCAAGTTGAGGATTAAAATGGCCAAATTGATGACCACAATAGTTCTGTGATATATATGAGCCACCAGGTAGCTTTTCTTGTCCTGAAAATATCTTCGCAAGACGTAACTCATCGTAGTTTACCAATTGATCAAAACCAAGTGTACTCGCTAATTCTCTATTAAAAGCAATGAGATGGGGAGTGCTAAAAACGGCAGGAGTTGATTCTGAATAAAAGATCTCAGGTAAATTAAGATAGGTATTATCAAATATATTATCCACCGAGAGTTCCTCCACAGCTAGAACAGAAAGTAGAATTCTTTTGATGCATTTTTTTCTTACAACTTGGGCAAGTAACTTCTTCTTCCTCAAATTCTTTCATTTTTTGACTTACCATTTCAGCTGATACGAGTCCTGTCGGTATTGCGAGTACACCGTAACCTAGGATCATAAGAAAAGCTGATAGCATTTTTCCAAGAACAGTTTGAGGAACCATGTCTCCATAGCCGACAGTTGTAATTGTAACAACGGCCCAATAAATAGATTTGGGAATACTAGTAAAGCCACCTTGTCCCATTTCAACAATATACATCAGTGCACCAACAATAAAGACGGTGGTAACCGTAAAGCCTAAGAAGACTGTAATCTTGTAGCGAGACTCATAGAGGGCTGAAGTTAATCCGTTACCAGCATTAATATATCGCTGTAATTTTAAAATTCTAAAAACTCTTAGAATCCTAAGCGCCCTAATTATTCCAAAACTTCCAAGAAAAGGAAAAATAGAAGTAAGGTACAGTGGAAGTATAGATAACAGATCAACAATTCCATAAAAACTTAGAATATATTTTCTCTTAGACTCTACACAGTAGAGCCTTAGGATAAGTTCAATTGTGAACAGAACTGTAAAAATTATCTCTATAACCCTAAAAAGATCGGCGTACTGTGCATTTAATCCTTTTACTGTCTCAAGCATAACGAAAATAACAGAAATAATGACAGATACAATAAGAGCTACATCAAAGTATCTTCCCCAATAGGTATCTGCTTCGAAAATTACTTCATATATTTTATCTTTTAACTTTTCCATAATATACTTCTTTAATGAATAAAACGTTCAACAAGTTCATTCTTTTAGTGTTTGTGTCTTTAAGTCATATCATAGTCCTATTTATTCTTTCAAATAAAAGGCAAGTTGAGAGCACTTTTCTTGATAAAAAGCATAGTCGCTCAGTCATTAGACTTAATAATATCTTTGTGAAAGCTAAACAGGTGAGAACTACAGAACAAGGAAGTTTAAAAAGCTCAAAGCAAGTCGATAAAGAAGTGAACTCCCAATCTCAAAACAAACAAATTGAAAGTGGTGCGAGAACTGAAAAAAATCAATATATAACTTCAATTAAAGAAAAAATCGAGAAAGCCAAATCTTATCCTTTTGTTGCAAAGAGACTTAATCTTGAAGGCATAGTTGAGGTTAGATTTGAAATTCTGGCAAGCGGTAAAATTGAAAATCTAGTTTTAGATAAAAAAGAGGGTGATGATATTTTCATTGAGCATACTCAAAATATATTTAAATCTATAAACTCATTTGACCCACTACCTAAGAAATTGAGAGGCGAGATTTTTAAACTCAGTCTCGATATAGTTTATAAAATCTAGAACCTCGCTATAATACCAAAACTTCTCGCATCATAGATGAAGTCATAATCTCCGGAAGTGAACTCATTTAGATATCGAAAAAAGATTCCTAGGTTTTGACCTTTGTTTAAAAACATAGAAAAATATATCTCCGACCCTGTTCCGCTTAGTTTTTGATCATCAACTTCTACTTCAGATAATTTCATTAACTTCATTGTTACTTGTCCTCCTCCAAAGCCGGTCTTGTAATAGATTCCGGCTAAAATAAATGGATCAAATCTAGTCGCCATCTCACCGGTTATCGAGTTAGTAGTTGGATCAGCTGTAGGCTCTTCATAAAAATATGGGGTAGTAGTGTAATGAGCTCCAACTCGAGCAAACCAACCTTCTTTACTACCTATTGCGACATAACCTGTTGCTTGTGATCTAGTAAAATCTGTCTTATCGAAAGTAAGACCCTTGTTTCCATCAGAGAGATCAATTGACTGAGAGTAATAACTTACTCCCCAAGTAAAACGCGAATCTGAATTGTGTTGATAAAAAAGTTTCCAATCAATTGTAGGTGCATTTATAAATGGTGTAGGAGTTCCTGATTCATTTTCTTCAAAACGGGCTTGCGGAATGGCCAACTCAACGCCAACATACGCGTGAACTGAAAATGAAATTATAAATAATATTAAGCTAACAACCTTCATACTAATCTCCTTTATCTAGTTTAACCATCTGATTTAACTAATGTAATAGGGAATTAAAGCACTATGACAAAGAATGTTGTCTGTTGGTCAGGAACTGTTTAACTCAACTTAAGCAAAACTTAAGAAAAATCGGTAAGTTACCGATAATATGATGTATTTACTTGTTTTGGAGATAAAATAAATTAATGAATACTATGGCTTTATTAATATTCACTTCATTAATTATTTTGTCTTGCGGGCAAAATAACTTAGGAACGGACACTCTGATTGGAAATCCATTTTCAGAGATGATCGATGCTCCAGATGTTGGGTTGTCTGACAGTTTTGATGAGGACTCCTTTGCTAGTTGGGAGTGTGTTGATAAGGACAACTGGGATGCTGATGGTTCAGGATCAACTACTGATGATTGTAATTCTAGTTTTACCATCGGTGGTGGACAATTAACGATAACATCCCGAGGTGCAGATGTGTGGGGAACTACCCATGAATTTAACGGTTTTTATAAAAGAGACTTAACAGGTGATTTTGATTTCAGTGTTCAGATAGTCTCGTTTAATACTTCTCCAAATGCTTGGGCAAAATTTGGTTTTTTTATGGCCAACGACGCTGATGATTTTAACCAGGGGGGGTATGTAATGTGTGCCCAAACTATTTCCAATAGAGTTACATTTCAACGTTCGAGTGCAGGAAATGGAGTTATAAATCAATCAGGATCTGATAGCAATAACTCTACTCCAAAGTTTTTACGTCTTAAAAAAGACGGCAATATAATTAGCTGCTTTTTTAAAGAAAATGTAGGTGATACTTGGAGTCTTCACTCACAAAGTCCCTATGTAAACTCTTCTGTTGCCTCTGTTTTTGATGTCGGACTTATTGCAACTTCACACAACACTTCAAGTGAGCTTGTTGTCGTGATGGACGACTTTGAGGATCTATCTTTATGAATAGATTATTAATCCTCATATTTATTTTTTCATTTTTTGGTTGTGGCAATAAGCTGGGTACCGACTCTAATGGTTTAATATCCCAGTCTCCTTCAGGAGAACCTTTGCCAGAAGTATTTTCTCCTGCTGATCTGTCTGGAATAAGTGTGTGGCTAGATATTTCTGATAGTAGTACCCTTCATACTAATACAAGTTGTAACTCTCAAGCATCAAACTCTCAGAGAATTTCATGTGTTCAAGATAAGAGCGGTAATGCAAATCATGCCACGGCTTCAGGTCTAGACAGACCAACTCTTAGTGGAAGAGTGCTTCAATTTATTGGAGATGCAAGTGCAACTAACACTGGAAACTGCCTTGATCTTTCAAGTTTTTCAGGACAAACAATTATCATGGTTGTCGATAATGCTGTAAAGTCAGGCGATGGCTTTCACGGTTTACTTGGCTCAAACAATAACTCACAATACATGTTTATCTCTACAAATAAAGGCTACTTAGTAAGTTTTGATGGTACTACTGGAGCAAGAGGAAGAGTGGCTTTAAACGATAATATCTATAACGCCTATAATGGTAATAATGGAGGTCCAACTAACTTTGAATCTGGTCTTACATTACTTTCTGCTGAATATGAGAACCCCCATTCTAATTGGCAAAATATTGGATGTTTTAATCACTCTTCTGGAGCAAAAACCTACAGGGCTAATTACGATCTTTTAGAGATTATAATCTACGATAGAGTCCTCACAGATGAGGAACATAGTGAAATCAAAACATACCTAAATAATAAGTGGTCTATCTACTAGTTTGACATATCAAACAATTCTAATGTGTAATGCCTTATAACTAAACTTATAAGGATCTATATGCGTATATTACTATTGGTTTCACTCTTCTCTTTTCAACTAATCGCAAGTGAGATGGTTTTTCTTGTAGAGGGACCTACTGGAAGGCACGTTGGAATCTCTAAAGATAATTCAACTTACTCTACTTTAACAAGTGGAAGCGATTGGAACTTATATCCAGATATTTCGAACGATGGAGCATATATTACATATGTGAAAGGCTCAGATCAAAAGTCACTTGAGGTGGTTGTTGAAAACAGACAAAACTCTATTAAAGAGAAATGGTCAGTGCCTGGATTTATTCTTCAACCAAAGTTTTCCGATAATTCTAACATTCTCTTCTTTTCAAAAAATATAGGAGGAGTAAATAAAATAGTGAAACTTGATCTCGAACAAGCAAGAAGAACAATCGTTCCAAGAGTCTATAACGGATACCTTTACTATGGAGCAAATGGAGAAGTTTTAGAAAAACTTGGAAATGGATACTTCCCAACACCCTTTGAGTCAGGTGAGAAACTTGTTTATCAAAGAAACACCAACAAGCTTCGTGAAATAGTTCTCGTTGATCTCAATACCTACAAAGAAGTTATAATTTCAGAAGGGATGTCACCATCTCTTAGTAAGGATGAGAGATTTATCGCCTTTACTAAAAAGACATCTAATAATTGGGACATTCATATTTATGATGTGATTGATAAAAAGATGATTAAAGTTACCTCGCATATTGATCGAGACTTTTCTCCGGCCTTTGATCATTTAAATAATCTTGTTTACACAAGTGATAGATTAGAAAATGGAGTATTTTCAATCTTTAAACAATCTGAGAAATCGTGGAAAAACCAAAAAGAAGCGGAAGTAATACTTATCTCAAAAGCGGGGACTAGTTTTTACGCCCCAAGAATGACAGGAATTTTAAAGTACAAACAAAGTGATCTTCCAAAAATGCCAGGAACACCAAGGTCTTCTTTTGGATCTATTTATCATAATGGAAAAATATATGTTGTTGGTGGCCATCAAGGTGCTGAACACACTTATCCCCCAGAGTCATTTACAGGGCGAATGACAGCATTTGATACCAAGACTAATACCTGGGAAAACTTAGCTTCAAGACTTAATCCTTGCCACGGATTTCAAGTTGCAGCCTATGGTAACTATATCTATGCATTTGGTGGATTCGCTTATGAAGCTTCAACAAGTCCTGCTTGGAAATCATTGAGTGTCGTCGAGAGATACGATATTAAAAATAATAAATGGGAACAAATTAGTTCAATGCCTCGAAACAGATCATCCAATCTTGCAGTTCAAGTTGGTACAAAAGTTTATCTTCTTGGAGGTTGGGATAGTACTCCTAAATTTCAAGACGATGTAGATGGAGTATTTCATGATGAAGTTGATGTCTACGATATCTTAACTAATACTTTTGAAACTTTAAACGAGAAGCTTCCTAGTAAAAGAAGAGCATTCTCTGGCTTTTCTAAAAATGGAAAAATCTACTTTGTTGGAGGAATAAGTGAGGGGGGAAGTCACTTCTCTCTGCTTGATGAATTTGTAGAATTTGATCCTATTCTTAAAATATTTACTCAACTTGCACCACTTCCATTTGCAACGTTTGCACCTGCAGCAGGAAATCTAGCAAACTCTGCATTTGTATTCGGCGGAATGCTCAAGCTCGGTAAATGGGAATACGAGTATGTTAGACACATCTACGAGTATAATTTTGACAAAAATTCTTGGTACCACACTGGGCGTTATCTAAAAGAATCAAAGGGATTCTCGCAAGTCGTTAACTGGAATTCTAAGTTAGGAATCCTAGGTGGGCACTCATATGATGGGAACTCAGACAAGCCCGTAAGTAGTGTAGAAACACTTAAATAAGCGGGTCTAGGGTTTGTGTAGAAATCTAAAATAGATATAACTGAAAGTTGTTGATATAGTTTCGTATGACTTTAAGATTAATACTAGGTAACCAACTATTCCCAATCAAATATTATAAAGAGGATTCTAATATCTTCATGTGTGAAGATATATCTCTGTGTACTCACTTCAAATATCATAAACATAAAATTATCTTTTTTTTAGCAAGTATGAGGCATTATCGAGATGAACTCGAAAAAAAGAAAAAGTCTGTCCATTATTTCGAAATGCACAAAAAAGAGCAGTTTTTTAGCACTCTACTGAAAACTATAAAAAAATTAAAAATTAATAAAATTAAAATCTATGAAGTTGCAGATCATTTTTTTCTAACTAAAATTGAAGACTTTTGTGAAAAAAATAAGATTGAGCTAATTGTCGAACAAAGTCCTATGTTCATGGTTAGTAAAGACGCTTTTAGAGAGTACCTAAAGGGTGTGAAGAAGCCTTTTATGAAAACCTTTTACGAGCATAACAGAAAGGTATTCGATGTTTTAATGGAAGAGGATGGAAACCCTGTCGGTGGTAAATACTCTTACGATTCAGAAAACAGAAATAAAATACCTAAAAATGAAAAAGTTATTACGAATGCTATAAAGAATATAAAAGATGACCACGTCGATGATGTTAAAGTTGTTGTAGATGATCTATTTGGTGATCACCCTGGGGATTGTGAGAACTACTGGATTCCGGTTGATCGAAAGACAGCTCTCGCTTGGTTTAACAAGTTTATTGAAGAGCGCTTTGAGCTTTTCGGTGTGTATCAAGACGCTATTGATACTAGAGACCCTTTTTTATATCATTCATTATTAAGTCCTTTTATAAATATAGGGTTTATTACTCCCAAAGAAGTTATTGAAAAGGTCAAAGATGTTGATGTTCCACTCAATGCGAAAGAAGGATTTATACGACAAGTTTTGGGATGGAGAGAGTTTGTTAGAGGTATCTATGACAACTTTGATGACACTCAACAAAAAAGTAATTTCTTTAAGCACAAAGGTAAACTCACTAAAGACTGGTATGATGGGACAACTGGAATTCCTCCACTCGACGATTCTATTAAGAAGGCTAAAGAATTTGGTTATGGTCATCACATAGAGCGTCTCATGATTATATCTAATATAATGCTTATGTGTGAGATTGACCCTCAAGAAGTTTATAAATGGTTTATGGAAATGTACGTCGACTCAAGTGACTGGGTCATGGGACCAAATGTATTTGGTATGGGCCAGTTTAGCGATGGTGGACTTTTCGCTACCAAGCCTTATATTTCTGGATCTAATTATATTAGAAAGATGAGTCATTATCCCAAAGGCGATTGGTGCGATACAGTTGATGGTTTGTATTGGCTCTTTATTGACAGACGAAAGAACTTTTTTAAAAAACAATATCGAATGAGTATGATGATAAGTGCGCTTGAAAAAATGGACGAAGAAAAAAAAGATCGTATCTTTAAAGCAGCTAAACTTTTCATCAAGGAAAAAACTAATTGAATATTGTCTGGCTAAAAAGGGATTTACGCTTAAGTGATCATCTTCCGTTGTTGAAAGCTTCGAGTGATCCATTTATTTTTATCTATATCTTTGAGCCATCTGTAAGTTTTAATTATGATTTTGATATTCGCCACTGGAGATTTGTCTTTCAATCAATTAAAGATATGGAAAGCACAGGAGCTAAGGTTCACTGTCTTTACGGTGAAGCACTCGATGTATTTAGAGAATTAAGCTCTCGATTTAAAGATATAACAGTCTATTCTCATACTGAAACCGGTAATGATCTTACTTATTCTAGAGATATTGAGGTCGGTCAGTTCTTTAAAACTAAGAACTTCCGCTGGCACGAATTTTCTCCATATGGTGTGATTCGCGGTCTTAAGCACAGAGATGGTTGGGATCAAAATTGGATTCAATATGTTAAATCCTCGTTAGTTAAAAGTGGTGATCTCACTCAAATGAAATACTTTGATGATCTAAATGAATCCTTTAAAATTCCTAATGATCTACTTCCACTTTTGGAGAGTATAGAAGCTAAGATGGTTACCGGTGGAGAAAATTTTGCAAAAAAAATGTTAGATGATTTTATAGGTAAAAAAGTCGAAAGCTATTGGGGATCACTTTCATATCCTGAAAAGAGTAACTACTTTAGCTCAAAATTATCGGCGTACCTGGCTTGGGGAAATATATCCATCAAGCAAATATACCAAACATGCCTTGATGCGAATGAGTCTGTAAGTAACAAAAAATCTCTTAATCAATTTATGGCCAGGCTTAAGTGGCACTGTCACTTTATTCAAAAACTAGAATCTGAACCTCGTATAGAGTTCGAGAATCTCAACACGGCTTTTAATGGTATAAGGCAGAAGAAAGACAAGAAAAAAATTAAAGCTTGGAAAGAAGGAAGAACAGGATATCCTCTAATAGATGCTGCTATGAGATGCGTTGCTGAGACTGGTTATCTAAACTTCAGACTTCGGGCCACTGTAGTATCTTTTTTAACTCACTCTTTATGGCAACCTTGGCAGGCTGGTGCGGGGTTTCTCGCAAGACAATTTTTAGACTATGAGCCAGGAATTCATTTCTCTCAGTTTCAAATGCAAGCTGGTACAACAGGAATTAATACTCTTAGAATTTATAATCCAGTGAAACAATCTAAGGAAAAAGATAAAGAAGGGGAGTTTATAAAAAGGTGGATTCCAGAACTTCGCGATTTACCAATCAAGTTTATTCATGAACCTTGGCTTCTGACTGAGATGGACGAGTTAATGTACAACTTCAAACTTGGTAGAAGCTATCCTAAACGAATTGTTGATATTGATGTAGCTCATAAAGAAGCAAGAGATATACTTTGGAGTACTAAGGATTCAAAATCATCCAAAAGAAACTCAAAATCAATTCTAAAAAAGCATGCAAAAAAGAGAAATCATGGCAACCATCGTTAGAAAATCTCTTAGACTTAATATGAACCCATTGTTTGAAAAAGAGGATTGTAAGCTTCACCTTGATCAGTCTCATCTATTAGGAAATCCATTTATTGGAATTGAAGATAAAAACTTACTGTTCGATATATATAAAAAATCATCGTTTAAAAAGTTCAGTGAACAAACTGGAATTCAGTTTAGTAACGGAGATACTGAGAAAACTTACGGTGAAATATTAGAAGGACATCACGAATCCAAATATAACCCAAGTATGGGTGTGAAACATAATAACTATCTATTAGATGAAAGTTTTGAGATATTTCTGAAGCCTAAGATGTCTTTTTCATATTTTAGAAAAAAGGCAGAACCCATAGCATTCTCCTGTTCACATGAAGACTTTAGTCAAAAAAATGAGGCAAATGAATACTTGGTAGAATATTTTGTCCATAAATATGCTTCTTCATATTTTGATACAAGAAATAAACTTCATGGGGAACATTACTCTACTGGCTTTTCAAAATACTTAAATCTTGGTCAGCTTCATCCCTTTGAAATCGTCAAAGCTGTATCTCAATATGAAAAGAAATGGGGAAGTAATAAGTCTACCTACTGGATCAAAGTTGAACTTCTGTGGAGAGAGTATTTTTATTGGTTGTATACAGAACACGGAACAGATTTCTTTAGATCAGAAGGACTTGAAGGGGGATCTCTTGTTCTTGATAAAATTAATCTTACTGATTACTTAAATAAAACAAATATTAATCCACTGATTAAGGCCATGAATAATGAACTTATGAATGAGGGAACTTTGTCTAATAGATCTAGGCAAATTTATGCAAGTTTTGTCGTAAACTGTACCGACCTTGATTGGAGACATGGCGCTTGGTTTTTCCAATTGTTTTTAATTGATTATGATTTATATTCTAATTGGGGAAACTGGTTATATCTCTCTGGATGGGGTACTGATTCAAGAGGTCCACGATTTTTTAATATTGTTAAACAGATGAAAAATTATGATCCTGAATTGAGCTACCTCAATAAATATAATCCTGGAGTCATAAATCCATGGGAGGCAATAAAAAATGACTGATGCTTTATATCTATATTCTAATTTATTTTTAATCGGACTTATTTGGACTGTGCAAGTCGTTCATTATCCTAGTTTCAAATACGTAGATAAAGATAAATATAATGACTTTCAGCAGTTTCATATGAGTGCCATTACTTTCATCGTAATGCCAGTAATGGTAATTGAATTATTTAGTGGGATAGTGCTGACACTTACACAGTTTCAAAATCTGTGGTTTATACTTAGTTTTATCTGTCTGGTATTTATTTGGGGATGGACATTTTTTGTAAACGTTCCGATTCACAGTAAGCTAGTTAAAGACTCCTCGGATGATCTGATCTCTGATCTTGTAAAATCAAATTGGCCTAGAACAATCGCTTGGAGTCTTAAGTTAGTCTTTACTGTGCTCTACATATACAATTTCTGAGTTATTGTATCCGAGATTTTTAACTTTATTTAATACCTCATCAACTTCCTGTCTTGTTGGATTTTTATCTCTACTCATGATCCATAGATAGCTTTCACTCGGGACACCAATTGCTGTCCACCTTTTATCTTCGCTCAAATAGATAATTAGGTAATCGAATTTTAACGGCCAAAAAGGAGATATCTTCCAGTGAGCATTGGTTTCTTTATTATGGACCCAACCTTTTTGAGGATAGGATTTTTCCTCACCATCAAGAGCACCTTTATTATAGTTAAATTCGATATCTATTCTTTGTTCTTTTTCATTCCATTTATAAGTTTCAACACCGTTATAGACATCTCTTTCAAATATTGTGAAACGTCCGGCTTGAACATTCCAAGTACCCATGAAACTTTGTAGATCAACATCTTTTGCTGTTTTTTTATAACTCACGCTCGTACATCCTATAAGTAGTAATAAAAATAAGTATTTCATTTTTTATCAATTGACCCAAGAACTCGTTGCATGAATTCGTTGAGTGCGTCCTTTTTGGCAGTGCCTGACTTGATTTTTTTGTTAACTTCTCTTGCGCCTGACATATTTGACATGATCTCAGCTATAACTTCGATCTCTTCATCTTTAATGCCTTTTGATCCAGCTAAAGCTTCAAGAACTTCTTCTGTTTCAATAAGGTAGTCTTCATCATTGTTTTCTATAAATTCTACAAGAGTCTTAATTATTGGTAATCTCATTGATAACCTCCACTATCTTCTCTTCTTTACTACTTGTTACTTGTTTAACTAATTTTCCATTTTTAAACCCAGCAAATGTCGGAAGGTTCTCAATTGTTGCTAGTTCACGTGACCCTGGAAACTCTTCAGCATCAACATAATAAAAATTTATCTCTTTATTCTCTGTCGATAAACGCTCAAACTTCGGTTTTATAATTCTACACATTCCACACCAAGAAGCCCCATATTGAACGATAACGCTTTCATTATTTGCTACAATTTCTGCAAGATTGTCTTCTGTAAGTGTATTCATATAGCCTCCTATAGCTTTTAGATGATATTTAATTTCTGTAAACATAATCTCAGTTTTTATCGATACTTAGAAATATTCTCTTTCTATGTTTTGATAGATTTTGACTATCACTATAACTTGCTGATATTGCGTTTGTAAATGATACCTAGTTTAGACATTATTCTTTATTAATGACCCAACGGGTTGTACAAAGAGAAAAAACCATAAATGAGGAAGGTCAATTGAGAGCAATCATCATTATTAGTTTAGCTATGATTTCAAGTATTGGATTTTGTAATGATCTAAGGACACAGATGCGTGAGCTAGTGATCCAAAATCATATGCCAATCAGAGACTGGAGAGAGGCCAAACATCATCTTCTACAAAATATCTACTTGGAAAAAGACTCTCAAGGTTTTTTTATTAGAGATGTTTACTGCCATAATATCATTCGTAAGCGCGTAGGACCTGATTCAATGCCAAACGGTGCTGTTATCAATATTGAGCATACCTGGCCACAAAGTAAATTTCCAAAACGAGGATCTAAGACTCAAAAGGCAGATCTTCATCATCTATTTCCAACGGATGCTGAGACAAATAATAAAAGAGCGAACCATACATTTAGTGACCAAACGAGAAGTCGTCCTATGACAGATTGTGCACCTTCAAAGATTGGCTATAACTCGAATCTTGGAGAGCAGTCATTTGAGCCACCAGCAGAACATAAGGGAAATGTTGCTAGAGCATTATTTTATTTTGCTTTGAGATACAACGGTCAGATCGTACCAGAAGAGGAAATTGTCCTAAGAATATGGAACGAACTCGATCCTGTAGATACTGAAGAAATGAAACGCAATGATCTTATTGAGACGATTCAAGGTAATAGAAATATTTTTGTTGATGATGCAGAGTATGCAGATCTTATCGAAGACTTCTAAAGTTATGCTGCAAATATTTGCTCGATTGTTTCATCGAGCTTCTGCGTACTGAAAGGTTTCCCTACAAAACTAGTTATACCAGCTTTGTAGGCATCAATAACGCTTTGATCATCGCTTTCAGCAGATACCATTAAGAATGGGATCAAATTAAATCTTATGTCTTCTTTCATTTTTTTTACTAAGCAAATTCCCGTTAAGTTTGGCATTTTCCAATCGGACATTACAAACTCAACTGGCTCACCATTTTTATGAGCTTCTTCCAGTATTTCCCATGCTTGTTTTCCATCTTCGGCTTCAATGATGTTAGTACAGCCTTTATTGATAAGCATTCTGGTCACAATTATTCTTATCGCAGGAGTGTCATCAACAATAAGAATTTTTTTATTAAGATCAAAAGCCATCAAAGTTCTCCGAAACATAGTAATACTATAAGTTGTTAAAATGGTTCTAGATACTTATCGGTATTAGTGTGTATAAAATTGAGTCAAATATTTCATTAAATCTCCATTTCAGCCGATAAGAATATATGAATATAATCCATTGGTTAGCGCTTTAAATGAGCTCTAAACGAACAAAATTATCAGTTGATCTAACTCTCAGAGAAGAGTTCTTTTATGAAGCTCATTCATTATTGGGTAAACTGGATAGTATAATCAAAAGATTAAAAACTTCAATTTGTACCGATGAATCCTTGGATGAGGCTTTTAGAGTTATTCATAATATTAAAGGCGGATCTATGGCACTTGGAATGGATAAACTATCCAAGCTAGGTCATGAAACAGAATCAAACATACTCAATTATAAAAATATTGAACAGATCTCACATGTTTTAAACAAGTTTAAGCTTGAGGCTGGAATCATTATTAAAGATAATAAAAAATACTCTAACAAAATTATTCCATCACATCGAAATTTAAATATAATTTTTTCAAAACTAGAAAGGGTAGTGGCAACGACTTCAAAAGTGTTAGGTAAAAAGATTGACTTAGATATAGATTCAATCGACATAGTCTTACCTAATCATCAAATAGCACTTATAGAGTCGAGTCTTATGCATATTCTTAGAAATGCATGTGATCATGGTATTGAAGATAGTGATGCTAGAGAACACCATAATAAGAAACCTATAGGATGTGTTAGCATATCTATATTTAAAAAAAATGAACTCTTGATTATAGAAGTCTCCGATGACGGCGCGGGAATTGATTTTAAAAATATAATATCTAAGGCAAAAGAGCGAGGCTTAGAAATTCAAAATCACTCATCAAAGATCCTTTTCTCGCCGCATTTCACTACCAAAGTAGAATCTTCAAATATTTCTGGAAGAGGAATCGGACTAGATATAGTTAAAACAAATATTGAATCTCTTGGTGGAGATATTGATATAAGAAGTAGCAAAGGTGAAGGCACAAACTTTAAAATGATTCTACCCCTTTCAAATAAAGCCATTGCCGCATAAAAAACTAGACATAAATTTTAATTTAAGCCATATTTGGTGCACTCAAGAAATTATTTTTAGAGTAAGGAGAAAATCATGGAATTAGTAAAAAAAGTTGGAGACAACAAAATCTACAAGAAAAAAAGTGGACGTTTTGGTGTTCAAAACAAGAAAAACAAATGGATCAACGGAGACGACAAAGCGGCTATTCTTTTAGACGCTGGGCTTATCAAAGTATCTAAAGCTGCTGCAAAGCCTGTTGAAGAAGCTGCTCCTGAAGCAACTGAAGAAGTTACAGAAACACCAGCTGAGTAATTAGCTAAATAGTTTATTGGTCCTTGAGTCAATCAAGGGCCAACTATATCTCATAAGCCAACCTAACACCCTCTTCAATCGCTATTTTTGCATCAATTTCAGCTGCTTTTAACGCTCCACCAATAAGATAGGATTTCCGCGAGTCTTGCTGTGAGAATTCATGATAGAGTTTATTCTCACTTAATTGACCTGCACAAAATATGATATTATCCACAGCGATCACTTCTACTTTTCCATCTTTTTCGATCTCTAAGCCTAAATCTGTTATCGCTTTGTAAGCAACACCTCCAAGCATTTTAACATCTTTATCAGCAAGACTTTGTCTATGAATCCAGCCTGTCGTTTTTCCAAGATTTTTTCCAAGTTTCGTATCTTTTCTTTGTAAAAGGAAAATTTCTCTAAAGGGTTCAATTTTGTCTTTTACCTTTAACGCACCTGCTGTTTTATATTCAGTATCAATGCCCCATTCCTTAAAAAATTCTTCCTTATCAAGACTTGTCGATTTATGACTTGGATCATGTAGCAGAAACTCTGCTGTATCAAATCCAATACCACCTGCACCAATAATGGCAACCTTCTTACCCACAGGCATTTTCTCTAAGAGAACTTGAGAATAGTTCATCGCCTTGGGGTGATCAAAACCTGTGATCTTTGGAATCCTTGGTACAATTCCCGTGGAAAAAACAAATGAATCGAAAGAGGAGCTTTTCAATTTTTCAAGAGTCATTTTTGTATTAAGTTTGATTTCAATATTTAATTTTTTAATCATCGTATTGAAATATCTGATCGTCTCATGAAACTCTTCTTTTCCTGGAATCTCTTTGGCAATATTAAATTGACCACCAATTTCACCTCTGGCTTCAAAGACTGTTACATCATGTCCAAGAGTTTTCGCCTCTATGGCAAATGAGATACCGGAAGGGCCAGCTCCAATTACGGCAATTGACTTTTTAATAAATGAGCTCTTTTCAGCAAGAGCTTCAAATTCAACTTCATGACATGCTTTTGGATTCACTAGGCATGAACACATTTTATTTTGAAAAATATGATCGAGACAAGCTTGATTACAACCAATACAAGTATTGATCTCATCTGCTCTTCCTTCTTTTGCTTTTAGTAATATTTCTGGATCAGCTAGAAAAGGTCTGGCCATTGAAATCATATCTGCTTGACCAGAGCTAATAATATCGTCTCCCACCTTAGGATCATTGATTCTATTTGTTGTGATAACTGGTATTGAGACATGGGGCTTGAACTTTTCTGTAACCCAGGAAAAGGCTGCTCTTGGAACCATGGTTGCAATGGTCGGAACTCGTGTTTCATGCCATCCTATTCCGGTATTAATAATATCAACACCAAGAGATTCTACTTTTTTACCCAGTGCTACAACTTCATCCCAACTGGATCCATCTTCAACCAGATCAAGCATTGAGAGTCTATATATAATGATAAAGTCGTTTCCAACTTTCTGTCTTATTTTTGTGATTATCTCTTCAACAATTCTAATACGATTTTCAAAACTTCCACCGTACTCATCTTCTCTTTTATTTGTTTTGCGACAAATAAATTGGTTGAGAAGATAGCCCTCACTTCCCATAATTTCAATTCCATCGTAACCAGCTTTTTGAGCGAGTCTGGCTGAGTTGGCAAAATCCCATACAGTCTTCTTAATATGAAGCTTAGACATTCCAAAAGGTTTGAAAGGCGTGATAGGTGACTTTATAGCAGATGCTGAAACATTGAGTGGGTGATAAGCGTAACGACCAGCATGGAGGATTTGCATACAAATCTTTCCACCTTGTTTATGAACTTCATCAGTTATAATTTTGTGATGAGAAACTTGCCAAGGAAAACTTAATTGACTCGCAAGTGGTTGCACTCGACCAGCAAAATTTGGAGAAATTCCACCTGTAACAATTAATCCAACTCCTGACTTTGCTCTTAGGCCATAGAAGTTAGCCATTTTTCTATAACCGTCTTTTGCTTCTTCAAGACCCGTGTGCATTGAGCCCATGATGACTCTATTTTTAATAGTCGTATGTTTGAGTTTTAATGGTTTAAATAGGGATTCGAAATTATCCATAGTGAATTACTCGCCTTTATTGAATCTGTGACATTCTGCTACTCATATTCTAGTATAAATATCTATGATCGCAAAAAAATATAAGACTCTTCTTGATAAAATAGAACCGTTTGTCTTCTCAAACTCAGATAACTTCTCATTTATGGAGAAAAATATCTTTGACAAAGATCTAACGACTTTTTTTGACTGTAAATCAACAACCTCTGAACCTTTTTATAAATTACTGAGAACTACAGATAAGCTTGCTTTCTCAGATCAGGGAATGGCGATGGAGGGTTGGGTTTATTTTGATTGTTCTTCTATGCCTGGTGCAATTATTGGATTTGGAATTCACAAAGAAGATCTTCCTGAAAGCTTAAGAGCTGAGTTTGATATAGATCCAAATTATAATGGATTGGTACCCATCTCAATGTTTATTGCAATTCCAACAATGAATAAGCTTTGGATTGCACACAACTTATCTTCACTGCGATCTAGACTTGGAGATAGCTTTGGAGGGTTAGGACTTTTGACGAAGGCCTTCGGAATTAAGGTTTTAAAAATTAAACAAATGTATGGTGCTACTCAGTGGGGAAGTGATGCCATTTTTGTTCACTCAAAGCTTGCGGCGATGCAAATTTTATCCGCCAGAACACCTGTACATACTTATATAAATACGATGAGTTATTTCTCTGACTATAGTGAAATAGATAAAGTTTTATCTGAAGAACAAGCTGAGAGTGATGACTTCGATTTTTTAATTGGTGCTACAGATACTGCTGGACAAATTTCATTGCAAGAAAAGATTGAAAATGGAGATGAGTTTACACTAATTGGTAAACCCATCAACAAAGACGATGATATATATTATAAAATTAAAATTAGTAAAAGCGGGATAATAAAAAAGACACACAATACATAAGCGAGTCCATTAAATCTATTTCTGAGTGTTAAGTTTGCAAGTCCCTCACAAAGCTTCAATGGAATCTCTCTCATTTTAGGATGAACAAACCAAATCAGCAGACCAGCAACATTGAATAGAAGATGCACTAGGGCAATTGCAAGTCCAGTTACATTTCCCGTTAGAGCTGCAAGTAGAGCAGTTGCAGTGGTTCCAATATTTGCTCCAATAGTCACTGGTAAAATAGATCTAAGAGACAGTGCACCAGCTCCGGCCATCGGTACGAGTAAAGAAGTAGTAATAGAACTCGACTGAACAGCAATTGTTAAAAGCATTCCAAAAAATATTGATACATAGCCATTTTTAGAAAGAAGATTCTCAATAATTTCGCCCTTGTTTGATTCAATTAAAACTTTCATAATTTTTACAATCATTGTTAAGGCAAAAATAATAAATACAAACGAGATAACCATCATAACGATTCCACCAAGTGTACTTTGAAATCCTAGAGTCTCTGTTACAAATACTTGAACAGCTTTCGCCACAGGTTTAATACTTGCTTTTATTGGGGAAGAATAAGTTACACCGCTAGCATTACCATAGAGAGCTGCTGCAAGTGCCGTGGCAGAATTTTCGAGAAAACCTGTTGCAAGCTCTAAAGGAAGCATTATTAGAACAGTTAAAATATTAAAAAAGTCATGAATCGTTGCTGCTGCAAATGCTTTTTTAAAGTGTTGTTTATTTTTGAGATAACCCAAAGAAACTAGTGAGTTGGTTACACTTGTTCCAAGATTTGCACCCATCACCATTGGTATTGCTCCTCCAAGAGGGAGAGTTCCAGAAGCAACCAGTCCTACAATAATTGATGTAGTAACGCTTGAACTTTGAATGAGTACAGTTGCTAGCATTCCAGAGAAGAGAGCTAAGATAGGATTGTGAGTTACGTCTAATAGACTAGTGGCAAAACCACTTCCCATCATCTTAAATGATCCACCTAGAAGCTTAACACCTACAAGAAAGAAGTAGAGTAGTAAGACAACGCTTATAAATCTAAACGTTAGGTCCATGAGTTGATTCTTTTCAATTTTGTTTTCAGTTACTGAGTTCATTTCGTTTCCCCTTGGTGTGTTACTAATTCATACCAAAGAAAAAAAAGAAGTTTGTTAGGCTTGTGTTAAATTGATTGCGCTTCGTGTTAGATCGATCGACGAGGCTTCACAAGTAGAGCACCAAAGTATGTACCACTAACTAAAGAAATTCCAATAGTTACCATGTTAAAGATTGAGTTAAATCCCTCTAGAACATTTCTATCAAATAAAAGATTAAGTCCTTTAAATCCAATACTTCCAGGGACTAATAAAATAATGGCCGGAAGTAAAAAGATAAGTGCGGGTCTGTTCATAAATCGAGAATAGATATTACTTAGAGATCCAATGAAGGCTCCTGAGCATAAATAACCCGCTGTATGGCCAAAAAGTTCTAAGAAAACTTGCGAACTAAAATAACTTAATACAGCTGCTAGAACTATCCAAAAGAACTCTTGAACTCGTGCCTGAAATGATAGACTGAGACCTATTCCTGCAATTATTAAAGATAAAGTTAGTATTACTGCATTTGGAGACTCTAAAGTGGCATCAAGAGTTTGCCAACCAAAGTATCTTGAAACTTGATAGGCCAAATAAACACCAAATGAAATTTTCAATAAAATAATGAGCGAGCCCATTATTCTCGCCGTTCCGGCTGTTAAGTTTTGAGAGGCTAGTTCCCCAATCGCCAATGTCAGCATCAGTCCTGGAACCAACATAATAATAGATGAAAGAACGACGATGTTTATATTAATATGATAAATTGAACCAAGGTAAAGTGCGGATAGCGCTACAAAAAATGAGACAATCCCATCGACAATAGAATCAATTCTCTCCTCTTTAACCGTCTCCGTAAAGAATCCTATCAGAGAGGCTAGAAGTGCAGCAATACCGGCATCAAGCAGTGTTCCTTTAAGAAAAATTGAAATAGCAAAAGCAATGAGAGCATATGAGAGCGTAACAAAATAGTTATTGTATAGAGGTAATTCATTTATTATTTTTCGAACTTTTTGTGTGCCTTCATTAATTTTGATCTCATTCCAGAGCACCTGGTCAACAACTTCATCAACCCATAATAGTTTAGAGAGATTTATTTTCCCAGGCTCAAGTCGATCCATTCTAGTGTGTTCATGTCCTTCTTCTTTAAAACTTGCAAAAATCCCAGTTGGAAATGCAAAATACTGAGAATCAATATTGAGTTTTAAAGCAATAAGTGTGAGTGCTTTTTCAACTCTATCTGCACTTGCACCATACCGGTGGAGCGAGTTACCAATTAGCATAATAAATGTAATCTTATCGTTAATACTTGTCTGCATAAGCCATTAATGTACAATTTATTATGAGTGTTAATCAAGGAAATTCAAACGAAGTTAATTCTAATCAAGATGGTGTCCATGATAACTTGAGCGAATATCTCGATAAATATTCTTTTGAAAACTACGGACGCCCATGTGCAGACTTCTCTCGAGAGTGTTGGATCGAAATTATTGATTTCATCGCCGAGTCTCCAGTAATTTTTGATCTCGGTTGTGGAGTAGGAGAAAGCTCTTTTAAGCTTGCAACTATTAACCCAGATAAGAAAATAGTTGGTATCGATCGCTCACTCTCAAGATTAGATCGAAATAATCACTTTAAAGAAGAACTTCCTAAAAACCTATTTCTTATTCGCGGAGAGCTTCTCGATTTGATTCCACTGATTCATAAACACCAAAATGGACTAAATATAGTTTCAATCTATCTTTTATATCCAAATCCATATCCTAAAAAGCATCACATCAAGAAACGATTTCAAGGTAATCCTGTTGCTATATTCCTTTTTAATATTAAAACTCAGCTAGTTTTTAGATCAAATTGGAAATTATACTTGGAAGAAGTTCAGTATACCTGCAAGTACTACGCAAGAGATTCTAAACTCATTACCTTAGATGCAGATATAGAGCCTTTTACACCATTTGAGCGAAAGTTCATCAATTCTAACCAAAAAGTTTATGAGTTGCTTGTTCACTGAACTCTAGGAATATGATAAGAACAAGTATGAATCAGAATACTGCTTTTATATTGACCTCACACTGGAAAGACGGCGACCGATATCCGCTGCAATACGTCTGTCACTCTTTGAATGGTCCCATCATTTTAAAATTTGATACTGAGCGTTTTGTCTTGTTTGCCGAAGCATCAAAGCTAGAACAGTCCTTTAAGACTAGCTTTGATAAAAAACAAGTCAATTTAACCTCTCTTGAGGGTTTAGCTGTCAGTGCACTATATTGTAAAAATGCGAACGACTTCTTTAGTTTGAGAAGAGAGCTCGGTGAAAAAGGTGTCAGAACATTTGAAAATGATGTCTGGCCTGCTGATAGATTCCTCATGGAGAGATTTATTTTTGGTGGGCTTCAGATTTTAGGTAACGGAGTTAAGGAAGGGGATACTACTGTATATCTGAATCCTCAGATAAAACCGGCGGAAATGACTCCAAACTTCCTCATTTGTTCCCTAGATATAGAGACCGGAGCTGATGGATCTTTATATTCTATAGGAGTTCATTACTCTGGACCAGTTGAGAGTGAATTTGTATACATGCTCTCAATTGAGAATAAATCAATTAATGAAAATCTCTCATACTTTAAAGATGAAAAATCACTGCTATTAAAATTTATTTCAGAATTTAATCAGATGAATCCAGACATCATTATTGGCTGGCACGTTATTGGGTTTGATTTAAAATTCATAGAAGATAAGTGTCTAAGACTTGGAGTAAAGCTAAGTCTTGGTAGAGATCAATCTGAAATCAAAATAGAAGAAAAAAAAGGATCTGGCTTCTTTGCTCATATCTATGGTCGAGTTGTTATCGATGGTCCGCCAACATTTAGATCTGCCTTTTATCAATTTAAGAACTTCAAACTTGAAACTGTGGCGTCCGAGCTTCTAGGTGAAGGGAAGGATATTGCAAGTGATGCAGGTAAGGTATCAGAGATTGAGAGACGCTTTAGAGAAGATAAAGAGAGTTTAGCTTATTATAATATACAAGACTGTAAACTAGTTACGAGAGTTTATAAAAAAGTTGAGATGATACAATTTCTCGTTAATAGGGTTATGGTTTCAGGCCTTCTTCTAGGGAGACTTGGTATTTCAACCGCCGCACTTGATTTTGTCTACCTACCAAAGCTTCACCGTAAAGGTTACGTCGCATCAAACGCATCTGACCTTGATCGAGATGAACAAGGCTCTGGTGGAATGGTCATTGAGCCAAAGATTGGTGTGCATGAAAACGTTGCAGTGTTTGATTTTAAAAGCCTGTATCCATCAATTATTCAAACATTCTCGATAGACCCTCTCGCTCGCTATAAGGCAGATATTAATAGTGTGAGGACACCAGTTGGGATCAAATTCTCACAAACTGAAAATATTCTACCTGCTATTATTGAATCTTTAATGTTAAAGAGAGAAAAAGCTAAGGTCTTAAAAGATAAACCACTTAATCTTGCTATTAAGATCTTGATGAATAGCTTCTATGGTTTGATGGGATCAATTCGTTGTCGATTTTATCACGCGGATCTACCCAAAGCGATTACTGAAAGTGGTCACTGGCTTCTAAAACAGACAATTGAATTTTTTGAAAATAGAGACCTTGAAGTTATTTACGGTGATACCGATTCACTTTTTGTTAAACTTGGAGATAAGGATGAAAAGTTTGCTAAAGATATCGCCTTTAAGGCCAATGACTTTTTAAAACGAACTATTAAGGAAGAATTCTCAGTTGAATCTAAACTTGAATTAGAACATGAGAAAATTTATTCTAAAATTTTCTTCTCTCAAGCTCGTGGATCAAACTTAGGTGCTAAGAAAAGATATGTAGGTCTTCATAACGGAGAGTTGGAATTCACTGGAATGGAGTTTGTTCGAAGTGATTGGACAGATCTTGCTAAGAACTTTCAGTATAAGCTTTTTGAATACTACTTTATGGGACAGTCTCTTGAGACATTTATAAAAGAATATGTAGAAGATCTCAAAAAAGGGAAGTTCGATGATCTTCTAGTTATCACTAAGCGTCTTTCAAAAGATCCTAAGGAATATGACAAGAATATTCCTCCACACGTTAAAGCTGCGCTACTAATAGATCACAAAGGTCCATACAGGCTCAAAGAGGTATCATATAAAATGACTGTGAACGGTCCAGAACCAGTCCAAAATAACCCTTCAACTATTGATTACGAGTATTATATTGATAAACAAATCAAACCATTGGCCGATCAAGTTTTGTTTACTATGAATAAGTCTTTTGATTCAATTGCTTTGGGTGATCAACTGGCATTTTTCTAAAAAAAAAAGCCTCACTTAAAGTGAGGCTCTATATTTTATATTCCCCAGATTGATTCGGGTCTATCTGCTGGTTTGTACTCTTCTAAAGACTCTTCTAGAAGTTCTCTGTTCCAATCTCTTACAATATAAGATCTACCATTTTGATAGTTTCTCTCATCTTGCCATACTGGATTAGTAAGTGGGTGTCTCATATCTGTGTCTAAATCACCATAGTTTAAGTATCTTAGTTCTAATGTTGCATAGTAGTACATAGAAGATTCTTGGTAGAAACACCATTCACCAGTTTGGTTTGTATCAAATTCCATAATATGGTTGATCTTTTTACATTTAATATCGATCTTCTGATTTGGATCAGAATTAACTCCTAAATATGACATTTTATCTTTAATCTCTTTTATTTTTTCTCGTAGTCTGTCTTCACGGCTTGAGTCTTCGTCTTTCTCAGAAAGAGCTCTTCTTAGTCTTTTAGAATACTTATTAAGATCTTTTATAAGATCAAATTTTCTAGCTCTTAATTTACCTTCACCGCGTTCTGTAAGGAACTCAACCCAATTTTCAATCGTTTCAGGCTTATCTCTAAGTTTTGGATCAATAATATAATCAACACCCTCGATATTCACAGCGGGAGCGACATGAAAGTCCCATGCAGTATTACTTGAAAGCATTCCACCTATCATACTTGAAAGCCCACTTCTTCCCATATTATCTAATTCTAAATTGAATTTATCTGTGTAGTGCATGAAAACTTTTTTAGATTTTACACCATCTTCTCGGTTCAATTTGTAAGACCAAATGTTTGCTCTTTTAAAACAATCTTTGCCTTTCATGTCTTTATTAACATTTTGAATTTTTCTCCAAAATCTGTTCAAATCTGACTTTGAATGTTCTGTCGTTGTAAATCCATCCATTGGGCTTACAGGAGCTGCTAAAGCTCCAAAACTGATTGTAGCGACAAGTAATAATGATTTCATTTTTATCCCCATTTTTATATTTATATTATTTCATTATGAACGACTGTTTCTTCTTCTTTCTCTTGCAGCATCTCTTTGTGCTCTTTCAATGTCGCGGATCTTATCTTTAATAATAGAAACAGAGTCTTTTATAGATTCGGTGTTTCTCTCCATCTGAGATAATGTTGCTTTGGCAGCGTTGAAAGAGTTAACCTTTGTTTCTGTATCTTCCACTTTTAGACTTTGAGCAACGGCATAGATTTTGTCTTGTGCTGATATTATTGTTTGTAGTTTCTCTTTGTTTTGACTTAGTAAACTGTTCATCTTTGTGATGATGTCTTTAACGGCTTTATTTCCTTCAGCCTCTTTGACTGCTTTTTCCATGTATTTTTCAGCAGACTGCATCTCTTTGGTCGCATCTTTTGCTATGTCATATATATCTGATACAGCATCTGCAGAAGCTTCTTTAAGATCGTATTCTTTTTTCCATATCTCTTTATAATCATTTCCAAAAGCTTGCTTTCTTGCAATCCAAACTTGATTCATATCGTATTCAGTTTGAACAAAGCTCTCTCCAGCTCTATGAGCACTTGAGAGTTCACTTCTTGCAGGTATATCTCTGATTTGGCTTTCACCATAATTTAGTTGTCTAAGTTGTGGAACTCCCCAGTAGTACTGAGAAACTTCTTGAATAAAACACCATCCATCTTTTAGATTAAAATCTAATTCTTCTATATTTGTTATTTTTTGACATTCAATGTGAGCGGCATAGTTAAGGTCAGTTTCTACCTTATTCAGTAATTGCTCTTGATATCTTAATTTTGTCTTGATCTTATCAACTAAAGAGCGGTCAGATCTAAGTCTAACTATTTCATCTTGGTAGTATGAGATCCATTTATTTATTTGTGCAATTTTCTTTGGTTTTTGTTTCAAAAGATCAGCATCAGTTATTCCAAAATCTTTGATTTCTGCTTTGTATTCTGCAATTTTCTTTATGTTAGAATAATACTCATCTCTTTGAATTGAGTCACTTTGATTCAGGCGTGAGTTTCTTTCATTTAAATCAGATATTTTATCAGTAAGTTTAATTCTTTTTTCTACTAATTCCTCAGTTCCAGCTGCAAGAAAGTTCTCTTCCCACATCTGTTTATCTAGAGGAGCGTGAAGCCAAGGTTGAAAACCTTTATCGTAGACGATATCAGTACCTTCAGTTTGATAAACTGGAGCGATATGAAATCCCCATTTTGAACTGAGTTCTTGATTATATTTTAAGCTGTAATGGATAAGAATTTTTTTACCCTCAAATCCAAACTTCTTATTTATGTCATAAGTCCATGCTTGAGCTCTATTGTAACATTCACTACCACTCTCAAAAGAGGTATTCATTGAATTCCAAAGACTTAAACCTTCAGCTTTTGTGATATCTGTTGACTGGTGTCCTTCAAGTGGTGATACCTGTGCAAACGACAGAGATGAACTCAATAAGGCCAAGACCAAGATAGACTGCTTCATATTTTCTCCAAAGGGTAATTAAAGTGTACTCGTTGTAACACACCTCAGTATTTCGATAAAGCTTGAAGCTTAGTGATTGTAAAAAGGTAATAGCTAATGCTTTAGAGATGAATAATTTTCATAGTAGATTGTCAAAATCTTCCATTAATTAGATTTTATCCGCTATTGGGGGAATAATATGATCAAATTTACAATGGCGATTTCTATCGCCGTAATGAGTACAGTTCAAGCTAGTGCGCCTAAAGTAATCTATGGAATAGATAATAGATTAGATATCAAAGATGTTAGTAACCAAGAATTATTTAAAGCCGCCAAATCTGTTGCAGGTATGGTGAGTAAGTATTCATATTCAGCAAAAAAAATTGCAGGAATTAATACGATCTCTTTCACAGATGTCGCTCTTCTTTCAGATTCATGGGGGGGAGATGTTTGTCGTGATGAAAAATTTGCAAATCAGCCAACAGTCGCTGCCTGTTCGGGATTTTTTATTGGTGAAGATAAGCTAGTAACAGCTGGTCATTGTCTTCTTGATGGTGACGGTGAAATTAAAGACGGAATGAATGAAAATTGTAAAGGTAATGATTGGATTTTTGATTATCAAATAAATAAAGGTGAATCGAAAGCGAAAATGAAATTAATTGATGCTAAAAGTGTTTATAGCTGTAAAAAAATAATAATTGCAAAGCTTGGTAGAGATGATGACTTCGCTATTATTCAACTAGATAGAAAGGTTGAAGGAATAGAAGCTTTATCCTTGAGAAGCGAAGGTAAGATCGAAGTCGGTACTGATCTGGCAGTAATAGGTCATCCAAGTGGACTTCCAAAAAAAGTTGCTGACGGTGCAAAAGTTTTAAAAACCGTTAAGAAAGAATACTTTGTAACTTCTCTCGATACTTTTGGTGGAAACTCTGGATCACCAGTATTCAATATGGATACAATGGAAGTTGAAGGGATCCTTGTTCGCGGAAAAACTGATTACGTTTATACTAATCAATCATGTCAGCGAGTAAATATCTGCTCTAGCGATGGCCTTTCATGTCTTGAAAACGATGAAGCTCTCGAAGGCGAAGAAGTTTCAGTAATAACAGAAATTAACTCTTATCTTTAATTTAGAGAATTCTCTACATTTATAACCTGCCCACTTTTGACATAACTTTCAAGTTCGTTAAAAGTGGTACCTCTTGAAGTAATTATATTTCTTACATCAATATGATCTAAACTTTGATTATTACTAATTATAAGTGCGGCCAGTCCAGATACTACTGGGGTGGCCATACTCGTTCCCGTAGAATTTGCATATGTTTGTGCACTTTGAGCGCATGGTCCATTACAAAATGGAATTCCAGTTGAAAGTAGTCCTCCATTTGTTGAAGAGCCACCAGGAGCTGCAACATCGACAGTCTCTCTACCAAAATTTGAGTAGCTCGTAATTTTATTAAGCTCATCAACACTTGCAACAGAGATGATATTATCGGAATCAATATTAGCCGGATAAATAGGGTTTTGATCATTACAATCTCCCACACCATCATCTCCACCATTACCAGCTGCTGCAATTATTAATGCTCCCTCATCTCTAGCAAAACTAACAGAACTTAGTAGGCTTTGTAGGTCCGATCCTGCACTTCCTGCTCCTGGTCCTCCAAGTGATAAATTAATTATATCTGCACCCATATCGATCGCGTAAAGAATACCAGCTGCAATAGTTGCAAGATCACCTCGGCCACCGCCAGATAAAACTTTTACAGGAAGTATCTTCGCTTTTGGAGCGACTCCACCAAAGGTACCAGCTGCAAGACCCGCAACATGGGTTCCATGGCCATTATCATCTATAGGGTATGCATCTCCATTATAAAAATCCCAACCCGTGTAATCGTCTGTATATCCATTATTGTCATCATCTTGTGAATTACCATTGTCCCCGTGTTTATCTTGTTCGTTAGTTGCTATATTCGGAGAGAGGTGAGGGTGGTTATAGTAAACACCTGTGTCGATGATTGCAATCGTTACACCTGCGCCTTGGTTTCCAGAAAGTACTAAGCCTGAGATTTGTTCTAAGTGTGGAAAGTATCTACCGGCAGATGAGTTTCGGTACTCAGGATTGTGAGGACCATAGAACTGGACGTCTCCAATGTTGAGAGCTGTAACAGTATCACTACTGATCAGTTGTCTTTCATAGACAATATTTTTTCTGATTTTACTTTTAGGAAGCAAGAGCGCTAAGTCTTTTTGACTAACACCGTAGTACTCAACGAGTCCGCGTTTCTCATTTATTACTCTATAAGATAATCCATGAGTTTCTGATAATGAGACTGCTTGAGCTTTTGTTGTACAACTTGCAATTAAACCCGCAGTATCTTGAGTCTTTGGTGCTGAGAAAATCTCCGAAACACTTTTACCACATGAACTCAAAATAATGAGCATGCATAGTAATGAAATCCTTTTCATCTATCCATCCTTTGGAGAACTAATCCTTAGTTCTCAAGTAATACTCTGCAATAGATATACCATTAATTTTTACTTGATTTTACGAGGTTAACAATGCCCCGGTGTCGAAGTGACCGAGTTTAAACGGCCCCGGCAATTTTTGCCACCTTAATAATTCATGAAGATGAAAATTAATGTTAAGTAATTTGGAAGTCTGTCGAAATGGTATATGTCTGCGCCACTCATGGCACAGCAACATTATTTCACAAGCAGGAAGCTTATCAATTTCTCACGGCTGAGCAAGTTGAGTATCCCGGAAGATACTTTTACCGTTCCAAGGAGGAATTTAATATGGGTTTCCGTATCAACACAAACATTTCATCACTTTCAGCTCAACGTTCACTTACTCAAAGTAATGCAAAAACAGAAAAGACTTTGTCTCAACTCTCTAGTGGTTC
>Ga0307930_1000197_pt1 | contig 46240 bp, 47 predicted proteins | sample OrgLakmetageno46_FD_203161 | JGI IMG/M metagenome (GOLD analysis project Ga0307930, IMG submission 203161) | Saline water microbial communities from Organic Lake, Antarctica - #46 | ecosystem: Environmental > Aquatic > Non-marine Saline and Alkaline > Saline | place: Antarctica: Organic Lake...
TATTGCATTGCGCAAAAGGACACTCAGCCCAGTCAGACTTGTTCTGGAGGATTCATCAAAACGCAGCTTTATGCTATTTGTTGTTGTTTCTTTGCAATTGGGGAGTATAATCTAATCTAATCTAACGTGAGGTAAAATCACAAGAGGAGGCGCACACGAGAGGGTGTGCGGCAAAGGCCTCGACACAGTCTCGGAGAGGGCCAGAAAGATGGCTTCGACGCAGAACTGAACACCTTCGACCAAGAGGGGTAGTACTTGGGTCAGTGGTTGGCGTGCTGGCGCATTCGGAGAGATAACATAGCATGTCGACCTTCTGGCCGATATCATCGCGGACCCGCTGACAGCCGGGAACCGAGAACATCTGCAATAACGGCGGCAAGGTCTTGACGATAGCCAAGGCCTATTACCACCGGGTTCTTTATTGCGCATGGGGACTCGTCGCCCATTATGGATGGGAACGCCTTAATCTCGACCGCCAGGGCCTCATACACGACCCGAACAACCCACAGGCCAAAGCCAGCACACCCGTACTCGCCAAGGCTATGTCAAAGAGGCTGCTTATATGAACCCCGGATCTAGATTATATTTATTCGTAGTTCTATTGTTGTTGGCAGAATCATTTTTATATTTTTTAACGGTAGAAAAAATTGACCCCAACCAAATACTCCTGGCCAGATAAAAATAACTTTAGGGTTTGGTCGAACTCGAACTCGAACTCGAACTGACACAAAACCCAAATGACGCAGAAGCCAATGCTGTTGACAGAAGTGCACGCGCATACGTTGCGCGCGACTCAAAATCGTAAAGAGGATAGTAAGGAAGTATAATGCTTCCACCCCCTGAGAGATGGGAGCGTTCATGAAGTAATTTTTAAACCAGACTCAAGTCATTTCTGCGCCTGTTTCTGCATTGAAGAGAGCACGCTGTCGTAACGGCATAATCAAAGTTACCCCAACAAAAACCTCCTACCCGGACAGAAATAACACGAGGATTTGGTCTTGTGTACTTCCGCAACCAGGTACACCTATCCTAAGGCCTGGCAGCCCACCGCCTAACGCGAATGTGAACGCCTCCTGCTCGATCGCCGATGCCTGATGGGTACCTCCAACACACCCCGCGGCTATTCCGACCGCAACAACTATCGTAAGTGGCACACCTGTCCTGCTCTCGAGGAAGGCGCGAAAAAAAACGAAAACAAGTACTTCGATACTTAGGTGTACTAGAGTGACACCAGAGGAGAAGCGGAGGTTCCTGGCGCGGCGTGCCCAAGAGACTGAACAACTGCGCGCTCTCTTCAATGCAGAAACAGACGCAGAAACGACTTAAGTCCGGTTTCAAAATTATTTCACGAACAGTTTCCACTTTAGAAGGGGGTGGAAGTATTATGCTTCCTGCCCTCTAAACACTATCCTCCTTACGATTTTGACTTGTGCGCAACGCACGCGCGTACACTTCTGCCCGCAGCATTGGCTTCTGTGTCATTTGGGTTTGTATTAGTTCGAGTTCGAGTAGAGCTACTGGTATTGCGTATTTGGGTCAAAATTCGCATTATTCTCGAAACGTCGGCGCGCATGCGCTGCATTTCAAAATCGTCTCGAATACCATGAGACCATGACTGACGAGAGCAATCATAATAATATATGATATTATCATCTAAAGTACAAGCAAACTTGTAGAAGCAACCCTTGTTATAAGAATGACGTACAACCCTTCTGGCGATAAAGCGTCAATACATACAGCGTGAAACCTCCCACTCCCCACAAGCCCACTAGCCAGGCCAGATTCCAGAGTTTAGAGTCATTTTCACGCTGTCTACTTCTGCTGGGAGCCGCACTGATATGGCGACCATAACCAATAATAAGAAAGTATCAACAGGAAAGGTCTGTGGGAACTGCCTAGCCCAAGAAGGAAATAATGGCAAACCTAAGCTTTCGGCCTGCGCCCGTTGCGGTCTCGAAGTCTACGTACTGCAGCAGGGACTGTCAGCGGGCTCATTGGAAGACCAACCACAAGCAGCATTGCGTAACCAAATCTGATCGGGTAACGCAGGTTCAAAATTCATCACATGGTTTCAATAACACTTCGCCCGAGATGGCCAATGCTACGGAGACGTGCAGCATTTGTTTGGACTCGCTTGGTGATGCGCCGGCTGCTACCTTGCGATGCAAACATGATTTTCACGTTGAATGCATACTCATGTTGCGAAAGTTTGGCGTCGACCAAAAGTGCCCCTTGTGTCGCAACCCACTGCCTCCCGGGCCTGAGCAGCTATGCGATGATGCTTTCCGCCGTTACATGGTAATTCATCGACTAGTGGAGCGAGGTGATGCCTCCTGGGATGCGCTTCCAGCCTCAGCACAGCGCGCTTTGGATGTCGTGGTTGCCAATGTTCGGGCTGCCGCAGATGAAGGGCAAGTGCAGGCGCAATGTAACCTCGGACACTTGTATGAAATGGGCCATGGCCTGGTGCAATGCGATGCTGAAGCCGCGCGATGGACTAAGAAGGCAGCCGAGTCTGGGCACGCGGTTGCGCAATGCGGCCTTGCGTTCTACTTTATGGAAGGTCGCGGTGTCCAGCAAAGCCATGAAGAGGCAGCACAATGGTACAGACATGCAGCTGAGCAAGGAAACGCAGAAGCGCAAAGAAACCTCGGGAATCTTTTCGAAAACGGCTGTGGCGTAGCGCAGAGCGACACGCAGGCGGCATATTGGTTAAGAAAATCAGCTGACCAAGGATTTGATTTGGCGCAGTATGAACTAGGTTGTCTCTATGACGAAGGCCGCGGTGTAAGACAGAGCGATAAAGAAGCGGTGCAATGGTTTCGAAAGGCAGCTATTCAAGGATGCGCCTTGGCACAAGTGCGCTTGGGAGTTTCATATGAATGCGGCCACGGCATCGTGCTGAGTAGCGTCAATGCAGCGCACTGGTATTGCAAGGCAGCTGAGCAAGGAGAATTGCACGCGCAATCAAATTTGGCAGCCTTGTATGCGGAGGGCCGCGGGCTGACTCAAAGTTACGAGGCAGCGGCACATTGGTTGAAAAAAGCAGCTGTGCAGGGGTATGCTCAGGCGCTCAGGCGCAGTATAACCTAGGCCGATTCTTCACCAATGGTTTAGGTGTCACGAAGAGTGATGAAGAGGCAGCGCGGTGGTGCAGAATGGCAGCTGACCAAGGGCTGAAAGAGGCGCAGGGCTACTTTGGACGACTGTACATGTTTGGCCAGGGCGTAGAGCAGAATGACGTAGAAGCAGTAAGGTGGACGCTGCAGGCAGCCGAACAGGGGGACACGGAGGCAGAGTACAACATGGGTCTTTGCTGCACGACTGGCCGCGGTGGCGTGGCGCAGAGTGACGTGGAAGCGGTGCGGTGGTACACATTATCAGCTGAGAAAGGGTACATGCCAGCTCAATTCAATTTGGCGCATATGTTCGGGCGTGGTGATGGCGTGGTGCAGAGTGATTCAGAGGGAGTGAAGTGGCTCAGAAAAGCGGCTGACCAAGGAGATGCCGACGCACAGTACCTCATGGGCACAAAATATACCCTGGATCGCGGCGTAGCGCGAAGTGATACGGAAGCAGCAAAATGGTACAAGAAGGCCGCCGATCAAGGGCATGAGAAGGCAATGAGGGCATCGGATATAAATTTGGAAGCGAGTTGCAGCACGACGAAGCTCGACTGCTGAACGGACGGAATTCTGATTTCAAATAAGCTGCAATCCACGATCTCTGTCTGCCAGTGGCACCATAGGCCATAGGCCAACTCGCAAGTGGAGTTCTCATCAAAGCAGAACCGAAACCTAACTCCAAAGCCAACTAACCACTTTAAACCACTTGGCTTTTTTGGATGCACGTGCCATCATTCAGTCGAATGCGGTGTCTTAAACCTCAACAATCAAATATGGTGCATATTCCATTTGCTTATATTGATTCACTGTAATATATCACGAAGTGAACATTCAAGTTAAGTGCGGTGTATTGCAATTTTCCGTTGCGAAGTGCAGTCGGCTTATTGAACTTATTGCGAGTTTTGCCATCATTGCTGTTGTTAGAATTCCGAATTCCGGTGGAATCGAGTTACATGTATAAACAAAAAAAATCAGTTATTTGCAGGGATTTGGTGACTAGTAACTAGTAAGTAGCAGGGCAAAAAGCTGTTGATTTGAGGTCATCAAGAATTCAGGATACCTCATTTCAGTGTTTCAGACTGACCGCCTGGTTTGGGGTTCACGTAAATATCACAAGCGGCCTCTTCGTCGTTACTAGATTCAACTAATAGATGCGTAGTGGATTCTTCAAATTCATACAGCCAATCCAATCTGGATACCGAAGGAGTTTTCTACTAACCAGATGTACTGTCAGAGCGAATGACCTCCAAGCGCACCATTCCTCTTTTCTTTGTTTTTGGAAGTGCATTAACTAGGCTAGTAGACTAGACTAGACATCAATGGACGCATTGTGGTGGAGTATATTTAAGTCTAAACACAAGAGAAGGCGCGCAGTATGAGAGGGCGCGTGTCAAAGAAAGTAACTCACTGACGGACGTTAAAGTCGCAATGAATGCAAGTCAGGCGAAACACCAAAATAATGCCAAGGGCCTCGGAACTTCATAACACACCCCAGTGGGCCTTATTTCGACTTAGGTATATCTAAGAACAATCGCATTTTTGTTCTAATTAGGCCAAACGCGGCCCTGTATGTAGATCTAAATCGAAAATATTTGAGTTCGAGCCCAACTGGACTGTGCTGTGATAACTAGAATTGTCGTAAAAATAGGTCGAACTCGAACTGGCTTATTTAGCGCATAGTGACCGCTGTGGTGCGTGGTTGCGAATTGGGCGTTTCGGTGAACGCCACATGAATTCACACAGAATTCCGCGAATTTTCGAGCCGTGCCGTAATAAGACAAACAATTGCGATGGTACTTTAAGCTCAATCACACAAGCTTTACGGGAAAGTATTGCTCAATGCTCAAATTTTAGCCAGAAGGCTGCGGGCAGCAGCAGCAGCAGCAGTAGCAGTAGAAATGCTTGCGGCAGCTGCCGCACCACCACCAACCAAATTTTGCTTGCGCCTGGCAATACGCTGAGTATGAGTAGCATGAGCCCCCACTCCTCTTAACCCCAATGAAGGGCTGAACTAGGTCCTTCGTTGGGTTTTGGTAACTAGTGGTGGATTCATTTAGGATCCATTAACATTAATGTACATCTTTTTGCTATTTGTTATTCCTTCTTTGCGATTGGGGTCTGGGGATTGGGGAGTTTAATCCAAGTAGGTCGGCCACTTAGGAGGCAAGAATTCATCAGTTAATCAAATGCTAGATACATACATAACCAGCTGCCAATAACAGCTTCTACCTAACTACCTACTACCTAAGTTTGGGGATTTGGGGGCAAAGCATCGATTTAGAGACTCTTTCAGAGACTCGCCCCACCCGAAGGGCGAAAAAGAAAAAAAAATTCGAACCGCGCCGCGCAGAAGATGCCGTTGAAGATGGTCTTCTACTCACGAGTTTGCTTTTATGAAGAGGGATGGCCGAGAGGAAAAGACGGGGTATATTCTTGGCCACCCTAATATGGTACGGAGAACACCAGTCGCCGCCCCGTTCTTGATCGCTGGTCGTCTCCTCGGGGCTCGGACACCGCGTTCACAAGGGCCATCTGGGGGTCATCAGCTGCCTCCCGCCGTTGACTACTTGCCCGCATAGTACGCTCTGGCGCACTCAGGAACATAATCTAACCTAGAGCATAAAGTTGCTGCATGGGATTTCCCGTGTATGACTAGTCGTCTTCTTCGTTGTTCGAGGTTCGTGTAACTACAGGTGCAACTATCACAAGCGGCTTTCGTTGTACGAAGTAGAATTACAGTGGAGTCAAATCGATTTCAGCCAATCCAATCTGGATAACGAAGCGGCTCTCTAGATTCCAGGTAAAAAGGCAGAGTTAACTACTTCCAAGTGTGCCTATTCCAGGCCAATTTCCGCAGGGAGTGGGAAAGGGCCTAAATTTTAGCCAGCATGCTCGGCGCAGCTACAGCAGAATTGGCAGCAACTCCCACTGCGCCATCAGAGTAAGCTTGATCCTGAGAATTTTCAGGCTTTACCAGCAGGTTGCTCTTCGGGCGGTGCGGGTACAGGGGGCGGCTCCTGTGGAATGCTGCGTGGTCACGCCCCACCTGAGACGCAGAGAGCGAAGGGCGTATAAGAGAAGAATGCAAATGACGAAGGCTGGAGTCGAGGTGAAAGGCGATACACACGAAATTCAAAACTTGGTTGAGCTCCCCCTGGTCACAATCTTCCTGGTCTTCTATAGCCCTTACCCGCTATTTCTTTTATTACTTCCTTTTTCTTACCTCAATCACTGGCCCTGGCACTTCGGGCGCTGGCGTCAGCTCTTTCGCAGCAGCCTCGCCTTCTTTATCGCCAGTGCTGCCTCCTTCTTCGGTATCGGCAGCAGCAGCAGCATTTGCTTTCTCATCCTTCTCAGCCGTGCTGTCGCCATTTTCCTTGGCCTCCTTTTCTTCGGCTTGGGTTTTGGCGAGTGCGGCATCGAAAATGGGGTCATAGACAGGAGAGTGCGGCGGAATCGCATGCTTGGAACCGAACACCTGTAGAGATGAAAAGTAACAGATATAGAATACAACAGTTATTACAATAGATTGAAAGTGGGGCCTACTTAGCTAGGAGGCGAAATGAAAGAATAACATCTCGTAAAGAATGAAGAAATGAATGACTTTCGGAGTGCGGGCTGAAGCAATATTCATTGAAAGGAATAAAAGAAGACAAAAAAACCTTTGTTTACCTGCAGGCTGATTTTGCGGCGGTGGGGGCTCTCTAAGCCAAGGTACTGGTCAAAGAACAGCAGCACGTCTTGGCGCGTGAGCGTTGCCACCACTTCAGCTTCCCGCCACTTCTTGCCAAAGTCCATCGAGCCGTCTTGCACTTTGCCCCACAGCGCCCCAGTCTCCTCGTTCAGATTCTTGTAGCTTTCGCACAGCTTCTCGCGGACCGCACCCCGATTCGCTTCAAACTCTTCGTCGCTCAACGTCTCCGCCAGCAGCACCCGCAAATTGGTCAAAAAAGCTTCGATGCGGCCGTCCAAGTGAATGGGGTCCGCGACTTCCGATTGGACGATGAACCGCATGGCCACCTGAGCAAAGGAAGAGCACAGTCCGAAGGAATACGAAGAAAAAAGACGCACAGAAGAGGGAGTAGGGAGGTTTGAAAGATGATGTTTATTATGGGGACAATGCATCGTATAAGGGGTACGAGAAAAAAATGACAAGAACAAATGCGCCTTTCCTGTCATCTCAGCCTCTCCTAATATGATACAATCATAAGAACATCACATCACCACGTGCCCGTCGCCGTGTCCCAGAGCTCCGCTGAAGACCATGTAGCCTAGCTGCTGCTGGGTGCGCAGCTCGTCAAAGCACGGCTCCTTGGCTAAGTGCATCAAAAGCGCTAAGCGAGCCGCAATCGCCGACTTGTGAAGAGCTGCACTGTCACCTTCAGGCGAAGGAAGCGGCTCGTAGGCTTGCCCCACCTTCAGAGAAATTAAGAGCACACGAGTAAACGCACACGTGAATGCCAGATAAAGAGGGTGTAAAGGTGAGGAAGCCCTAGAAAAGTAAATCACGAAAAAAAAGTACAAAAACATTTCGAGCGCGCATGATTATGTGTACACAAGTGGCGAAGGATAAATCGTGCATGTACCTTGCCGTACTATCTCATAACAAGTATATGCCCTGTACTATTCACACGCACCACACGTCAAACTACAACACCTCCACTGCTACCACCCCACTACATGTACCTGAAACACCACTTCGATGGCGCTGTTGGAGTCCTCCGAGTTGGCTCCCCGCGCCCGGTGCACTACCGTCGTTTTAGGGGGCAATTCCACGACCCGGGCGGCCGAGGCCGGGCGAGCGGCAAACAGGGGCTTGGGCTGCAGGGTGTGGACCACGGTTTGAGCCGCGGCAATGGCTTCGGAAGAGGTGGCGTTGCCGTGCACGAGTGCGGTGACCTGAAGGCGCACATGGCGTGCGTACAGAGTTTTAGGCGGTGGCAGTTGGGATGGGAGATCGGGTTGTTGTAAGTCTGGCAAAGAAGAGAAGCAGTAGTGCTGCTCATTTTAATTCATTTCTTGAAGGCTGCACCAAAGCAGTGTTTTGTGGCGGCTGTCTCTTGCACACTTCATCCACTCCCTCACCTTGAGCCGGCCCAGCAGTACTCCTTGAAACGCCTTGAGATCCGCCACCGTCAGAGGCAGCAGGGCTTCAATCCTCGAGTCGTAGTCCCAGCGCGGCACTTCCAGCACCAGTGACTCGTGCAGCAAAGCGTGCTGGTAGGGCTGGGCGTAGGCAAAGTTCAGGTAGGACCTAATGCAGTAGTAGTAGTAGTAGTAGTAGTGGCGAAAATACACATGCAAACGAGGATGGGAAGGAGGGATGGAGAGAATATGGAGATAACAGGGCATTCAGTAAGAGAGGGCCAAGCTTTTTGATTTAAAAAAAAGGAAAATACAACGCGTACGTCAGTTAATCGGAAAAGGGCGAGTTCTTCCAACAGGAGTATATCAAAGTACTCATGAAACTTATTCCTCGCAATCTAACTCTCTTTTCTAACATATTAGTACATCCATCATCTTACTTGTGCAGCTTGTCTTTGAGGCGCACAAAAGTTGCAGGGTCGAGGGCTGGTTTCGCCACGGTCGCTGCGGCCTTCTCGAGCAAGAGTGGCAACTTGTGCGAATAACCGAAGCAACAGAGCTCCAGGCCGTAGCTGAAAAAGAAAAGAGGTGAGAAGAGTAACAAGAATTGACAGACGAGGTTAGCAAAGAAAGAACAAGCGAAGCTTTCCAAAATTACCACACAAATAACCTTCAAACCACACTGAGAGTAGCTCAGAAACACTAACACGTAACAAAGAAACGCATTTATAATATACTATACCGCGTCGCGCTGAGTTCAAAGGTCAGGCCAGCCAGATCCGCGGCATAAGCGAACCTAATATAGTACGGCAAGGAAGGAAAGACCTTCACTTGACAGCATCCAATAAAGCAAAAAAACTTGTGCGCATTCAAGCGAGCACGAGTGTCTGATCATTCTATAGCCTACTTACTCGTTGAGTTCTTCCTCGACCATTGACGCATAGAGCGCGGTGAGCACTAAGGCATTGGGGCTGGCATAAGCTTCGGGGGTGTTGAGCGCTACCATCACGTTGAGCTTGGGCTTCTGGAAGCGCCCAAAGTGCTTGTACCTGCGGGTATGAGACATAGGCGGCGGTAGTGTGTGGTTACATTGGCAAGCGTTCAAGGCAAAAGTGACACGAAGAAGCAATGTTCGTAATCATTGCCGATAATATCTCAAATAATTGCCCACTTCGTCTTCCTAAACTTGACCACCACTCAAAAGCTCACCCCTAGCGTGTTTACCCTAAAATATTAGATAATACGCACCACACGTCGAGTACAGGGTCGGAGTGCACCAAAGCCGCCGGCACCCGGTCGGCCGCCTCGTAGGACGACATTCCCCCCTCTGATAGGGGGTGTGAGAGATACACATGTACGTTAATAAAAAGAGAGGTGAGATGAATAAGTGCACTCTTGCCTGTAAACACTATGTTGACCCATGAAATCAATACACTTCCGCCTTCTCATAGATAGAAGGGAACAGCATGCGACAAGTTGATTGATGCAGCTTACTTACCCTTTTCACTGCCAGAAGGAGCCGCAGCTGCTGATGCAGTTGCCTGCAACTTGAGCGCCTCCTCGTCTAGCTGCTTAAGGTTGAAATCCGTAGCCACAAAATCGTTGGGTGGCGGCAGGAACAGCGCTGACGCGTTTTCCGAGGCCGCTTGCGGATTGGCCCAAGCCGCGAGGAGGTCGGATGAGAGCGGCTCTTTGGTGTGCTTGGTGCCGTACCTGGGTTAGTATTGGGTGATTGTAAGCGAAAGGTGACAGAAAAGTCAGAAGTGCATCCCCACGGACACACAACAACAATCACATCAGAGGCCACATACACACACAAAAGCCACCAATGCAATTCATGGTTTCTTTCCCTCTTTTGAATCCCAGAGTGTCTTCAGTACGCCACAGTCCTTTTCTTGTATTTCTCTAATATAATTTCCACACGCATACCAGCGTTCTTCGAGATTGGTTTGCCCCTCGAAGCAGCGCGCCGCCACCAACAAGAGCATGTTGGCTGGCACCAGGCAGTCCAAGACCTTGGTGACCGCTACAGGGTCGTATTCGTAAAAGAGGGTGCCGCCGCTGAGGGTGCGGGCTGGGGGATAAATCTGCATCGAGGACGCCACCTAATGTGATTTTATTCAAATATACGAAAATTAAAATGCAGGCAGAAGATAAAAAAAAACTTGGAAGCTCAGAAGAAAAAGGTAAGACGAGGAACAAAGGATAAACGCGCATCCTTTATTAACGCATACTGGCCAATAAAAAGAAGATTAAATCTTAATCGTGCAATACATGATGTAGCCCCCCCTCTCTCTCTCTCTCTCCCACCCCCCTAGGGTAACACGCATTCACTGACGGAAGGAGTGTAGGAAATGGGTTTGCTCTTGGACTTGAACCGAAAGTTCATGGCTGCGATGTCGCGGGACTCGTTGAACACCCATTCCTGAATTAATGATCAAAGAGAGAGAGAGAAAGAGGGGAGAGTGTAAGGGGGGAGGGAAAGAAATGGCCTCAATATTTAAATCCACGAAAAGGGGTCATGCAGGAAAAAAAACTCGAAAGGAAGGTTTATAGCAAGTACAAAAGAATCCGTACGCATAGTTTCATTTACGGTTCTCTTCACGCATATATATATTGGTTTCTGGTACCTGCGGCCCCTCTTTTCGCAGCATGGCCAAATACTCGTAGACCACTCCCACTACGTTCTCCACGTTTGCGATGCCTTCGTCGGTGCAGTCGATCTGATGAGTGGAGTATACGGAGAAGATATGAACAAATTACGGACCACACAACTTGATACGAACATCTACATCAGTCTGGGTTCAAACAAAGAAGAGCAAATGTTGAACTAAAGAAAACACCACCGCCACTCTCTGAATGTATGCATTCAATTATAGCAACCACCCCTTCCCTTCTCACCTGGCACCCGAAGATGGCGAAGTCCGACGCGCTCGCAAATTGGCCTGCCGACAAACCATTGGCCCAGCCTTTGGCTTTCAGCAAGCTCAGCACGCTCCCTGCTCCCTCGTGCCCCAGCAAATGGCTCAGGTACGAGGAAGGTTTCGAGGCATAGTCTGCATGCGGCGAAAACGGCAACTGCCAGGTGAGCTCGATCAAGCGGCTGTCGCGCACCGGCACCTGTATTCGTAACATGTACAAGAGGAAGGAAAGTGGTGAAAAAAAAACGAGCGCAATGGTATCAAATGGTTCGAAATTGGTTGTCATGTCCATTTACATATCATAGTGCTACCAAAGAGGCCCACAGGAACATAAACAGCAACAGCATCAACAACGATCACTAGCACTTACCACGTTGACCCGAAAGCCCAGTTGGTCATAGGGGTTCGACTCAAAGAGGGGCCGCTCAACGTTCAGGTCCTTGACGTCCGTGAAGTAAGCCAACACCCGCTCGTGCAACACGTCCAACGGCTCTTTGCCGAGCACCACCTGATGGGAGGAAGAGAGGAACAAGGAGGGCAGGAAGAAAAGGTAAGATTCGACAAAAATTGAAAAAAAAAAGCGGGAAGCCACAAAATGAAAAGCAGCAGAGATAGCAATACATGAAGAGCACATACGAAGTTGATCTCTCGTCTGATTTATCGGCAAAAAGAGAAAAACTATCACATTAACACAAATACGGTGTTCGCACATATACCAGTCGCATTTGATTCGCGCTGTAGTATTTGCCGTGAAAAGCAATCAAGCGCTCTCGCAAGTCAACGCCCGCTTCCTGGGGGAGGTCTTTCAGAGTCTGGAGGTTCCCGGTGCTGAACAAATGGTGTGGGTGGCTTGAGCGAGCGAAGGACTTCTTGAGCTGCATCATGCGCCACAGGTCTGCCTGCTGGTTCTTGGCGTTTTCCTATTGCAGTGGGTGGAAAATGGTACCAGAATTAAATTTAACAAACACAGCGAGAGTACACAAGGGCGAACGAAGCGTGAAATGCAAACAGATATACGTAAAGAACACACGTAAAAGAAGCACCAGAGAAGAGGAAAGTGTAGAGTGGTGACGGTGCTATAAGCCGGGCACAAACGTTCGGTCCATTCACTATTGTTACAACCCCACAAATATTCACCGAGTCCACGGCGTTCATTTCCCGCGCGGTGGCGGAAGCCGTAAAGAGGGGCGCAATGAAAAACTGCGCGAAGCGGTCCAGCGCGCCCTCCAAGTGCTCCGCGTTTACGTCGAAGTAGTACACCTGCGTGTGAAGTCGCCAGGGCGTAGCATGCAGTAGCAGACGTGAAAAAATAATCGGTGGGCTGTAACACTGTGCTATACACAAACTAGGTGGCTATTAGAAATCGGCGTGCAGGGGTTGTGCTACGACAGAAAGAACGGAGTGGTAGTACTTTGACAGGAGGTGCCTATGATGAAGGTAACAAACACCACAGACAGGCCATTCAATTGAGAGGAACACCGAAAAAAATTACCGTATCTTCGCCGGCGGTGTAGGCGTTGGACATGCCGCCGTGGGCCGACAAGTACTTGGAGTACTCGTTCTCGTCCGGGTACTTCTCCGTGCCCTAATATATATATATATATACGTGAGCGCGCACACACGGACGATGGGAAGTCGTCAGTTGTGCGATTTCAGTTGATGGTGGCATACTCAAACGGGAATATATATAGGGATATAAAACCATCTAGAAAAAAAAACAACGGCACTTTAAACCAACGCGTGTATTTGTTTTGAGTCATTCTTGGTGCCACGCTACTACACTAGCATTTGCCAAAATGGCCATCACAGTGAAACGAGACAAGGAAGAAGAATAGAGTGCGAGACTTTACCATGAAGAGCATATGTTCCAAGAAGTGTGCAATGCCCTGTTACAACAGAGGGTTACAAACACGATTTAAAAAGATGAACGGGTCAGAAATTAGTTATAGATTGAGCCATCTTGGACCATCTCTCACAAGTAGCATGCCAAAAAACAAGCTCATAGAAGAAATATAACATTGACAAGTAGCGAGAATCTATCAACACGTAAATTCTTCGCTAACCTGCGTGTCTTCCGGATCTGACATGGCGCCTACGCGAACGTCCATGGCCGCGGACGCTTTGTCAGTCTCAGGGTCACTGATTAGCAAAACCTAGAGTGGTAGGTATATGAAAGAGAGAGAGAGGCAAAGAGTGATGCACGGTTTCACACATGGCGTAGTCAGGCACATGGATATCGCAGTAAAAGAAACTAGTCGAATTCGTCGACCTTGCCCTTCTAGTATGGATTTACAACACCTGACGCAGTTTAAATTCAACTCTCAGGCTTGAACTCTATTCTAGATGAACGATGGATGTAAGCACCTGCGATTGGTTTGCTAGGGTCAAATGGCGATAGGATCGCTCATCTTGCTCCGAAACTTCGAGTGGGCCGTTGTCAGTTGCCATGATGGTTGCACAGAGGTTTCGGGAGGTGTACTAAGAAGTCGTTCTCTATGAGGTTTTGAGGAGCTCGTGAGAAGAAACAAAATAATGTCAGAAGGGCAGTGCAGCACACACGAAAAGAAACGAAACAAGTTCAGGTGCCCGCGCAATGCGCGGTTTAGGGCATTCTATGACTTCGCAGCAGCACACAGGAGGTGTGTTGTTTGTATCTCGGCGCGCGTCCTTCTCGTGGTGCCCGTGCCCGTGCCCGTGCTTGTGCCCGTGGTCCTCCTCGCCCCGTTGGTGTGCGACAGCACGAACAGAGCAGAAAACACTCCCCCCTCATATACGGGTCCGTCCAAAAATATACGTCGGACACCAACGAACGAACCACGAACGAAATTCCATTTAATAGAAAGGATCTTTCTGGGAGCATTGTTGTTTTGTTGTGGCGAAGGAATTCGTGGGGATACGGAAATAAACTCCCAGATTGACCAATCAGAACGCGCCATTCTGCTGGTCTGTTAACTTTCACTTCCATGCCACTGCCAGAGTGAGAAGCTACAACACAGTAAGCAGTAAGCTGTCAAGTTCTGAAGAGGGCAAGCACTCGAAATCCGTGCCACAACCTAGAGCTGAGCATGGAGTTCAACTTGAATAATTTCATGTCCTTCGCTGGCGCGGGCGACGCCCAGCAGCCTAGCAACGACGACGATGACGACGATGAGGAGGAGCTTGAGTACTCTTCTGCAGCTATGATCTCGCGGCCTTCCTTTTTCGACGCAATCTCAGCGAATATCGAAAAAGCTACCGAATCCGACGACATCAAGTTTGCGAGATGGAAGAAGGCAGAAGACGAGAAGCGGTTAACAGCCAAAACGCCGGAGGAGCAACGAAACATAGGCGTCGTTCAGCTTATCATGGATAGTACGTTGTTTTGATTGATAAGTAGGACATACGGTGCATTCCCAAGAGACGCGTGCGACTACACATTGTGGATAAATGCTTTATCCTTGGATATCTTTCCATTGCTTGCGCTACTTCATTATCTGTTCTGTTCTACGATGCCACGACATGATAAATAGCATACATTCCGCACACCCCTTGCACTTCTGCTTGGAAGCACGCACGAAATGCTGTCTAGCTTACGCGCTCTCAACTTATCTCTTCCAATGCTTTCTTTCTTGTCTTTTCGCACGCTTCTCAACGGCGATGGTCTTGCCGCGGCCTTCTATCCAATCTCCCAACGCACAGCCCTTGCTGAAGCTCGCGAGGCTAGGGACCCTGCCTTGCTCGACTCCATCGCCAAGCACTTTGCCGACGACGCCATGTATGTGGGAAAAACTGCTCGCAGAGAGGCTGCCATGAGTGCCTCGCACATTTCGTTTGGGGTTTTACTAGGGTTGCAAGATAAGGCTAGGAATGGCATAGGTATTACCGCCGTAGCAAAATCTTTCTCCGCATTTGATTGGACAATTGCACTACCTACACTTGTTTTCGTACTGGTTATGTCAAATGAGTGCTGCTTCCTTTAGAATGATTGCATCGTTGTTGTTGTCTTGATTCCTGTACCAGGTATGTGAACGGTCACCTCGCCGGCACCGTGTACACCTTTGCTGAACCTTCGGTGGGGGGCGTGGGATTTGTGCAACATTTGAAAGACTTCTGGTTCGGGCGATGGGAAGTCGAGGTAAAAGCTTTCCAATAAAACTTTTGAATAGTATTATCCGAATCATTCTATTAGAGCCTTTAAAGTCTTGTTGTACTTCATTCCTTTCTCCGTGTTTGATTGTGTGTCCTAACAGATCGCAGAAAGATACGCAACAGCGCACTCTCTGTCGCTTTTATCTTGCATCACTTGTAGTCCTGCGCGCACCTCACACCTCCCTGCCCCCACGATGCTGCCTTAACTGTTTGTGTCTTGCGCTTTTCTTCTTTTTTCTCACAGGTGCGCGCTGAGAGCTTGTGCTGCGAATTGAATGGGTGCGGCCCTGTAGTCACTTTTCAAGCGCGGGTGCACGAATGGAAGGTGCGACGAACGGGCCGCAGCGTGCGTCATGTAGACGACGACAGCAAGTCGGTGATGGTGGAAACTCATGCGGTGCACTTCACGGGCGGGCCAAATGCCAAGATTCAGCAATGGCTCTACTACTGCGACTACGAGAAAACCGCGAATTTCATTCACGCCTTCGGGAAGAAACCGGTTTGAATTGCAACTCAAACTTATAGATTAGCATGCTGGGCAATAAAGGAAAGAAGGATCCGCGGCGTGCTGCCGTTGTTCTGTTCATTGCGCTCCTGGTGCGGTGCTAGAGGAATCTTGAAATCAATGGGCATGTGGCCATTTTAAATGAATTTCTTTCATTGGTTATTAGTTCGACGTTTGAGTTTGAGTTCACCTCACATATTGGGATTAGTACCAGTATCAATATTCATATGTCTCTGTTATCCCATATTCTCGGGTTTTGTAAGGGCATTTGCGAAACTCGAAAGGAAGAACCGCATTAAGATTTACCAGGCAGGATATGGATGTTCAGACACGCCCAGTCAAGTCCCGCGAATTACAATAGAGGGAATTATATTTTGATCAACCAGGAACGAGCGCACACGGAATATATATATATTTTTTTAAATCGCAGGCTGCTTTCGACGCGAATTGCGACTCAGGGCTGAATGCACTCTATTTCTTCTCCTCTTACGCGAAAACTAGTAAAAATTCGTTTGCTTTCGAATTGATCTTCAGCTCTTTGCTCATTGATAGCATGTGGCTTGATAGACAGTGCTGTCTCCACTTCAACCTGACCTTCGTCCTGGAGGTCCACTCCATACAACTTGCAGGGATGTCGCTACCTAGCACGCGCCCTTCGCAAGTGCTCATGAGACGTCAAATCGGCGATAGAGTTTCGTAGAGGCGACAATGCCGTGTAATCAAAGGTTATCGCGGTAGAAATAGCAAGCACGCCAGCGGTGGAAGCTCTTGCTGCATCAAGTATCACCTAGTATCTAAAAATGCCGCCAGTTGCCAGGAGACGACTCCTAGCTTTACGACAAAGGCCAGAACGAGGAGACTACACGTGGTGCCTACAGCGTAAAATATCAGCGTCTTACGGCCTGAAAGTTCAGAGAGGACCGCAGGCGGCGGATGTTCAGGACCCCGAATCGAATCAACCGGCCTGCTGAAGACACGACGCACACCCCAAGAAAAAAATCACGCATGAATGGAAAAGAATGCAAAACGCACAATTAGAGGTGACATTTGGTACAGATAGCACGGACCTGCATCAGTGGTTCGTAACCTACTAGTACGTTGAAAATGACCATTACCTCCTGGGCATCCAGTTGATTGAATCACCAGATGGCTGCAATATCTAAAATATCGACTGTAGATTTTTCGCGGGCTCGGCGATTGCCAAGCTTGCCCAGGTAGCGATTTACGTGACCAGTTTCCGAAAAAGCTAAAACACGAAGTCAAAAGCTTTCTGCGAAAGCTCTATGTAGCTTCTATTTCGTCAATGTTCACGCCTAGTCTCTACAATATCTTCTAGTCCGCACAGGTCAACAGTTTCCTAATTCCTTTAGCCTGAAGCATAGTGATGGTAATGGTGTAGTAGGTAATTTTAGCAGTGTGAGCTATCGAGCTATCGAGCTATCTCGCGTATCTCCCATTTCTCTCGTGCTTTTCCCTTCATGTCTTGCCGCCGGCACGCCGGCACGCCGCGCAGCAGGCAAAAAGTGCGTTGGAGCAAAGGCTACTCTGTAAGTTTTGCACCAATGACACATCTTTCTGCAATTCTTGGAACATTCCTCCCTCGCTTTTTTTCACGCCTCTCTTCAGCGACTGAAACGTACGTACTCGTACGCGTGGCATCGTGTCATCTGCAGAACCTAAAAGTTTCCTGAAGGTAGATGCACTTGATGAGATGTCAAGCACCCTCAGCGCACTCTCGCTTTACCCAATTCGCTGATTGAAGAAAAGCATTTATGAAGCTATCATAATTAAACTCTTACGAAATGTCTCTTCGGCTTTCTCTGCTCTTCAGGATACCAAACTTGCACAAATATGGCCGCACAGATTCAAGGCAAGAAGCTCACGCTCAAATACTTTGGCATTCCTGCTCTGGGAGAGCCATTGCGCATCCTGCTGACTCTAGGAGACTTCAACTGGAACGATGAAAGGGTGCGTGCAGGCTTAAAATAACGCATGCGCCGTTGAAGAAGAATGCATCCGCTTCTTTCTTCCGCTGACAATATGATGACGTAAATAATGTACGCAATGATTTTTGTAATCTACGTTCGTTGACTCCCGCCGTTCTTTTCCGGTATGTACAGATCGCGTTTGCCGACTGGGGCGCTCTGAAAGAGTCCACCCGTTGGGGCCAAATGCCTTTGCTGCAGGTTGAAGGTGGTGCGGAAATGGCGCAGACCAAAGCGATTGCGCAGTTCCTCGCGAAGCAGGTGAGTTCACGGATTCCTAAACTTCTGGCTGGTAAACGCCAATGCATACTCCTGATTAGATTTGCTCCCATCGCATTCTGTCTTGTGCGTAACATAACATGCTCAATAATCTGTTTTGTGTGAATGTGCTCTCTCATGTCGCTCGTCCTAACCTTCTAGGTGAGTGTAGAGGGTGCCTCGACTGTGTACCCAGCCGACCCTACTGCAGCGTTCGAGGTGGACGAGTTCATCGAAGCGTTTGAAGACGTGCGCGGCAAACTTGTGCCCACTTTTGCGATCAAAGACGCGGCGGAGAAGGAGGCTGCGCGCGCGGCGCTCGTCGTGCCGGGCACCGGTGCTGCTTCGGTGCTCCTCGCCAAAATTGAAGCACTGTGCTCCAAGACGCAAGCGGGTTTTATGGTGGGCAACACCACCACCCTCGCCGACATTTGGTGCTTTTTCTTCCTCAACTTCCTGGTGTGCGGGTTCTGGGACGGTCTCCCTGCGAGCAGCGTGTCGGCTGAACACTACCCGAAGCTTTTTGCGGTGGTGAATCGCGTGGCGAGCATTCCCAAGGTATGACGTTTTCGACGTGGCTGCGCTGATGAGTTTTGCCGATTTTTAAGTATGCATTGTACTTCTCCTCCCTTTTTTTTGGTGTCCTCTGTTGCTAATCAGTGCCCGTGCTTCTTTTTTTTTTGCTGTTTTTAGGTTGCGGCCTACTACGCAGCCAAGGACGTGGCCAAGGAGCCCATGTACAAGGTGTTCCAGGCGCCCTCGCCGCTCCAAGGCAAGAAGCTCACCCTCACCTACTTCCCGCTTCCAGCGCTGGGCGAACCTCTGCGCCTCCTGCTCGAACTTGGAGGCTTCGACTGGACTGACAACCAGGTAAAACATCGCCCTATAGAATCGTTACAATTGGCCTTGTGGAGCGTATTTGTTGTTACTATAAAGCATTTAACCAGCTAATGCCAAGGCTAAAGTGCCTTTCTTTCAATGCCTCTGCGACTGTTGTGTTATCGTCGTTTCGAACCTCAACCTAACAACCCCTCTCTGCAAATACCAACAGGTCACCTTCGCGGATTGGGGTGCCAAGAAAGCGTCTACTCGTTGGGGCCAAATGCCCATGCTCCAGATCGAAGGTGGCGCCGAAATGGCGCAGACCAAAGCCATCGCCAAGTTCTTGGGCAAGCAGGCGAGGCCCTAGCAGCGCTTTATCGCATCAGATGAAAATAAACCCTTCACAGATGCTTGTGCGCTTGTGTTCTTTGCTTGGTATATCGTGTGCGTGCCACCACCCCTCATTGAAGAGTGGCAACATCACTCACTTATGACATGCGCGCCCTGTTCCCCTATTCTTACCCTTCAAGGTGAGCGTGGAAGGCACCTCGATGGTGTACCCGGCCGACCCAGCCGTGGCGTTCGAGGTGGACGAATTCGTTGAAGCTTTCGAAGACGTTCGCGTGAAGCTCGCGACGACTTTCTCCATCGCTGACGCCGCCGAGAAGGAGGCTGCGCGCGCCGAGTTCATGGTGCCGGGCAAGGGCGCTGCGGCACTGATTCTCGCCAAGATTGAGGCCTACTGCTCCAAGACGCAAGCAGGCTTCATGGTGGGGAACACGACTACGCTTGCCGACATTTGGTGCTTCTTCTTCCTCAAGTTCCTGGTGTGCGGGTTCTGGGACGGCCTCCCAGCGAGCAGCGTGTCGGCCGAACATTACCCCAAGCTTTTCGCGGTGGTGAAGCAGGTTGCCAGCATTCCTAAGGTGAGAGACAGCCTGAAACTTTTAGTTCGCCTCCTGTAAATTGGTTGCGTCTCTGCTTTTTGGGATTCTTGTCCATATAATTTGCAAAATGAAGCACAAAGTCCTACCTAGGCACGTCGTTTCCATGTTCTGATCTTCATCTTCTTTACTTCATTTTTTCTTTTTTTGCGAAGGTTGCGGCGTACTACGCAGCGAAGGATTTGGAGAAGGAGCCTATGTACAAGGACTTCAAGAACTAATTGAACGATGAGAGCACACGCGGCATTTAAAAGTTTTGAGACCATTCTTTCTGGGTTATGCACAGTTAGTCCTGCGGGCCTCAAACGCATAATTCTTGAGTTAAAATTGTGATGCTTATGAATTAAAATCTTGCATCGCGGAAATTTCTCTAAAAGCCAGTACTGAACGCAAAAATCGCATATTCAGTCAGTCGGCTCTATACGCTGTACGCTACATATAAACAAGGGAATGTGGATACACCAAATAATTAAAAGAAGAAGAAAAAGAAAAAGAAAAAGAAGGATAAAGCATTATACCTCGATAACTGGCACTGCTGGGATACAAAAGATATGCCTTACTGCTTACTGGAATATGCCAATGATGAAGCCCATGTCTATTGCATCTGGGATAGTAAGAAGGCCTGTTGTGTCTTGTGGTTTAATCAATCGATTCTTTGTCCTGTGGTGCCCATGTTTACTGCTATACTCCCCCCATTGGCAATGGAGCTCCCACTCCACTTCTCACTTCTCCACTCGAAGGCTTTGTCTAACAAAGCCGACGGAAATGACTTGCCCTGGAGATTCCGCGACATTGGGGTGTGAACGTTTGAGTTCTTCAAGCCCGTTTCCCTTGAGCCAGAGCCAGGTTAGCCGTCTTCTTTGAATCATACTTGTTAGTTCATCGGTGTAGCGTCGGCGCTCACTTTGGTCGCTTTGGTGTTGATGTTCCCCGCGGCACCGAACAGCGTGTCTTTGGCCTTGTAGTACGGGCCGCCGGTTACTGGTGCGCCGCTGAAACCACTGAGAACGGACCTGTGTAATATAGGAAAAGAAATGATACGTCAAAATGCAAAGAGCGGCATACATGCTCGTGCGATTGTGCTTCCTACAACAACCTACGTAACATCTGGTGTGAGGGCAGCCGATGTATTCATGGTCTCTGCGAATTGGAAAGTAGATTAGACTAAATTAGGTCAGCTTACCCAGTTTCGATTTTCTTGCGAACCAATGTTACCACATCTGCGTCATTGGTAGCTTTCCCATCGCTTGTGGCAATTCCATCCGTCCCCCAGCCAAGCTCCAAAGTTTTCTTCACGAGCGCAAAAGCAGGCGATACTGCTTGCGCGTGCTCCACGATGAGCAACTGCGCACGCAAAAAATGCATTCATGAAGTAGACCAAGAGCAAATAGGGAGCTTAAGTCCAGAGATCGAGGCCTAACTTACTACGTCCTGTAGCATATCGATTCTATGAATAAAGCCTACAAACCCAATCAATGCATTTACCTGTTGAACTTGCACTGCCTCGTGGCCATCGTCGGAGGACGCACACGCATTGCCTACCCAAGTCCAAGCATTCTTTAAGCCTGCACTAGCGCCACTGGCAGCCGACGCACTATCGGCCGAAGGTGCAGCTGATCGAGCAAACACTTTGAACACAGTTCGGCCTTCAGCTTTCAGACTCACAAAAGAGTCTAACTGAGCGCTAAGGGCTTTCTCTCCAGTTCCCACAGTTTTATCCTGTTGAACGGGGTGTGACGCGTATTAAGCACCGGGGACTCTTCAGTACGACAGTGCGAAACTCACTGCACTTGCAGTTTGATGCTTTGTAGTTACAAAAATTGACGACGTGAATAGTTGACGATGAGGCCAGCCAGGACACCATACTTATACTTCGCTAGAAATAAGAGCTCTCAAATGAGCGTAAAAAATTAAGCAGACAGTTTTCTATGAGCTCGGACTCACCTCATCCTTTTCGCGAGGCACTCCAAAGCCACCTCGAGCCTGTTTCTGGCCGATGCGTTTGGAAGGCCTGTTGTCACCGCCAATGACAATGGAATGCCGATGCGGCACCGCTACGATTGGCATCCATGATTGGCCATATTGTAGGTAAGCTAATAAAATGAGGCGGCAGAAGTGTTGGTGCATTATCTGTCTCGGAAGCCAGAAGAGCTTTGGATTTATCAAGCAATACAAGACGCCCAGTCGCCCACTCCGTTGATCGTTGATGTTTCACTAGTTCACTACACTCCTCCTTCCATTCCTCCTCGTTCTTTTTTTCGCGGAAAAGAAGCAGAAATATAGAAGAACCGGTTCTTGATACGTGACCTTCTTTTCCTTCTCTGTCGTCCATCTGAAATGCTGTTGTTTGCGTGCGTGCGTGGCTTAGCCAGTTCACAGTTCACCAGCTAGCCACTCCGTGGTATAACAGCGAGCCTAGGAGCATCTTCAATTTTAAGCATCTTTTGCACTTTCATCAATTGATCTTCGAAGGGCTTGTATTAGAATTCTGGGTTCGTAGTAGACCCTTGATAACTTCATTTACCCGCAGGACAGGCAGAGCGACAATACGCCCGCCCGTTCCATAAAATCCCGCAGAAAATAAGCCCAAGCGGCTATTGTAGCGCAAGGTAACGTCAAATGCTCGCCGCGGATAAGCTTCTCTTAAAGAGCAACCTCCGGCAGAATGCCATCAAGCTCAAAGAGAAGGTATTTTGGTTTGTTTTACACCGTATGATTGTGCTCGTGGCCGTGATAGCTCGGAAAAAGTTGACACAGATGAATATCCTAGCTTAGTACGAGGACACTTTCTGCTTGACTAAGCTCGTTGCTTATTGTTTTTCTGTGCCCGGTATCTTCCTCGCTATCAGTTGTCATCATTGTTTTCACCATCTGTCTTATAATTTGAACAGGAGTTTGACTTACACCACGGCAATTTTTCGGACGTTGGGACACAAGCAGCGGTAATCTTGAGCCCCTTGTATGATTTAAGAACCTGCTGCTTGTGTGCTAACTATTCCCTTTCCAAAATATCATGGTTAAGGGCAGTCTTCATTGGTCGAATTAGAGATAAAAACAGATATCGAGCATGAAAGCTAGGATTTTTACACGCACATGAGCTAAGATTTGTGTGTCTTTCGGCCAGGTCTTGGCAGGGTTTACGGTAACAGGGCTGATCGAGTTCCAAATGCCACCAGAAACGCACCGAGGACTTCAGGTGCGTGCTCGCAGCTATTTTTATCCTTTTGTCTCGGCCTGGCTTGCGTTGTCGGGGTCTTCAATTTTCTCTCTATGCTTTTTTTTTTCCCCACCTACGTGCCAAGCAGGCTCTTTGAAACTGACACCTAGATTCCTATTGATTTTATGCATGTTTATCGTATAATGCATGGATTCATTTTCTTTGCCCTCCTCCCAACTTTCCAGTTTCTGTACTATTCCTTCGTGGTGCTGAGCTTGGGGATGAACCTGAGCTGCGTGTCGTCCACCACGGCTCTCTCGGTGTTCGGCACCGGCCTCGCGCTCCGAGGCCCCGACGGGTCCATGGTAATCTGCAGATTCGTATTTTTTAATGATTATATTAGATTATATTAGTAGATTTTGCCTAGGGGTCGATGTAAAGTTTGCTGACCTATTACAAAGTGGGCTACGCTATCAGAAATGCACATGCAAATTGGAGAATTGCCTGTATTCAGGAATGAGCACTTTTGTCTGACTGTTTTTCTAGCTTTCATCAGTTTGTTGTTGGGATTTAGAACAGAGACAGGAGAAACATCCTCATGCTTGCAACACGAGCTCGATATCACCCTTTTATCTCTATCTCTTATTCCCTGCGCACATGTACAACAAACAGGTTCGTGCGGTGGACGGCATGTACCAAGAGCGGACTCAAATATTCGCCACCTTTGGAGTGGGGCTCTTCTGCACGTTGTTCGCGGCGATTTTAGCCTCCGTCATCGTGATGCACCCAGAAGCTGCGGCCGTGTGCGTCTCAATTTTGCTCTACGTGGTGTACCGAATATACTCGCAAGCGAAACGAATCTTTGGGAAGTTTCGGTTCGAAGAAGACGAAGGCACCAATTTTGATGACATTTTAACCGGGAGCATTTTCACCGCGGCGGTAAGTTGAAGAGGTACATGGGGAGAAATGATGAGGCATTGGAAATATCATGAACGAAAAAAATAGGACCCAAGAGAATAGAGCGAGCGTACGTGAGTAACAATTGAAATTATCTCAAGGAGCGTACGGCCGAGAGGGCAGCTGAGAGCGCTTTTCCTCATTTTTGATACATAAACTGTTGTCGTGTTATTGTTACCCTTCAAAGCACCAAACTTCACTTTTGGCGCCACTATTGTGTTGCCCTACTACGCCAACAGGTGTCACGAAAGAAAGTCAAAGCGGAAGTGAAAGAAAAGGACGAAGAAGCAGAACCGCTGGTTTAGCACAGGTTGAAGTTCGAACCGGCGGCGTTCTTGATAGTTGGCCTTTTCGGAGCTCTCAGGAAACGCTCTTCAACACAACTGCCTAAGCCCGCTTTTTTCTGCGCCATCTAGTACGCAGCCAGCAGCCAGCAGCGAGCAGCCAGTGGCCAATCACGTCAAGAACACCGTTATCTCTACTCGGGCTGGATCGGCCGTTCGTGAATAAATAAATTAAAGCAAGAACGAGCACCAAGTTCCCCTGTCAAAGAAGTAGGTACAAGCAGAGGGAGCTCTAATTCACTGGTACAATTGGTTCTATCTCTGTCTCTATCTGGGTTCTGGGTTGATTCCTAATGGCGGATTCCAAATCGCCATTATTTCTGTAACTTCATCATTGCCGTATAAAATTATATCCGAGAAGCCACCTTCTATCTTTTATCTTCTATCAAAAGCCAGTAGGCTACACACAGAGTATGGTATAAGCTTTGGCTATGCTAGGGCCCTAGGGCTAGGGGACTTAAAAGTTAGTAGCGAGTGGGCACTACGCACTTAGCATAAACCTCGGAGTGGAATCCCATTAAAGCACACCAACACTCAAGACTAACATACGCACGCACAAACACACAAATCCTAATGGCAACACCGAGTATAAAACCCAGAACAATAAAACATAAAACAAAAGTTAAATGGCCTCGTCTCCTTTTCCATTAACTTCCAGCTATCAAAGAGGACGACAAGGGAAAGGGTAGACAGCCCGCGATTTGTACGGCAGCCTGCATCTCGAAAGGCCGCGTATTTACCTGACCTTGATTGCGGCACATCAAAGAGACATTTTTGACATCAACCACACCAAGCCGTTCCTGGAGTATGTAATCACCGGTTTATTAGCCGGAACCAAAGGAAAGATGAAAGATGACGTGTGAGAGAAATCTAGAAATAATCACGAATTGGGGGTTTCTAGTAAAGTAATTATACGGAAGATTCAGTGTAGACCTCTTGTTTAACCTTTTCTTACTGAAGGAGTGCAACGATATCTGCGTAGCCGCCTTCTTGAGCATAATCCAGAGCTGTTTTACCGCCCTGCAATTACGGTAGCCACATAGACAAGGAAAAGATAAATGGTTAGTGGGAGTAGGAGTCAGAATACACGCTGAAGATCTGTACGTGCACAAAGAGAGGAGTGTTCAAGCATGAGAAGCCAAGCCTAACCACCCTTAACCTAATTAATTGTATTGATAATTTTTCCTCCACTTGCCCTGTCACGAATCTCTTTGTCAGCGCCTTCTTCAAAGAGACACTCCGCGGTTTCAAAAGAATCGTTTTGAGCAGCAACCATGAGCGCTGTTTTGCCCGCCTACGGTAAAGAATTACGTGGTGTAGGACAATCACAAAACAAACGAGGAATATGTGTTGCAGGCGAGAAATTCACTCGAAAGTAAGCTAATGAGAAGGAAGCTCTTGCGGCAAGAAATTCAGATAATCTCTCCATACTTTTCCCAGCCGAAAGGAAAGCCTTCAACTCTGTCGCGACCAATTGAGAATATTGAATAGATGCAATGATTCTTACATCATCCGTGTCATCCTTGTTCACACCAAGCTCAAGGAGGAATTCAATGATGTCGATGTCATCATACTCTGCGGCTTGAATGAGCGCTGTGACGCCAGTCTAGTTATTGGATATTTTGTGAATATAGATAAAAGAAATACAGCAAGAAATGCTTGTTTGGCGACAACGGAGTAGGTAACGTAAACATGGACAATCGAGGAGCGGCAAAAGCCATGTTGTAATTTACGAAAGAGGGGGACAAAGCAATGACTGAATGAACAGTTTTAGGTAATTCAATGGTGTTATAATGAAAGTAGTAGCATAGAGGTCTTCTGTTTGTTTACAAACTGCACGGATTGACATAAATGAGGTCCTCACCTCGTCCCTCGCGTTCCTGTCAGCACCAGCCTTGAGGAGGACCTTCATGGTGTCTGGATAGCCAAACTTCGCAGCGAGGAGGTAAGCCGTGGAACCATTAAACTAGAGCAATTTTTTTTTACCAAGATATAACATGATCAGAAAATTTGCTAGGGATCGAGCTTAGGCGCTGGTGCAAGGTTGCGTAGTAGTAGGCTCACTCTGGGTTTGGTGTCCAAAGCAGCCCCTGCTTCCAAAAGAATTTCCACAGTTGCGGTTTCACCATTTTCTGAAGCTTTCATAAGCGCCGTGTAACCAAGCTGATATAGATAAAGAAAAAAAGCAGCAGCGGCAAGAAACATGGGAAAATGAGGATAAAGATAAATTCCAGAAATGCGTTGGTTTTTGATATTCATGTGCGGAATTTCTAGTCTCTTACATCGTTTTTGGCTTCCTTGTCAGCGCCTGCTTTCAAAAGGACCTGGACAGTATCGGCGTGACCATTTTTCGACGCAACCAGAAGCGCTGTGTAATCTTTCTACCGCATTCAAAATGATTATAGATGCAAAGAAGAGAGAAAAAAGGCTTATTTTTTGCATCTTGCAAACATAACGCACTTCAAGATGATTCTTAATGATGAAAATCGTGCAACTTACGAAACTTTTGGCTTCTTTGTGGGCTCCTTTTTTAAGAAGTAACTCCACAGTGGCAGTGTGGCCTTCGAAGGAAGCGTAGAAAAGCGCCATGTTCCTACCCTGCCAGCACGAAGACAACGCCGCATGAGAAAACAAAAACGGACGCGAAGAGAGGATGAGAACAAGAAAGAGAAAGAGAAAAACGTTGACAATCAAGAATAGAAATTGTGGGCTGAGACGGGAATTTAACAAAAGGAGCTTGCAAGAACAGCGTACCGCGCATGTGGCGTTCACGTCAGCCCCTGCATCCAGGAGAAAGTCAGCAGCTGCGGTTTGGCCTTTTTTTTAGGCCCCCATGAGTGCCGTCATGCGATTCTACCACAAACCAGAAAGAAGGCAACGAGGAATAAGTTCACATGCGACTAAGATAAAGACTTAAACAAGACGAAATAAATGAAAGGGTGGCTTCCGGATGCAGAAATAGCGAGTGACGGAAAGCGCAACTATAAATCATACACATAGCGCTGGCATAATAGACTATACATTAAAAGTGAAGCGCTCTTCGGCTGGTCACACACCTCTGTCCGGGTGTCAATATCGACACCTTTCACGAGGCAGCCTTTCAGTACAGCCAAGTCGCCTTTTTCAGCTGCGGCTTGCATATCAGCACCTGTTTTTGCCTGAAAACAAGACATAGAAAAATGGAATTATGGAAGTAAACGAAACGTTCAAAGCTACAGGTGCAAAAAATCTCACCAGCACTGCAGCTACCACCACTGCGCGCACCCAAGCTTGAGCCTCCGGCGACGAGCAGCACGTGGCCACATGAAGCGATTCAGTGCGAGACATTGAAACCTGAAGAAAATCCAAGACGTCACCTGCACAATCGTCGGTCAGCTCCGAAAATAGCTGATTGGAAGCTGCTTGCTGCACTACCAAGACGTTTCGCGCCCATTCGAACAACAATCGGCGTACTTCGCGAGGGGCCCAGAGAAGAGATGGGTCACGATGAAACGCACGCAGTAACAGGCTTGTCGGCCTCGTCGCTGGCACTGTTGCCTTCGAGGAATCTGCAAGGGCGGCGCAGTACTCAACTGCAGCTGAGACGAGCAAGTTCGGGTCATCATCAAGAGCAGCGAGGACGTAAGCATGGTGCTCAAGGAGGTCGCGGCAATCGTCATCCCGAACATCTCTGAGGGACAATCGAAAGTTCCTCATGCAGGCGTCATCGGCACCAACATCAGCACCCGCCACTAGAAGCGATTGTGCAGTCTTTGCATCCCTCTTCTTTAAAGACTTCAAGAACGGGTTGCTGAGGTACCACTGTTTACGCAGGAAGGAAGCATACACGCATACAGAAAATTTATACATTGACGTGCACATCATGTTCCGTTGAAGAAAAAATACAATTGCATAAGGTACGAGTACGACTATTCGGAAGAGACAACCTCATTGATCTTGCAGCTTCCACCGATTCGTAGGGCCCTCGCCAAAGCAGAGTCAATTGAAGATCCGTATTTAGCGAGAGCAGAACGGCATGCACGAGGACTTTCCAGCAAAGCAACGCGGCATGCTGCTACGACTCCCGCTGCCCGATACTCGCTTTCAAAGCTCTCGTGTTCCACAGCTGGAGATTGGGCGGCCACTTGAGCTCCTGCAATAGTTGCGCCAAGCAAACGCGGGTCGTGGGAGCTAGGGGCCTCCCCGCACCTACGCCTCTTATTCAAACTTTGATTCTCGCAAGACATACTGGAAGTATACGTGCTTGCTGTGCTTAAATATGGGTTGATACGCACTAGCAAGCAAGTATGTGAGCGCTTTAAGTCCTTAGGCCTCGGCACGCTTTTTCGCGCTTTCTTGAAGAAGATTTCAAAAAAAAAGTTCTGCACCCTTTTCTGCACCCACATAAAAAAAAGGACTTGAGTTACATGTCACGGTGGTGTATAAGAAGTATAAGAAGGCGCCTTGACATGGCCCAACACGACAATGTGCCGCTTACGCTTGAGGGGCTGAGGTTTACAGTCGAACGGCCGGTATTGCAATCCAAAAGGGATTTCCTCGAGGGCCGAGGGAGAAGAACTCGAACTCAAACTAATACAAACCCAAATGGCACAGAAGCCAGTGCTGCAGGCAGAAAGCAGAAAGAGCCATGTCTATTTACTATGAACTATCAAACTAATATGGGCTTGGGTCCTAAACCGAATTTGCGATAATTCAAGCCGTATTGAGCAAGCACATGTAAAAAAAATGAGTGCCAGAAGTCCGATAAATATATATCGGAATCACATAGGTTCCGATTTCTGATAGCCGGATATATCTCCTGATATATCTCGTACCACCCCCGCCTATTGCGATGAACTCAAACGCATGTACTCAAACTAGTACGCAACACAAACCCGAATGACACAGAAACCAATTGGGCAGAAATCCACGCAACGCCCAGGCCGCCCAAGTCAAAATCGTACAGGGGGCAGAGGACCTAATGGTCGCCCAAGTGCCTCTTGCTCGACCGCTAGGGTCTCAAGGGAGACGCGGAGTAACGGAGTACTGAAGCCCGCAGATGTTTTTGCCTCATAAGATTTCCTGTGGCTCTCTTTGTCTTGCCACGAACACACACTTCCGGCAGCAAGTTTCGGGGCTTCCCTGCAGCTACTTCTGCGCGTTGAATCGTTTCTGGAAGTCGCGCTCCCAGAAATCATTCGTGTACGGCTTTTCAAACGATTCTCCGTCAGGGGGGTGAAACCAATAGTTGAACGCCATGTGCGCTCCCGATGTCGTACTCGGAGCAGAACTCGGAGCAGAAGACGACGAGGGCGGAGAAGAACTCGAATGCGACGAGGTAATAATGGTAGAAGATGACAACGAGGACGAGACAGAAGGCGAAAGAGGAGCAGCCGAAGAAAAGACTTCGTGAAACCACCCAGCTGGCAAATACAGCACCTGGCATCAAGCAAGCATCGTGTGACCAGTACAAATGCACACACAGTTTGTGTATTCACATCAATCCAAAAAAAATCACAGGGGCGGGATGGAGATAAATGCGCAGAAGAAAAGCAAATAGCGAAGTTTCACGAATGTAGTTTTTTTTTCGTGCATTATCTTCAAATGTAAGCGCGAAGTCCAACCCGTTGAAATTAAACTAACCTCGCCAGCTTCTACAGTGCACTCCAGAATTGGAGGCGGCAAAGTATCATCTTTTCCTCCACTGCTGCTGCTGCTGCTGCTGCTGCCATTCCCTGTCTTATCAGGCTTGGTGTTCCATACGTGGGTAGCCAAGTTTTCAATGGTGCTGAAATTATTTGGAGTTGCAGTTGCTTTGGTGCTCTTCTTTGCACTATCTTCTTTCTTGCCTTCCAGGTTCGTTCCTTCCTCAGAAGAGCGAGGTCGCTTGAAAACATGGCGACCTCTGTCACTGCTGCTCCTGCTGCTGCCGCTGCTACTACTGCTATCTTTTCCACCGCCGTTGCCAATAACATATTCCTCTTCCTCCTCATCGTCTTCATCATTTTCATTGTCCTTCTCATTTTCGCCGTCATCATCTTCATCAAATTCACCCTCGTCAAAGTCGTCATCTTCTTCGCTCCCAACGTCCGCGAGGTCTGCTTTGGTGAAATAGTGCTCTTCCTCATCATTACCACTCTCACCATCATTGTTCATTTCAGCCGCTGATTATATTGCGCCGTATATCGAAAAAAAAACACACACCAGAATGGAAAGAAACAGAACAAGAGAAGGCAAGAGGTAGTAAAAAACAAATAAAACAGAAGCATGCGTTTGACGGAATCAACAAAAGAGAGGCCTTCTTCACAATTTTCTTCTTTTCTTTTCTTTCTTACCGAGCGCGGATTCCAGGGCTGCATCAATCTTGGCTTCTGCTCTAGCCATTGCTTCCTCGTCGCCATTGGCTTCAGCAACTGCTAATTCTTGCTCAGCCTAGTGTGGTAGAATAGAAAAAAATAAAAGAGATAGAGAAAATAAAGACACTTCTTTCGAGATTTTCCCAACCTCTCTCTGCCTCAATTTGCACACAAACATTAATGCGAATTGGTTCACTCACAGTTCAAGCCTCATTCATGCATTCATTCATATTTATTCATTCGTTCATGCATTCATCTTGTTCGTTGTGCCTCTTTTGTCAATCAACCAGAGATGGACCTCGCGGAGTTGCTCTTGGGCTTCAAGTTCCCGTCGGGCAGAAGCGTCGGAGCCGTCGGCAAAGGTGTTCGGCTGCCCGGCATAGTTGATGCGGCCGTTCGGGTGCACCTATGGAGGCATCAAAAATTATTAACGGTGATGGTGAATGGATAGGCGTAGGTTTGCAAAAGTTAGCAACCACACATCTCATAGATTAGGATTTGATTCGGAGGACAAAACGGGAAATATGTGCAATACATCTATTCTTGTTCCACTTTTTTTGTGCACTTTTACCAGTTTGATGTCGCCCACAGTTTCAAGCTTCAAAGCATGCTTCGGAGAAATTAATAAGAAACGCTTTCTTCCACTCAACAGCACGTACCTAGATAGAGAACAAACAAAGAATGAGTTGGATTCAAAAGCAAAGCGCGCACACTCACAACAATAAGGAATGTATGGCCACATACTTTTGCACTGATGAATGCGAAATTATCACCAATAGATTATAGACTGCGCTTACAAGTTATCGTGAAAATCGTGGTGCAACCCGCTGCTGCTTTCCTGATTGGCCAAAGCTCGACCCCACCACAAATTGAGGTTCATGGGGACCTAACGCAATGACAAAAGGGGCAATTGCACAGGTTTGAATAAAATTGAGTGAAGGCGTGTACAATTAACGCATATAGAAATTCACAAGTACTTCGAATATTAGCAATTGACGCGATGCCTACAGTAGCAGCAGTATGGACAGAAATTGAGTCCGCCACCGAGAATAACTGGACCTCCTAGTAGACGAAGAAATAGGATAAACATGCCATCAATTTGAAAAGATGTGAGCAGCTTACAAGGTTTCCAGCGAGTGGCGGCCTTGCTACAAAGTCGCCTGCTTGATAGAGGCTACTGCAGGGCTCCGACATAAGCAAAGGCCTGCCTTGGTCGTCCTCCGCCAAGTCCTGGTGTGATAGCGGAATACGGACGGAAACGATCGAACAGGTATTTTGGATTATTGTAAATCGGGAATTAAACCACCCACAGTGAAGCACTGACGTAAGGAAGGCGGCGTTCTTAACAAAGAGCTCCCAGAGAGAGAAACAAGAGTGCGTAACAATGAATATCATCAACTCGTAGGTAGGAGCGCTATCGCAATCCTAACTGCTGCTGCTGCTTGATAAAACAGAAAGCAAGAATCTACTCGTGTCATTCGCTGCACACTTGAATGAAAGCAAGTGAAAGAAGACGCGCTTAAAAGCATGAATGGCTTGTTTAAGGTACTAAAGAATGCAAAAGTTTGCGGCGAGGCATACCTGCGTAGTGAGGTACAAATTCGTGTCGCCAGACTCGCTGCGATCCACGAACTCACCAAACGCCATAGTAGTGCGCACTCCTTGCCCAAACTTTCCTGGTCCCGAGTTTTGCGGTGTAGTTGTGCTTCTTTGTTCCACTCGCACTGGAGCATCAGCGCATTTAGACCGCAAGTAAGCAGGAGTCCATTTGGCGAAGCTAGCACCGAATGCCGTCGCTGTAAACGATGTCGTTGAGTCTTCCTGAGCTGCGGTACCCTTCTTCGATCCTTTTGGAAGCACAAGCAACACGGGCCGCCGTGGCTGCACGTACTCTTTGAAAAACACTTCAGGTGTTAACGATGCATCAAGTGTGCGCCGAGCAATGCCATCACTCGTCGTGCAGTCCCAGCCCGTGTATTTGTTCATTCGGTCTAGGTAGGTTGCCAACCTAGCGAAGTGCAGTAAATGGGTGTCTCAATGTGAAGTAAATTGCAGTAGCGTTTAGTCGCAAGCCTATTGAGGTCTACTCCTGCCGCTTGTTGACGTTTATCGTCTAGCTGTCTAGCTACTTAGTTCATCATGAGCGAGATAGCAATCTTTGCCGCGATTTTTGCTGTGGGTACAGTACAGGGTGTGTGAGTGAGATCTGTACAGTAGTCTGTAGCTTTCAGTGAGACTTTTTTTGTGAATTATTCCTCCTTCTGGGAGCGTGAAACGGTTTTGAAAAATGGCAGCAGCTACTGCGTGAACCATGCTAGCAAAACCAAGCGACCCACACGTTAGGTTTGTTCCTGTTTTCTTAACGAGAGCTGCCTACTTTCACATATGACTTTCAGTTGATTCCTCTGATTGTATTCAATCATTATCATCATTTCTAGGGTATACTGCCGAGTACGGCCTCTCTCCGCGGCCGAGGCATCTGCGGGCTCTCGTCTATGCCTAGCTCTTGGGCCGTCGAGAGACCAAACGGGACGAAAACCAGACGTTCAACTGGGCGATCGTTCTTGGCCTTTTGATGGTGTTTTCGGACCAGACTCGTCTCAGGTATATTGGTGACTAGCCTTTACAACGAGGAAGGCAGCATTTCAGCCACACTTGAATGCTGCTTGCGTTTCTAATTTAAATCATTTATTCTTTTGTACCCACGTGAATTCCCTTTTTATCCATGTTGTTCTGCCCAGACGGACGTGTACGCAGCTGCCGTTGGACCACTCGTCGACCAATGCTTAGCCGGCTACAATGCCACGGTGCTTTTCCGATAATTGATTATATCCTTGGGTGGATTCTTCACTGCGTTATTTCAGACACACCACAAACACGAGAAACCGGTTTGCCTTTTGACTTAATTCAATTGTACAATGCTTGTATTTTCATGTAGTACTCATAATCCTTGTTGTAGGTGCTAGCTTACGGTCAGACAGGCAGTGGCAAGACGCACACGATGGGCAACACTGCTCCAACAGCGAATAACGACGATGCTAGTACGCCTGGCGAGTCACATGAAGCAGCGACAGAAGGAGTAGTTGCAAACAATGGTAGCATGCCCCCCGAGGATGGCGTTATTCCACGCGCGCTCGCGGACCTTTTCCGTGCCCTCGATATCAAGCGCACCAACGGAGAAGTGCACGGCGTACGTGTGCGCGTGTCCTACCTCGAGATTTACAACGAAGAGGTGGGTGTATGTTTTTGTCATTTGTTGAGTGCACCAAAAGTGCTAGTATTTTCAGCCCTACCTTACTTACAATTTTCTAAGCTCCAAATTTTCTCACACTCAACAATAATTGATAATCAACATGAGATAATCACGCGCAATCACATAGGTACGAGACCTGCTGAGGCCTTCCACGCCTTCAAGAGACTTGCGAGTACAAGGCTGCAGCAGCAGCAACGGTCACTCACAAGGAGGAGGAGGCAGTGGGCGTGTGGATGTCGCTGGCGCTTTGGAGCTGGAGGTGACTTCGGCAGCAGAGGTGAGAGTGGGCATGCCTTTGTACACGAATTAGATTATTAGGCTTCGGTGTCGTACAATAATACCAAAAAAAAAAAGAAACTGAGCTTATTCGCTGCGATTTTTTTTCTCTGATTTGCAATGCCCTCCCTTGCACATTGCTGATGTACGCATAGGTCAAAGCTGCCTTTGTGTCGGGCAACGCGCACCGCGCCACGGCAGGCACCCTCATGAATGCGCAATCGTCTCGCAGCCACGCGGTGTTGACCTTGCACATCGAGCAAGAGGTCCCTATTACTCCACCTCCTCTCAATGATGGTGCGACGACAACAGCAGCATCAGCAGCATTTAAAGGTCGGCGACGGCGTTTTGTGCGGTCCAAGTTTCATTTCGTGGACTTAGCTGGAAGGTCCGTTCGTCGCTAGAGCTAAGAATTGCCAGAACTGTATTCGATCTAAGCATAGCACACCGCGGCACTCGACACATGGTGTGATGATTGGCAATCCACACTAAACTTATCTTTTGTACATCTCACCCCCCCCCCCCCAACTCTTTTACGGGCGATTTGTGCATATAACCGCTGCTGCTAATGGGCAGTGAACGAGCGAGTCGAACGGGCGTGTCGGGGATGCGATTGCGAGAAAGCAAGGGCATCAACCAAGGCTTATTAGCTCTTGGAAAAGTGATATCCGCTCTGGCCACAGCGCACCAACGAGCGAAGAGCACCCTTAATGGTGGTGGGATCGGTGACACTGGCAGCGCTGGCAGCGGACACTTTGGGCATTTACATGTGCCGTACCGAGATTCCAAACTGACGCGACTGCTTCAGGTAACATTTCGACGCCTTGAACACAAATTATCTGTGCAGCCAGATGTCCTCATATTGCAAATCGTCTTCTTTCTCTTTTTCATCTTCCTTTAACATTTCTATTGTTGAAGGACTCCTTGGGTGGCAACAGCGCTACTGCTGTAATTGCCTGCGTGTCCCCGTCGGATAGTAACGTGGGAGAAACCGTGAACACCCTCAAATACGCCTCTAAGGTGCACTTGGAGCAGTCCATTTTCCTCCTTTAGCATTTGTGTCAATCGATTTGCGTCTTGATTATGGTTTAATTTGGGTTTGGCGGGGAGCGTTCTCGTGTTCAACCCTACTAAAGTCACACGTCTTTACTTCTATTCACGCCCTTTGAATCTATGTTTTTTAAACTCCACACAGGCGCGTGACATTGTCAACGTAGCAGTGGTCAACGTGTCAACTGTGGAAGAAGAAATTATTGAAGAAGAGCAAGAACAAGAGGTCAAGAAAACTGTTGAAGGCAGTGGCAGCGACAATGATAGTGATTTACAACAAGACAGCGAGCATGAGAGCGGTAATGAGGCTACAATCAGACGAAGACTCAATAAGCACGCTCGCTTAAAGCAGCGCATTTCTGATCTCGAGGCTGAGCTCAATGTAGCTCGAGGAGGAGCTAGAGGGGGAGACAGAAGGCAGCGCAGTGCATGGGCAGGACGCGTAGCACAGCTCCGAGAAGAAGGCTACCAACAACAGAATCACGTAGGCAGTGTTGGCGGTCATGGAGAAGATGATACAATGCGCGCTGCTGCTTCCAGTGAGGATGCCGAGGCACTTGCGCGTGAAGTGTTGATTGGTCGAGAAGTACTTTTGGATTTGAAAGAGGCACTAGAGGCGATGGCTCATCATGTGGACGAGTCCCTCAGTGAACACGGCAATGATGATGACGGCAACTATGGCACTGGTTACGTCAAAGACGACGATCACAATAACGACTTTGGCCCGGATGGTAATGGTGGTGGAGCTTGGAGTCGGCGTATATTGAGTGCCAAACTTCAACGATTAGCAGGAAGAGCTGCGGACGCTGCGCAAAGGCCAGTGACTTCGGAACAGACATACATAAACAACAGTGGAAGCAGTCAAGAAGGAGCATTGTCTCTGGCTGCGAAAATCTTAGAGCTGCAAGAAGAGTCTTCCAAGTATAAAACACGCGCAGTGGCAGCAGAGGCAGCCCTGGCAGAGGCGCAAAGGGACTTAACTCGAGACGAAGAAATTTTCATGGACAAGTTGAAGGAACTAAAAGTTTTCGAGGATAAGGTATGTTATAATCTCGAGCAAGCGTCGTAAAGAAAGGGCATTCAAATCAGGAGTTGGGCATGTGGATGAAAGCATTATGTTTTTTGGTGTTGATACGACTTTGTGAACGTCTGTTTGTGGTTACGTGTAGATCTCCTTCACAATGCCACGTATGTATTTGCAGGTAGCAGCCTTAGAAGAGGCCTTGGCGACTCAGCGAGCTTCTGCGACCTTTATGATTTCTACTGAAGTGCCGACGTCCTATCAACAAAAGAAACAAACACGGCAGCAGAAGCATAACTTAAAGCGAAGTGAAGCCTGGCTACCTCATGAAAATGAAGAAGGTGTAGATGATTGTCGCAGTCGTCGCAGCAGAGACCAAATGAGCGATTTTGATGCAAAAGCAGAAGCAAAAATGAGCCACAGAGATGGGGCCGAAGACGGTTATACCGCAAATACGAACACAGCTGCTGCTGCGGCCACTCTTGCTGCCGCAGTCAAGGAATCAGAAACCACTGCGCAAAGAGCTCAAGAAGCTCAGAAAGCAGCGGAAGATGCAACACTGGCATTGCAAGCAGCACGAGAATCCGCAGAAACCGCTACAATGGATGAACACGAGTTGATGAACGACTTGAAAGAAGGGCGATTTGCGGTGTGTGTGACGTCATATTATGTTATGTTATCGCAATGCGCGTTTCAATGTGCTTCTACGAACGATTTGTTACACACATCCATATCTGCTAACAATAGCACGTGTATTTTATTAAACATGCTTCCGCGTCTGTCAGGTGGCCAGTGCAGAGCAAAGTGCGCAAGACGCCCATGAAGCAGCGGAGGATGCAGCATCTGCGCTCGCCGCGGCAGTAGCCCGAGAAAACCACCTCCTTCGCCACCATAGCAACGCTAATGATAATAGCAGCAACGGCAACACAATTACCAGCTACGATACGGATAATGTCGCCAAGAACGATGTTGACGATGTTGCGAACAGCTCGCGTGCTGCAGTGAGAGCTGCCCGTGAGAAAGCAGAACGCGCAGAACAAGCCACTGCACTGGCAGCAGCTGAATTAGCTTCAGCCGTGGCAGCCGTAGCTGCCGCAGATAGTCGTCGTTCTTCAAAAGTTTTGTCCAACGATATTTGGCATGTTGAGTCAGCCCAAGAAGCTGGTAACACAGTTGAGGAACAGGAGCAGGCAGCAGCAGCAGCAGCAGCAGCAGAAGATGCGCGGAATGTTGCTGCAGCATTGGAAGAACGGCGAAGAGCGTTACAGGCGTTAGAGACGGGTTCTGCCGAGGCGACTGCTCTGGTAAGATTTTTCTCGTTTTTTTTTTAACCTGTGAAATTATTTTCTTTCTTTTTCTTGACAAACATTTTTTGCTCGCTCACTCTATTACTTCTTCTCTTTCGATTATACAAAAAGGTGCGTGCTTACCGCGATCGCGTTTCAAACCTCCATCGCGAAGTAAACGTGCTCATGGCCGTGTTTCAAGCCACGAGCAGAACCGAACTGGAGGAATGCTTGTCGCGGGTGCAGAGCGTGTGCGGCATCAATACGGACCTCAGCAGAAGCAGCAGAAGTGGCCACCCCCAGCACCAACAGAAACAGCAGAAGCAGTTGATGAACGAATTGCGGCAATTACTGGACTCAAGATCGGCCGAGCTGAAAACCTTGCGAGCGCAGGTTGGTTCTTATCGTAACTTTGCACGCTTAAAATATCAGTCATAGATGAGCATTTGTTGTCTTTTAAGAGTCCTTGTTGCGTCTATACTTCTTGTTGGCTTTCCATTGATCATCTCCTTGCTTTATGTCTCCTTCCCCAGGAAGAAGAGCAGCGTGCAGTGGTAGCACTGAAACGCCGAGCCGATCACCGTGAGGAGACTCTGCGGAAGGAGGTAAACTGCTTAATTCACAGCGACAATAAGCAGTGCGTTCGTCTTGCTGCACGTACATGCTGTATTGGTGCGCACATATATCCTAGTGTAGTCTCGTAACTCATTATAACGTTGACAGCGGATGATGGTATTGTGTTATGGTGCTCAGGTGGTGGCTCTGGAACAGAAATCAGCAGTTGCTGCTGCACGCGCCGCTGATCTTCACACCCGCCTTCCGCCTCGTAACAACCATCGAAACACGCTTGACAATAGCAGCAGCAACGATCTTCTTCTTGCACGCAATCGAGAGCAGGACGCCCGCACAGCCCTGTCATCAGCTCAGGCCTATGAAGCTGCAGCCGTGGCGGCATGGGAGCAAGCAGCGGAGTGCGCAGTGGAAGCGGACCAACACGCCCTGGCACAGGCCCGCGAAGCACACGCAAAAGCAGCTGCAGTGGCCACCGCCACACGGGAAGAAGCCAACGCGTGCAGTGCCCGCGCGAGACGGGCCAAGAAGGCTTTGAGCGTGGTGGAAAGGCGATGGAAAAGTGCCCAAGCGGCTACGAATGATGCACTTCAACGTGTGACTGAGTGTGAGGTGAACGCGAAAGCAAGTGCCGAAGAAGTCGTGCATTGTGCAGCTCGCGCTGCTGAAGCTTATGCGCATGTGCAAGTAGTCAAGGAGCAAAATGCAGCTAGTGGTGTTGGTAGTAGTGCTGAGGCAAAGGAGGCATGGCCGTTACAAGGACAGAGAAGACGAGGACGGCATGAAGGACTTAGGGGCGAGAACAGCGAGGGATTCGAAGGATGGGCAGATGATTGTTACAGTGAGCGCAGCAGTGAGCGTAGTCACAAAGACGACGGCAGTGATGAAGACGAAGGAGAAGAACAAGAGGATGGAGAAGAAGCTGAAGAGAGGTCACAACTTCATGATGATGCAGACTCCTCGCAATTGTTATCCTCGGCTAGTGCGTGGTTGATGGAGCGTGTCGCTGATTGCGAAGCAGCGGTTTTGGCACGCAGAGCCTTTCGGCGAGACCTGGCATCAAGGTACTGAATCAATCAATGAGCTAATTCTTTGGTTAAACGATAGATTGCGCGGGCATTGTAGGTTTAAGTTGCGTAAATTGCGCTGATACCTTTCTCCTTGTCCTTTGTTTGAATTATTTTTATATTGCATGCTATTGAAAAGGGCTCACGCTGAGGCTGCGATGGCGAGTGCGCAAGAAAGAAAAGCGAGAATGGTCCGACGAGCCAATTTGTTGGCGGCAAGTCGCAATGGTGGTGGTGTGTCGCCAAAATTGTCGTCGTCGTCGTCTTCTTCTTCCTCGTCTGCTGCTGCACTCGACTTGCGCTCTAGCCTAGACGAGGTTACCGACCTGTGAATCCAGTATACTCTATCTCGAACACTTTTTTTGCGTTGTCCTCATTCCTTGTACGGTAGTCATTCTCTAATTATTTCTCTTTCGAAATTAGGTATCTATCACTGTGAGGGCATTGAACGCACAAATGGCTTCAGCTCAGGGAGAAGGTACAGGGGAAGTAGTTCTGTCGCTGCCTTCGTCTTCCTCATCATTGGCGGAGCTAGAACAGAAGCGGGCAGAAGCGTTAGAGGCAAAAATGGCGCTGGAAGAAGCCGTACAGGTGAAATTTAGTCCTTTTTTATAGACACTATCTTTGATTCAATTTCATATGTCGTGCTTCGATGTCTTTATAATACATCAAAGTATACCGATCGATAACTTTCCATATTTCCTTATAACGTGATTACCTGTGCTTACTGTCTTTCTTTGGTCTCCTTGCCTCTGTTCGCTTCATGTATTTATTCATTCATCAATACCACATTAGGACGCGGACCGCCACGAAGACGCCCTGCGCGACGCGGACGATGAGCTGGAAGCGCTGGAAGCGGAAATCCAGTACAAAGACCACGAAATTCGGCGCTGGGAACGAGAGGAAGCCGCCGCCTCTGCTGCAACAGGAGGGAGTGGTGCTAGCAACAACAACAAAGGTTTATCGTTACGGTTTTCGTCGTCTGCTTCCGTCTTTGCGGGTTTAGCAACGAGTGGTGGCAGTGGTGGTGGTGAAAGTAGCGGCAGCGGTGATCATAGACAGGAAGCAGGCGTTGCCGCGGCGAACGCGGAATCGGTGGATGTTGCCACAGCCGTCGATCGATGCGTGGTGGCTCAACTGCCAAATTTTCTTGCTCTGGAAGCCACTGCTTCGCCTTCGTTGTCGTTGTCGTCGTCTTCGTCTTCTTCTGGAAGCCCCCGACCTCAGAAAAGAGCAGGAGACAAAAGCAGCACAACGCAAACAAGAAGAAGTAAGCAGCAAACCTTTCAGCGGATATCTGCGATGGTAGCAGCTGCAGCTAATGCCTGCGTTTGCGCTCGACTAAACCAGCGGGATGCTCAAGGGCGAGCTCTGAGTGCAGAACAGGCAAATACGCAAGCGCAAGAGTCAACTACGGCCATGGCCAATGCTTTACGACAAGCTCAGGTAATTGCGGTGGGATATGTGTTCACATCTTTTACTCGAATAGTTTCCTTCATCTCTTCTTGATTGCTGAATTCTTCCTATTTTTTGGACGCGTTCTTGTAATGCTTTTGTCTGAACTATGTCTCCTGATAATCTCATTCTAAAATTGACTCAGGAATTTAATTTCGCATAGTTCTGGTGTTGAATTTGACTTCTTTTGTGAAATTAACATTTCGTTCTTTTGTGCTTGTTCAAATGCAGGCAGAACATGGAACAGCTACTGAGCGCCTTGTTTCACAACTCACCGCAGCGGCCGCGAATTTGAAACGAGTGAGTGAATTGATAATAAGTGCATGCGCGATTCAGGGATGCACATAGCTGACAATATACAAAAGTATAGGATAATTCTTGCATACGACTTCATTTACAACTGTATTTAATTCACTTACATTCCATTCGCGTCCCATAAATCCTCTTTTTGTTACACCACCACCTCAATGTCCCAATATAATAGGTGCGCAAAGAACGAGAACAACTTCGCGTCTTCTTGGCGGCAGCGGCCGAGGCTCCCGACGCTCATTCTAGCACGCCAGGAAGATGCGCCGCTTATACAGCGGAGCCAAAGTTGAACAGCACCAGCAATCACAAATTCGACTACAAGAAGCATGGCATTGAGGCGCGCAGAATTGTGCACAATCAACAAGGAAGTAGCACTGAAGCGTTAGAAGGTGAAAGTAGCAATCTTTCCTCATCTCCTGCACCGCTTACGTCTCCCGCCTCAACGAGAAGCAGCTCCACTACTGGCAGCAGCAGCCATAATCCTGCTGGCAGTGGCATGCGGCGTGTGCGCATATCTGCGCGTGCTCTACGTGAAGTCAAAGGCCTTTGATGCTTCGCTATTTCAATTACACGCATATATTTCCGCGCATAACGCACTATGCGCGATACTTTCCTGAACTTGCTTCAATAGGGGAAGGATTTCGATGAGTGGATCGCCATTGCCAAGGACAGGTCGAAGTGGAGACAGCTGACTCACTCCATTCCCAAACCTCCTGATGCCTGATGGCTGAAGGGCACCTCGAGAGCAAATGATTACATGATTACAATTGCATTACGCAAAAGGACACTCAGCCCAGTCAGACTTGTTCTGAAGGTTACATTTTCTGTTGCTATTTGCCACAGTGGTGTTTCTTTGTATTTTGGGGAGTATTAACTAGACTAGACTAGGGGCCTAGCTAGTCTAGTCTAGTTAATACTCCCCGAATACGTGAGGCGCCCCGTGCACACAAACGCCAAATAAAACCACGGCCTTTCGGGGGAAATTATGTAATTGGGAAGTATTAAAATTATTTAGACCAGACTAGCTATCGCAGGATCACAGGACAAAAGGAAATAATTTCAAGGGAATTGAACTCACACAAAAACCATACTGGAAACAAACAAATCTGCGTCGCAACTGAAAAGGTAATTAAGCCAGACAGTCATCTTGTTCTTCGCTTTCCTGCTATTGACGCCTCCGTGCATGAGCCCCTTTAAAAGCCGAGACCAGACCTCGGCGCTGCGCCCGTCATCATTTGCATTTCTATCAAGGCAGTTGCCATACATAAGCACATGTAGAGCAGAAACACGGCAGCGGCAGGAATTGTAAACCATGCACCAACAGAACCAAGAAGAAAAAGCAAAAAAAAACGAGCGAAGTCAGTGTTGAAGCAAATGGAAAATTTATGAAGTCAGTCAAAGAGCAAACAAAAATAAACAATTGTAACATCTTACAAGCTCTCACTCTATTCGAGTGTGATAAGAAATGAACCACCCACCAGTGCCCTGCATGTCTGCCACCTCAGACGCGTCCTTCTCGAGGCGACGCTTAAACAGAAATGACCCCGCCTGTAAGGCACGAGTGGGAGTGGGAGTGGGAGCAACATAGCAGAAACACAGAACACGGTGATTAGGAAATTGAAGAGGAAGAAATTACATCAAAGATACATTCCAGGCTTGTGTCAACTTGCGAAGCAAACATGGGCAAAATTCCAACAAATGTTAGCATGTTACAAATGATACCATGTAAACGATGCCTATTTTCCTTCACATTCCAAATTTACCTTGTTGGCAACGTCATGCTTAGGATCTACAGTGGCATGGCCCATATTTTCCTGTTAGAAACAAAAGAGCACGAATTGAATGACGAGATAAGAGGAACTCGAAAAGGCACGGTTGAAAAGGTAACAATCTTGATGGAATATGGATATAGCTCATTAAGAATATACCTTGATAGCGCGGTGTTGTGCGCTGGAAAGAGCACTCAACCACGCACTCCTCTCTTCTTCTGAGTCGCAACGCAACACATACTCTTGCCGCACCTATTTCCGAGAGCAATTGAAAGGAGGGAAATTCACGGTTTAGAAAGAGCAAAAATGATAATGTGTACATAGAGTGTAGTTAGTGCACAGATTTTGCATTTGGCCATTCATTTACGCTGCATAAAGCTCTAATATAACTTCAACAGACGACTAGAGCTTAGACTTTCGTACCGTAGAAACGGCGAACCAATATGCATTGGACTCTTCACTGCTGCTGTTGTTTCTGGCATACTCTTCGCTTACGTCATCGCTTTCCAATGCGCGAAAAGTACACGATTCTACTGGGAGTGGGGTGCCTTTGGGCTGGGTGCCATCTTCAGAATCGTAACTGCCACATTTAAATACACACATACACTCACGCGGTCATATTTTGAGCACCATCACAAAAAGAAGTCAGAATAACATAGTAAGAAGATGGGAATGAAGTGCTCGCCACTTTGCGCTCCTTGTCATTAATCTAGTAGTCATAAGCATTATATGTGGCATTTTCATTTTGATACTAGCAGTTTTTAAAAATCACAGCAACTTCGTATGCCCTCAACATGACTATCTCGCTGTCTCACCGAAAGAGGAAGCGGCCAGCGAGAACGAAGTAGCGCTCGCGCCACACGTCCTGGTAAAAACACATAGCAACAATATTGAATGCTAGATGTCATTAAGCATTACCTTAAGTCGGTAGATAGTCTTTCAGTAGTATTCTATCAGCGCACAAAGCAAATTACTTCTCAAACCTAGCACACTTCAATGGACTGCAGAGAGAGATCCATCAATAGCTTTGGCCGGGCACAAAGCTACGAATGTATCGATATTAGCGTATAAAGTTAAGATAGTCTTCGGGCAACACTACTGTAAATTGTGCATTTGTCGCTCTCTAGAGCACACCTTGCAGCACCAGTGGTTGATCAGAGCTGGAAACAATTTCGCGACCACTGGGCGCCGTCGCTTCCAGAGCCACCCGTGCTTACTCGCAGACGGCACAAGCTGAGCACATGTGGGCCGATTTTTGTTCGGTGGCTCCATGGCCAAGAGTGTGTCTCTGACGTCATCGCCCTCCGAAGGAGCTTCGCGGCGGCGGCGAGTTAGGGTAGTCATAGTTGTTGATCTATATTTAGGTACGATATACAATTTGATAAAAGCTACAGTAGGTAGCGCTTGGGAGAGTAAAGATAACGTAGGGATTGAACTTGATAAATGATTATAGCGCAGTAGTAATGAGTACTCGGTTAAACTACGCTGCTGTTGTTGACCTTCTCTCCCCCTTGTCCCTTGTCCTCGTCAAATACAAAGTCGCAGCGTCGCAGCGACAAGCAGCAAGCAACACAGGAAGAAACACAAAGTAGTGGCAGAAGAAAAGGAAATTGAAGTTGAATCTGCACTAATATGGTTCTAAGAATATGGGGGGGGGGCTGGACGGGAATTTTCGGAATTTTCGTTTAACTCTTGGTTGCAAAAAATCTCTGCAATTCGGTTTGTAGAGGTCTCCAGGAAAAGTGCGTCGCATCTATAGCTCTCGTCGTACTTTCGTACTGAATCTTTTGGCATACAGCAAAGTAGTTGCCGAGAGTTCTTGAAAATAGCGAACCTAGTATCCCATGAGAGACGAAAACGCAGAGGCGAAAGACGCAACGCACCGCCACGATTCTATCAACGTAGTGTTAATTGCTGGACTTTGTGCGCTTACTGTAGCCACCTACGCAGCCACCGATGTGGCAGCAGACAGTGCTGCTCAGCGCAACAACGTAGTCCTCGTGCACCCTTTACATGGATGGCTCACTTGTAGCGCCTTAGCCTACACGATCTTTGATCTAATTTACATGATTGTCGGTTCGTGCTTGTAAAGTTGTTCTTCTTGCCAATTCCTTTGAACGAAAAGTGCCACACTATATAGTCGGCATTATTTCTCTTGTGTTCTTTTTGATGGCAACATCTTAGCGTATTCAGAAAAGCACCGTTGCATGCAGTATTCAGCTCTGAGGTTTTTGCATTCTTCTTGTCTATTTTGCACAGTTCCTTCGTGCACTAGACGACTCGGTCAGCTGTTCATGCATCACGTTGCCACCATCTTCCTTGTAAGTCTTTTTGCCACCTCATTATTTTGATTAGAGTTTCCTTGCTAACTTTGAAAGTTGGAATTTCAACTTATGCGTTAATTCACGAGGCACTTCTTATTTTTAAATTTTTTATTTTTCCAAGTCATGTCCATTGAGTTTGAAATATCTCGATGAATATTATATTTTGGCTGGTGCGTATGCTGGTACTACTTTACTATTCATTCAGCAACACTACTTCTAAGGAGTACTCGAATATATGTTTCTGTTTCTCACCTAACTGATTTAGTGTTTTGAAGGTTTACGTGGCCTTTCAATCAGCTTCTTGCTCAATGACAGTGAAATGCATGCTAGTGGAAATCAACACGCTGCTGCTCACTGTCATGAAGCACTACCGAATAAATGTGAGTAGGTCTTCAGCGTGGCGGCTTTGAAAAGAATGGCTCCAGCCCAGTTCACTGACTCGTTCTTTTGATTCGATTTTTGGTTGTAGGTGCTTAAGGTGCCGATGCTCGTCTCCTGGTTTTTGTTGCGACTGGTGTGGTACCCGATTTTAACGGTGCAAGTGTCTCACTACTTCAGTGCTCCTCGGTTTGAGGTTAGAATGCTATTCAAAAAGTAAAAAGTTTTGTAGGTGACGAAATAGTGGAGAAATTGTGGATGTAGCGAGGAGAGGAAATATGTGAATTGGCAAAGAATGCTAAAAAAATCAGTTAAAATATAGCAATATATTAGAAATGGACCTCGCTAGTTATCATATGGCTTTATCCTTTACCTGGTACTATCAATAATGTATTCATTAGCTCCTTCATATGCTTGCTACGTGCGTGTCTCTTCAGGTGTGGGTTCGGCCGCTATCGATGACCTGTTTTGTGGTTCTTAATTGCTTGAACGTCTATTGGAGCTATGAATTTGTGCGCCCAAATAAAGGAAGCACGAGCACTCCGGACTCGATCTCAGCATCAGCTGTGAAGAGGAAAGGTGAAGAAGTACCCAAAGAATCTTCCAAAAACGGTGACTTGAAGCAGAAGGGCGCTTAACCTCAAGAAGGAAGCTACAAGACAGGCAGCTCAGATTTGAGCGGAACCACAAGCGAGACATAACGGCAATTTTGCGTTTATATGCATGTTCATAAAAATTCTGACGGCTATGGCTCCCACTTATTCTAAAACTAATACTACGAGGTTTAGACGTACTCGAACTCGAACTAATACAAACCCAAATGGCACAGAAGCCAATGCTGCGGGCAGAAGTGGGAATGCGCGTGCGTTGCGCAAACAAAGCAAGTGCGGAATGATTCAGGAGGGAGAGGGGCATT
>Ga0307930_1000199_pt1 | contig 45929 bp, 54 predicted proteins | sample OrgLakmetageno46_FD_203161 | JGI IMG/M metagenome (GOLD analysis project Ga0307930, IMG submission 203161) | Saline water microbial communities from Organic Lake, Antarctica - #46 | ecosystem: Environmental > Aquatic > Non-marine Saline and Alkaline > Saline | place: Antarctica: Organic Lake...
CCCCAGTCATGTCTTCCCAGTTCCGTTCACCTCTTTTTCTCGGCATATTTCACCTGTTTATATGTTGCGGCAGCAACCCCAGGTAGTAAAACTATAGCCCTTTAATTACATTTTGTCAAAAAAAGCAACCGGTTGGTATGCGGGTTCAAAGTAGAGTATGTAAGTCCTGTAGAGATGTTTCGGTAGGTGTGCAATAATTAAATTAGGTAAGTCAAAATTAAAAAAAGATCGACAGTGTTTCGTCGATCTTTTGCTATCCAGTATGGATGTTATAGAACATGTTATTGAGAGGTCAGGTACCGTTCGGTCTGGGGACCGAGCAATCCCGCCACCTTCGGCTTCGCGTCGCAACCAATTGGGGTGACGACGAAGCAAAACAGATGAGTCCGGCATTGTGCAGGCTCGTATAGAGCGCCAACAGTTGAGTCGAGCATTCGCTCTAGATATGCTTGGATTTTAGCCGCTCTGTAAAGGCTCACTACGCCATTGAGGGTTATCGCGAGATGAACAATCCCCAAACAAGGGTTCGACAGCTCAGTTCTATTGATCTGGACTGCATCTGGGTCGAAGTGTTTCATTTGGTCTCCTGTTTTACAAGTCCAAGCTTTATAGCAACTGCTTGGGCATCTGGGTCGAACTTACCATTTTTGCGATAGGCAAAGATTCGTCCCAGAATATTTCGCATGATGTGAATGTCATCCTCTGGCGGCGCTCTACCGGTACACTGATAAAGCACGTCTCGTGACACTGCACTCAACATTCGTTTGAACTTATCCTGTTCCTTGTCATCAGACTCAGGTTTGAACGCTTTCAGTGTTTTGTCCTTGCGGTATACCTGACGTGCTTGCCAAAACGCTGTTGCAATCACCCGCGGACAAATACCTTGTCGAGCTCGTGGCATGTAGGGTTCGCCACGATCCAGTGCCTCTTGCTTGGCCTTGTCTTGCACTTGAAACGAAGCAACTTTTGCCAGTTGTTCGATTTGATCAAACAGTTGCATTCACGGCTCAATCAGTTCAAAGTCAACACCTGACCAAGAAATTGTCCCTTCTTGAGCTTCGGTTGCTGCTTCGAAGACTGCGTCATCAAGCTTTGCCATTAGCACAGGAAAGACTGATCGTGCCTGGGCTGGGTCACCCTCGTACGAGACCTTGCCGGCTTGTTCGCCGCTGCAGATGATGATTTCGACGTGTTCAACCATGTTGGGGAAGTCGTCGTCCGTCCGAGCTATCGCGTCAAAGTGCGTTTGACCCTCTTCGATATTCGATACCTGTATTTCAGCCATTACTGACTCCTTTCTCAAAAAACTCTCGGATTATTCCGAGCTAATTTATTTATACAACAAAAAGCTCTATAAATCAAGCAAAGTAATCACTGTACTTTTCCCGGCGATTGCCAAGCTCTTCATTTGCTTGTTTTTGTACCTCCGTTGCTAGTTGTTGCCAGTCTCTATTAAGCGATTCTGTTCGTTTTTCAGTTAGTCTAATTGTTGCTGAATTTGCAATTAGGTCTAGCTCTGCAGTGAACACAAACCCATTACGTTCATAGCGTAGCACCGGCTTTTCTTCGGTACTCTCTGGTTCTTCTGATATACCAAATGCTAGTTCAAAGGGTTGGCGATTATCAAATGTACCTGGGGATGCTTCCATAACTAAAACTGGGCCTCTACAGCAGTTTTTACATCACCGCCATCGGCTTTGCCGGCTAATTCTTTCATAACGGCGCCGACGAGCATACCCATCTTTGCTTTGTCGTCGATACCCAGCTCGGCTTTTTTGGCTTCAACGATGGGAGTGATTTCTTCGATTGACATCATTTGGGGAAGATAACCTTCAAGGATTACCAACTCTTCTTTTTCAGGTGCGGCTAGTTCTGGTCGACCAGCGGCCTCGTACTGTGTGATTGATTCTTTGCGTTGCTTGGCAGCACGTTTGATAACGGCCATGGCTTCGTCATCGGTTAGCAGGTCTTGTGGCGTCCGACTGGTGGCAACCAGTTCATTCATAAAGGCAGTAAGCAAACCGCGTACAACGCGCAGCCGTACGGCTTCTTTAGCTTTCATAGCTTCTTTCAGTTCAGCCTTAATGGTTTCGTGTTGTGTCATAGTGGTTTTATTTTACCATTGTTGCACACAATCACCAGGCTACGTGTCTTGTCTGCGAAACTCGCCTAGTTTTGGCCTGACGGCAATGCTTAAACAGTCCTCACCTGCGAAACATAGCCGGGTGATTGTGCTAACATACTTTGCATATGGATGGTTTAATTTTGATTATATTAGTGGTGGTAATGGTGTTACAGGCTATATTTGTGCTGTGGCAATTTACTGCAAATAAACGTAGTAATCACTCTGACCTACAGGATAACGTATTATTACTTAAGCGCATCGAAGAGTTGGGACGGACGGTTGATAGTCGCTTGTCCGAGACTAATCGGTCAATGCAAGCCGGCAGCCGAGCGCAGTTTCGTGAATCTCGCGAAATGATAGAAAGTATCAACAAAGAGATGAACGAGCAGTTACGGAACGTTGTCGCTAAAACAACCGAAGTCGGGGAGAGCAGCAAGCAGGTCTTTCAGGTGGCTGATCAACTGCGCGAACTACAAGATATCCTCAAGAATCCCAAGCAACGGGGCGTGCTTGGTGAGTACTACCTTGAAACCGTGTTACAAAACGTGCTGCCACCGGAAAGCTTTAAAATGCAGTATGCCTTTAGCGACGGTGAGATTGTCGATGCCGCGGTGTTTGTAAAAAACAAAGTCATTCCAGTTGATAGTAAATTCTCACTCGAGAACTACAACCGCTTTGCCAGTGCAACTGATGGGGAAGAGAAGGTGCGGTTTGAAAAAGCTTTTGTCAACGATCTCAAGTTACGAATCGCAGAAACAGCCAAATATATTCGCTCGAGTGAAAACACCACTGATTTCGCCTTTATGTTTATCCCGCACGAGGGAATCTACTATGATTTGCTCTCTAATAAGGTTGGTGCGAGCGAAGACAACCTCATCCAACGAGCAGCTGGCAAGCACAAGGTAATCATTGTGTCGCCAACCTCGTTCCTCGCGTACTTACAGACAGTCTTGCAAGGCCTCAAAGCGATGGAAATTGAAGAAAAGGCTCAAGACATTATTAAGAACGTCGAGAAGCTTTCTGGACACCTCGTGCGCTACGAAGATTACTACCAAAAGCTAGGTAACACCCTGGCGACCACGGTGAATCACTACAACGCCGGCTACAAAGAACTGAATAAAATTGATAAAGACGTGACCAAGATTACCGGCATCAGTGGCGGGGTAGACGTGCTGACGATTGATCAGCCGCAGAAGGACGAGAATTAAAAAACCGCCTCAAGTCGGACAGTTCGTTCTTACAGACGGTACAGTTTTTTTGTTTTTGGGAGCCCAATAGTAACCTTTTGGATCAACGGCTGAGTGCGCCACATATCGACCAAATGATTTAAAGCTGTCTCATTTAGGGTTACTTGAGGTTGAAAAAATACATACGTATCTCGTGTTTCATATCCTTGGATGACACATATTTGAGCATCAGATCGTGAGAAAAGCAGATTGCAGACATTTCCGTGTTCAGATAGGACAATTGGAATGGTCACCTTTCTTTTGCTTATACCCATGTATTTGAGTAGTTCACTAGTTGGGATGATCCATTGCTCCATGATGTTGTTGCGGTCGAAACGAAATACAGCATATTCCATGATAGTGCTCCTATTGTGTCTGTCTGACAACCTAGCAATATCTATTGCAAATTACAAGCTTTTCTGTATAATCGTGACCACTATGACAGCCTAACGAGTGAGCGTCTCGATCAAGTTTACTTGAGCATGACCGAACGAGTGAAGGATGGATGAATAAATTATTTTATGAATACAACGGAAACTAGCAACACAGCACCATTTGCAGTAATCGCTACTGGCGGCAAGCAATATATGGTACGAGAAGGCGAGACTATCTTGGTAGAGCTTTTAGGCGACCATGAAGCGGGAGAAAAAATTGAATTCGATGCCCTGATGACTGACGACGGAAAAACCAGTAAAATTGGTACCCCGACTGTTGGTAAAGTGCAGGCAACTTACCTGGGAGAAAAGAAAGGCAAGAAGCTGACTATCATCCGGTTCGAATCAAAGTCAAACCGCGATCGACGACTCGGTCACCGGCAGCACTACGCTCAAGTGACCATCGATAAGATCTAGCAAAAACAAAGGAAAAACGCCTTACTCAAACGAGTGAGGCGTTTTGGTTTGACTTAATCTGTGTTAGTCAGGGTTATAGGTTCGTACCAACTCGAGGCCATCCAGCCTGTTGCGTGGAGTCAATTCAAACCACGCGCGGACAATATAGTACTTATCAACAGGAATTGGCAGCCCATCATCACGGTTCTCGATGGCGTGAATGAGATCCATGAGTGAATAGCTGTAGCGGCCTACTGTGATAGGTGTGTCGTAGTCAACAGTGTTTGGCATGTGTACTCTCCGTTTCAGTTAAGATTGCTAATAGCATACAACTTTACTTATAAAAGTCAATCGCTACGTTTCCGACGTATTCCTGCCCAACATATTCCTCACACGCTCCGATGTATACTATTGAAAATAAGCACTCTATCCCCGCGGACGTTCTAAATATGTTGGGCAGGAATACGTCACACATGCGCGATATCGAACTCCACACTACCTATTTCTCACACGCTCCGATGTCCACCAGCTACTACAGGCACTCTATCCTCGCGGACGTTCTAAATAAGTAGTGTGGAGTGCGGTATCCTACGTACGATTTTGCAGGGCGTTCTTAATAGTCTCGCTGTCGGCGTATTCGAGTTCGCTGCCGGTCGAGAGGCCGCGGCCGAGGTAGGAAATAGTAACTTTTTTTTCGGTTACTTCGGTGAGGAATGACTGCACAAACCGAGCGGTATTTTCGCCATCAGGATTGACCGAAAAGCCAAGTATGACTTCGCTTAGACCTTCGGGGATTCGGGCTGCTACAGTGGCTTTAAGCGAGCCACTGCGTAGCTTGCTATTCTCTGGTGCCGACAACAATGGCACAGTGCCGCCAAGCACAAAATAGAGTCCGTCATATACACCAGCTCGTTCGATCGCTTGGACATCGCTATCACGTTCAACAACCAATAGGTGGGTTCGGTCGCGATTCTCATTGTTGCAGATACTACAAAGTTCCTCGGAGTGCCGTTTGGTGAAGTAGCGGTGACAGCTAGCACACTCGATCACCGTGGTGCGAGCGTTTTCGATCAGGTTGGCCAGCTTGCGCGCTTCATCAGCTTGAAGTCGCAGTACATGAAAGGCAAACCGCTTGGCCTGCCGTGCTCCGACACCAGGGAACTGTTCAAAGTGGGAAATGAGTTGGTCGAGGGGGTTCATGATTGGTGAATAATATCATATAAAAAAGAGGTTCCGATTTTCCACGGTAGACTGAAGTTTAATATAAATAAGCTAGAAATCATCACCACCACCAGCCGCAGCGTGGTGGGTGTCGAGGTTGAGGAAGCGGACATGCTCGCCGTCGAAGTAGAGCTCGGCGTGGCCGACAGCACCGTTACGGTGTTTTTCTACCATAATTTCGGCAATGTTTGGTCGCTCAGCTTCTTGGTCGCGATTCATTTTATCTTCCCGGTGAATAAACATCACCACGTCGGCATCCTGTTCGATCGAACCTGAATCACGCAGGTCGGACAAACGCGGTTTACCACCACGTTGCTCGACTGCGCGAGATAGCTGAGACAGAGCAATGACCGGAATGTCGAGCTCTTTAGCGAGGATCTTGAGTGAACGTGAAATCTCGGTGATCTGTTGTACCATATTGTCGCTACCTTTGCTGAGGGTGGGGGACATGAGCTGCAGGTAGTCAACGATGAGCATATCGAGGCCGTACTCATTTTTTAGACGTCTGGCCGCAGACTTCATTTTGACGATGTTCATATCGGCCTGGTCGATGATATGGATCGGCGCCTTGCTGAGCTTTTCCATGGCGGTTTGGAGGTCATTGTACTCTTGATCGTTACTCAGACGACCCGTACGCAATTTCCAACTATCAACTCCAGACTCGGCGGCGAGCATACGATCAACCAGCTGTTGGTCGCTCATCTCGAGCGAGAAGAATCCGACCGATGCACCGTGCTGTAGGGCAGCATTACGCGCTAGGTCGAGCGCAAAGGCAGTTTTACCCATCGCTGGTCTGGCAGCCAGGATGATCAGATCAGATTTTTGAAAGCCGGCTAAAACATTATCAAGCGAGTGAAAGCCAGAGGGAACACCGCGCTTGTCTTGTGGGTTTTCGGTGAGATGTTCAAACCGCTCCCACGCCTCGGTAAGGGCAGTTCCAATTGGTCGAAACTTCTGGGCTGAAGGTGATTGGGTGGCCATGAAGATCTTTTTCTCGGCTTGGTCCATTGCTTCATCAACTGAGTCGGGGTCACTGTAGCCAATCTCGGCGATGTCATCTGCTGCGTGGATGAGGCCGCGCAGTGAAGATTTTGCCTGTACCTGGTCAGCGTAGTACGCAGCGTTACCGGCGGCCGGGACGGTTTCGATTAGTTCGGTCAAATAGGTTGCGCCACCAACCCGCTCGAGCTGGCTCATTTCTTTGAGTTTAGTAGCGATCGAGACAATATCAATCGGGTCACCTTTAGAGAAGGTCTGCGAGATTGCACTAAAAATGGCCCGGTGTTTGTCAGCGTAGAAACTTTCTGGATAGACCAATACCGAGATGTCATGCATCACGTTTGGTTTGAGGATGATTGCACCAAGTAAGGCCTTTTCGGCATCTACGTTTTGAGGTGGAGTTCGCAGTGATTTACTGGTATGAGTCGCCATGTGACAGCTAGTTTAGCACGAAAACGACTTTGCGAGTCTTAGTATCTTATTGTGGAGAGTGGGGAAGGTGTGTATAGTGAGTTACACCTAAATAAGGACGGTATAAATGACCTTGTTACATATTGGCAAAGGAATCATCTTTGCAGCTGTCAGCTCCTTGATATGGTTGGTTGGAGCAATTGTCTCATCTCTGGTTTATAACCTTGTAACCGGTCAAGAATGGACTGATTTTGGAGCAACGATAGTGGGACTGCTCACACTTCTGTTTGTGTTGGCTGGACTAGGGGTACGGGAACTCATGCGTCAAAAGTAAAGTGTCAATCGACTATAATGTTCTAAAATTCATATAGCCGCGCAAGTTGCGCGGTTTTTTATAACTTAGTCACCTTTGGTCCATGCTCAGTGTCTTCGACGCTGTAGCCTTTTTTTGTGATCTGCTCACGTAGGACGTCGGCTTCGGGCCATTCGCGGCCGATACGAGCGACTTCTCGGGCGTCGATGAGTGCCATGATGTCGTCGGGCACATCGTCTTTGGCAACGACACCAAGTGAACGGGCTCCGTCGGCTCGGTTGTCTGAGAGACCAATATCCAGCACTTCGTCCATCGCCAGCAACGTGCCGGCCTTGGTAGTATCAGATAAGTTTTTATCTTTAACCATATCCCACATAATAGCGATAGCACCTGGAGTGTCGAGGTCATCGGCTAACCGTTGGTCAAATTTTTCAATGTACTCTATGTCGGGAGCAGATGGTTTTTGTTTATATTCCTCGAACATGTGTCGCTTGAGTCGGAATACGGCTTGTTTAGCTGCTTTGAGCGCCTCCCAAGAAAAGGTAATTTGTGAGCGGTAGTGAGCGGTTAATAGCCAGTAGCGATAGTCATCGCCACTGAATCCGTGATCGAGGATGTGTCGTAAGTTGAGGGCATTACCTTTTGATTTACTGATCTTGGCGCCATTGTCAATATTAACAAAGGCATTGTGCAGCCAGTACTTAACAAACGGCTTGCCGGTAGCAGCTTCACATTGTGCAATTTCCGCGTTGTGGTGGGTGTATTGCAGATCTTCGCCACCGGTATGAATGTCGATTTGCTTTCCGAGCGTCGCCATTGCCATGGCTGAACATTCCATATGCCAACCAGGGAAACCGGTGCCCCAGCGACTCTGCCAGCCAAGCTCGCCCTTTTTCCAGACAGCGAAGTCAGCTGGGTGCTTTTTCTCAGTATTAACCTCTACCCGGGCGCCGGATTTGAGTTTGTCTAAATTGATGTTACCGAGGCGGCCGTAGGTAGGGAAGGTGGAAATATCAAAATAGACGCCGTCTGAAGTTTCATACGTGAAGCCTTTTTCCTCCAGGGTTTTGACGAGGCTGATTTGTTTTTTGACGTAATCACTGGCGCGGGCATAGGTCGTTGGAGGTAAGATTCGTAGCGCGTGTATATCGTCATAAAACGCATCGATGTACATATCAGATAATTTCCTCATAGATTTGAGGTTAATTTCCAACCCTTCACGTTTGAGACCTTTCATCATTTTGTCTTCACCAGCGTCACCATCGTCAGTTAGGTGACCAAAGTCAGTGAGGTTCATCGTGTGATTAACAATGTAGCCATTACGAATTAATACGCGCTTGAGGATATCTGCGTTGAGAAATGCCCGGAGATTACCAATGTGAACATTGTCGTACACGGTTGGTCCACAAGAATACAGCTTTACGTCAGTAGCTTTGTACGGTTCAAAGTCTTCGAGCTTGCTTGACTCAGTATTGTAGAGTTGTATCGTGCGAGTAATGACCGGTGTACCGCTGCCAAATAGATTGCCTAACATTATTTGTAGTGTAGCAAATTTTTAGCGTCTGTGCGTTCAATCGATAATCGCATTTGCGGGAATTAGGTACTTAGTAGGTTTTGTGGTCATACATTGACGTACGGATACAGTAGAAATCATTTTATATATGCGTATAAGTAGTCTATGGACATATTGTTTGGCGCCGGCAGCAAGTCGTGCGATAATAGTCGCATATGCAAAGATACGTTGGATTTATGGTTGCGGTATTACTCGCGGCTGGTGCTTTTTTTTCAGGAGTACAATTTGGCCAAGGGTCGGCTGGACAGGGGCAATTAGCCTCGATTTTTAGTTTATTCGCGGCTGAACCTCAAGCGAGTGAGGAAACTAATCTGGATCAGTTCTGGGAGATCTGGGGTTTACTGGATGAAAAGTTCGCTGTTGGGACTAGTTCGCAACGCCTTACCGATGAGCAGAAGATTCAAGGCGCTATCGAAGGGCTGGTTGACTCATATGATGATCCTTATACCGTCTATTTACCACCGGCTGATACTGAAGCCTTCACAGACGATATTTCAGGTGAATTTAGTGGGGTAGGGATGGAAGTGGGCATTCGCGACAATCTGGTCACGATCATTGCGCCACTACCAGAAACTCCAGCTGCGCAGGCCGGCCTACTTGCCGGTGACGTTATCGTTCGAATCGATGATGTCTCAGCCGAAGGGATGCGAATCGATGAAGCTGTCAAATTGATCCGGGGAGAGCAAGGGTCAGTGGTAAATCTCACTATCTTTCGAGAAGGAGAACGGGAATTCCTCGAGATTCCAGTCACACGTGACACTATCTCGATCCCAACTGTTCGCACTGAACAGATCGATGAGGTATTTATAATTTCTCTGTATAGCTTTAATGCGATTGCAGAGCAAAAAGTGAAAGAAGCCTTGAATGAACTGGCTCAGTCAGATGCAACCAAACTAGTGATTGATGTCCGAGGTAATCCCGGCGGCTTCCTTGAAAGTGCGGTAGCGATCGGTAGTCTATTTGTCCCGAGCGGCAAGGTGATTGTCCAAGAATCATTTGTGGACGAGAGTAAGAACGATACCTTCCGCAGTCGGGGTCGCCAAGCAGGAGTCTTTACTCCAGAAAACCTGGTGGTGTTGGTTGATGGTGGTTCAGCCTCAGCCTCAGAGATTCTTGCCGGTGCCCTCAAAGACCACGGAGTCGCAACCGTGATTGGTACGCAAACCTTCGGCAAAGGGTCAGTGCAAGAGTTGGTTGAACTTGCTGATGGATCGTCACTGAAAGTCACCATTGCTCGGTGGCTCACACCAAACGGCACTTCGATCTCTAACGGTGGTCTGACTCCTGATATTAGAATCAGTCGTACTCCAGCCGATCGTATCGCTGATGTCGATCCGCAAAAAGATGCGGCGGTGCGTCATCTGCAGGGAGAAGTAGTTGCAAGTGAGGAATTGGAGAATGACTTATTAGAAAATGGTGAACTAGAGGATAATTTACTAGAAGACGCTTCTCCGGTAGCGCCTACTGGTGAATAAACGAGCAGTTTGCTATTATACGCACCATATATACAACGATAAGAATTGAATGTTATGAAAGTTATTCTCTTGCAGGATGTGGCCAAAATCGGTCGTCGAAATGAAGTAGTTGACGTGCCTAACGGATACGCGATGAATCAGCTTATTCCCAGCAAAAAAGCCGAACCAGCAACTCCGGCCAACATGAAGAAAATCAGTAAAGTGCACGCTGATATGGCTGCAAATGCTTCCAATATGGAGGCGGTGTTCACTGCAGCCAAAGAAGCGTTCGCAGCCGAGCCACTACACATTCCAGCCGAAATGAACGAAAAAGAACACTTGTTCCAAGCCATCAATGACGCCGATGTTGTGGCAGCAGCCAAAGCCAAAGGGATCGCTATAACACCAGAAATGATAGCGTTTCCAGAGGTGGTCAAAGCATCAGGTGAACATACCGTTACCCTGCAGCACGGTGGACACTCTGCCCAGTTTACAATTAACGTAGTCAACAAAGCTTAGTCGTATGGACTCACAAATGAAACAAGCGTTATTTTCTATCGTCGGATTGTTGGTGCTGTGTGCTGCTTTGGTGGCAGGGATTTCGTGGTGGCTTGGTGGAGATACAACTCCACCTGATGCAGTCGTTTCAGATACACAGAGTGAAGAGTTCGAAGTGGAAGCACCGCTTGTCCCAGAAGTATTAGAAGATTATGATGTAGATATTTCAAATCGTATGAACCCAGTAGCAGTACTAGAAACAAACAAAGGAGTAATAGAAATCGAGCTGTATGATGACGCAATGCCAATCACGGCTGGCAACTTTATGAAGCTGGTCAATGAAGGATTTTACGATGGGATTAAGTTCCATCGAGTTATGGAGGGCTTTATGGTCCAAGGTGGTGATCCGATCACAAAAACAGATGAAGTTGGTCGGTATGGAACCGGTGATCCAGGCTACGCAATCCCAGACGAGCATATTGCAGGCGATAAACTGACCAACGTCCGAGGAACTATTTCAATGGCTAACAGTGGGCCTGATAGTGGTGGTAGCCAATTCTTTATCAATCTAGTCGATAATACTAACCTGGACTTCGATAAACCACCACTGCAGTCAAAGCACCCAGTGTTTGGACAGGTAATAGCAGGGATGGATGTGGTTGACGAAATTGCCGCTACAGAAACTGGTCCAACCAATCTTCCGCTTGAAGATATCGTGATTGAAAAAGCGACTATACGTGAGTAGTACTATAGTTACGCACTGGTACAAATAGATGCAGATCATGTTATATACAAGTTAGTTTGATTAAAAAACGCGATCCCTAGGGATCGCGTTTTTTTTATAGGTATCAACTAAACTAGGCAGTTGCAGGGAGTACGTCCACTGCTTTCTTACGCACTTTTTGTCCAGTGAACGTAGTCTTCTGCTTGTTGCGGAATGACACAACACCCGCAGTTACTGCAAAGATAGTGTGGTCAGTAGAGACCTTCACTCCTTTACCTCCTTCGATTTTCGTACCTCGCTGTCGTACGATGATTTCACCAGCTTTGACTGCTTGGCCGTCTGCACGCTTCACTCCTAGATACTTAGGTTGTGAATCACGCAGGTTCTTGGTACTTCCTCCAGCTTTTTTCTTTGCCATAGTGTTATGTAATAATAGTCAATATAAATAGTTTGTCTAACGGGCAAGATTATACGGTATATGAAAGAAAAACTCAAGTCTTTAGCAGGTTCAGAGCGAGTATTTGTAGCAGTTTTGTTGTGTGTAATTGGGATTGTTTCTTTCGTTTTGGGGCGATATTCAGTCGTCGAGCCAGCATCAGTGCCACCATCAGTAGAAAATAGAGCCGGTGTAGTCTTTATAGACACACCAGATCCAGTAGTACAGCCAGATGCAACCAGGGTGGTTGCTTCAAAAAATGGCACTAAATACCACTTACTTACTTGCAGCGGTGCAAAAACTATCAATGAAGACAACAAGATCTATTTTGATTCCATAAACCAAGCAAAAGCCGCCGGATATGGCCCGGCGGCGAATTGTGGTGGTTTACAGTAACAAACCAGTGACTTAATAGTTTGTAACTTGTGTAATAGATCTAGCTCTTTTGATAGCTCTTAGACTGTACAGGGGGACTATTTTTATCGATGATTCTTATTATTGTATGAGCACCACGAGGTTTTTTGGTAGAACGCACAGCCTCTTGATCAGCGCAAATCTCTACCTGACGTCGCTGTCCGTTATAGAGAATAATCCGAAGGTAGCCTCTTCTTGCCAAGTCAGGTAGTAGTCTTATGGGTAGTGTTGTTTCTCTTAGTATCCACTCGTTAGTAGGGAATGCGCATCCCACTTCGACGACTTTTACGACAAAATCGAAGAGCTCTATTTCTCTCTCGTCAAGCTTTTTAATTGCGGGACCATCGTCGTGAGTTATTTGTGACATTCTCGACTCCATTTGCTTGTCTAAAAATGAAATTAGCAAAAAACCACTTGTTTGTAAATGATATAATAAAACCTATGCTAATCCTCGACACAGAATGTTCAGGGCTGCGACCGGAGCGACACTCGATACTCTCTATCGGCGCGCTAGATTTTCGTAATCCAGATAACCGCTTTTATGGTGAATGTCGGGTGTGGGAAGGGGCACACATCATGGATGATGCCTTAGAAATAAATGGTTTTACTGAAGCTGAGGCGACGGATCCGGCCAAGCAGTCGGAAGCCGAGTTAGTAGCGGCTTTTTTAGAATGGTCGCAAGACCTACCCGAACGGACACTGACGGGACAGAATGTGTCGTATGATCGTACTATGTTAACCGCCGCCGCAGAGCGGGCACATCTCAATTGGAACCTAGCGTACCGCACGGTTGATGTACATACACTATGCTGGATGCATATGGTTAAAGCTAATGGGATACCACCAATTGATCTTGAGCACCGCCGCAGTGCACTGAATTCTCAAACTATCCTCAACTACTGCGGACTAGAAAAAGAGCCAGATCCCCATAATGCTCTAACTGGAGCTCTGTGGCACGCAGAGGTTACCTCACGCCTGCTCTATGACAAAAAACTTCTCCCCGAATTTGAGCAGTTTGAAATCCCTTGGTTGTAGGCTGATGGTAAAATGCTTGTATGATATTAGATAAAAAACGGCGAACGCCTAAAAAGGAGGGTAAGACATCTCGCAAAGATGCTGAAGCAAATAATTGCCGAATTGTCAGTGAATTACTAGATCCAGAAAGCACCAATGGTGATGCGGTGCAATCGTGGCGCGTGTTTCGGATCATGTCTGAATTCGTCCAAGGATTTGAGTTGTTGCGTTCGCACGGGCTAGCCGCGACGTTTTGGGGAAGTGCAAGAACTGACCCGACAGATACATACTACAAAGCAGCCGAAGAACTGTCGGCTAAAATGGCCAAGAATGGTTTTTCGATTATTTCTGGCGGAGGCCCGGGAATTATGGAAGCTTCTAACGTTGGGGCCTTTAAAGTTGGTGGTCGTTCGGTCGGGCTCAACATCAAATTGCCGTTTGAACAAAAACTCAATCCCTATACGAACGAATCACTTAACTTTGACTTCTTTTTCTCACGCAAGGTGATGCTTACCTTTGCGTCTGAAGTATACGTGTATTTCCCGGGTGGATTTGGCACCCTCGACGAGTTGTTTGAGATTGTGACCTTGATTCAAACTAAAAAAATTGAACCAATCCCGGTGGTGTTATACGGAAAAGACTACTGGACACCACTGTTGGAATTCTTTAAAAACGATCTGCTGGAGAAACACGGCACCATTAGCCCTGAAGACTTAGATATATTCCATTTGGTAGATAGTGTCGATGAAGCAATGAAATACATCACCAAAGAAATAAAGAACATTAAAAACGTCCAACAAATTTAGATTATGTACTTTTCTTACTTTGATACCGAGTTCTCGAACGATCGAGTAATTCAAAAGCACGTAAAGAAGCTGAAGCCCTATCGAGCGCAGGTCAACAAGGTTGTACACGAGCACAATACCGCGCAACCTGAGTATTCGCTTATACACGCCGCCGATCCAGCAGTTCACGACAAGTTAGAGATTGTACAAAAGCAGTTTAAAGGCATTAAACATTTGATACTGATTGGGATTGGTGGATCAAATCTCGGTACTGAGGCAGTCCACCAACTATTAGGAGAGAAAAAGGTTAAACTACACAGTCTCGACACGATCGCTGCGTATCAAATTGAAGAATTGCTGAACGAGCTTAAACGAGTCAAAAAAGCTTCGCAAGTGGCAGTGTGTGTGATTAGTAAATCTGGCGGCACAGCCGAAACCATGATTAATGCTGGAGTGATGCTTGATGCGCTGGAGCAGCATTTTGGTAAAGTGATATATAAGCAAACCATATTCATCGGAGATCCTGGCACAGGGTTCATTAAATCAGCTAAGCGACTGGGTGCACAGGCAGTGACCATGCCACTAATTGTCGGCGGACGGTACTCGGTAGGTACGGCGGTTGGTTTGATTCCTCTTACTCTCCTTGGGCACAATATTGATTCATTTATTGCCGGTTTGTTGGAATCAAATAAAGAGGAATACGAATCGATTACTGCGGAAAATTCTGCTCGACTATTTGTGTATTTGACTAAAAAGTATACTCATTATAATTTTTTTGCTTTTGAGCCACGGGTGTATAAGTTGGGGGCATGGTATCGACAGCTGCAAGCTGAAAGTCTTGGTAAAAACCATGATAATAATGGTAAGAAAGTTAGTAAGGGATTTGTACCCACACTTACAACAGCAGTCGAGCTGCATTCAACCGGACAACTGCATATGAGCGGTTTGCTACCTACGTACACTGACTTCGTGACTTTTGATGATGATGTGTCCAATTATGATATACCAAAGAAGGGTCTCTCTAAACATTACGGAAAGTTCAACATGCAAGAAATTGCCACCGCAATTTACGGTGGAGTGATTGGTGCGTACCAAACCAAAAAGTTGCCTTATCGGGCAACTATTTTTACTGAAGACCTAGCTCATTCAGCCGGTTTATTTATGGGCATGCGTATGCGAGAGACTATGTATGTCGCAGAGTTACTTACTATTAATGCTTTTAACCAACCCAATGTGGAGTTATATAAAAATAAAACAAGAGAAATTTTAGGCTTGTAATTAGTGATACACTAGACATAATATGACATACGTAGTATTTGACATCGGCGGCACCAAAACAAGAATAGCAACCTCAACAGACTTAAAAAATTTCGTCGAGGTTAAGTCCTTTAAAACTCCACCAACCTTTAAAGCTGGCATGCAACTGTTTGTAGAAACTGTCGATGAACTCACTACTGACGTGACGGCTTTTGCTGGTGGGATTCGTGGTCGACTGATGGAGGATAAGTCTGGGATTGAAAATGACGGCACGTTAACCAAATGGGCGGGCGAATCAGTGGTGGGGTATTTACAAAAAAAATATGGCAAGGTTCCAGTTTTTCTTGAAAATGATGCTGCAATTGCTGGAGTAGGAGAGGCAGTCTTTGGTGCAGGCGCAGGTCTTGATATCGTTGCCTACTACACGGTGAGTACTGGCGTTGGGGGAGTGAAAATTGAGTGTGGTGAGATAGATCAGGCTGACATAGGTTTTGAACCGGGGCACCAAATTCTGGATATTGATCGAACAATCCTGGGTGACGAGATTACTCCAACCCTTGAAAATATGATTTCGGGTACAGCGGTCAAGCAGCGCTTTGGGGTAGAAGCTTACGAAATTCCGCAAACCGATGTTCTGTGGGATGACTTGGCAGGGTACTTGGGCTATGGGCTGCGTAACACTATGCTCTATTGGTCACCTGACGCAATTGTCCTTGGTGGTTCGATGATAATCGGTGACCCGGCTATCAAGATAGACGCTGTTCGCAAAGCGACCACACTCGCGCTTGATGAATTTGAACCAACTCCGTACATAGTCGAAGCTAAATTGGGTGATGAAGCCGGTCTGTGGGGCGGTCTTGCTTTGCTCGCACGTAGACTATAATATTGATATAGTGTAAAGAGTTACTCATTAAGCTACGTATCTATGGAAATTTTTATTGTTATAGCAGTTGTTATTGGAGGAATTTTACTCTCTTTCTTACGAGAGGTAAAACAGTACGAGCGAGGAGTGATTCTCACCATGGGGCAGTACACCGGGCTGCGAAACCCAGGTTGGAGTATTATTGTACCGATTTTTCAGTCCATGCAGAAGGTGGATTTGCGTGTCAAAGCAGTTGATGTTCCCGATCAAAAGGTGATTACTCGTGACAATGTATCGGCCAGTATTAATGCCGTTATTTATTACAAAGTATCTGATGCAGCACGAGCGGTGTTGGAGGTGGAGGATTTTAAATACGCGGTATCACAATTGGCGCAAACCACTATGCGAAACATTGTCGGTGGAGCGGAGCTTGATGAAGTATTGTCGCAACGAGAAGAGTTGTCCAATAAAATTCGGACTATAATTGATACCGAAACAGACAAGTGGGGTATAAAAGTAGATAATGTGGAGCTGAAAGACTTCTTCCTGCCTGACGATATGGAACGCACTATTGCGAAGCAGGCTGAAGCTGAGCGTGAACGTCGAGCGGTAATCATCAGTGCCGAAGGGGAAGTATTAGCCTCAGAAAACATCGCCAAAGCCGCAAAAACCCTCGCCGAGTCTCCAGGAGCCCTGCACCTGCGAACACTACAAACCCTTAATGACCTGTCGTCCGATCAGTCAAACACCGTTATCTTCGCCATGCCAATTGAAGTATTGCGAGCGGTAGAGGGGGTGAGCACCTTCATGAGTACAAAAAAAGAATAGGTGGTACAGTAGCCCAGATGTGACTTAATTTAACCAGAAGCGAAATGAGTCCTGTTGCCAATATAAAATCACTTATCTTAAATGATAAGTTGTTTTATAAAAGCTTCTGACATAGCTATTCTGGCACGGGGCTGTGCGCACCGGGAGGGAATTTGAAAGTCTTGACATTTATACAATGCTGTGCTATACTCTTTTTAATCCGTAATCCATGATAGGATTGTCCGGTTGTCGAGGAAGGGGCGCTCAAACGAGACCTCCGACCCACGCTCAATTTGAGTTTCGACATTTATCTATAAGACCCTTGGCTTATTATATCCACAGTATTCCTAGCAATTCTTTCGGCCTCTACTGCATCGGTAGTAGAAGTACCGGAAAGTGCAATTGGACACATTGGACAAGCAGAAGTCATCGTAGCACCAAAGGAAATTACTACCGGACGAACAGAACAGTTGGTTCGTGAGTATTTCCAAGACATTCCAATTATGGCAGAAATCTCTCGTTGTGAGTCAACGTTTCGTCATAAAAATCAGGATGGATCAGTGTTACGTGGAGTTGTAGACAAACGTGATACCGGAGTGATGCAAATCAATACCTACTATCACCAGGATACAGCCGATCAACTCGGATTAAATCTCGAAGATTTCTATCACAATATGGCGTATGCTCGTAATCTATACGAGCGACAGGGAACACAACCCTGGAGCGCCAGCCGACCATGTTGGGGAAATTCCCAACTTGCGATGGCAAACTAAATCTAAAACAAACCCCGCTCGAAAGAGCGGGGTTTGTTTAATAGATGCAGTATTTAGTTACTTATCGGCCACCTTTACCGTAGGCAACTACATATAGCAAACCTCCAACGATAGCTAGATTCTTGAACAGGTTTGTATCATTTGGATCCATATGTGCAATCAGAGTTGTTCCAAGTGTAAACAAAATTAAAGCACTGGCAGCAACACCGACTCGGTAGCCAACCATCAACATACCTCCAGCAACTATCTTGAGAATAATAACTGGCCAAGCCATCAGGGCACCAAAGGGTACGCCAATGCTGATAAAGTACAGGCCAACATTCTCTGGGCCTTGCATGAATAGCATCCCTAATCCACCCCCAAAGAATAGTAGTCCCATCAAGATTCGACCAATAATAGTCCCGTATTTACGAACCAGTTCTCTGTGTTCTGTAGACATCATCATAAGAATTATGTTATTAATAATCTTTTATAATTATACCGTATGCTGCTATAATTTACTGTATATGAATTACTGGTTAATGAAGTCTGAACCGGAGTGTTACTCGATTGACGACCTGAAGAAAGATGCAGTTGAACACTGGGATGGGACACGTAACTACCAAGTGCGCAATATGATGCGCGATGATATGGCAGTGGGGGACTTGGCTTTGTTTTATCACTCTAATGCCGGCAAAGAAACGGGCTGTGTTGGGATAATGAAAGTTCACAGCAAAGCCTATCCCGATCCTACGCAGTTTGATCCCAAGTCTGACCATCCTGATCCCAAGAGCGACCCCGATAACCCCCGCTGGCTCTGTGTGGATATGAAGTATGTCGAACATTTAGATCGACTAGTGTCTCTCCAAGAAATCAAGCTTGATCCTAAATTCGACAGTATGCCGCTGGTACAAAAAGGGAACCGATTGTCAGTGTTTCCAATCAAGAAAACACATTTTGATCGAGTGGTAAAGCTGGGTTCTACAACTGTCTAAAGTAATGGAATAAAGCTACAATGCTTGACCCAACCTCTGAACATAAAAATAACTTATCATATATGATAAGTTATTTTGAACTCTTGTGCCCTGTGGCTACAGGTATCGAGCCACTATCATTGGTATACTGACGCTATGCAATCTACTGCTGAGGCACTACGTGACACCAAAGGACGTTACCAAAAGCGAGACACGGGCTTTATGCAGCTGTTTATTAGCAAACGATTAATTCACGGTGCTGCGGCCGCACTGGCAGGGATCTTTGTCCCGATCTTTTTATACGAAACTAGTGGTGAATCTTTTTTTGTTGTCGGTGGGTACTATGCTCTGCTGTCATTACTGTACGCAGTACTACTGGTGCCCAGCATGCAAATTACTAATCGATTGGGTTTTAGTAAGACGTTGGTGTTGTCGGGTCTTTGTAGTATTGCAACCTACATACTCCTATTTTTTCTGTCACCCCAAAACATACTGCTGTTGATGTGGCCTTTGGCGGCTACCATTGTGGCTTTTCGGCTATTTCACTGGGTGCCATTTCACACAGATTTTGCGCTGTTTACGACAGCTGGGAAGCGAGGTAAACAAGTGAGCCTCTCGTTTGCTGCTATTGCCTTTATGGGCGCAATCGGGCCCATTGCAGCAGGGTTTATTATTGCTAATGCTGGCTATACTGCGCTGTTTGGGACTATAATTGTGCTGCTAATTGCGGCAACAATTTCATACGCCTATGTACCAGAAACACCAACTCATTTTGATTGGTCGTGGAAAGAAACCTGGCGACAGTTTCGATCACAAAGAAGACGAGGCTTGATGGTAGGGGAGTTTGCAAACGGGGCAGAAACAATTGTAAATATTATTGTCTGGCCAATTTTCCTCTACACGATTCTTGATGGAGACATATTTAGTATTGGAGCAATTTCAACCATTATTGTTGGGGTAACGATTGTGTTGCAGTTACTGTTGGGTCGATATCTCGACGGGAAAGGTCATGATAAAACTAGGACGCTGAAGATTGGCAGTTTCCTCTACGCAGTGGGCTGGATCTTCAAAATTTTTGTCCTCTCGGCTGCGCAGGTGTTCTTTGTCGGTTTGTACCACAATATCGTCCGTATCTTCTCCCACACGCCATTTAGTGCCATTGTGTACGATATGTCAGCTGACCAGGGCAGTCTGGTAGATGAATATACAGTGATCCGTGAAATGGCTAATCACCTTGGGCGCGCTAGCGCGTTACTTGGGGTCGCAATACTAACGGTGTTTATTCCGATTGGCTGGACGTTTTTTATAGCGGTTGCGGCGTCTTTGGCACTTAACATGGTCTACACAGCTCAAAGAGAGTAGTCACATATGAAAATTGGCATTTTTGATTCTGGTCGCGGAGGATTGTTGGTAGCTAATGCGGTGCGAGAGTTATTACCTAATTATAACTATCTATATTACGGAGACACCGCTCACGTGCCGTATGGCGACCGACCGGAGTCAGAAATATATACCTTCACCAAGGCGGGAGTAGAGTACTTATTTGCCAACGGTTGTTTGATCGTTATTCTAGCCTGTAACACAGCTTCAGCTGAGACACTACGAAAGTTACAAGATGAATGGTTACCAGTGCACTATCCAGACCGGAAAATACTTGGAGTCATAGTTCCAACGATAGAGACTGTGCGCGAAGCTACCTGTACCCGGGTACTGTTGCTGGCAACCGCCCGTACTGTCAGCGCTGGTAAGTATCATCTTGAGTTAGGTAAGCAAAATATTCTTCATGCAAAAATTATAGCGCAAGCGGCTATAGAGTTGGTACCTTTGATAGAGGACGACAAGATCGGTGTGGCCACTAAAATAGCCAAACAGCACATTACTGAACACTTACAGCGTGGTGACGTGATTGATGGGGTGATTTTGGGTTGTACCCACTACAGTCTTTTGGTAGAGGGGTTACGTAAAACATTCCCGAGCATTAGATTTTTCTCACAAACTGAAATTATTCCTGAAAAACTACAAAGCTATCTAACTGCCCACACAGAATTGCAAACAAAGCTGGGCAGGGAAGGTACGTTTACAGCATACTTTACCGGGCAAGAGCCAAGACCATGGTCGGTGTAAATAACGTACGATGGCAAACCAGACTATGTATCATGTATGATACATAGTCTATCGGTTGGGCTAATAGTTTATTTTAACGGGTGGAATTTGGTATGGGTGTCCTCGGCATAGCGATCTGAAGCGTGGACGTATCTGGTGGTGGTTTCTAGTGATTCGTGACCAAGGAGTATTTGTAGAGCAGCCGGGTTAGCTCCTTGTTCAGCTAGATAGGTAGCAAACCCGTGACGAAGAGAGTGGGCGCTAGTAGGGACGTTGATGCCAAGTAATTCTCGATACTGCTTGATCTTCATCTGGAGATAGTTAGGGGAGATAAATTTGTTTTTGTTGGTCGCGTTTAATCCACGCTTGGCAATAAAAAGGTAGGGCTGCTCGTCTTCGCGGGTCGCTAGGTAATTATCAATGTGTTTTTTTGCTCGGTCGGTAAGGTAGATAAATCGCTGCTTTTTACCCTTACCCTCAATAAAAACCTTGCCCGTAGCGTCTAGTTGAATTTTTTTAAGACTAATGAGTTCTGAAATACGCATCCCGCTGGCAAAGAGGGTTTCTAGCATAGCTCGATTGCGTAGGGCAATAGTCTTGTCCTGTTCATAGGTCATCGGTGCCTCGATCAGTTTGACGAGTTCTTCCATCTCGGCTACTTGTCCGTGTTTCTTACCCATTCGTAGAAGTTTGATTGATCCAGGGGCAATTGGACTGTTGTAGTCCATGTCTATAAGGAAGTTAAGGTAGCGGCGCAACGAGGTCAGGGTGCGATTGATGGATGCGCTACCTAGACGCTTTTGCGATGCGTGGCCACCGGCCGTTTTGCGGTCATTTGAGTTTAAATATGCTTTGAACTGCTCGATAGTTTTCTTGGTTACCTGAGGAAAGGGGAGTGAGGTTAATTCATGTTGCAAGAAAAAATCAAACGTTAGCAAATCACGCTCGTAGTTGTACAAAGTTTCTGGTGAATAGTTGTTTGCTTGGATGTGTAACAAAAAGTCATCAAGGTATGGAAGTGTAGGCGAGTGCTTTTTTTTGTTCATAAAATAAATTGGCTATGGATCGAGAGGGAGGACCGTGATGCCCTTTACTGAGGTGCCTATCTTGCCCTCTCTCGCTCCCTACAGTAACTGAGTATAATAACTCTAATGCTCAGTTATACTACTAAAATAACAATTAATGCTTATGTCTGCAAGGTATCCATCAAAGGGGCTGTGTATAAGCTTACATACCGTGCGGGTGCTGATCTGTGTACAGTTTAGTTTGCGAATGTCGTTTAATGAGCTCAGCTGGCCGTTCATGGATAGATTTTGTCTCGTTTATAAGCGACTCGAGGATCATCTTTTTATCTGAACCGACCACATAGCCGACCAACTCATCGGCCTTACTCTGTATATAGTTAGGTGTACATGAGGCTCTAGAATCGATTCTAAGGCCCTCTAGGTGTACTGGGACGATGTCATGGTCGGGTCGATTGTATATGTTAGTGAACTCATCTATAGGCAATGGAAAAATCCCAGCCGTGTGTCCATCCAAGCCGACTCCTAGTACCTGTATAATTTTTGGATTTTTCAGGTTTTCAGTTTCTGTTAAAAAAGTTTCTAAAATCCGACTAGTGAATTTTTCTAATTCTTCAGTTTCGGCTGGAACCGTCAAAATGAGATTTTTGGCGACGTATGAGTCTGGATACCTGGTAACTAATTGTAACGAATTGTTGATGGTCACATCCCTACTCCCCCGCTCGTCTCCTAACATAAATATTGTGCGACATTCATGTTTTGCCGAATCCATTACTTTTATGTGTGGGATTATGTCGAGCGCTGATCCACCAGCTAGTAAGCACACTACATCCCCATTGTGTTCAGCTATCACTTCGCTTATGTACGTACCTGCTTGCTTGGCAGCTTCATCAGAAGTGATGATTTCCATACTAGTCCTTTTTAATAGTTTTATGTCCTCCAAATTGATTTCGCATAGCAGAAATAAGTGTCCCAATACGTGACGGGTTTCCTCTGGTACTCTTTCGTTGTTCAAGGGCTGCACTTAAGACTGGTGTCTTAGATTGTTTAATGATGTATTCCATTTCCATCTCGGTTTCGCCTTTTGGTACCTCACCGGCAATCTGCTCGAGGTAGTCTTTGCTGGCATATGAATCTGCCAGCCATCCCATCAAGCTACTGCTGATAATGCTGCCGTTTTTATACGGTTTCAGTGCTGTCTCTACATCAATGCCAAGGTCGGCTTGTTCGCTTTCAATAAAGTTTACCCCTTCCGCTATCGCCCCCATCATGCCGTATTCAATGCCGTTGTGAGCCATTTTGACGAAGTGTCCGGCTCCAGATTTTCCTACATGTCCGTAACCATCGGTAATCGCAAGGGTATTAAAAATGTGTTCGATTTCACCCACTACGTCCTTGTCACCTCCAACCATAAGTGATGCTCCGTGCCTTGCACCATCGACTCCCCCAGAAGTTCCACAGTCTATGTAATGGACACCGTTTTCCTGTGCAGCTGCAGCTCGTTTGATTGTGTGTGCAAAAAAGCTGTTTCCGCCGTCAATAATAATGTCATTTTCACTGAGGTTGGCGTGTACATCTATGAGTACATCGTCAACGAATTGTGACGGTACCATCATCCAGACGACCTTACGCCCGTCCATGTGGTTGATAGCTGCGGCAATCGACTCATAAGTGCTAACACCAAAACTGGCTGCATTTGTGCGGGCTTCAGTTGAGACGTCAAATCCGTGTACGGCGTACCCTTTTTCAACCAGATGTTCGGTCATAGCTGCGCCCATTCGTCCGAGTCCAATAAAAATTAATTCTTTTTGCATAAATATTACGTATTAGGAATGATAGTGTGCTCTGGTCCTTCACTTCCCTTTGCGTAGGTATGCAATGGTAGTGTGTGCCATGACTCAAGGATGGGTGTAATAAAGTTCCAAGCCGCTAGGACTTCTTCAGTACTAGTAAAGAGCATTTGGTCCCCAGCAATCGCGTCATATAGTACTTTTTCATAGGAGTTATCGATCTCGTCGGTACCTTTATTGCATTCAAAAGCCAATTCTCGAGTTTCTAGCTGGAATCCAAGTCCTGGTGATTTGGCGTCAAGAACGATTGCGATGGTCTGTTCTGGAGAAATGGTAAGCGTTACTTCGTTACCAGTAGTGTGACATGATTTGGTTTCAAACATTCCGGTTGCTACGTCTTTAAACTTTATTTGTATTGCTACATACGCTTTATCCAACGCCTTACCAGCTTGTATATAAAATGGCACACCATCCCACTCTGGTAAGTCTACTTCAACTTTCAATTCAAAGTATGTTTCTGTCTCTGAATCATGGGGGATCGTATCGTCAGCTTTGTAGCCTTCGTACTGTGCCCGTGCAACAGAAGCTGCAAGTGCTGTCGTATCAATCGGTTTGAGAGCTGCGAGTGCTCGACAACGCTCATACCTGATTGCTTCGGTAGCAAATGCCTCTGGCTGTCGCATAGCCACAAGTGCTACAAGCTGCAATAGGTGATTTTGCCCTACATCACGTAGCGCCCCTAGTCCTTCATAAAACCCAGCTCGTTCTCCAACGTCGATGGTTTCGCTCATCTGGATATGGACAGATTCGATTGAGTCTTTGTTCCAAGCTGCTCGCAACAGTGTATTGGCAAACCGAAACGAAAGGATATTCTGCACCGCTTCTTTGGCTAAGTAATGATCAATCCGGAATATTTGGTCCTCTCGGTAGAGTTTAGAAAGTTGAGCGTCGAGCTTTTGTGCAGTTTCTAAATTGTGTCCAAATGGCTTCTCTACCAGGATGTGGGTCCAACTCCCCTCCCCTTCGGTAGCTGCGTTAGATTGTTTGAGATCTGTAAAAATCTGTTCGTAGTAGTTTGGTGGTACCGCCAGATAGAATAGTCTATTACTGCTCGTAGACATTTGGTTATCATAGGCTGCCAGTGAGTCATTGAGCTGGTCATAGGTATTAGCATCATCAAACGAGCCCGACACGTACGACACATGCTCACAAAAGGATGTAATCAATTCAGAGGGATGATTGTGCTCACCATCATGCTTAGAGATGGTTTCTTGTACAAAGGATTGGTATTCCTGGTCAGTTCGTTTTGATCGAGCTAAACCAACGATATGAAAATCAGTTGGTAGCATTTCGCGCACATAGAGGTCAAGCAGTGCTGGTAGTAGCTTACGTTGACTGAGGTCGCCTGTTCCGCCGAGAATAATAATTTGAGTTGGGTTCATATTTATATTACTAACTGGCTTGAATTTGGGCATGTTTTTCTTGTAGAGACTCTATATGTCTTAATATAATTGGGTTTGAAAATGGCCAGTCACGTCTATAGTATTCGTAAAATTCACTAAAGAGAGGAATTCCCTGCGATTCTTCATATACTAAGGCAAGTTCTAAGGCTTGATATTTATCTAACTCTTTAGCTAGTGTTGCGATGCTGTCTGACCCCGTTTCGTAGCGTACAAAGAGTTTTTCCACCGTCTCTTTATAACTTTTCCCATCTATTAGCTGCTGCAGGCCTATATACTCCCGCTTGGCTTTAAGTTTCTTTCGAATTTCATAGTCTTCCTTATCTTTGTTTGGAATAAATTCGTCGCCGGCAATTGCTTCAGCCCAGTCATGAACTTCCAAAATATGGGTTAAGTCGTTTAGTTCAGCTTGGTTGAGTTGAAGATCCTGAGCAAGATCATTTGCTAGCTGCAGCAAAGAAACAGTATGGTCGTAGACAGTTTCTGGATTTTCTACTCCACGTATAACCCAACCAGTGCGAGGAATTTTCATTAGCTTCGTATAGATATCGGCAGCTTCTGTTTCGTAGCGTAAATTGGTACCCATGATGAGAGTTTTGTTAATTAGTACGGTGGTAGGTAGAGCATCGGGTCGATGTAGGCTTCGGTCGCTGCAACAGGCGTGGTAGCAGGGCCACAGCCGGTAACTGTCTTGATTTCGTTAAAGCGACGGACACTCACCCCTTCCTTAGCGTACACTGTAAAGTGTAAGTGAGGTCCAGTAGAAAAGCCGGTGTTTCCGATGTAGCCGATAGTTTCACCGGTGCCAACCTTTTGCCCTGGCGTCACACCGATGACAGACTGGTGAGCGTACATAGTAGAAAAACCATTTGCGTGATCAATCAGTGTCCATTTCCCCCATGAGTAACAACCAGGGACAGCGTCAGTGTTACCAGTGGCGCGCACTGTACCGGCCAGTGGAGCAAGGATCGGGGTACCACTTGGGGCACCAAAGTCAACCCCTGAGTGATACGGACGGCCACCATAGGCAGCAGCGTTACGCTTGGCGAACTCTGTTCCTCCAAAGTACTGGGTAATGATCACGTTCGCTAGTGGCCAGTTAAATACCTGTGTACCGGGTGAAGGAATGGTGTTTGGATCAAGAATAAACTGCAATTGCGACTCAAAGTCTCGCAACTCGCGCATAACTTGATCACGCGCCTCTTGCTGTGAGGCTAGTAATGACTGATACTCAGCTTCCTCATTTTTGGTGGCAGAAAGTAACTCTGCTTGTTCTGCTCGACTGCTCACCAAAACAGAGTTTTGGTTGGTGTACTGATTCTTTAGAGTGGAAAGTTCAGAGCGTTTGTCTTCATTTTGATCGCGTCGTTCGTCGAGCACTACTTTAAGTTCGTCGAGTGTGGCCACTTTAGCTGCCATTTCGTTTTGTACGTTATCAAAGGTATCAATTTCAGTCCAAAAATCAGACAACCGGTCATTTTGTAAAAGCAGCTCTACTAAACTTTGGTCACTAGCTTGATACTGAGCCCTGATAATGTCAGCAATAGCTGCTTCAGTTCTGTTGATATCTTGCTCTGTGGCGGTCATTTCCAGTATAAGCTTGTTGATTTCAAGGTCGGTTGAAGAGATTTGTGCTTCGGTTTTACTGATCTCAGCATTTACTTTCTTTCGTTCTGTTTCTAAGCGATTAATGGCTGATTGCAGAGTCTTTTTTTCGGCCCCAACTTCAGTAAGTTCTTGTTCGAACTTTGCAATTTCTGCTTCGATTTCTTTCAAGCGATCTCCCCGATCTTCTATCTCAGTTCTTAATTTTTCGATTTCAGATTGTGCCAGTACTTCAGGGACAATCGCAAAAGTTACTGGTAGTACCAGTCCGACAATAAAGGCTACGAACGCGCGTGACGTCATGCTGCTATTTTATCACAAGCTGATTCTATTCGCTTGAGGGTTTCAACTTGACCAAGTACATACGCACAAGTAAAGGGGTCTGGGGATCGTTCACGACCAGATAGCGCTACTCGTAGTGGCCAGAGCACTTCCCCTCTTCCTATTTCGCTCGCGTAGTCCCAGAGCGCTGATTTAATGGTGTCAGCTGAGGTAAAGTCTGCCGTCGTTAATAGCTGTTGAGCTTGTTTTAGGCGAGGTACTACGTCTGTAGTGCTCGCATCGTTTTTCCATTTAAGGAGCTCAGTATTGTACGATATATCAGAAAATGCCCAGTCGTATTCCCCGCTAGCGACCGTAGACCTGATTTCGGTCTGGTTGTGGAGTCGTTCAAGCATAACCTGTGCCAACTTAGCTACCGTGTCTTGGTCGTAATCTGGGAGCGCCGTTTGTACATAGGTGATTTGCTCTGATTCAGAAAGCTTGGCGAGGTATTCTTTATTCATCCATTGTAATTTTTCCTCGTTAAAAGCGCCGCCAGACTTTTGAATTTTATCTAGTGAAAAAGCACTAATCAATTCTGACTCATTAAATAGTTCTCGGTCGCCGCCAGGATTCCAGCCAATCAGTGCCAAAAAATTACGCATAGCCACAGGTAAATAGCCGTCAGCACGGTATTCCAGCACGTCTTTAGCTCCGTCCCTTTTCCCTAGTTTTTTCTTGCCATCGGCGGCCATAATAGGCGGCAGCGTGACAAACACTGGGTACGGAATACCAAGTGCATCATAGAGGCTCAGGTACTTTGGTGTGCTAGAAATGAATTCCTGACCTCGCATGACATGCGTGACACCCATTTCTTGGTCGTCAACAATATGGGCAAAGTTGTAGGTTGGGTACCCGTCTGCTTTGATGAGAATAAAGTCATCGAGCGCATCTTCACCAGCGGTCAGTTCACCGCGTACTGCGTCATGCCAGGTATAACGTTTGATCTCTGGTGTTTTTAGTCTCAGTGGTCTTGTTCCGTCCCATTTTCCAGGATTTTCTGGTCGGTGATGTCTATAGAGAAATGGTCGATTTTCGGCTTCTGCCTGTTCTCTAAAGGCTGCCATATCTGCATCAGTGTATGGGTCTGGGTACGCTAATCCTTGGTCTATTAGTTTCTGCGCGTACTGTTTGTAGATATCCAATCTGTCAGATTGTAAGCATGAACCAAAGGTTTGCGATGGTTTGTCTGGCCCTATATCGTACGTAATACCGAGCCACGTCATGGCGTCAATAGTGTGTTCGATCGCTCCTGCCACTTCCCTGCTTTTGTCTGTATCTTCTATACGGAGTATAAACGTACCGTTATTTTTCTTGGCCCACAGGTAGGCAAAAAGAGCGGTTCTGATTCCGCCTATGTGTTGAAACCCAGTTGGTGAGGGTGCGTATCTAGTGACTACAGGTTTATGATCCATGTTCGATGCCGATTGAAAGTATGACGCCTGCCAACTTGGCTGCTGCGTCGGGAATAAAAAATTTTCTAGCAGCGGCTGACATATCTGACAACATCTGCGGGTTGTTCATAATAGTGTTTATTTCGGTTGCGAGCAAGTGTGGGGTAAGGTTCCTTTCTTCGATCACGACTCCCCCGCCACTACGGCTAAAGGTATAGGCGTTGGTACGCTGGTCACGACTGACGTCTTCTGGGATTGGGACAATAATAGCTGGAGTACCAAAGTACGCAAGTTCAAATAGGGTGGTGCTGCCTGCCCGTGTGATCACTATTGACGCTGCTTGCATGAGTGCTGAAACTGTCTCAACCGGTACCTTGTCTGCAACGTAGTAGCTTGAACCAAAGTCAGTTCCTTGTAGTAATCCTTGAGCCGTCGTTTGAATGTCAGACATCTGCGGTCCAGTTTGATGAAAGATTGTGTAGTGAGGGAGTAACTCGAGCAAGCTACGTAACACGGCCTCGTTCAGTTTTTGGGCACCTTGTGAGCCCCCGGTGACGTAAATAAGTGGCTTGTCTTTTGGGATACCCAACAGCCCCAGTGGGTCAGCGTGGATCTCTTTTAGTTCAGTCCGGAGTGGAATGCCAATGAGAGCAGTTTTTTCAGCTGGGAAAAATTGCGCAGCGTCATCGTACGCAATTGCAATATAGCGAGCGAACTTACGAGCCATATAATTAGCTTTCCCAGGAGTGGTATCAGATTCGTGGATCACCACTGGGATTTTCAGTATGCGTGCAGCTAATAGAATTGGTACAGCAGTGTACCCACCCTTTGAAAAAATGACATCTGGATAAATCACATACAGCTTCCAGACCGCACAAAAGAAACCGAAAAAAGTACGAAATAAATCAAAGAAATTTTGGATAGATAGATAGCGACGTATCTTTCCAGCCGGACAATTGATGTACGTAATGTTGAAGGTTTCGAGTTGTGTAGGATCGTATGGAGTTGGTCCAAAATAGTAGAGTTTCGGTTTGAGCTCACTTTTGTTTATCTCTGCCGCCACCGCCATAAGCGGGTAAAAATGACCACCTGATCCACCGCCAACAAATCCAATTCGCATATGTAAAAGTGTAGCACGTGCTACGCACGCTTTAAGCGGTATTTGGACACATTAAGGACGATTCCCATGGCTGCCAAAGTCACCAGTAGTGCAGTTCCACCATGACTAATAAACGGTAACGGCAAGCCAGAGAGCGGAGCTACCGCCAGCATAGCACCGATATTAAGAAATGCTTGCGCCATAATCACTGTAATAATTCCAATCACGAGCAAAACTCCAAACATATCAGCACCTTGTTGAGCAATCTTGTAGCCACGCAAGGCAAAGGCTACGAACAACCCTACTATAAAGGTTACTCCTAAAAATCCAAATTCTTCAGCGTAGACAGCAAAAATCGAATCACCAATTGGCTCTGGTAGGTATTCAAATTTTTGAATACTTTGCCCAAATCCTCGTCCAGAAATACCACCAGATCCGACCGCGATTAATGATTGTTTAACTTGGTACCCACTTCCAAGTGGATCTGCACCTGGATCAAGAAAAGTGGTCAGACGGTCCATTACATACGGCCGAGCAAAGGCAATCGCCGCCAAAAGGAGAATCCCAGCCACTAGTAATATTGCCAAATCTCTGATTTTCGCACCAGCCACCACAAACATCGCTAGTCCAGCGGTTGCCATAATTAGGAACGTGTCGGTGTCTGGTTGCAGCAACATCACAAACCCTGTAATTCCACTGATGATACCAAATGGTATCAACCCATACCGCCAATTCCCTACGTGTTTATGCATTCCCGATAGCCAGGTGGCAAGATAAATAACGTAAGCAATTTTTAGAAATTCTGATGGTTGCACGGTGGTAATTCCTAGATCTAGCCAACGAGTCGCTCCCGCGTGTGACATGCCTAATCCAGGAATAAACACGGCCAAGGTGCCAATGAGACCGATGGCGAATATGTAGATTGCATATTTACGCCAGTGTCGATAGTGGACATTGCTCAGGATAAATAATGCTATCCCTCCCCCGACGATGCCAAACACAAATTGACTAAAGGCAACTGATCCAAAAGTAGCTCCGTCACGAGCCAGTAACCCAAGTGACGCCGAAGAAAATATCAAAAAACCAATCGTTACCAAGGCTATGATCAGCGACAAGAAAACCGTATCGACCCCTTTTGGTTTCTGGGTACTCATGCGGTAGTGGCAATAATTACTCCAATTACTGCACAAATCATACTAATAATCCAGTAACGCATCACTACCTTCTCTGACGGCCAACCGATGGCTTCAAAGTGATGGTGTAGCGGTGCGATGCGGAACAATTTGTTGCCAGTCGCCTTTCGGTACAACAGCTGTAGGATGTTTGATCCTACGGTGGCTAGGAGCGGTAAAGCCACAATAAACATCAGTGAAATGCCGTGACCATCTCCTAAGGCATCAGTCATAAACACCACTACCCCAAGCGAAAGCGTCAGGGCCATGGAGCCGGTTTCAGTCATCCAAAACCGGGCTGGCGGGATGTTGAACCAAAGAAAAGCCAAAATCGCACCTACGACAGTGGCGCAGAACGTGGCTAGACCAATTTGCTGCTGCACCATGGCGATTCCAGCGTAGGCTCCAAAGACACTGGCAAATACTCCCCCAGAAAGTCCATCAATGCCGTCAATCACGCCACTGGCATACAGCACCAGCGATAAGAGGATAAAGAATGGAATAATAAAGATTCCCAACTCAATACTCCCATCATAGGGAATATTTACCGAGGTTACCTCAAGTTTGTCATAAAACCACCAGCCGAGGCAGCCAGCCAAAACACTAATGATTGCAAGCCGACGACTGAGGCGTAGGCCTTTGCCGTGGTGAGTGACATCATAGATGTCATTAATAAGACCCAGTAACGCTCCGACCAGTAGTGCGGCGACTGGAATAAAGGTTTGCGATCGACTTAAAAAATCAAGTTGCGATAAAAATGTGTCTGGAAATAAGGCAGCCAGAGTGGTTGTTCCACCCAAGGTTAGAATCACACTAGCCCAGACAACAATACCTCCCATCCGTGGGGTGGCGGTTTCATGCTCACCTTTGAGACGGTTGAACTCAGTTGCGTCATGGCCTCCAATGGCTGTTTTGCCACCTGATTTTTTCCAGACTTTGTATTTGAATAGAAAATGCGTCAGAATTGGTGTGATCAATATCCCCACGATAAACGCGAGTAGCGCTGGAGTCAGTACGCTGACGATAGTACTACTCATACGCTAGTGGCTCTTTTACAGATTCCTGGACAGCTGCTACTAATTCCAGCACGTCAGTAAATCGTTCGTCTCGGGTTGACCCTAGAACAGTGATAATAATTGGTCGGTTTAGTCCTAGATCAAATGCTACTGTCAGATTTCCGCCAGCCAAGTCAGTGTAGCCGGTTTTTGATCCTAATAGATTAGGGATTTGAGTGGCGATAGCGTTGGTGTTATCAACATCATGATATGCACCGGCGGTGTTATACACACGCGCAGCTGGTTGAGTGGTTGGTGCTAGTAACTCTGGATAATTAACCAAAATATACTCCATCAAAAAGCTAACATCACGGGCGGAACCAATTGCACCAGCTTCAGTGATCGAGACATCGAGGCCAGTGGTGTTTTTAAACGACAGTGTTGGGAGTTGCAGCTCGTTGGCCCGGATATTCATTCCTTCGATAAATTGCTTGGCTGGATCCCGGTCACCTAGTAGTGACCCAACGTTTGCACCCAGAGCATACGCAGCGTCATTTGAAGATGAAATAAGTGCTAGTTGACTGAGTCTTTCAGCAGTCAGTTTTTCCCCGGCGAGCAAACCACTGTTACCTGACTGCTGGATAGCAGCTAGTGGTACATCCACCTGGGTCTTATCAGTGACCAGTTCATGTGCCAGAAGTGCGGTCATGAGTTTGGTGATTGATGCCAGTGGCAAGGTGTCCCCTTCGTTTTTCTTATATAGTGCACGCTGACCAGCAACGTCCCATACGTACGCGGCATCAGCCCGTAGTACGACATCAGTTAGTTTTTTGGGAGTAGCTGCTTCTGTCTCATCTGTTATTTGAGTGTATGGCGGCTCAATGGTTTCTTGAATGTTTTGTGTAGTAGTTGATTGGAAATACCACAGTGAGCCAAACGCACCACCAAGGATTACAAACAGTACCACTAATTGCCACACAATTGGAAAACGATTGGTTTCAGGTTTCTGGTCAGATTCGATGAGAGGCATGGTCATACAGTTTCAGGGGTAGCATTAAAAGAGTCAATAGCAGTCATAAAGTCACCAAACTGCGGTAGTTCATGTTTGTGGCTCACACCAAGATGTTGCAGCAGGGCTGGACTTACTTTGAACTGGTGGGTATTTTTGACTGTTTCCCGCTCGATCAGTCCGCGGGTCATCAGGTTGCGTAATATAAAAGCCGAGTTAACCCCACGGATGCGATCGATCTCCCCTCTCGATACTGGTTCACGGTAGAGAATAATGGCGAGTGTCTCGGCACCTGCCTTTCCGATGTCTTGGGTAAGTTCGTTTTTACGCAGTGATTCGATAAACTCGCTGAGCTCGGGTGCTGTTACCAGCTGTACTTCGGTGTCAGTCTCGAGTAGTCGGACTGCCCCGGCCTGTAGGCGTAGGCGCAGCTTATCAAGCGCACTGCCAAAAGCCTCCTCATCGGCTGCGAAGAGCTTTTGCAGGGTGGCTTTTTTCTGTGGTGTCGCCTGGTAAAACAACACCCCTTCGATGAGTACGTGAAGCTCCATACTGTATGGCAAATATAGCATATATAGCAACGTATTACCCGGCTATTGTGCCCAGTAATTGCTTTTGCACTATTCCGTCACCACCTACTTCAGGGCGCTCAAGGACCGCTAGGTCACGATTTACCCTTCAGCAGATGGTGATGGAATAGTTGGTGCTGTAATAGGCATACAGTTGGGGGTTGAGGGTGGCGTTGAAAAGTGTTGACTATTCTTTAAAGTGTACTATTTAAATATGTTCAAAAAATTCGACGCTCAATATCGAGAATAAAATAAAGTCCTACCTTGTTGCATAGCAAGGTAGAGCGAACTTATTTGGCTAGTAATATTTCGGTATGCTGGCTTTTTTTGATTCCATATGAATGTCTTCGTAGCGTCCGGTTTGAGTGATGAGGATGTCTCCTTGTTTGAATAATTCTAGAATCGCCAAAAATCCCACAATTACGTTTTTATGTTCTGGTTCACTGCGTCGTAGATCCGAGAAACGAGTCTGCATTTGTTGTTCGATCCGTTTTTGCAGCTTACTCATCATGTCCTCGAGGCTGATGGTCGGCCGGACGGTGGCTCTTGCTTTGGGTGCTGTCTCGCGCGGAAGGTTGTGCAACACTCGCTTCATTGCTTCTTGGAGTTCACCTACTGTACAAAAGGCATCGGTGACAAACAATGGTTCACGCGGCGGTATGTAGCGTGGTTCGTGTAAGATTGTCCGACCAAATTGTACTGTGATCGGTACAGCGGCATCCCGATACAACTGGTACTGTTTGAGCCGGTCCTGCAGATCTTCAATACTCCCCTCTTCTTCCTCGGTCAGTTCAAGCACCGGTAAAAGCGACTTTGATTTGATTAGAAGTAGCGTCGCCGCAAGTGTTACAAACTGTACGGTGTTTGGGAGTGATAGTTCTTGCATAAGACTCACCCGTTGCATGTATTCGTCGGTTACTGTTGCTAGCGAGATGTCGTTAATGAGCAGTTTCCTCTTTTCGACCAGTTCAATCAAAAGCTCCAATGGCCCCTCAAAGACCTTGGTTTTGACCGCAAAGCGATTCGGATCAATAGTGACCGTTTCCATTGGGGTAAGTATAGCAGAGCGCGGGCGCGGATTGGACGGATAACTTCTTTTCACAAGCTCCGATGTACACTAACTTATACAGGCACGCAGACCCCGCTGACGCTCAAATAAGTCATCCGTCCAATCAGCTTGACCTACACAGTAAACTGTCCTTTCTCGTAGATAACTTTTTCGCTGCCGTCGTAAAGAGTGGCGGTGACGGTGCGGTCGGTGGTTGATATAATGTCATTGTGCAACGACGATTGGTTGAATCCAAGTGAATTCCATTTTTCTTCATTGAATTTGTCTGAGTTACCAGTGAAACATTCCTTGAAACAAAATCCGAGCGCTAGGTGTGTATTTCCATATTTTCCACCAACATTTTCATCATAGAGGGTTTCAGCCATAAACTTTGTGATTCGTGATAGTCGGGCATCAGTGAGTGAAAACTCGCCAACGCGATTGCCATTTTTCACCTTGATCATTTCTTTGAGCAATGTAAGGTTCTTGCTTGCTTTGGCAGAAATCACTTCCCCGTTTTTAAATACGAGTTCAATATCTTCGATTCGCTTGCCATACCTATAGAGTGGTTGATTAAACTTAATTCGACCGTTTATTTCATGGCAATTTGGAGAAGTGAACACTTCATAGGATGGAATGTTGCAGCCACCTCCAGCTTTCCATGAACGGTTATCGCCAATACCTACATTTAGGTCCACATCAGGTCCAACTAAATGTAGCGACTTGATTCTGAGCCCCGTTAGTTTTTTGCAGGTTTCTTGAACTGTCTTGTCAATTGATTTCCACTCTGCTACTGGGTCCTGTGTGTCGAGGTAACACGCCTTAATTATTTGGTTCCAATAAGATTTAAGGCTGATTCCGGCTTCTTTAGCCATTGTGTCTGTTCCGTACAATCCAAGTGTCCAAGCTAGCTGATCCTTATCAATTTTGTCATAGTATAGTTTTTTGCCCTGTTGCAATGCATTAGTTCGACACATGACAGTTTTAGGATCTACCATGGTGAGGCTATGCAAATCTGTTTCAGCTAAGATGCGTATATTTCCGTCGATCTCGCTCACTAACCCATGGTTAAACTTTTCTGGAATAAACTCTAACTGAAATTTCCCGGCAGAATCATAGAACCCTTTCTCAAAATTGTAGTTTTCGTCATCATTTGGCAGAAATACTCCTAAAGGATTGTATCCAGACTTAAGGATCGCATTTTGGAGGTGAAAATATAAAGGCTTGGCTACTTCAGGTACCACAAACTGCACGACACTGCCTTTAGGGAGACGCTTCCCAGATCGGTTGGTTATACCAAACTTCACAAGTAGCTCTGCGTATTTTGACAATATTTCGTCTGAGGGTTGGTAGGATTGTTTCATAGTGACGGTAGTATAACAAACCGCCAGCATTAGTGTGCTAGTGCTTTGTTTATTTCTTATAGAGCCGGAGTAGCGGGTAGGCTGTAAACACTACCGCAAAAATCATCAATGGTATCCCATAGTCATTCCAGACTGTACCCAGTGTCATATCTTCAAACATTAGCAAGTACAAAATGAACAGCAGTCCGAGCACCAGCTGACTTATAAACAACAAAAATGCTTCGTACTTGAGCATGATTACACTGTCTCTGCTGACGTGTCGTCTGTGGTGCTTAGCAGCACATCGATGCGGTTGATGTCACGTGGGAAGAGGGTGGCTTCTTTGACATTTTTGATGCCACAGAATTTGGCGGTTAGACGTTCAAGACCCATTCCCCAGCCACCGTGTGGTGGGATACCGTATTTAAAGGCTTGTAGGTAGAAATCAAATTTTTCTGGATCGAGGCCTTTTTCGGCAGCTTTCGCTCTGAGCATCTCTAAATCATGAACACGTTGGCCACCAGTGGTGATCTCGACTCCACGGAAGAGCAGGTCGAAACTTTTGGTGTTACCAGGATCTTCGCTATCCTCTATGGTGTAAAACGGACGTTTGCTGACAGGATAGTGAGTAATAAAGATGAAGTCCGATCCTAGTTCAGTGGCAGCGTATTCACACAGCCATCGCTCGTCTTCAGGTTCAAGGTCGGGGGCACCGACTTTGCTACTACCAGTTTTCTCGTCAATTAGTGCCAGTGCATCTTGCAGCTTCATGTGCGGAAATACATCGGCGTCTGGAATGAGTGGCGTGTCGGTACCGAGAATATCCAACTCGGCTTGGTGGTTGGTTTTGATATATGCAGCGATATGTTTCATTAGCGCCGTTTCGACTTTCATGATATCCACATGATCTTTGATGAATCCCATTTCCATGTCGAGTGACGTGTATTCGCTGAGGTGGCGTGACGTCGCACTTTTTTCGGCTCGAAAGGCGGTGGCGAATGAAAAGACTCGTTCAAATGCGCCAACCATGATTTGCTTGTATAGCTGCGGGCTGGTTGCGAGGTACGCAGTGCGGTCTTTGAAGTATTCTACTTTGAATACTTCTGCCCCACCTTCGGCGTCACCTCCTACTAGTTTTGGGGCTTGAAATTCTGTAAAGCCTTCAGCCCGCATAAAATCACCATAGCATTTGGTGATAGCAGCCTGGATGGTAAAGATGGCGCGGTCTTGTTGTCGCTTCAAGGTTAGGGGTCGATTATCCAGGGTTGTTTCAAGTTTCATTTCAGCATCAAGATCAAACGGAAGCTCTTCGGCTAGATTGAGGATCTCAATATTGGTGATTTCTAGTTCGATGTCACCATTATCGACCTTGTCGTTGACCATTTTCTCTGGTCGTTCGTTTACTACCCCGGTAATAGCTACTGATGATTCTGGTCGGACTGTCTTGGCGACTTCGAGTACGTCAGGCTTGCCAAACACCACCCCTTGCACCATGCCAGTTCGGTCTCGAAAATCAAAAAACGCCATTTTTCCTTGGTCACGAGCGACACTAACCCACCCGTTAATAGTGACTGTTTCGCCTTTTTTAGTGTGTAGTTCTGTAATGAGTGTTCGTTCCATAGTTAGGTAGTTATTAGTTTATCTGGGTATTCTGACTTAATATCTGGGCCGGTTAGTATTACTTTGTCAATTAGTCGCGGCATGTATTGCACCATCTGATCTCGTTCGTCTACCCGTCGGTAGCCGTCTCGGATGACGTTGGTCAGGTGGTCTAGTGCTTGTTCTTTATTGTCTCCTATCTTGTAGGTAAAGTGCCCTGGCATTCCGGCAACAAATATTTTAAGTTCGTACTTCATAGATTATAAGTTAATGCCGATAGCGGTGCGGACTTGGTTGATAGTTTTGTTCGAGGTTACTTTTGCTCTCTTTACTCCGTCTACCAGGACTTCTTTTACTTGTTCATCGGTGATGGCGTCACGCCGGGCGCGCATGGGGGCAATAAAGTCTTCGAGGTCGCTCACTAGGATCTTCTTGAGGTCTCCGTAGCGTCCTTTATTTACTTCATAGATTGGATCGAGTTCTGCGACTGACTTTAGTAGTCGATGGATAGCATAGACATTTTCTGGTTGATCTCCGTCGCTATCAGTCACAATCCCCATAACGGCTTTTTCGATTTCTTCTGTTGTGCCAAACAGTGGAATGGTATTGCCTTTACTCTTACTCATTTTTTCTCCGTCAGTACCAGGGACTATACCTACCGTGTCGAGGATCTGCTCAGCTGGTTCTTTGAGTACATGTTCCCCATACGCTCGGTTGAACTTTCCCACGGCCTCTCGGGTGTATTCAATATGCTGACGCTGATCTTCTCCAACTGGTACAATGTCCACATTATAGAGTGCAATGTCTGCCGCTTGGAGCATTGGATAGGTGAATAATCCAGCGTTTGGTTCGAGCCCCTTGGCCACTTTGTCTTTGTAAGCATGGGCTTGCTCTAGAAATGGTACAGTCACCATACAGTTAAACACCCACGCTAATTCCATGTGGTCTTGGTTGTCTGACTGACGAAATAATATACATTTGCTAGGGTCTACTCCAACAGCCAAATAGTCTTTTACGACGCTGATGATATTAGCTTGCATTTCTACTGGATCACGCAGTGATGTGAGTGCGTGATAGTCAGCTACCATAAGATAACTGTCGTATTGCTCGTACATTTCAACAAACGGCTTGAGGGCGCCAAAGTAGTTACCAATATGTAACGTGCCGGAAGACTGGAGGCCAGTTAGTAGACGTTTTTTAGGTTGGTTCATAAAAGTCTTATAATACCAAAAAACGTTTGTAAAACAAACGTTTGGTTGCTTAGCTGTGGTATTACATCGCTAACGGCAGTGTCAGGGTGAATCGCGATCCCTTCCCTTCTCCTTCTGAATGGGCCGTAATATCCCCACCCATAGCTTCAGCCATTTTGTGAGCGACGAACAATCCTAGTCCGGTTCCCGTGGTGTTTACTTTGTTTGCTCCGTCAGCTCGACTGAATTTCTGGAATAAAATATCAATAGTGTCTTGACTCATCCCCATCCCCGTATCGATCACATCGACGAATACTTGTTTTTTGGTCAGATCATCACGTACAAATACGGTAATGGTGCCTCTCTTGGTGTACTTGATAGAGTTATTAATCAAGTTGTGGGCCATTTGGACGGTCTTACCTACGTCGGCATGAACGATTGCTTTGCTCTGCAAATTGGTTTGGAACAATAGTACCAATCCGGCTTTCAGGGCTGTTGGGCGGACGTCATCACAGATTCGTTCAATCTCATCTTTGAGGTTAAAGTCGGCCAGCTCGTATTTCATGTTACCCGACTCGATCCGCGAGACGTTGAGGTAGTCTTCTACCGCCAGTGCCATGCGCTTGGCCGAAGTCTCGATCCGCTCAAGGGGTTCTTTGGCTTTTTCTGGGATAGAACCAAAGCTTCCTTCACTGAGCATCGACGCGTATCCGCGGATAGAAGTCAGTGGGCTACGCAGCTGATGTGAAGCAATCAACACAAACTCAGACTTCTGCTTATCCAGTGTCTTGAGTCGAACGTTGGCTTTTTCAAGTTTTTTGGTCAAAATTTGCAGTTCTTCTCTTTGCTTAATTTCTTTATTAACACTGCGAATCAAGAGCAAGCCAGCAACAGTTGTGAAGATTAATGTTAATGCGGTGATTGCAATTCTATATTCTTGTTTAATTACTAGTAAAGAGGCCACCAGTGTAAGTAGTACTACTATAAGAATTTGTGTTCCAGCAACATTAATTCTAAACGCTTTAAATTGTACGATACTGTAGGCGACAAGAATTGCAAAAATAGGCATTCCGAACAAACCATATTGGCTAATCAGCCAGTTATCCGTAAAGCTGCTGATTAAGTTTGCCGCTGAAAAAGACAGTAAAAAAGTAATTAACCCAAATACAAAAAATATTGCGGACTTTCTCTGATCAGAATTATGTTTCAGGGATGGGATACCTCGTATTCCCGTGTAAACAATAAGTAAAATAAAAGTTAGATTTAAAAAGTACGTGTAGTACATTGCCAGCAACCCTTCTTCAGCCTCACAGAATGATAGTTCGACAGCACCGAGTGTAAGAGTTGTGGGTAAAAATATAACAAGTGGAGCCAGGACTAGCGCAACAAGAGAATTTTGCCTAAATGAGGGTAGTTTCCTGTTGACTAGAATATAAAACAAATAGAAAGCAATGGCATACATAACTGGTTCAGCAAGTATTTGCATTGACCAAGAGAACATAACAAGACCAGGGTCATTAGTAGCCCATAGTACGACGTTTAGGAAAGCCCATGTACTGAATACAAAAGCGAATGCTAAAAACAATCTTGAAACTAAGAGCTTGGGGTTATGCAAAAAAACCAAAGAACTAATAAGTATAGCCGCGATGATTGCAACAAAGTGTGAATAGTAGATTAGTGGAGCTACCTCTTCAGCTATTATGAGGTATGTAGCAGGTTCAAAGGTGCAAGAAAGGTAATCCATTATATATATTAGTTTAGGTTCTCACTCACTTCGTCTTCAAATACTGATTCTTCTTCTATATATTCGTACGTTTCGTAATCTCTTAGGATTATATATTTGTAATAAGTGGCAGAAATTGAAGTTACAATAAGAAGTACCATTAGTATAAACAAAATATTTGAGTAATAGTTTTTCATATCAATTCAATGTAAGTACTTGGTACATAAAAGACCACCTGATTACACTTCTTAGTTACATAGTACATTAGCAAAATTAGTTTTATTTGTTATAGTGGGGATTGCAACATAAATTATGCTAAATAAAAATGAAAATAGAGTGTGGTCATGCAACGAATGGGATCCTCTGGAGGAAATTATTGTTGGAAGTGTAGAGGGTGCAATCGTGCCAGTATGGAATGCTGCTCTTGAGTCAACCACACCATCGCATGCCAAGTGGTTCTTTGATAAGTATGGAGGTCAACCGTTTCCTGATCAGATGATTGAAAAAGCCTCTGTAGAACTTGATGGATTAGTTAAAGTTTTAGAGGACATGGACGTACAGGTTCATCGACCAACACCGACTGACTACTCGGCAACTACAACAACTCCTTGGTGGTCTAGTCAAGGTTTGTATTCTGCAATGCCTAGGGACGTCCTGATGGTAATTGGTGACACAATTATTGAAGCACCAATGGCGTGGCGTTCTCGTTATTTTGAAGTGTACGCGTTTCGTGAGATTCTGCACAAGCTATTCAACGAAGGAGGTAAATGGCTTGCTGCCCCTAAAGGGTCAATGGCTGATAGTTTTTATAATACCGACTATACACCAGACAAAGCAACCATAGATGGAGTAAGGCAATTTGTTGTGTCAGAAAACGAAGTCGCCTTTGACGCAGCAGATTTCACTCGCTGTGGCAAAGACATATTTGTACAAAAAAGCAATGTAACAAATGCTATGGGTATCGAGTGGGTGCGCCGACATATTAGTAACGAGTTTACCATCCATGAAGTAGAGTTTGGCGACGAACATCCAATGCATATTGACACTACGATAGTGCCTCTGGGTCCAGGAAAACTGATGATTAACCCAGCTTGGGTTACCAGAGAACAAATCCCGGCCAAGTTTGATTCGTGGGAAATAATCGAAGCCCCTGAACCTGTTAAGCCGTATGATTCAGCTCTGTATTTCTCTAGTGACTGGTTAACAATGAATTTCCTGAGTGTTGATGAAAAACGGATTATTGTCGAAGAAAATGAAGCGCCGTTAATTGAACTGTTAGAAAACCATGGCTTTGAACCAGTACCGATCCCATTCCGCAATTTCTACCCGTTTGGTGGTTCAATTCATTGTGCAACTACTGACGTTCTTCGCAAAGGAGTGCTTCAGTCATATTTTGACTAAAAAATAAAAAATGCACCCTGTAGTTTGGGTGCATTATTTTTTTAGCAAGCTAACATTCAGGTGCTGCAGCAGGTCAGAGTCAGCCAGCTTATAATCTCATACATCCAGATGAACACAAAACCCCACAAAGCAGCCTGGATTGCAGAAACGACAAGCAGTGTTACAAAGATCAGCTTCTTGGCTTTTAGTTCATCGTAGAAAAAGATTATCACTTCTTCAGGTCCGTCCCACAAAATCCCTTTCAGGATGAAGAAAATATAGCCAACTCTACCAGCTAATTTTGAGTCAAATGATACTTGGTCAATTGCCCGTCGCGCATCTGCAGCTAGCGTCATGTCAATTCCAGTTTTTCTCCATGCGACTATAAACGGAATTGCGCAAGCTAATTCAAGTAACCAAAGTGCAACGAAGATAAACAGCACTTGTACCCAGCCATCGAAATGATGCCATTCATGAAGCGCAACAGCAACTGCTGCGGTTAGTGCTGTCAGTAGATAATCTAGCTTTAAGAATACTAGTCGTCGCATGACGGCACCGCCAATTAAGCTAGCCGTTCTAACTGAGCTGTCTTCTTGTTTTGAGTCCAAAAACGCACCAAACGCACGTTTACCTATGACTGCCCATTTGGGCAGTGCGGTCGTAAACCACTCCATTGCACCCTCCTATATGAGCTTGGTCGATAACGAAGAACTGCTGACCATACTATCTGATTGTTTAGTTTTGTCAAAAAGATGGCCAGTCGCCCATCCTATTATGCTATATAAATTGATGTTCGATTTTGTTAAAATTGAATGGTTTGAATAGTACTTAAGCTATTATTTCTTTTATATAATTTGGGAGGGCAAAAGAAGCGGCATGTACAGCTGGGTTGTAATACAAAGTTTTTATATTTGTGCTGTCAAAACGATCCTCTAGTAAATTTTTATCTAGGTTGCTAAGACCGACAGCATCTGTCGCAAATCCAAAAGCCATAGGGCCACCAATATATGAAGGAATATCAGCCAAGTAACAAGTTCCAGTATTGAATAGCTCTCGAAAGTAAGTGACTGATTTTCGTAACTCATCTTCTTGAGTGAAAGGAATTCCGTTTTGTGTGACGAGAATCCCTCCTTCGCTCAATATCTTTTTGCAGTTTGCGTAAAATTCTCTTGTAAACAAAACTTCGCCTGGGCCGTGTGGGTCTGTAGAATCGACTATAATTATGTCAAACTTCTGGTCTGTCTGTTGAACAAATAGAGCGCCGTCAGCTATTTTTAGATCAAGTCGATCACTTTCAAAAGCATTGCCACAAATTCCAGGGAGGTACTTTTTAGAGAAGTCAATAACTGCCCTATCAATCTCAACCATAGTCACCTCAATTTCAGGATATTTCAGAACTTCCTTAGCCATTCCTCCATCACCGCCGCCAATTATTAATACTTGTTTACAATTACCGTGTGATAAAACTGGGACGTGCGTTAGCATTTCATGATAAATAAAGTTGTCTTTCTCAGTTACTTGAACATAACCATCCAAAATTAGAACTCTGCCATAACTTTCGGTGTCAATTAATATAAGATGTTGGTCATCGGATTTTTCTTCAAAAACTAAAGTATATTTCTCAAAATATTGTCCCCAGTCAGGTGCGATAGATTCTTTTAGTAGGTTGTTCATATTTTATATTATCGAGTACAGATACAGGCTTGCCACAGTAATAACAAGTATGCCAGCAACTTTTTGTATAATAGTATTATCATCGTCTTCAGTAAAGTATTGCGGTAAAAGCTTCGCCATAAGCCCACCAATAACAAGTGCAATCATCGGTTGGTACGCGTTAAGGGATTGCACAAGTACAATAGGCCCAATAGTTATTGCAAAAAAGAATACTAGTTCAGCTGAATTATCAATTACCTCATTTGCCGAATTAATGCTCATTACTGATCGTGTTCTCTCAGCAACTAATTCAACAAATTCCTCTCGATACTTTCGAACACAGAAAAATAAAATTACACCAAACAGAGTAAAACCAACACTTGTCCAAAATGCTGCAGTCCAATAATTTGCCTCAACGGCAGCGAATTTAAATACTGCCTCAGATAAAGCGATGAGAGCAGTAGCGCTAAGCATCATAAACAGGGTTCGTATGTCAATGCTAAGGTAGCTATTTTTTTTATAGTGTAAAAGTAGTAAGGCACCAAGCATCAACAACACCACAGCAAAGATTTGCTTAGTTATTAAGAACTCAGCAAGGATAATTGAAGAAAAAACTAGTCCAAAAATTGGAATAAGTTGAAATATTGGTATAATCTTCGCAACTGATGATCGGTTAAGTGCATACAGGTAGATCAATATCCAAGCTCCGTTTAGTGCCCCCACCAGTATTCCAATTAAACCGTGTATCAAATCAAAAGATATTTGGTCTGAGCCAAATATGTAAGCAAAAACAACAATTGCAAACGAAAAATACGATGAGAATATTATTAATGCTCCAGGACCAGCGTCGTCTGGTTCGTCACTAGAACCAAAATATTTTTCCAAAAGGTACTTATCAAAAAAAGTACCTATGACCCACATTAGTACAGCGATAAGACCTATCAATGTCCAGCTAGGAATCATACCTACATTAAATAGTAGTTATCACAGACTTTGTGAAAACCATTTTCTTTTCATTCGGGTAGGTGTGCACTGTTTCTGTCACTACATTATTGTCGACAGTTACATACACTTCAGTGCATGCTGGTCGTGACCAGGCCCATCTGCCAGGAAACGTGTGGGTTAGGTAGTGCGTATTACTGTTTCGTTGTTTGCTTTTTAAATCTTTCAACAGCTTCTTCCCAGTCCTGTAGCTCACTATAGAACTTGAAAATGTGTACGTAAATTCTCCAATAGTTTTTTTATAATTACTTCTTGCAGTAGCTTCAATACTAGACTTTTTAAGATAGGCAATTTCGTAGTCTTTGCATGCGCAAATTTCTGTTAGCGCATCGTTATTTGATGACACAGAAACAAAGTGACTTTCCGTAAGAATACCAAACTCAATATCAAGGTTTTTATGTTTAAAACTGTGTTTTGAAACTACATTAAAAAAACTGCAGTCAACAGCTTTATTGATTAGATAAAATATTATAGTCTTGTGGGTTTGTTCGATGTATTCCATATATTTGCGAAGTTCAAACTCCAACTTATGCAACCGTAGCAACATATTTTATAACATGTTTTCAGTAAAAATCAATCTAGTACATAGAACAAGTAACAATTGCAATAAAATCATGTTTGCTTTGACCGCTGAGTTGGGTTGGCAATTTAAATATAAATATATGAGATGATGTACTCGTTACAGCAAAAACAGAATCACGAGCGGTACCATGAGCCACCAGAAGAATAGGCCTTCGGGGGCAAAGAGGGTCTGCAGGGGTGTGCCGGGGGTGAGGAATTCTGTGACTGGCAGCACTTGGAAGCTAAATGCCATCACGAGGATGCTAGCTGCCCCAGCTAAGAGGATCTTTTTGAAGAAGCTTTCGAATTTCTTTTCTTTGAACTCGTCAGGCATCACGTGGGCAAACAGCCAAGTAGTCAAAATGGTAAAGATAGAAAATAGCACCAGCTGTCCTAGGGATTGAGCCACGCTACCGCCGAGGTTGTCGGTCAGGTAGTCGGTGTATGGAAACTCGATCAAAATCAGGAGAGCTAAGTAGAGACCAAAGATGATATTAATCATGGCTTGGCGACCTTTGAATGTGGCCCAAAGCATAAACAGCATGAACACCGCCAAGAAGTACGCTGTCTCGTACATGAAGTCTAATATAAAGCCAAAGTCCATAGACTGATTATAGCTGATTTATTGCGTACTTTGTGGCGTCTTGCACATGTTTAAATCGGTCGCCCATGAGCTTGATTCCACCAAACCATCTGGTAACGCAGATGACGCAGCCGCTCACTTGCTCTTTTTGCATGATACGAAGGATCACCATACCAGCACCAGTCTCGCCATCATCAGCCTTTGTTTCATAAATAAGACCGTCTTGAGACACTCTGGCTGCCCAGCTGTTATGGGTGGCTTTGGCGTACTTTTTGTTTTGTTTCAGTTGTCGCAAAAACAGCTTGATGTCTGCCCGCCCCTGCACCCGCCCCACACTCACACTATACCGACTCCCTCGATCTTCGATGATCTGCTCGTGTAGAACAAACTCATTGTCAGGAGTCTTAGAATCTTCAAAATTAAAGCGAGGTGGCTGCATGTTGACATTGTGAATTATTTATGTATAATGTTAGATATAAAATTGTCCTAAATTCACCCCTCAATTAGGACACTCTAATCCTCTAATAATACACCACCAGCTTTAGCCACTGCTAAAGCTGACCGATAGCCCAGGATCTTCCTGGGCTTTTGGTTAATACGCTGCGCAATCCAATAAAGCTGTGTTTGAGAGAC
>Ga0307930_1000206_pt1 | contig 44857 bp, 40 predicted proteins | sample OrgLakmetageno46_FD_203161 | JGI IMG/M metagenome (GOLD analysis project Ga0307930, IMG submission 203161) | Saline water microbial communities from Organic Lake, Antarctica - #46 | ecosystem: Environmental > Aquatic > Non-marine Saline and Alkaline > Saline | place: Antarctica: Organic Lake...
GATTGCAATACAAACTCGATGCCCACGCCGCGCACCCACGCCCGTTCCGTAAGCACGTGCGATATTTTGTCTCTCACGCTTATCATCCACGACGACAGGACAAACAGACAAACAAACAAACAAATAATGCGGGTAGTGTCCTACTACCGTACTACGTACCGTAGAGGAGATAAAGCGGGTAGTGTCCTACTACCGTACTACGTACCGTAGAGGAGATAAAGCGGGTAGTGTCCTACTACCGTACTACGTACCGTAGAGGAGATAAAGCGGGTAGTGTCCTACTACGTACCGTAGAGGAGATAAAGCGGGTAGTGTCCTACTACCGTACTACGTACCGTAGAGGAGATAAAGCGGGTAGTGTCCTACTACCGTACTACGTACCGTAGAGGAGATAAATCGGGTAGGGTCCTACTAACAGTACTTCGTACTGTAGAGGAGATAATTCGGGTAGGGTCCTACTAACAGTACTTCGTACTGTAGAGGAGATAAGTTATTTCCCAAGAAGCCCAAGAAGCTAAAAAAAGTTAAAAAAAATGGAGACTGCCATACTCCGAAAGGAGCTGGCCTCCATCAACGATGAGGCGCTCAAGCTAGATGCTGAGATTATGTCTCTATTGGACGGTGAAACCAGCGAGCACGATTCTGCAATAGCGGCTGCCCAAGATTTTTTTAGCGCGACTGGGCTCGAAGACAGCAGCGGCAGCGGAAGCAGCGCCACTTCGAATGCGCTCGTAAGTAAGGACGCACTTCAGAATCTGGTCGAGCCCGCACAATTTGAAGCTATCGCCACTGAAGCCTTTGTGCTGGCGGAGCAAATTGAAGACTCGCGCCTGCTGGCGGAGCGCGTAAGCCGCACGGTTCGGCAGCTGGACGAAGCTCAAATGAACGTACAACAAGCTTTGGCGCTCGTGGAAGACGTTGTCAACCTGAAGGGCTGTGCTCAGGGAGTGGTAGCAGCTCTGAAGGAAGACGATTTAGTGGGTGCGACGGGCTACGTGAGACAATTTCATGACATTGCATCCGTCGCCGCCAAGGTAGAGATACAAGACTCAGCTTTTGCTATTGGGAATATACAATGTACTAGAGGGATTTATTGAAGACTTGCATTTTTGTGGGCACATGATTTGCTCTAGTGCTGTGAGAAGGCTGCATAGCAATGGAATAAACGACTGTGCGTGTCTACGTGTTTTTTTTTGCAGGCATCTGACGACTACGAGCGTATGGTGGAAGCCGAAGCTGAGCTCCAAAAGCGCGTACTTGGATGCTTCGCCGATGCCACCACTGCAGGCGACGCGTCAGAGGTGGCCAAGCAGTGTGCTTTGCTGGGGCCCCTCGGCCTCGCCAAAGAAGGCGTGGAAGGCTACTTGAAGTTTGCCAAGACGGCACTAGCAGCTGTCACGGACGAGGCCGCAGCTACGGGGGCAGCGTTGAGTGTGTCCACATCCAATTACAAAGACCCGGTAATGGTGCACGTCTTAAATCCGTCTATAGATTTTTTTGGTGGAGATAAATATTCCAAGAGAGGCACAAAGAGACATTTTTTTGGTCAGAGCCTTTCTTGAAATCACAGGACCCATTCGCGATCTCAGGTTTGAAGTCATCATCTTGACAACTCTTCACTCGTTCTTCTTTTTGCTTAACTTCCTAAGGTTCACTCACTTCACATTTTTCAACGCACCTTCTTAGGTAGCGAGGTCTGACGCGTGCAACACGGTGCTTGCGGTGCTCTTCAACGGCGCAGCTGCTTTCCTGCAACAACACGCCGCGGTCTGCGCTGCGGCCCTCTCACGAGCCGACGGAGGCGCTCGCTTGTTGCAGCTGGTGCACGCAGACATTGAGACCGCTGCCAGCCAAGCTTTGGCCGCTTACGTCAGCGACATGGGGCTCGCCAAGCACGTGGAGACTGCGTCCAAACAAGAATCCCAATCCTCTCAATCGTCGTCCTCCTTTGGGCCCATGTCGGGAGCTAGCAGCAGCAGCAGCACTGGCGACGAGGCCAGCGACGGGCGACGGTTCACCCCACAGTCGCTGTCCCTTGCTGCCATTAGCGGAGGGAGCAGTGGCAATAACAGCAACATCAGTGGAGACGTGGCGGGCTACGGCGGCGGCATTGAAGAGCTGAACGGGGTATTGGAAGCGATCGCGCTGGTGGTGCAAGGCGTTGAGTCATATGACCGGTTCATACGCCACCAGGTACAGTAGTGTCAGTTGTGATAGCATGATTATCTCTGCGGCACGAGTACACGTGGATTCATTCGCCTGGTGGTCTCATTATACTGCTGCTTTTCTCTACTGCATACGTATCTTTTCTTGTATTTTTTGGGGGGGGTTACTTATCGGCATCTCCTCCTTCTTTCAGGCGCTGGAGCTCGAGGAGCAAAGCAGTTCGGACGAAGTGGCCTTGCAGCAAGGCTTAGCCAATGCCGCAGCTGCCGGGCCGGCCGCGGGGCCCAGCGCAGGCCGCCGCGTGGTGCTGCCGCCGCAAACCAAACTGAACGAGTCGCTCGCAGAGGTAGATTGATAGGAATTTCAGTACATTTCTTTACAGTACCTCTGTGAGTGATTGAAGAATGGTCTTCTGTCGTTGGGCATGATTCGATATCATGTTTGGCGACGTCTATATTCTTTTCACAAATCTTGGCGCTATTTTTTCCTACTTGCGTTATTCTGCACCGTGCTGTATCACTAGTTGGGTGCATATTACGCGCAATTGGAGCGAGCCTCGATGGTGGCGTCGGTTCGAAAAGCCTTAGCCCTCGACGCTTTACCTCCTGCGGCCACTCATCGAGTGAATGCACGGGCCTCACGTGCAGCGCGAGACGCTCTTACAGCCGCTCGCGCCGCAGGAAGTGGTGCGGCTGGCAAAGCAGCGAATCTCGCCACCGGCCTCTTGGCGGCTGTCTCCACTACTTCCTCGTCTACTTCTTCTTCCTCGAGCAGCAGCAGCAGCGGTGGTGGCAACAGCATGACTGCTTTAACCTCTTTGGGGAACGAGTCCTCCACCGTGATCTCCTCGACGGCAGTAGAAGATGCCTTTTTCGTGGCTCAAGGCTCAGCGATGCGGGCAGTGGCAACAGGCCACCCCCAATCCTGCGCTGCTACCTTCAACCACGTGGTCTCGATCCTGAGCGAAGATTTACTGGAGCCTCTGGTGAAAGCCGCCCAGGCCGCGGCGCAGTCGTTAGGCAAGGGCGCCGACGGAGGAGATCCGGCGTTGGCGTCTGCGCTTGGCCTGGTGACGCAATCCTTGAGTGGTGTCGCGGCGGGCGTTGCGGACGGCGCGAGCCGCTACAACCCACTCAGCCGCATCTCGGGCGGCATTGGCATGGGCGGTAGCGGGGGCAATAACAACAACAACAACAGCAGCAGCAGCGGTGGTGGGGATGTAGACGACGAGGACGCTGCGGACTTGGCGGTGTTGGAGAACGCAGCCCGGAAAGCGGGCACATCGCGGGCCAAAGATTTGATTGCCCTCAACAACCTGGAAGCGTCCAGCACTTGTGCCAAGAAATTGGCGGACCTGCTGCTGGCCGAAGTACAGGGAGGGTTCGAGCTAGGCCCCTCGCAGCAACAGCTTCAGGCCGTGGTGCAGGTGAGACGAAATATGAAGATTATCAAGAAAGAACGGCACAGTGAGGAATGTGTATGTTTTGCGTTCTGGTGTACCTGGTGGTATGGTTCTTAAATTATATGCGTATTTTTCGCCACATATACATGTATCAGGACTTGGCTTCCGTGGCCGATCGCTTCAGTGCCGCTCGAGACGACGCCATCTCCACCTTGGCCGCTGCTCTCAGGCCGAAGCTCCGAAGCGCGGTCACTGAATTGCTCGGTGGAGAGTCCGCCACTGACCGCTTTGTAATGACCGAGAGCAGCTACGCTACAGCGGAAAGTTTGCGGGAAGAAGGCGGAGATTGGGCCACAGCGCTGTTGGACAAAGTAAGTTTCTATTGAAAGAGTTGTGGGTGGGGAGAGGGAGAAGAAGTATCAAAACTTCTTAAGGAAATAGTTTTTCCGTGCTTGTGGCAATTCTGAATTCTTTCTTTCTTCACCTATTTTGGATACTTTTTTTTTTCTTAACTATGTTTTCATTCCTTTCTGTTCTGGTTTGTCTCTTTTTTTACACACTTGCTTGTACATAGGTAAGCGCGACCTTGGAGCCCTTGTGTGGAGATGTGGGATTATTGAGCCACGGCAACGCTGTTGCTTTGCTCGTGAGCGTGGCCGAGTTCTTAGCGAAACGGCTCGAGACCTCCCTGCGCAAGCACGCGTTCACCGCGCTCGGTGCGATGAGTCTCGACAAGGACATCCGGCGAGCGGTGGCGTGGTTCGCGCAACGAGCTGGGCGCAATGCGGTGCGGTCGGGCCCGTTCTTGAGGCTGAGCCAGGTGGTGCTCCTTGTGAATTCAGAAGAACTGAGCGACGTGCCCGAGGCTTGGATGGAAGGTTTTGCGTGTGGCGGGGAGTGGCAACTGACTGCCGACGAGGTGCGTAAAGTGCTCGCGCTCCGAACGGACTTCGATCGGGCAGCCATCGATAAACTTACGCTCAACTAGAAGCAAATTGTGGCGGTTTGTTTCTGTTTCAGAAGTTTCTTCTGAATTGATAACGGTTACGACTTCTATATAATATTGCGCCATGCCAAATCTGCAGCCATCACTGACCTCCATCCCTTCTTTTAGAGTTTAAAAAACGTGCGCTGAGCGCCTATCGCCTATGCCATAGTTTTATGGCTTTATTCCATAAAACTAATATCAAGACGCGAGATATGGGATATAGGCGAAATCAATTGCTAGCAGAATACAAAAAGAACCAAAGAAAGTGTCTAATTTTTTTTAATTTCCATTTAATATTTAATGGTTTTAGTATTCAGAAGTCGGAAGAGCCATTAAAGTTCAAAGTTCAAAGTGCTTTTATATTCAGTATTGATTCCAGGGTGCGTATAGCTATAGCTAATCGGCTTTCGACTCAAGTGAAGCAAACCAGGCAGGCGCCGAATTAAGGCAATAAGAGACAGGTCTCCACTTTTCTCTTTCGTATGGCCGAATACCAACTATGGGGGCACTCAGAATTGTTTTCTGTGTGGTTTTCTTCATTGACAGGAGAAATACAAAACGAGAAATTTGGTGAGCGCTGCCACATATGGTTATCCAATTTGTCAAAAACCTCCCCTGCTTTTCTTTTTCACTTGAGTACACCGGCCGCTTGGCGTTCTTTCACCAGGTTTTTCAGGAAGAACTCGCCCGCTTTGTAGCTGGAGCGCACCAGCGGTCCACTGGCGGCGTACTTGAACCCCATCGCTTCGGCTTCTACTTGCCACGCGTCGAACTCCTCCGGGGTCACGTACTTCTTCACCGGCATGTGTCGCCGGCTCGGGCGCAAGTACTGCCCGAAGGTCACCACGTCCACCCCGGAAGCGCGCAAGTCCGCCAGGGTTTGCCGCACTTCCGCGTCGCTTTCCCCGTGGCCCAGCATGAGGGAGGTCTTGGTGAGCGCGTGCGCCGGCAGGGCCTGCCGCGCCGTCTCGAGCACCGACAGGGACTGCGCATAGCCCGCGCGGTGGTCGCGCACCCGGCGTTGAAGCCGCTCCACCGTTTCCAAGTTGTGCGCGTACACGTCTAGACCCGCAGTCGCTACCTGCCGCACGAGGTCCGCGTCACCTCGGAAGTCCGGCGTGAGCACTTCCACCAGAAGCTTCGGAGACCGTTGCTTGAGTTCCACGATGGTTTGCGCCAAATGCCCTGCGCCTTGGTCAGGCACGTCGTCGCGGTCCACGGAAGTCACTACCACGTAGTCCAAACCCCATTCAGCCACGGCTTGTGCGGTGTTGGCCGGCTCTTCAGGGTCCAGAGGTGGTGGCGCCCGGCTCGTTTTCACGGCGCAAAAGGAACAGCCGCGAGTGCACGTGTCGCCCATCACCATGATGGTGGCCGTAGCGGTACCCGATTCGCCGCCGCCCCAGCACTCACCAATGTTGGGGCACTGCGCTTCTTCGCACACAGTGGCGAGCTTGAGCCGTCGCACCGTCGACTTGAGCCGCTGGTAGTTTTCACCTTGGGGCAGCACAGCCTTGAGCCACTTAGGCTTCGGTTCGCGCTTTTTCGCCACTCGAGGCGCAAAGGTCTGGGACACGGTAGGGTCGAGCTGAACTGCCGACGAAGCGGCAGCTTCCCCTCCGGAAACCACGATCCCTTCATCCGCTGAGGTAGCTTCCGCGTCGGCAGCTAGTTTCTCGCGCAACATCTCTAGCCTAAGCCTCGGTGCCTGGGCAGTCGATAAGCATCGCGACATGGCCATGCCAGGTCCCTGCTTTAGGCCTGAAACAGATTGATGCCTGAAATGCCTAGTGATTATTGATGTCATTGCTTTGGCGTGCATATTTGCCACAGAGCTTTTGCCTTGTTGGCGGCTTTAGTAGATCCTTGCGAAGACTAGGCTGATTGTGCGGAATCTTGAAGATACACGAACTGACTCGCTACTAGAAAACTCTTGTTTAGCCCAAATTCTTTGCTTGAACCAAGTTCACTCAAGGTGATGCTCTCAACGCGATAAGCTAATCTAAAAGATAAATCTTATCGATGCCCGAGGCGCAATAGATGGACTTGTGTTGGTTCCCGACCGACGATGTTGTCATCAGAAAAAGAGTCCATGATTCCGCTCCAAAAATTATCCATATTTTAAAGACGATAACCGTAAAATAGTTTTTTCTTCCTCAGTTGTCCTCATTAAGTACAACTTTTTTTTCAGACAGGCCACAGGCACCGAGGGGCTGGAATTAGAAGGCTAACAGGTAGAGAAGGAAAGCAAAGCAGTTTATAATCCTTGAGACAGGCCCCGAAGAGCTGGAATAAGAAGGCAAACATGTAGACATGAAAGGCAAAGCAGCGTAAACTAAACCTAAGAACTAAGAAGCTAATCAGGCGCACATGCCCGAGTGCCCGAGTGCCCGAGTGGCCATGGAAGTGATGGTGGATGGTAGCGGTCCAAAGTGGCACACTCCTCCGTGCTCTTCCAAAGAAGAGTTTCCGCCCACAGAGGAAGGGACTACAGCAGAGTCTCTCAGGCGATCCAGAAGAAGAGTCGCCCATCCCCATCTCCGACGATCCCCGGGCAATTGCGTAAGGGCCGGAATTATAAGGCTAACAGGTAGACATAAAAAGCAAAGCAGCGCAAACTAGACCTAAGAAGCTAATCAGGCGCACATGCCCGAGAGTGGCCATGGCCATGGAAGTGATGGTAGCGGTCCAAACGTCTGCATTCATCTGAACATCTGCAATCATCTGGACATCTGCTGATCTGCTGTTGTCAGTGCAATCACACGATCACATGCGCTTCTTCATAATATCCATCACTCATAGTGCATGGAATCGAGTCATAAAGTAAAACAATCCGAAGAAAAAAGGGAGCTGCTTCATCGCCGATTAGTTCATTCTTTCGGAACTTCATGAATATGGCGGTCTCGCGGCCTCTCTCCCCTTTCTCTCTCAGCTCTCAACTCTCTGTCTCAGCTTCCGGCTCTCAGCTCTCAGCCCACAGTTGGGATGTTGGTGTAGTCGTGCACATGCACTTGCATCTCGCTCAAGCGATCCGGGCCGTAGGCTTCGTAGAGCAGGTCAAGGACATGCCCCACGAAGAGCTTGGACCCAGCCAGGCCGTTAGGAGGCGCTTCTTTGCTGGTTTGATTATCCCCGGTGGTGGCGGCGGCGTCACCAGCAGGGCCAACCCACATCTGGCTGATGCGACTGCGTTCCACGCGATACAGCACTGCCACGGCCTCGGCATCAGACGGCTTGTTCGTCCCTGAAAGAAAGCCGCTGGCAGTGAAGCCTGGTGCCGCACCGGGCGGGTAAAGGTCGAGGCAGAAAGTGGGCAGCGCAGCGTCCCCAGCGATTTCCACGTAAGCGCGCTGCAGTGGCTCTATGGCCACTGGGGATTCCGCAGCAGCACCGGTGCTCCCTGTAGTCGCAACAGTAGACGCGGCGTCAAATGCCTCGCGAAGCTGACTGCTGCCAGTGGCTAGAGCCCAGCCCGCGCTGGAAGATGACGAAGATGCACTGGAATCCGTTGTTGCATGAGCAGCATGTTGATCCTGCTGTGGAATCTGGAAAGCGCCGGCGTGCACAACGGCGTGATCGTGGAAGCATTCGAGCATGGCGTCGAGCTTGACTTCCGCTCTGGCGGGCTTGTTGCATGGCACCCGCAGCCGTTGGCCCCACACTTCACACAATCGCTCGGCCACCTGTGGCAAAAATTGCGCGACAAAGCAAAAGTTAATTAAGCACGAGCCTCAGAGTAGCATTCAGGAAGCCTTGGGCAGAAAACAAGAAAGAATCATGCAGAAAAAGGACCAGAAAAATCCAGCGAGTACTTAAGAATTGCAACTGCTTGAGGGCTCGCTGTACCTGCGCAGCAGTGAAGTTGAAGTCTTCGCCTCCTCCCACAGGCAAACCCTCAGGGGCAGGAGGCGCTGCTGCCTCGAGTTTGGCGTCACTGAAGAGTTCAGATGCCCTTTCACGACTCCTACTTCGCACGCGCTTCTCGTGGCTCTGTTGGCTGCTCGCGGCCGCATCTGAGCTGCTGCGCTCTTGCTCCACAAGCCAGGCTGGCCGATTGTCGCGCCGCCCGCGCATTGAGGTTTCTTCTGCTGTGTAACTGCGGCTACCCCCGCTGCTACGACAGTCACCTCGGTGTTTGTCGCGAGAGCGACTGCGGCTACGGTGACAGTAGCCTTCAGGGCTGCGCCGCACACGCCTGCTCCGCTCGTGTGAGTGGCTCCTCGAGCGCCGACGCGCCGATCTGCTGCCTCGGCGATCTCCGCTGCGGCTGCGGCGATCTCCACTGAGGCTCCCAGGATCTCGGCTATGGCTGCGGCGATCTCGGTCTCGGCTGCGGCTGCGGCGGCGATCCCGGCTACGATCTCGGCTACGACTGCGGCGATCGCCGCGCCGCTCACGATACGACGTTCTCCGACCGCGCTCACTACGGCCATCGCTCTCACTGTCATCACATCCGCTGCTGCCACTATCGCTATCGCTACCGCTGCTGCTATCACTTTCATATTTGTTTTTTCCTCTGCGGCCGCTTGAATCGTAACGGTCTTGTTTGTCGTCCCGCCCGAGGCTACGGTCGGACACCTTACTTGTTTCAGCAGGCCGCGCAGCGAATTGCTCGGAAGCAGCAGGGCCTTGAGAGGACAAGTCCGATGGCACCATGCCTGGCTTTAAAGCAATGCCCCCACCTCGACCACGACCTCGAGGTGGTATGCCAGCAGATCTGTCTGCGGCGTTTCCTGCGTCGTCGCCATCGTCTTCAGCAGCTTTCGCCTTCACCCACAGGCCTTTTGAGTTCCGCACCATCTTGTTCTTGCCCACGGCATGGCGCTTCTCAACCGTGGTGCCATCGTCTTGCTCGTTGCTGCCAAACTTTCCCTGGACGCCCCAGCCAACCTGCCCAACGCCCCATCCGCGATCAGCGCCGACGCCTTTGCCCTTCCCACCCTTGCCTGCGCCTGAGGCCCGTGCAATCACGGTTGAATCCCATGCACGGTGCTTGGCATTGTCGCTTTCGTTTTGCTCGAGCCGTGGCGCCTCAACGTCAGTTACTGGAACGAAGACAACCATAATTACCTACGTTGCCTAGGTCTCGATGGGATTCTATGGATTACACTTCCTAGTTACACTTCCTAGCCTTCGCCCCCTGTTGAGGTCAGAGCTATCCGTAGTAATATTAGCTACTAAGCTAATCTTGCCTACAGGTGGAAAGTGCCCGTAGAAAGAGCCCGCAAGCCCGCAAGCAAGCGAGCCTACAATAATACGTCACTCAAATGACTCGAATACGTCAATCAATACACTTAAACGGCTTAGTCTAGCTGCTCTAGCTAGTAGCTAGTAAATTTCCCACCCAACCCAGAACAAAGAAAGACAAGTACAGATAAAAGCCAGTAGCAGAGGGGCAGTAAAATACACTTGGGCTGCATGTGCACCGCACGGAAATGTAATACGCTACCGGTACATTTAACATTAGTGCAGATATTTGTGCACTATGCCGATTGGTTGTCCACAGATGACTTGGGGCAGGGCGTTGGAGAACGCGCTCAAAAGTAAGGGCATTTCGAAGGATTTAGATGAGTGGATCGCCATTGCCAAGGGCAGGTCGAAGTGGAGACAGCTGACTCACTCCATTCCCAAACCTCCTGATGCCTGATGGCTGAAGGACACCTCGAGAGTAAATGATTACAATTGCATTACGCAAAAGGACACTCAGCCCAGTCAGACTTGTTCTGAAGGTTACATTTTTCTGTTGCTATTTGCCACAGTGGTGTTTCTTTGTATTTTTGGGGAGTATTAACTTGACTAGACTAGACCAGATACACATTAGGCATTAGGGCGCATTCCTACTGTACACGCAGCCTAAGTGTATTTGTTATGTGCCACTGCGATTGCTGTGTACGTGTTTTTAGTTGTATTGGGGGTTGGAATTACTTATTGCTGCGTACGTGTTTTTAGTTGTATTGGGGGTTGGAATTATTGATTGCTGCGTACGTGTTTTTAGTTGCATTGGGGGTTGGAATTATTAAGTAAACTAGACTGGCCCTATTGTATTGTACATGGGACATGGGCACTATGGGCACACGGCACATGGCGCACGTAAGAGCCGAAAGCAAAAGTTTCGCGTTAGGTGAGCCCAATTAAGCTTTTTCTCATGTGAGCCGCTCTACTCGTGCGAGCTGCTTTGCTTTGTACTTCTTATGGTTCGTCGTTTGGTTCCGGCCCTTAGGAGCCTGTGACAAAAAATACGAAGTGATCGTCAGACGAAACCCTTGAAGTTCTCAGCGTCAAGGCCGGATTCCTCCATTGCAAGAGCCTTGGCCTCCAACCTTTCCCTCTCTTTTCTTTCAGCGTCTGTCTCTTTGACTTCAGCATGGGGCACCGGACAAAGGGCGGCTTCTTGAATTTCTTGCCCCGGGCTCGAGGCGGACCAATCGACACCTTGCGCTACTTCCGCGGACCAGCGCATCAAGCGGAGGTGCCCATATTCATGCGCATAGTCTACGGGAGACTTGCCATTACTCGCAATTGCCGTTTGGTCACAGCCGTGTTTGTACAAGAATATTGCTGCATTGAAATGCCCAGCACTCATAGCAAAATGCATAGGCGTAGATTGCGTGTCCCTGGTGCGCTGACTCAGATCAGCGTGGTGCGCATAGAGCCACCGTAAGATACGAACGGAACCTTCCCACGCCGCCACATGCACAGCTGCTCCAGGAGGACTTTTGTCTAAACGTTCTTCGTGCAAATTGTCCATGGCAAACCCCTGCCGTGCGATCCAATCTAGGACATCAGCATCCTCAACGTTGTGTGTTTCTAGGACGGCTTCTTCCTGCCAGACTCCTGTCTTCTTCGGGCTAGTTGTTTCTGGATATCTCTTTGAAATAAAACTCATAAGTTCATGAACTCTTGTCAATAAAAACGCGCGAGTCAAACGATAATCGTTTTTAATTCAAGAATATGAAATCTTCTTAACCTATCAACAGCATGTTAACGCATTATTGGTGCATCTGTACGGCCTAAGAGTCTTGAATCTCCTTCGATGTACTAAAAGCTAACTAGGGTTAGGAAGCTTAGAGCTTATTGTAGAGCGCCGGAGCGCCGGAGCAAGCAAAGGGCATCCTTTTGCCGGAGCGTCAAAGCTGTGCAACGCAAGCAAGTGTTGTTTGTTGGTACTGTAGTAAAGTAGTAAATGCCGTCACTAATATAATACTCAGAACATATCTCGGTCCTCATCTGCTTGGGGCTTCATTGATTGGGAGCTTGATGATGAGAGCGATCCAACGATTAGCAGCAAAAAATGTTATGAAAAACTGAGCGTCTTCACCCGCTTCGCGTCATCTGGAGCGCACAGGAAACCAAAACATAACGCAATGATGTTCACGAGGATATAAGGAAGTTTATGTTCATCATTGATTGAATAGCTTTATCAACTTAGGGACATAGAATGTCGCAGCTGCCGACGACTGCTTCCCCTACACTTTCGGCATCTCCGTTGCCGCCACCATCAACAGAGGCCACCGAAACGAGAAAGCCTCCTCCTCTGCCGCCACCTCCACCACCATCTATAGCACCTTCATTATCATTCACGCAGATGTCATCATCGGCTCCGCCGCCGCCTCCTCCACCTGCTGTGCCTCAACCCCTGACATCATCACTCCAGCCACAGCAACTCTTGTCGCAACCTGCTGCGCCATCAGGAGCCTCGCCGTACCCATCGCCACCGCCAACACTGGCTAATGAGTCTCCAGTTATGAGTCAGATGGATAGCGATCGCCTTGGTGATTCGTTTTCCGGGCAGCAGGGTGTGAGTTCCTACTCAGCATCTCCGCCAGCGAACGTATCTACGGATCGGTTTAGCATCGACGGTTCAGATTCCGACTCGTCGGATGACGCCGGCCATGACGGAGGAGCAGATAGCGGCGACGAGGCCGCGGATCCTAGTTCGGGCGGTAACGACGAAACTCGGCGAGCGCACAAGCAGAAAATGCTTGCTTTATCGGAGCTCATGCGCGCTACTACCACTGAAATGCCGGAGTTCGACGACGAAGGCGAAGACGAAGACGGAGCGGACGAAAGCCCCAAGCTGGAGTCCATACGTGCGCCAGCAAGGCTATCGTCTAGTGCACAAGCCCCGTCGGGGCAGATTCGGCGCTCGTCCGCAGCAGCTCGACTTTCTTCAGTGAACAGTGACGGGGTTGGAGGCAGCCCTGGCGACAGCGCGCGCTTCGGTTCCCTGGAGCGGCGAGAGCTGCGGCCCAACGAAAGGGCCTCTCTGGTGGGCTCGGGTGGGAAGCAGAGCGGCGGTCGGTTGCGCGAGAGCATGGGCAGTGGCGGCGGCAAGGTGGGGCGGCGACGCCTGAGTTTGGGCGCATCCTTGGGGATGTTTGGGAAGCAAACGGTCGTAGTGCGACATGGCGCTGAATTTGGCTCGGGCCATACGGATATCAACCGCCTCGTCAACTTCGAGTGAGTGGAACGAAGAGCACTTGAGAACCTGCTTGGTGGCAATTGTTATTTATTTTTGAATCCAGATGTGCGCATAGCTTCATAGATTTATTTGTTCGCTTTATTGCGCTTTTTTTTGTTTCTTGTTTTAAATTTTGCACCTTCTTGCTTTTCTTTCTTAAATTTCCAGCTACGCGGAGGCCTCGGCTCGAGAATCGGTTGCGGCAACGGCCCGGTGGTCACCGCCCAAGCGCACTAAGTCCCAAGTTAGTCACGGAGACTCACCGCAGCAACACGTGTCATCTCCTTCTTCGCTAGGAACAAGCTCGCTCTCTTCAGCGCTCGGCAGCTTGAGTGCAACAGATCCTGAATTGCTGCCACCGTTGCCGTTGCCCACGGTGGACTTGGGCCCCTTGTTGGCACGTCGCACGCGCGCTCAAGCTGCCCTGTACCGCACCCCGCGGCCCGTGAAAGTGTGCTGCATGACGTGGAACGCCAACGGCCGAATGGTGGGGCCGGAAGTGCTCCAAGACTGGCTCGTGGAGGCTTTGACCGAGCAACAAAACACTGCGACCAAAGGCGGCAAAGCTGCTGGAAGAGGCTCCACCGTTGGTGGCGCTGCTGGTAATCGCAATCGGGGTGGGAGCCCTGGAGGAACAGTTGCCGCTGCACACGCGGCCGCTGCGAACGCAGGAGCTCATCAAAAAGGGGCCGGCGATGCCATGGGTGGAATGGGGGCAGCATCGGTCGGTTATTCGGGAGCTACCGTGGCTGCCGCTGAGACCAAAGGCGGCGAAGACGACGACTCCAATACGGATGAAGAAGGGGACTTACCGGGCTCCCTTCCCTCTACAGCATCAACTGCGGTGACTTCTGCACTGGATTCAGCAGCAGCGCCGCCAGTTATTGCCCCTGCTCTCACACCTGACGAGTTCGTTGAGTTGAACGAGCTTTCGAACAAAGATTTCTTGAACGACGATGAATCAGACCGGCTTCAGAGCTTGATGGCGGCCCAAAAGAATGCATCAACAGCAGCTCCACCACCTCCATCTGCGCTACCTCCCATCATGGCGGCAGTGATGCCGTTCGAAGCACCGCGCGAGCCTTCGATCCAAGGCGGCGAAGACCATCTGGAAGGAAGCAGTGGCACCAGCAACGACGGGATGTATGCCAAGTTGCGAGAGAGTGTGTCCCCCTTTGTGCCGCAAAGGTCCAAAGTGGTGAAGCGGTGCCGCGGCTGCGGCGAAGGCACCTCGAAACCAGAGCGTGAAGTGTGCAAGACCTGCGGAGCCTCCAACGATTGGTCCACCATCGTGAAGGGCACTAGCGCAACAGGAGGCGGCGGCGGCTTGAGTTCGTCGGCCAACTCGTCGTCTTCGTCGTTGGACAAGGAAGACATCGGAGGCAGCTCGCACGGTGAAAATGCCGATGTCAGCGGCATGAGTGGTGGTGGTGGTGCAGCCTTTCAGAAATCCAAAAAGAAGAAAGGTCTCCTGGGCAAGCTCTTTGCATCCGACAATTCTGGCGGCGATGGCGACGACATTGACAGCTCCAGCCACACCATCCGGCAAGGCACTGGCACCAACATGGTAGTGGCGGACGTCATCACGATTGCCTTGCAAGAAATCATCGAGCTGTCGGCGGCCAACGTGGTGGTGGAGTCCATGACTGACAATGGGAGCCGCGAAGCGACCGGCAACTGGGTCACCAACATTACCGCGGCGCTGCAGCTGGTGAGCGAGAAGTTGGCCAGCGAGCAGGCGCAAGATGGGCGCCAAGGCTTACTTGCTGGCTCGTCTGCGTGGTCGGGCTCTTATTCTTACCAGGTATTGTATATAGATGTCTCTTTATATTTGGTTTCTGTTACATTCAAAGTGAGAAAAGAAGTTGTTTGTATTTCTTATTGTGTTAGCGCTCTCATTGGACATCTGACGCTTACTTTGTTCACTCTATTCGTTTGTTGGTGTAAAATGACAACAACAGCTGGTCGCTGAGTCGCACATGGTAGGCATTGCTCTTCTCGTGTTTGTGCGGTCGCCGCTTCAGCCGATGGTCAGCCACGTGCAGAAGTGCATCGTGCCTACAGGGAAAGCGGTTCCGGGCGCGCTGGGGAAAGGCGCTCAAGGGGCTGCGCTTCGCCTGGGGAACAAGGGAGCGGTCTGCGTGCGGCTCAATGTGTGTGATGCGTCCATGTGCTTCGTATCCAGCCATCTCGCCGCCAACACCAAGTACTTCGCCAAGCGAAACGCCAACGTGGCGGACGTATGCGCGGCGCAGCCGTTCGTGCGCGCAGTGCGCTTGAACCCGGTGGCGAGGGCGGCGGACAAAGCAGCAGCCGCCGCCGCGGATGCAGCAAAAGGAGGAGGCAGTGCATCCGAGAAGCTCACAGCAGAGGAGAAGGCGCTGGAAGAATCGCTCAGGCACAAAGAAAACGTAGAAAAAGCGTGGAAGATGCTGGGCGAGAAGACGGCAAGGAACGGCGGCGAGTCCCCGGACCGGGCGAGCGTAAGCGAGGAGTTCATGAGGCCACCCAAGAAAACGTGGTTTAGCTTTTCTCGAGCCTCGACGTACGAGCGCAAGTCGATAAGCCCATTTGCGACGCGCAGGTCGAAAGCAGAACGAAGCTGGCGCAGCGCTCCGGAGCCCAAGTCTGTCAGACCGAGCACAGGAGGAGCGGCGGCGGCTACGAGAGCAAGGCCTGCGACTAATTCAGCGGCATCGTCAACGGGTAGAACATCATCATCAGGTGCAGCTGCAGCCGATGCAGCGACTCCAACAACACCTACCCGGCGACGATCGTCGTTTGTGGCGGACGCAGCGGCGTCAGTAGTGCGAATGGTGTCGCCGACTAGCGCACCGCAGGAAGAAGAAGACGAGGCACCCGTATATACGGTTAGTGCCATATCGCCCTTTGAGAAGCTCACTTCAAAGGTCAAGGAGAAGGGCAAGGACAAGGCAACAAACTCCAGTAATGGCAGCAACAGCAGCGGCGGCGGTAGCAGTAACCGAAGGGGCAGCACTATGAGTACGAATAGCACTGGCGACAACAGCGGCGCCGCAGCGGATAACGACGACGATGACGAAAGCGCAGGCGCAGGCTACGCCTCGACCATCGGCGGGTTGGATGCGAACGCAGCGGCGAAAGCCTTACGCAAGCGGCTCGGGATCGCTGAAGCCACGGCGCTGAACCATTTTGGCGTTTTGGACCACGACTTGGTGTTTTGGCTCGGAGACTTGAACTACCGCCTGGACGAATCCCAAAAGCGCTTCAACTTTGAGTTCTTCCACCAAGCCATTCAAGCGCAGCGCTGCGACGCTCTTTTACCAGCCGACCAACTGAGCCAGCAGCGCGCGGCGGGGAACGTGTTCGTAGGGTTTGAAGAAGCCCCCCTGACGTTTCCCCCAACCTACAAGTTCATTCCGGGGACCGACATATACGACCGTCGGCCCGACAAGAAAAAGCGCGCCCCCGCGTGGTGCGACCGCGTGCTCTGGCGGGAAGCCCCCCTGGCCAAAGGACTGGGTACTGCGTCGATGCGCAAGGTGGGCAAATATGCCCCGCTGGCGCGCGCGTGCCCCTCGGATCACGTGCCTGTTGGCGCGCTCTTCGACTTGGAAGTGTGTGTGAAGCAGCCCCGAGATGCGTTCCTCGAACTGTGCGCCGAAGAGCTCTTGAAGATCCGCGCAGTGGCACACAAGCGCAGGAACCGAGAGCGCGCCGCGGCTGGCCGTCCTCCCTTAGCACTGGCTCCTGCCATGGGACCTCAGGGCACCTACCATCGATCGGGCAGCGCGGACTGGAGCAGTGACGACGACGACGAAGACGACGACTTTGAGAGCGACGAGCTTCCAGGCATGGGGGCAAAGAACACTCGCGAAGGGCAGCAGTTTCGCTTCTCTGAAATGATGGCGCAAGCTTCGTCGCCTTCGTTGTCGTCGTCGCCTCTGTCGTCTCAAGCAAACACTTCTTTCCTTCCAGAGCAAGAGCAAGAGCAGCCGCCGCAGCGCTCGCGTGCTGCATCGTCTGCTTTTGCGCGCGACAACGAAGGGCCTCTCGAGCTCCCGCCCCGCATTCGATGCAGTCCTTCCGCTTTGACCACGTGTATTGAGCGCTTGGCCTCGGAGATGGATGGCCCCATGAATTGGACTTGCACCCTGAGCAACGCGCAGCTTCTTAGCAACGCGAGGAATACCACAGTAAGTGGTGCTAGCAACAGCAACAGCAGCGGCAACGGTGGCAGCAGCAGCAGCTGCCATGCCAAAACGATGAGTAAGGAGGTCACAGCAACAAAGCCAGCCGTAGAAGTGGAGTTCGAGGTGGATCCATTTACGGTGCCCGACTGGCTTACGGTTTCCCCCACGAAGGGACGGTTTACCCTCGGGGGACCAGGGGCGAAGCTCAAGGTAGCCACTGACGGTCCTGTCAGCTTGAGCTTGTTTCAGGAGTTCAACGTGGGGCATGATTTGAGGGCGCTCATCAGCGTGCGCGTGGGCAACTTGAGCAGCCCATCAATGAACAGGAGCAAGCCCGTGCTGCTTGCCGTGTGCATCCATTACCAGCCCCCACTGCGGCTCGAGATTTCGTCCGCCACGCGACGGTTCAGCACGTCTTCAAACAAGGCCAAGCGCCGCACTTTCTTTTCGGGCGTGGCGTCCTCGCAGCCTGCAGGCGCGCGTCCTACTCTTGGCGACGGCGTGTACGGTGACGAAGACGTTGCAACGGGCAATGGCAGCCAACCGAGCTCACCTTTGTCACCAGATAGGCGCAGAAGCAGCGTTGGGGACACCTCGCCCGCCAATTCTCGCCATTCCATCTACTTCAACCAGGGTGCGAAAGAGGCGTCAAGCAGCGGCAATCGGTCGGGTAACCGCGGCACTGGTGCAGCAGCAGCAGCATCGCAAGCGTCAGGCTCACCGCCACCGACGCGCCCTAGGGGCAGCAGCCAGGTTGACACTGACGCACAAGCTCCCCAAGTCACGGAGGCGGTAGTCTTTTGAGTAGCTGACTTCCACCACGGCATAAGAAGTATGGATGCTATGGGATTGCTTTTTGTTTCTCGTATCCCACCTATATTGTAGTGGCAATCAGTTTTGTAATGGCAATAGAGTACTCGGAAGTAAGCTTCCTCAGTTTATTTCCCATACTCCCATGTGCATTGCACATTAAAATTTCCTGGTAACTGGTTATCCTAATTAAGCTCTTAGGTCTAAAAGGCGACTCCTAAGTGGTAAGAGGCTTCGCATTTGTAACTCTTTCGGCCTTCGCTTACGGTTATCCGCTAGATAGTAGCCGCTAGATTAGAATAGATTATATCCCCAATCCCCCAATTGCAAGGAAACAACAACAAATACAACTAGCATGAAGATGCGTATTTACCGTATTGATGAATCCTCCAGCCTCCAGACACAGAACGGGTCTGGCTGGGCCAAGTACGAGCACCAAGTAGTCGAACCGCGAACCGGTGCTGCACTTGCACTTGTACTTGTTGAGATACACTATCACTACCACGCCCACCCTGTCGATTGTCCGGTAAGAACGTATCGCCCGCTCTCTAAATCTCGTTAATACGGTAAGTCGAACCTCCCCCACAAAGGGGAAATTCCTCAATAACACAACACCTCCCACATACATCAACATCACTAAACACACAACACACTGAATTAGGCACGTGTTGGCATTTGGGGGGAATGTATGCGTGTTGGAAGATTACTCCCTGGGCTGGGTGAGGGGGAAATTCCTCAATAACACAACGCCTCCCACATACATCAACATTTGCGTTATGCCAAGTTCATTCGAGTACGTCCGCGATCTCCACTCTGCACTCCGACCTATCCGTTATATCTGGCTATTTCCTAGTATTGTCTATTCGCTATAGCTGTGTGCCGGAGGGATGGAGAAAAGGCACGTATTTTAAACCCCTGAATATATCCTGATGGCAGATGAAAACGCAATCTTGAAAAGGGTGCTTAGAAGACAACCAAACCAACTGCCAAATACCAATTGCGTTGCGTTGGGCGTCTTTATAGACCTGCTCTAGAGGAAAGCACCACGGCTGTGAGTGTGCATTTCTTTAACGGCCGTCCTTGGCTGCAAAAGGTTTCCCCTGAGCCATAGAAGCATCGCTTCGAGCGAGACACGTCAGTGGCGGCGGCGCTTTGGCCAACGTACTTCACCACTGGCAACTCGTTGAGGTACAACAAGTCATCAAGTCCCTCAAGCACTTCGCCGATTACTGCGTACGACGAAGCAGTGTCAAGCGCAGGCTGCGGCGCAAGGGTCAAACCAAAGTCAAACGCGCCACCGCCTCGAGGCACTGACAGCAGACCAGCGCGGTCGTGTTTCAGGGTGGCAGAAGCCTCGGCTGGAGGCCAGGTAGGCGCGATGCGCTCTGCAAATTTGCCGTTCACCTGACCGAAGTCTATTCGTTCGTCTTTCAAAATGCGCCAAACCGAGCTTCCAGTGTAAGTGACCAGAGTTGATTCATCTTCGAAGCAGTTCCGCGCCACACGCTGCTTGGCTTCGTCTTCGGGTTCGTCGGCTCGACATGGCGCTTCTAAAGCACTGTTCGCCAATGCCACAAAGTTTTGGCATGCTTGAGGGGCTTCTTTGCCGTACAGCCCTACCACGATTCGCTTGCGCATTGATTCAGCTCCGCTAAGTTGAACTGCCACATTCAGCTCTACCCGTTGTGTAACGACGGGCTTTGTTGCTCCTGCAACTGACGCTTCTGCTCCATTGGCAGCCGTGAGCTCAGAGGCCCGAGCCTTTGGCACCCACGCCAACCCGAGGAAAGAGGCTGCTAACGGGCCTAAGCTGCGCCGCGTCAGGAATAAATCGTCGTCACTAGCGACCACTTTACCTCTCATAGTTGGTGCGCTTGAAGCAAGTCTTCTAGTGGCCCATCCACCATGATTACAGCGCTGCATAACCAGCCCTGAACTAGGCTGCGCGAGGAGCAACAAACAAGCGAGATGCGCGATCATCTTGTTCACGAAGATCGTTGGAAAGTGAAAAAAAACACTGTGGTGTAGGCAGAGACGGGTCTACTTATTTGTTATATTTCACGCTGATTCGTTTTATTGCCAGCGGCCCTCTTACTTCTGTAGTCGTCTGTAGTGAAGATTCAACGCCTCTTCCTTGTATCCTACTCCTTCGAATCAACTGACTTGGAACAAGTGAAGACTAGACCGATTTGAATGCTAGGCGCAATGCTGCGGGAATAAGCTTTATCACAAGACTTCCAAGCTTCCCTTCGTACTTGTATCAATGAATCCTTCAGCGGAAAGCCAGAATCTAAGCTTAGCTACTGTGCACACACTATTTTTTGGCTTTGGGCCCTTCTTTACTTTGGACCAGCCAGCCCCTGGCCTGCCTCCTCAGATCTCAGACAGTTTTTGAAATGCAATAACCCTTATTTTTTACGTAATTAGCGCCAACTCAAAAATGAGTTCATTTTTTTAAGTTCAAAATTGATTCGTTGGTTCGTAGTTCGTAGCGAATCCGCGTTACCGTTCGCTTCATTTACTTACATATTTGCCCTACCCATTCGGGGGCCTCACCTCAGTACCCAACGCCTTGAGCCCTTCCCGCCTTCAAACTTAGAATCAGGGCATGTTTGGATCTTTAATATATCAGTGGTCATGACTACGCCCATGGAGTCGATCCCGGGATTTGATCTTGTGAAACAGCAGCGTAAGGAGATAGAGGCCCTCAAGAGGGGTGGCGTGGGAACGTGGTGAAGCCAAGTAAAGTTTCCATCGAGCACCAGTAATAGTTAGTATTGCCTAGTATATTCAGACATCAAAGTTTGATAGCATGGAGCCAAAAACGCCAGTAGAGCAGTTTGCGGGTCGGCTGAGTGATCGCGAGCGACTCGAGGTTGTGGAGCGCCGATTGGATGAGGTGGTCACAATGCTGCACCGCCTTAGCGAAGGCGTGCAAGACCTTACCGCCCAATCTAAGAGCAGCTCGCCTTTAAAGCGGCAAATGACTGCCAATAGAAATTTGCATTTGCCTTCTTCTGGAAGTCGCCACAACTCGGTGCATGGAGAACCACCGTCTCCATTGAAGCAAAGGAGTCTCACGCGCCATATGTCTCTGATGGAAACTAAATCAAGGGAGCAAATCAATGTAATGCCTGGAAAAACGACAAACTTGGAGGCGCAGGCGAAAGCCGCAGGTATGCACGAGCTAATTTCTTGCTGTGAATTTTTGTGCATTCTGTTCTTGTCGGTGCGTGTGTGTGGTTGTATTCGGAACGTACCGATCCCCACGCTTTCCACGCACACGCTAACGTGCACGAGTTTGATTGGTTTTTGTGTCTTCTCCTGCAGTCTTCTTGCAGCGGTGGGTTAAGCGGCGCAATAGAGCTCGCCTGTACGAGAAAGTGGCTCACATGTTCCGCAGTAGCGGTTCTAGCGTCTTTCCGTTGGAACGGCAAGGTAGCAGCAGCAGTACCGGTAGCCAAGGGCGCAACATTTTTATGGTGTCGCGTGCGATCACCAAATTCAAGAAGTTACGAAAAGTAGCGCCCGAGTCGCCCCCAAGAGACACTTCTCAGGTAAACAAAGGTTGTGGGATCGAGTGTGCTGCTTTCCTCCTTGTCTTGTGTTGATGCGCCACACGCTTTCATCTGACGTGTTTCTTCAACTTGGCGTGCTGTGTTTGTTGCTCGATATGAATCTGCGCAGTCGATCGCGGAAATTCGCTCCAAAATTCAGCAGACGGTGTCCAACGAACAATGGGAAGAGGTGAACGGCGCCACACAAATGGCGTCGAAAGCCCACGGCAAGCTGGCGGTCAAGCAGAAGAGCCCGGGCGTGTTTGGGATCAACCCCAAAGGGCGCTTTCGCATGGGCTGGGATTTGGCAATTGTGCTGCCGCTGCTGGTGTACCTGGCTGTGATCATGCCTTTCCGGCTATGCTTCAACAACGAGCCTGCGTTTGGAACCCCCGTGTACTGGATTGAGTTTACCATTGACTTGGTGTTCATCGGCGACATCGTGTTGAACTTCTTCACGGGTTTCTTCCTCACTGAAGACGAAGGGAGCAAGCTGATCGAGTACCATCGTGGGCTCATCGCAAAGCGTTATTTTCGAACTTGGTTTTGGCTAGACATCGCGTCGGGTATTCCGTTCGCCCTTTTAGAGCTGGTGTTTTTAGCGTCTCTTGGTGATGCCTCGACGCTGAAGATCGTCAAATCTTTGCGGCTCATTCGGTTCCTCAAACTGGGGCGCTTGTTAAAAGTGGAGAAAATCCTCAGCAACCTCGACCGAGACACGCTAGGTATTTGTTACTTATTTAAACATTTTGCGCTTTCCTGGGCGAAGATAATATGTCTGTATCTTCTTCCAATGTCTTGCGTTTAATTTTCAGTCTGCGCCCAAATCACATTCATCAAGGGGGCTCCATTGTTTCTGCCGTTCTTATTAGCCTTCACGTCGATACGTGCTCTGTCTTACATTGCCATTGTTGTTGTTGCTATTCTTTGCCTTTGTGACGTGCAGACAAATTGGAGGACTTCTTTCAGGACAACGCCACGCGAAGCGTCATCACCATTTTCGGCCTCGCGCTCAAGACTTTCTTCATTTGCCACTTGCTGAGCTGTTCGTGGGTGGGCGTGGGGCGCACCCCTGTAGATTCGGCGACTGGCGAGCCCCAGGAGTTCAACTGGATGTACTACGAGTTAGGCGGCCCTTACAGCGACGCTGACACCGAATCGGGGCCGAACGTGGGGGCCATTTACTTGTCGGCGTTTTATTTCTGCTTCACGACCATGACCTCGGTGGGCTACGGCGACATCGTGGCGAGAAACAACTCGGAGCGGGTCCTGTGCGTGTTCATCGAGCTGGTGGGGGGCTTTACCTTTGCCATGATCATTGCGGCGCTCACCTCCGTCGTGACCTCGATGGACACCAATGCGCGCAAGACCGCCGAGCAGCTCGACGCCGTGGCGTCCTTTGTCACCAACCGCAACTTCCCCGAAGCGCTGGGCCGTCGGATCCGTCGGCATTTTCGGCATTTCTACAGCCTCAAGTCGGCGATCGACGAGTCCAAAATTTTCAGCGAGCTGTCCACCTCTTTGCGGAAAGAAGTGTCGGCGTATTTGGTGTCGGAGCTCATGGGCAATGTAGGGCTGTTCCAAACCATGAGCCCCATTCTGTGGCCTCGGCTCTTACCCCTCTTGCGGCCGATGCGGTTCGAAGCCGAAGAAGTAGTCTGCGCACAGGGGGAAGATTGCTCGGAAATGTACGTGGTGCTTTCGGGGCATTTGCATGGAGCCACAGAAGTCTCTGCGAAGGTGGCTGCAAAACGCCGTCGGAATTTACAACAACAACTAGGAGGTGCTGTGGAGGTGGACACAGAGGACGACGAAGAAGCAGATGCTTACGTGCGGCGAATTCGCGCAGGAGACACCATCAATATCTTGTGCGTGTTAGGGATTTGGGGCCAGGCAGTCGAGTCAGCTGTCGCCGAAGTGGTCGTTGAGACGTACGCCATCACCGAAAAAGACTTCGCGAGCTTGTTCACCGCAGAAGCTGACCTCATCGCGTTCGAGGAAATGAAAGCGAACGAGTGCAGCGCGTTCGTGATGGATCTGGATGACGTCGCCAAAGCCCCCACCGCGTACGGGAAACCCCTGTACTTGGCGTGCTTTTCCATGCTCGAGTTCGAAGTGGTGCAAGCGTGGGGTTTAGCCGCTGCAGACGCCAACGGCTTCAGCGACGCCTACGCGAAATGCGAGCTCCGGAACCGCTTCACGGGGGCGCGGGTGCTGCCCGAAATGTTCGAGCACCGCACCAACACCGTGAGCCGTACCCGCGACCCCGTGTGGGGCGAAATTGTGACGTGGTCCGACGTGGCGGCACCCTTCGACACCTTGAGTTTACGCATCTCCATCTACGACTCCGACTTCCTCAGCCGAGATACTTGCCTGGGCTGCGTGGACATTCCTTTCACCGATTTGGAAGCTCACGCTCGAGGGGGCACTGATTTTGACCCGACGGTCGCCGCGAACAGCAGTGCAAGAATAGCTTCCAGCAGACTGAATGCGAGGCGAAGCGGCACGTTTGGTTCCGTGAATTCCAGCGGTGATTCACTCGTTGGTCCAGGATCAATGGATTCACCCCGCCGGCAGCGGAGCTTAGCCAACATCAGACCTCTTGCCCGAGACCAGGCCGAGCGCTGGTACCCACTCCAGCGAAGACCTGTGAAGTCCGCGAACATTGCACCGGAGCATCGCTTCACTGCACAAAACAGCGTGGCAAATGATGCAATGGCGGCCTTGACTGCTGGACGAGAAGCTTCATCTGCTGGTGCTGCTAACCAAGCAGCACGCGGAAGCCAAAGCCCGGGTAAGCCCTACACAAACGAAGTGTCCGAGGTGACGGGCTCAATACAACTTCGCATGCGAGTGCGCCGAGCAGAGCGCGAGACCCATGGGGATTTGTGATAGAGCCGGGGAGCGACTAGGAAAGTGCTTCTCGTCTGAATTCCGCAAGTCACAAGGGACCGAGTAAACGGTAGTGGATAACGGATATGCCAAATAGATATAGAGCAAAAAAAATCGGGGATCTAAGATCCAAATCGTAGATTAAAATCAAAGGGTAACCTAAGTGCAGCGACGCAGTTCCATTCAAAATAAAAGCCGATGACCGATAACCCCCAGACTTTCGCCAGTTCCCTAAAGGCAAAGAGCCCCAGAGGCACAAGAGACAAGACACAAGAGGACAAGGAAAAGAGGTCGGTAATTCTCATAAGTCCCCTTTCTTCTTTCTTATTTCGCTAAAAAATATTTTGATAACAAATAATATGATAGGGGTAGATAGAAATATTGAATAGTCATAAGTTATAACTGGCAATTAGAAAGCATAATCCACAATGACTTATGTCCTATGCCTTATGCCTCATTGGGGTTCTCGGAGGGGAATCTTTACTGGCTGGGTGGCTCGGTACTATTATCTTTTATTAGCAAAGCAGAGCGGGCCCTAGCGGCCCGTTTGGTGCAAAGTCAGCGCTTTTTTCTTTTTTTTTTGACAATCCGGTGGTTGTGTCTTTTGGTGCGTTGTCTTTTCGGTAAATACACTCCATTGTGTATATATTGGTGCTCTCGTGCTCTCTCTGGCAGCTCTCCTCTTCTTGAGTGTAGAGTAATTATTCTCTTCGAACTTTCCAAAGTTCCCTTGTTTGAGCCCTTTGCTTGGTCTGTTCGCATCCAGCTCGCCGTGCGAGCGTGCTGCTTAGTGGCTGGTTGAAGATATTACCCACAATTAGAAATTAGGAATCAGGAATCGCATTCTGACAGTGGTTACAATTCCCGTTTCCGCGGAATTCTCGCGCGAGGGTCAAAAATTCACTTCACGTGGTATTTCCACGATATTTTCACGGCATTTCCGCGCCGTAGTCATAATTTCATGAAGCATTGCATGTAGCATGAAGGCACTGCCAAATCCCCGTCGCAGAAATCACGTCTGATTGCCGATTGGTAAATGGCAATGGTAAAAAAATCTCGGGAATTCTTCGTAATTGCGTTATTTCGCGATGTAATCCATATGCATAGTTATGAATTATGAATTGTGAGCAAAGGAGCCCATAGCTAATTCCAATTACCCACAACCGGATTGTACATTTTCTTTGATTAAAGAGTGATAAAGCCCAAATGCCCGTTGCACTTCGCATTCATGTGGTTTATTTAAGGTAGTTTTTTTAATGCCCAGCTCAATGCATGTAACTGGCCGTGCTCTTTAACGGTCTGCGATTTTGGTGAAGGCAGGAGGCTTGCCAGCGTCACCTGACAGCACACGGATCACGTTGGCGGCGCCGGGGGTGCCATAAGGAACGCCCGCGGTGGCAATCACAATGTCCTCGTTGGACTCCACGAGCACGCGCTGCCGGGCAATTTCAATGGCTTTCTCGAACACGCTGTCGTCTTTCATGTCCTTGGGGTCCATCACCGCGGCGTAGACGTTCTTTTGCAAGTTCAAGTACCGGGCCACGCCAGCGTGGGGGGTGAGCGCCAAGATGGGCACGTCTGGGCGCTCCCGGGAGCACCGCATGACGCTCGCGCCACTGTCGCTCAGCACCACCATGCATTTCGCGTTCATGGTCTTGGCCAAGTTGCAGGCCGACTTCATGAGCGCGTCGGAGAAGGTGCCGTCGCTGGGGAGCGCCGGCGGCATGGAGCGGGACCGCCACATGGGGTCGTTCTCGACCCTTGAAATCACGCGCTGCTGCATGGCCACCGACTCGACCGGGTATTTGCCGGCCGCGGACTCGCCGCTGAGCATGACCGCATCGGCCCCGTCGTAAATGGCGGTGGCGATGTCGCTGCACTCGGCGCGGGTTGGGGCAGGGTTGTCCATCATGGATTCCAACATTTGCGTGGCCACAATCACGGGTTTGCCCTGGAGGCGGGCTTCGTCCACAATCAGCTTCTGGAGCATCGGCACGTCTTCCGGAAGCATTTCTACGCCCAAGTCTCCGCGGGCAACCATGATGCCGTCGCACACGTCGGTGATGGCGCGAATGTTGTCGATAGCCGACGGCTTTTCGATTTTCGCCACTACTTTGCCCGGGTGGTCGCCCATGAGCTCGCGCAACTGCATGATGTCGCCCGCTTCCTGGACGAAGCTCAGGGCCACCCAGTCGAAGTCGATGTTCTCGAGGCAGAAGGCCAAGTCTTTCTTGTCCTTCTCGGTGAGCGCACTCCCGGGCACGAAAGTGTCGGGCAAGTTGAATCCCTTCCGGGAGCTGAGCATGGCGTCGTTCATGACTTCGGTCTTTACCCACTCGCCCTTGGGCTCCGAGGTTTCCCGGACCACCACCACCATTTTCCCGTCGTCGATGAGCACCCGGTGGCCCACCTCCAGAGCCGCCATCACGTCGGGGTGCGGTAAGGACTGCTCGATTAAGAGAGCGCACGTGCATGAGGATAAGCGAGGAAAGTTAGACGAACATAATAAGAGAACTCGTAAGATATAAAAAGAAGGGCGGTACTGTAGAATTGGAGCTATTTAGTTGAGGCCTATTCAGGCACAACGCAGCTGGTAGCTTTATCTAGAACAGATATTGCACCAGAATTCACTGGAAGGCAAAGGAAAGAACTTACCACACGCTCGTTGTCGCCTTCAACGTCTTTGTTCAAGTCAAAGGTGTACGTTTGGCCCTTCTTGAGCTCCACTTTGGTGCCAGCATCCGGGTTGGGAAACATGCCCACACGGTGCTTGGGGCCTTGAATGTCCACCAAAATGCCAATTGGGCGGCCGTACTTGGCCTCAATCTCACGGATAAACTGCGCTGGTTCAGCCTATTACATGTAAATGGAAGAGCTTCAAGTCAGTGAGTTGGGCTGGATGCAGCTATAGGTAAACTTCGGGAGCTCTTCAAAGTCAAAGTTGTGCAAAGTATAGGAAAAGTCAATGCCGAGAAGAGCAACCTATCTTTTATCGATGCTTAGTACAATAGAAGGAAGGAACAACTAACCTTGTCTTCAGCACCGTGCGACAAGTTCAAACGGAAAACATCCACGCCAGCGAGGAAGAGCTTTTCAATCATCTCTTTGTTGAAAGTCTTGGGTCCAAGCGTCGCCACTTGCTTGACGCCCTTGCGGAAACGGGTTACCGTCTCAGCTGGCACCACCTCACCCTCCGTCGCCGACGCCGCCGCCACAGTCGTGCTCATGCGTTGAGCCCTGCCGGTCACCAGCGACGCATGCGACCGCGGCGCAAACGCCTACAAACAACACATGAACGTTAGGACAATTCTTCAAGAAAGTTATTGGACGTCAGGCACCCACGCCGCACAGCGTAAAACTTTAGGTGAATGTGCCAGAATGATCGGCAGAATGATGTCTTACCGATGCGCTGCCGGCGAGAAGCGCGAGTGCCAGAACGATGCTCTTCGTGTTCATTTTGATGAGCTGCCGAATGTTCAACTCGAAAAAGTCACGATGAAATTCTCCGAGTACGTGGAATGAAGTGCGTGGCTGATGATCTGATGATGGCTGAATCTTCTCAAGGTGAGGAATGCTCCTACCAGTACGGGGTGATAGTACCAAAATTCTGATAATCACGTCAATGACGTTTTGAGTAGTCTAGTCGTGAGTTATTATACACAGGCCCCGAGGGGCCGGAACCAGACTTGGGCAAGGGCTTGAGATTACTTCTGATTTGATGTTGACTATGCCGAATTTATTTATTATTCAGATTATACCTATGGTGGCTAACTGTACTCGCAATAAAGGGCACAACAGGAAATTTATTTTCTTGTCCGTAGGAGGGCTGAAAGGGGGCTGGATTAATTAAGTAGTAGACAAGGCATCAACGCGTCGGTGTCTGGAGGGTCTCCCACTGCCTTTATTCGTATCGAAGCCGGCTTCAAACAAAAAAACCAGCAGAGGGCAATGCCATAGGCTATGGGACCCCGGGACCAGGCACATTTTTGGAGTGGCGAGGGGGGGGGGTTCTTCTTCTGTATCGCCCAGGGGACTTCGTGGTGACAACGACTTAAATCCGGTCTCAAAATTATTTCATGAGTAGTTTCCACTTCAGAGGAAGCTGAGATTAATAAGCTCTCGACTCTCCAAAAAACACATCTCTATACGACTTTGATTAGCGCGCAACGTTCGCGCGTACACTTCTTCCCGCAGCATTGACTTCTGTGTCATTCGGGTTTGTTCTAGTTCTAGTTCTAGTTCTAGTTCGAGTTCGAGTTCCTCCACGTGGCTCCCTCCTGTGTTTCTCTGAGGAAAAGAATCCGTCTCGTTTTTCTTCTGCATATGCATCGGCATTAGGGTTTAAAAGAATGAGCCGCCTTGCGCCGCTATCTTTCATGGCCGTTCGGGTAATTAGTTCGCATGCCGCTTGCTGTTTTAGCGCATTCCATTTTTGAGACAGGCCCCGAAGGGCCGGAATTAGAAGGCTAACAGGTAGAGAAGAAAAAATACCTTCAAATATTTGCTCTTGCTCTTTGAAGCTGTGTCAAAAAAGCTCTTTGAGTCCTATTCAAAAGAGCCAAGGGCACATCTATTGCCTTCTCAAAGGATTATGGCAGTAATAATGTAGAAAAAGTATCCTCCTAATTACGTTCCCACATCGCCTCTCCCCGTATCAGCCGCGCTTGTAGGTGATAATGTACTCGGGGTACGTCAGACCCAGGTTATATAGCATGTGCACTCGGCTGCCATTCGTCGTGCCTTCAACGGAGTCATATCCAGGAGGTGGGAGGTGGAGCACAAATCGATTTGTCTGCAGCCACTTCAACTGAGCGCCCCAAGGCAGCGCGCACGTAAAAGAACTGCCGCTCGCCGTTGCCAGCGTCTGAGGAATAGGCGTCCGAGTACGACGCATTCACGGCGATGTACAGAGCACGGCCCCACATGCTACCGTCGCTGCCATGGCGAAAGTCGAGTCCTGTCTCGCAGACATTGGCCACGGGAAAGCTGCTAGTGCCGTGGAAGCACCACACTTCATTCGCACTGAAACCGTCGGATGACTTTTTCGCCACTTCGCTACGGCGCTGTGCGTAGTCATCCCAAACAGACCGATTTTGCACGCGCTTCAGGCGCGTCAGCTTTGCGGTGGGCATGGTTTTTGCCACAGCGCTGGCCACGCCCTTCCACTCAGCTGACCCCTGAACTACGGAAGTGAGGGCGAAGGATGCGCCAGTGGGCGGCTTGGCTGACTTTACCCACCCACTCGGTGGCGCCCGGGCGTTCTTGCGCGCTTGATCTCGAACTGCAGCACATGCCCCGTACGCTGCCTTGAGCGCCCCATTGCCAAAGGCCCGAACCACGGCGCGCTGCTTGCCTGCTACCAGCTCTACCGTGGCGCCGTCGGCTGCCGCTGCTTCTTGGAGGTCTACAAGGAGTTTGTGGGCTGGCGTTTCGGCCTCGTCCAGATTCAGCTCTTTTTCGCACTTCGATGTGCGCAATTCTCTCACCAACGCCTTTGCACCCGCGCGGGCGACTCGGGTAAAGCCCCGAACCGATACCGATGTTCGGCCACTGCCATCACCACCACTTTGCATCAAGCTCCTTCCACGCCCGTCATGGGTAATGTGAAAACGACCACCGCCACTGTCCCCCAACACTCGTGCAGCCTCTGCCACGCGCGCACTGAATAAGGGCGGGGGCTCAGTACACTTCTCACGCTTGAGTTGACGCTTGAATTTGGAGGCAACGTTCATTTGACAGCTATCTTCAACGCGCGATTTGAAGTAAATGACGTACTCGGCCGCCGTCTTGCCTTGCGGAATTTTGAGTGAGTTTGACTTGGTTCCTCCTGCATCGCCAATAATGGTCACTTGACTGGCGCCGCCGCCGTTAGCAAAAGCCGCCCACGCTGCCTCGACTTGCTGGTTTTGGTCGTAGTCGTAGGGCTGAAACCCGTCGCCTCGAGAGGAGAGTTCTGGGCACTCAAAATACCACTGATGTTCGGGCAACGGCACAGCGGACGTCGCATCAGCAGCCTTCGGGGCAGCTCCGCAGAGGTTGCTCAGAGCGTCAGCCGCAGCCGCTGCCTTGGGAGCTTCAAAATCTACAAGGTTCAAAGACGTCAGTTTGGTTGCGGGGTTGGCGGCGTATGCTACGAGCTCGCTCATGACCACTTCTGCAGCGCGAGACGCCGGCCAGCCGTAGATGCCGCTGCCGCAGAGGGGAATGGCCACTTCGCTTGCGCCGGCAATTTCAGCTTCGACAAGCGCCGCTTGAACAGCTCGACACATGAGCAGGACGGCGGATCCATTGCTCCACGCAGGCACCACCGCGTGCACCACGAATGTCGTGCCACGAGCATTCAGCACAGCCCCAGCGCCTGTACGCACGGCGATCCCCACGGGCAGGACTCCTCCCGCATCGCGCACGACCTTGCGACACTCGGCATCGCAGGCAGGCCCTGCCGCAGTCGCAATCGCAGCGGCTACACCTCCGCTGTGTGCGAGTTGGCCGTTGGCAGCGTTCACAATGGCGCCGCACTTGGAGAAGAGGAGGTCGCCGTGCAACACGCGCACCTTGGTACCCTTGTGCTCTCCGGTTGTTTCAAGCAGCAGCCTCGGTTTTTGGCTGCCACCACTGTGGCTGTTGCCAGCACTGAAATCAACGACAACGCTGTATGTCGACTCGATTTGAGAGATCAAGGCTTGCGGTCGAGTGATCAGGAAAGCTTCTTCGTCCGGCGCGAGGCCGCTGATGGGCTGAGTGGTCACATGCTTTCGCACGAATGCTTCAACAGCAGTGCGTACTTCCTCAGCAACCGCCGCAACGCGCACACTGCCCCCCCGCACCACTGCGTATGTGACAGGATTTGACGTGTTGCCTACGTCCACGGTGATCCCAGAAGGCAAGTTCACGGACTTTATGGCAGCGTGCAGACGAGAGAGCGCTGCGGCGCCTTGAGCAGCATCAAAACCGAACAGACCGCGAAATAAGCGCCCCTCGGGCCAGCTCAGCCGTACCTGCTCGCAAACAACGATGCAACATTATATTCAATAATTAGGCCCTGTTGATGCTAATTGAATATATTCTTGTTTCAAATAGCGCTATTCACCGTCTCGAATTTTGCTCCGTTGCCGATACTTTCGAGGCTTTTGACCCCAATTTTGCGGGCTGTGATGTCACCGACCAAGAGCACTTCACCTCGATACTTGTTCCACTCAACTTTCACCAGGCCACAATTGGCGGCAAAGTTAGCAGATTTTCCAGGCCCCCCAAGCAAATTCTCCAGCTCACTCGTTGCAGCGGTAGCGTCGATCTGTCTGGGGAACTCATCCGAAATGCAGAACATCGTTTTATCGAAGGTAACGAATAGTGCTTGAAATTTCTCATGCGCCTCTTTGAGAGCATTGGAATCCTCTCTGTTACCTCCAGCTGAAGGCGCAATGGCCAGAGTTACCTTCACAAATGGCGGTGGCACCCCAGGGATTGAGGGGGCGAACACTAGTATCAGAAGCTTTCCAACGCACGTAATGCTATCACCACTCTCATCACCACATTCATCGTCGCCACTACTGAGCAGAATGTTGCGCATTTTGTGAACCTCTTCAACGAGCTCTGGCAATGGAGACTCGTTCTCCAGGAACTCGACTTGCGTTGCATGCATTGCATCCTCGATAGCAACAATGGCGCGAGCGACGCGCGAAGGCACACCTTTGACCTGAACTTCGCCACCGCCGCCTTTGCCACCGCTGCCATCATGGGCCGCGTGTACTATGAGACTATCGGGGCTGTTGAACCAGGGGACGCAAGAAAAGAAGTGCATCCCCTGGTTGGGCATAGGGCGCGTCTCAAGTCGGCAAGCGCCCGCAGCTGCAGAGTCTTTCAAGAAATCTCTGAGACTGACGCCATCGGGCGTTCCCAAATCTGCTCCGTAACGTTCTCGCCACTTTCTCTTGAAGTCTTTCTCATCGATGCAGCACTCGGGCGTTCGTTGGAGGAGCATTTTGATATTGTAGTTAGTATCGTTGAGTGTTGGAGTGAAATTGCCAATGCCACCACCACCACCATCGTTGCCACCCTCGAAAGGTTCCTTGCTGCTGGCCCGGATTAGCGACATTTTCACGTGGTGGTGCGCCTCAGTAGGCTGCAGAATCTGCCCCTTAAGCCATGCATCGGGTAAGCGGGCCAATTCATATGGAAGAGCCACTTTATGCGTAACAGACGTGTACGTTTCAATCAAGTATTCTTGTACACGCTCCAGGTCTGAGGATTCATCGCCAACCAGCCGCAACCCTGCTGGCGCGTCGGTAGAAGCGCTGTCTGCGTTATTCTTTGGCCGGATAACCAGCACGCGTTGCTCTCGTTCCAGGCGCTTAAGGTCAAGGTCGCCCCCCAGCTTGTCAACGGCTGCTTCAGGGAGTGAAAAGGGGTCGCTCACTTTGACGTTGGCTTCAATCTCTTTGAGAGCGGCCACAAGCTCAGTAGCCGCTTGATTTTGCTCGTCGTTGGTGTGGTTGCGAACGAACACTTCCAAACTTGAACCCTTATGGCAAACTGAAACACCATCAAACGTAGCCGACGCGAGTTTCTTTTGGTTTGCCTCGAATTGTACAAGCCAAAGAGCTTTCTCGAATGTCGTTTTGACGACGGACAAGGAAAATGGTGTAATTACTGAGTCTGGAGGTAATGCAGGTAAAATTGGCTGTTGTGGCGTCGACGGTTCGGCTTGCAGCTTACGGATACGCTCCAATGGAATACGTATAGCGTCGTCGTAACCGTCGAACCAAATGAACGGATCTCCTTTCTGAGGTGTGTTCATAACTGTAGCTAATTTCCAAGTGCGGCTGGTCGATGAGTACTTGGCTATTACTCTATCGCCCACTTCGTAGACAACTCCAGGGGAAGTCCCGAGAACGGCTTGACCCTGACCATTACTCTCACGTGGTGCGTGCACCAAGAGACCAACGGGGCCCTTGGGCATTGGGCGCATCTCAATTCGACAAGCGCCCGCAGCTTCAAAGCCTTCCAAATAAGCTTTGAGCCTAACACCGTGCGGCAATACCAAATCTGCTCCGTAACGTTCTCGCCACTTCCTCTTGAAGTCTTTTCCGTCGATGCAGTACCCGGTTGCTCCGAGGAGGAGCATTTTGATTTTGTATTCAGTACCATTGCGTGTTCGAGTGATATTGCCTCCTCCATCGCCACCGTTGGTGTCGTCGTCCTCGTCGCTGTTGTCATTGTTGCTGTCTTCGTCCTCGTCGCCGTTGTCATCGTCGCTGTCGTGTTGAGAGGCTTTTTGAGAGGCGTCGCTGTTGCCGCATTCACTCCTCATGAACCAAGAGTCGTCAGAGCCGTAAGGCATACCAGGCTTACAGCACCAAGAAGGATCAGACTTCCAGGACCAAGAGCCATCAGTATTCCAATACCAAGAGTTGCGAGACATTTTCGCAATAAGCACGACGTGTGATGAAGCCTGTAGCTGGAATTGTGGAGTGTGTACGAAGTCGTTCCACAGATAAATTATAAACCGAAAGAATCTTCCGAGAAACAACTACTGTACTCAGTCACTTGAAATTTTCGCCGTCCCTGAGCTGATGATCTGCCTCTGCACTATCTCTGCACTTTGCACTCCTCATTATTAAATCCACGCCCAGAATGCCTTCTGTTGACAAAGATAAGGAGTAGATAACTCGCTTAGTGTAAGCTTCTCTGCTTGCATAAGCTTCTTTGCTTAATATCTCTGCCTCAATCGTTTTGTATAAGCTGCTTTGCGTTGTATTTCTGCCTGCTAGTCTTCTGATTTCAGGCTTGCGTCGAATTCGACCGAGGTGGACCAGCATACTAAATGGGAGCAATTCCCTGGCAGTACTAATTCAGTAATCAATGTTTGTTGTGGTCGCAAAGCAGTGCAACGCATGTGAGGCCAACGCGGCGGACGCTAAGACGTGTCCAGGTGCTCGTAATCGTTACGACAAAGAGGCCGTTTGCTGATGCCAACTCGATGGCGACCTGGCCTGCCACTTACTAAATCCAGTAATCCCTCGGGAGGTATATGGGAGCTTATTCTGGTGGTCGGACATTGTGGCTATAAGCACCCCTTGTGATGAGTATCCCATAACTCGGCCACCAGTATAGTACTTCTCCTTACCTTCAAATAACATCATAAACGAGCTCCACTCGCAAACACATTTTTTAGTCGAGGCAACTCATCAATATGGCAAATAAAAACTTAAAATCAGTTTCTAGCGTAAGATCGAAGCACCTTGAAGGTAGGACAATCCCCATTCCTTACATGGGCTCCAAGGGTCCCGAATTAGGAGGCTCACGATTAGATTAGATTGGATTAGATTAGATTAGATTATATTATACTCCCCCAGTGTAAAGAAAGACAAGGTCAGAAATAGCACGCAGCACGCTCCCAGAGGTGATTTGTATTTGCAAATAAGGCATGTATCTGTACGTTCCAGAAGGATCTATCTGTCGTCTTCCTTCCGATCAAGTCGGCGGGGTCTGAGTGTCTGAGTGCCCATTGTGTTTCACGTTTCACGTCCAAGGTACACGAGGCCTTTCTCTGGGCTACTTTTTCGCCCCAGTGGGTCACCGGCTCAATGTTCTTGTCATCCCCTGTCCTCTTTCTTGCTGCATAGGGCCAATTATAAATCCCGTCGCCCTATGGTGCGGCTACACGCCGTCTACCATCGGTGATTGTTTCTCCAGCCCTGTGCATCAGTACTTCACGAGGTCGTTCAAAGAGTCGATTGTGCTCAGGCTCGGACTCACATGTATCCAAGTTTGGTTTTTTTTTTTAACGCTCATCCTTAACCGACTTCCTCTCTGCTCCAAGTCCGCGGTCTTCCCACTCTAACCGATGGGATTCCTTAACCCAACGAAGAGCTGTGAGCCTAGGCTCGTAGGGTAGAACACAAACATGGAAGAAAGCTGTAAAGCAGGGGAAATCGCAGGGGAAACTTTCTTCGCAGACCGTGCATAAGTTCACAAGCGGAAAGGGAATGCAGTGCATGAATTTGAGAAGGGACGGCCCATAAAATATTTCAATTTCAGAGGGAGAAGAAGGCATTTCACTCCCTTTTCTCTACGAATTCCTCTCATTGAGACAGTGCCTAGCGCGCAACGCACGTGCGTGCACTTCTGCCCGAAGAATAGGCTGCCAAATATGCCATTTGGGTTTGTAGTTCGAGTTCGCTTTGCCCGCAAGTATTCTGGTTCCAAATCAATTCCGGCCCTTCGGGGCCTGTCTCAAATCACACAGAAGCCAATGACAGGAACCAGTGTATAAAGTTGCCTGATGATGGGGAAGTGCTGTCGTGTTGTCATGGGCACAAGTCTGCGAGGACGGAAGAGGCAGAAGAGGCGGAAGATACAGTGCACCCAACGAGTAAGGGGGTACTTAAGTACGGTACTTACTGTTACTTACTTACTTACTTACTTACTGTAACTCCCCCCTTCTTGGTGCCTTGCTTGGGGCACCTTGGCACCTTCCGCAACAAAATAGATGATTTTTCAGCGAGAAGCAATACAGGCATAAGTTAGTAAGTTACTTACTTGCGCTCTTCGAACGCTATCGATAGCTCTCATTCACATTGTAAACACGCAACTGAATGAATCAATAGAAGCGGTATTATCCTTTATATTAAATGGAATTTGGTGGTTCGTGGTTCGTGGTCGTCGTTTTTTATGTACCTACAGTACTGTAGTACAGATTTGTTGTACATGTGCAGATGTGCAGAAAACAAAAACACAAGGCGGACCACGGGCACAAGAAGGGACATGCACCACGGGCATATTGCTCCGAATCCGCGCATCGCGCGGGCACCTGAACTTGTTTGATCTTAAAGTTAGTTCACTATTTCTCTCGTCCGTGTAAAATGTCTTCATCGTTCAATTGGAAAGCTGCTGCAGCTCTTGCGAGTACCGCAGCGATAAGCTCCGCTACTACACTTTTTCTCGTGTCAAAGAAGCGACCACAATCGTCTTCAGCTATTGATGCAGGTTCATCAGAGAGGGTGATCGCTAGTGGTGACGCGCAGAAAGGCGACGCGAATGTTGCGCCAACTGCTATGGATTCTCCTGAGCTAGAGAACCGCGTGCTGCGTAAGGCTGAAACCGTGATCCAAGGCCGGACGTCACGTGTAATTGTAGTAGTTGAGCGATGCGTCGACGACCATAACTATTCTGCTATTATCCGCACTGCCGAGGCTTTAGGGGTGCAGCACATTTGGCTCATCGATCCGGTAGTGGAAAATGCAGAGTTGCAACTAGACCCTCCTGAGAAAACCCCAGCGCAAGAGCTTCAGGCTGCAGGGGCAGATAGCGAGAGCACTGAGCGGTCAAGCAAAATTGGCGTCGTATGGCATAAGTTGGAGCAAAAGTGGCGCGCTTTGCTCACGATAGGGGCCAAGACCACGAACCTCGGTTTCTTTGACACCGAAGACGCTGCTGCGCGTGCCTACGACAAAGCGGCAGCGCAACATGGCTTGCCTCTGAACTTTGGACCGCCTTCAACCGGCGAAGAAGAGGAAGGCGGGGATGGTGCTGATAGTAACACACCACTAGGCTACGCAGCGCCGCACCGCTATGAGCACAACATGTTTGCCAAGCGTGCGACCGAATGGGTCACTCTGCGCGAATTCGCGACCACAGCTGAGTGTGTAGAAGCCCTGCGACTTGACAATCGCACCATTTGGGCAACAGACTTGTCGCAGCACGCCGTATGCCTCACCCAAGAGGCACTTGAAGCAGCCGACGATGATGCTGCTGCCGCGGCTTCTGCTGCCTCTGGCCCGATGCACCGCAATGCCCCATCGAACGGGGCACCGAAGGATGTGGTGCCCGAGCGATTAGCCGTTGTGTTTGGCACGGAGTCGGTGGGTTGCACGGCAGAGATTTTAGCCGCTGCAGACCGCCGTGTCTACTTGCCACTGCGGGGCTTTGCCGATAGCTTGAATTTGAGCGTGTCCGCGGCGCTGGTGCTTCAGCAGTTGTTTCATTTGAGCCCAGGAGTGGTTGCCAGCATGCCTGAAGCCGAGCGACATGAACTTCGCTCCCAATGGTTCCCGAAGGTGGGTGAACGGTATACCATCAAGAAGTTGTTATTCTTCCAAAAAGTTGTTATTCTTTCTTCATTCCGTCCACTTTCATGTTGAAAATTAACCCCTTGTTCTATCACCACTGTCGCAGTTGGTAGCGCAGCGCATTGGCGACAAGCGCTCCACCCGCGAGCTCGCCAAGTTAACGCAGCTGCTCCGAGGGGCTCAGCAGGCCAAGGACAAGGCCGCGCTCCACGGCGTGTCCAGCTTGACCCGCGAACAACACTCCAAACTGGTGCAGGAGCCCGCGTGGCTGCAACAGCAAGCCGCTTTGCTCGCGAAACGGTCGGCTGCGGCGGCGAAAGCTGCCGCCCCCAGCGTAGCGTCCCCCCCTGAACCCCTGGGGGACATGCGGCGTTGCGACGAGCACCGCACTGCGTTTGTGGGGCGCAACGTGCGAAATGCGAATGCAGCGCACTGGCAAGGCATGCCAGCGACGGCCAACGAAGCGGGAAAGCCGAAGCAAAGGGGTGTACCTCAAGCGACATAGCACGTAAAGTAATTAGCCGTTAGCCATCGGGGAACCGAGAATCAAGAACGCAAGAGGAAAGATGGTGCATAATCATATCCAGGTTCAACGGTTGAGCCGAGGTTAGAATGAAGCTTTTTACCAGCACTACTGAGTTTGCGTGGTAAAACCTAAAATACAGGAGCATGTGGGGCGCTAGCAAGAAGCAAGAAGAAAGCAATTGGGGCGGGGGCGGAAGTCGGCAACTGCAACTGAATGCTGAATCTGAATAAGTTCAGAGTTCTAGTTCTCTAGTTCTTGATTCTTAAGCTCAAAGTTCTTAGTTAATAATTAAATGATTAATTAGCCATATAGCTAAGCCCAGTTCACGCCTGCTGCCTGCTGTGAGCTATAAGCTGTGAGCGTGAGCTGTGATATGCTGATGCTGCGACCACTTGCCTAGGTTAAGATTCACGCACGTAATTACGCGGGAATCACGCGGAAAGTGAAATTTGCGCCAATCCGACGTGAATCGGCTCAGAATAGAGTGACGTCATCATGGAATCTACTCGAAATTTTCAGTAACATTTCGCACTTGTCTGTATGCGCACAACCACGGCCCATTGCGATGAACACTGCAGCTGAAGGCGCACGCACAAGGCGGGACGAAAGGGCGCGAAGAGAGAAAGAGAGAATAAAGAGAAAGGCAAGCGCACCACACCCGAAACTTGAAGACACGACGACCCACCACCACCAAAAAGAACACCGATTCCCCCGTATTTACCGTATATTTGAGGACGATACCGTATATATACCGCACGTGATTCCCACGTAAATACCGCGTAAATACCGCGTGAAGTGAATTTTTGAGACCTCGCGCGTGATTCCCGCGGGTACGTGAATCGCAACCTTGCTACTTGCTACTTGTACTTGTCTACTCGATTACTCGAGTCGAGGGCCAATCCACACTGCGACATAACGAAACTAATAGCCCTAAAAAGTACATTAAGAAATGGAAATAGGGATAGGGGCGAAATGGATCTGAATCATATATCATTTATAATAAATATTGATTATCAATCCTCAATTTTCATTGTTTATGTTAATATTAATGTTTTAGAGTGAGTTCTTATAAATGCAGATGTGGCCTCTTCGTCACTGCAGAGTTCCAGAGGCAAAACGCAGCTAGACCAAATGATTTGCGTTCGTCGTTCCTCGCTTTGCGCTTTGTATTCTGTGTGTAGGCCTCAGCGCCCCAGCCCCAAGAGAGGCAGCACCGGATTAAGGATTAGCGGCATACCTGACCGCCTTAAATGCACCTTTAGAGCTCGGCTGAAGCACCGCCAGCCTCAGCCGTGGAACCATAATTTGGGGTCTCCAGGGAGTGGTATTCCTTTCGAGTTTCCGGGTGTTTGAAGTACAAGAAGACATTGAAAAAAGTCGCAACCACCATGACCACACCAATCACCACCCCAAAGGTAGAAAAGCCGTACAGGAGCAGCGCCAGGTAGCAGACGAAGGCGAGGCGACCAACGGGTACGTACAAAAAGCCAAACAGGCTCCGAATCATGGGCACGTACTGCTCGGGTACTCCGTACACGGGCAGCTCGGTAAAGAGCAAAAATGTCGCTGAAACCAGCACGATGGCCCCATTCAAAACGTTGAAGTAAAAGCAACCGGCAGCTACATCAAGCATCGCTAAAATTGTAGCCAAGAGGACAAGTGCATAGATCGCGGAGTTTCCCCAGCGAGTGAACTGTTTATGTCAAGGCAAAGAAGGATAGGAAGCCGAGAAGGAGAGAAAGAAAAGCACAGAGACATTTGGCGAAGATTCAGAATCAATACGTGTAATACACATTGTCCGCACTGCGAATAAATAGCTTCTTTGGAATTCAAAATATGGCGGAAAACTTGCTTTTATATATTTACCCTTAATTTTGGCCATTCAAGTAGGCAAGAATTGGCACTCGAAGGCTTCCTAGCTCCTTGCTAGTAATTATGAATGCAACGTGCCCTCAACGTGCCCCTATTTTACCTTTTCGATCGTGGAATCGTCGTAGGGCAGCTTCAAGTATGGATCATCTTTATCCATCACTTTCTTGACCGTCTCCATGGACAACCTGGCCACACAGAGAAAGCACCGCTTGTGTGAGAGTACTTATTTTCCCCAATTCCCATTTGAACGTTATTTCTCGTACACACTCAGATCAGGCGAGCAAAAACGATTGCGCAAACCAACCCAAGGTAGCTTAGAAGGCTATACTTTGGTGCACGAGGGTGTGTAAGACATGCATGAACTTACGTTGAAGCAGATGACGTTGTCTCGTCCATCGTTCTCGTGTTCGCCCAATGTGTATGGGAACGACCTGTGACCCTGCGAACTGCAAAATGCGAACTGAACTGATGACGACATGACGACGGAGTCATAAAAGTGGACTTTCGCTTGTCCGAGCAACACGTGTTCTTCATTGGTGGATTGGTTTGCAATATTTTCGCGCCTCTCCCGAGGGGGGAGGACTTGTGTTACAGTAACAAGTTCAGACGCCTGCGAGATGTGCGCTTCAGAGGCGCAATGAGCTCGCTGCGGCGCACAGTAGGTATGTGTTCGTAGCACCTCTTTTTTCGCAGCCTCAAGGTGGCCATTAATGAGTGCTTTGTGTAGTGCTCGTGGTACGTGTCCCTTCTTGTGCCCGTGGTCCCGTGGTCCGCTTTCTACGGAACTGCACTGTAGTACTGTAGTGCAGTACGAAAAAAGGGCGGACACGGAGGAATCACCTACGAACGAAATTCCGTTTAATATATGGGATGTAGTGGCTATACAGGGGAAGGGTACCAGGCACAGGCGGCATCATAGGAAGCCCCCAGGCTCGGCTTGGAAGCCGGGCTCGGGGTTCATGTAGCAATCACAAGCAGCTTTTTGAGACAGGCCCCGAAGGACCGGTAGAAGGCTAACAGGCAGATATGAAGATGCTTTCGTTGTAGTCCCCTCCTCTGCGGGCGGAAACTCTTCTTTTGAGCTGCACTCTCACTTTGGACCGCTACCATCACCTCCATGGCCACTCGGGCATGTGCGCCTGATTAGCTTCTTAGGGTTCTTGTGCGCTGCTTTCCTTTTCTTTTCTACCTGTTAGCCTTCCAATTCCGGCCCTTCGGGGCCTGTCTCAAAAGCAAAGCATCGCGAACTGACCCTAAGAAGCTAATCAGGCGCACATGCCCAAGTGGCCATGGAAGTTATGTTAGCGGTCCAAAGTGGCACGCTTTTCCTTTACATATTCCCTGCCCCCACAAGGAGAGTCTGGGACGCAGCTACTGCATCTCTAATTGATTGATTGACATCATAGGGCCATAGGCCATAGGATGTTGTCTAAATGGCGTTGGTATGAACTCCATGCTGATCGGGTGGAATAGTTAAGACAGTGCTTCGCCTCAAAGGCAAGGGCCCTACAGAAGCGGAGCTGAGTACATTAGCAGATAGACGAGCCTCGTTTTTCTGCCACGACCCTCCGGGGCCTGTGTGAAATAGCGATGGCATATTTTCTGACTCCCCTTGCTTTTTTTTTTCTGACTATTAATCTCCTAATTCCAGCCCCTTGGGGCCTGTGTCAAAAAGCAATGGAAATTGGGTGTTGGACACGCGAAAGCCCGGAACTAGCGACCCTTCTTCTGGATCGCCTGAGGTACTTCCTTTGGACCGCCTAGTTTAGTCTAGTTAATACTCCCCAAATACAAAGAAACACCACTCCGGCATATAGCAACAGAAGCATTGTAACCTTCAGAAGAGGCCTAACTGGGCTGAATGTCCTTTTGCGTACGGTAATGAAATTTTAACCATTTGCTCTCGAGGTGTCCTTCAGCCATCAGGCATTGGGAGGTATGGGAATGGAGTGAGCCAGCTGTCTCCACTTCGACCTGTCCTTGGCAATGGCAATCCACCAACCGCTCTCAGATCACATTCATGGCCACTCCTCCTCTCCCAATAAAAGCTTCTTTGCTTTGATTTCTATTAGCCTTTCTACTCCAACCCCTCGGGGCCTGAAAGAGGAGTATAGCTCCGGAATAATCCTGACTACGCTGAGTGTACATGTATACTTGTACGTAAGTACGTAAGTATTATCTCATTATTCAAGCACAAATGCTTCACTTACTCTCGTGGTGGCCTTCGGTAATCAGATGTCAAGAGGTTGCGATTATAGTGATCGTAGTAATATTACAGCCATCTCATAAGATTCCGGCCCCTCGGGGCCTGTGTCAAAATTAGCTGCTTTGCCTTGTTTTCTGTCTGGTTAGCCATCTAATTTCGGCCCCTCGGAGTTGTGGAATTACCTTAATTTTCTTGTGGTATCTCTATTGGGGTTATATGAAAACTTGATGGTCGTTTGCGGGTAGTGTTTTGGGTGTTATTCTGCTACACTCGGGGCCTGTGTCAAATTTCTTCACTTGGTGATATAAACTTTGGTGCACTCCTTCGCTCCTTGTGCGCGCCTTTTTCTTTATTTGAATGAATGACCTGTCTGACAGTACTGCACAATACCACCTCCTTGGGGCCCTTGCCTAAAAAGTCGGTGACTCGGGTACGTGTGCCTGGTTAGCTGGTTAGGTCCTATTCCAGGATGATCTGAATTGCATTATATTTCTGTTTTTTAGACCTAAAGTATGCTTCCGGCCTTTCGGGACTCGTGTCAATTGTCATATGTGCGCACTTGACCTAGGACCGCCCCCTTTCGTGTGAGGATTCAAGGCAACTCCAAGCAGAGCACAAATACCAGAAATAATAATTACATATACTTGCAAGTGGAGGTGTTAGCAATGGTTTTTATTTACCTGAGCCCCCCTCTGAGGTGAGCTTGCTTTTAGTAACCAACAGAGCAAGGCACAAAAGAACCTTTCCTTGTTATTGTTAACTGCTAAAATAACGTATCTGAAGAGTTCTGAGTGAATTCCCCGGGACTAGATTCTCGGTTGGCCTGTTGGAAACTGGAATATTAAGGCAAAGCGGATTACTATAGCATGAAGTGCACGTGTAGATTCATTGTTTATCTAAAATGAAGCTCATACTTACGTGCTCCAGGTGATAAATCACATAAGCTATATCTGTAGTACTGCGGGCAGACGTAGCAGGATTGCACGAACGTAGAGGCTGGCATTGCAAACTGCAAACGTAGGTATAGTAATATACTTAGATTAAAAGATCTCATTGATCTCCCAAAAAAAACATCCAAACAAGCTGGCCTCAAAGGGAATTTTGGCGTTGTCGTACTACAAAACAGTCGCATTTACATCCAGATTTTCTTCTGCGCGCAAGCGCCTCTCAATCAACTCATATCCGGATAGATTTTTCTCCCATGCAGAATCATCGACTACTAGAAGTGAAATAGCAGGAACATTGTCGTCTCGATCATGGGATATGCTAAGCATAGAGATGCCATGTGCCTGGGGCTCGGCGATTACCTCAGTGGCTTCACGGGGCACTGCATTGTTTTTCCATGCCTCTCGAATGGGCTGTGATACGTTGGGCTCTGCTCCGACAGAAACAGCACCACCACCTTGTGGCTGCGCATTATCCTCATCGCTCGTCTTCCGGCAACAACAGCAATAGCAGAAGCAGAAAAAGCAAATAGCACTCGCACAAATGACAACAACTGTAACTGTCGTATCTCCGTCGTCCATAGGTCCCAAAAACGTGTCCGCACAAATTGAGAAGCCAGAATAAGCAACGGAAGAGTCGCTATAAAAATATATGTACGATCCCGCCGTCACTGCAACGCCGTCTGGGCTATCGCTTCCCGAGTAGTAAACGCCATTGACAATCAAGTAGTCGTAAGTGCTTTCAAGGTCAAATTCAATCACATCCAAAGTGGTGGCGTTGTTAACGTAAATGTTGCACGACTCTGAATATCCATATGCATTCGGATAATTCGGCGAATAGAAGCAATAATTGTCAGAGCTTGTCGTACAGGCGCCGCTGTAAATGCTGAAGTAGCCATTAGTTACATTCGAGGCCCATGCCGAAGGATGAACGAAGGCGCACAATAGTGTCACAAATGTTGAAGGCCGATTCGAGAAGAGCATCTGTTGTCGAGGATTATTGGACCGCTATTATGTACTTATCGGAGGCTGTGAAGTTAATGTGATATCGCTTTGCATGCAGCAGCTCCTTTATAATACCTGTAGTTGTTGCCGTGCAACAGTAGTTGCAACCGCACAAGACCTATTTTGATCTCGTGCAATGATCCAGATGAAACGATCTTGTTGGCATCCGGCGCCCCCGAAATCCCCCCCGTCAGGGATCAATTTTAGGGTGGCCACTCTGCCTCCGTAACGTTTTAGTCTGACCACTCTGCCTCGGTAAGACCTTAGTATGGCCACCCTGCCTCGGTAACACCTTAGTATGGCCACCCTGCCTCGGTAACACCTTAGTATGGCCACCCCGCCTTGCTAACACCTTAGTCTGACCACGTGGCCTCGGTAACGCCTTAGTATGGCCACCTTGCCTCGGTAACGCCTTAGTATGACCACGTGGCCTTGCTAACACCTTAGTCGGACCACCTTGCCTCGGTAACACCTTAGTATGACCACCTTGCCTTAGTAACACCTTAGTATGACCACCTTGCCTTAGTAACGCCTTAGTATGACCACGTGGCCTTGCTAACATCTAAGTCTGACCTTGACGTCTTTTTATTGCTGTATGATATGAGTTGTGCAGACGGGGCGTTCACTATGATGTGTGTAGCCCGCCCTATACCAAATGCGATTGCTAAGAAGCAAAATATGGCACTAGTGCCGCGACTTCGCCGGGAATACGAGGTCTCTATTCTTCAGCTTTGGTATCGAGGCCACTCATGGCTGGTTTGCTATATCCAAGGATGTGCCAGAGTG